>Ga0209640_10001153_pt1 | contig 22000 bp, 23 predicted proteins | sample RifCSP10_1_FD_184018 | JGI IMG/M metagenome (GOLD analysis project Ga0209640, IMG submission 184018) | Soil microbial communities from Rifle, Colorado - Rifle CSP2_sed 10_1 (SPAdes) (version 2) | ecosystem: Environmental > Terrestrial > Deep subsurface > Rock core/Sediment | place: Rifle...
ACGCTCGAGGATCTGGCGGGCCAGCGCGCGGCCGCCGAGCCCGAAGGCCAGCGCCAGGGCGAAGATCAAGCCGCCGAAGGTGATGCCGAAGGCGACCAGCACCATCTCCTTGCCGATGCCCAGATGGGTGATGGCGGTCGCGCTCGCGAAGAGCAGCACGCCCCAGCGGATCGCGCGGGCGAGCAGGCGGGCCTCCGGCAGGCGCGCATTGACCGCCGCGATCAGCGCGCCCTCGCCCAGGAAGTTAGCCACGAGCCAGCCCACGAGGAGGATCAGGGCGGCGCCCATGACGCGCGGGACCCAGGAGAACACGAACTCGGTGATCCGGCCGGTGCCCGGGATCGCGAGCGCGTCGATCGCCATGGAGAGGAACAGGACGAGGATGCTCCAGAAGACGATCAGCCCGAGCACCTGCGAGGGCGGCTTCTGCACCCCCGCCCGGTTCAGCTGGGCGACGATGCCCCAGCTCTCGGCGCGGCGGTCGAAGGCCACCGCCTGCGCGATCCGGCGCGTCACCCGCGCGGCGATCCACGCGCCCACCAGCCCCACGACGGCCAGGGTCAGCATCGCGAGAATGCCGGGGAGCACGAGGATCAGCCGGGTTTTCAGATCCGCGAGAGCGGCCCACACGAGCTCACCCCACATGTCCGTCATGATCCGCCCCTCCTTCCATCCATTGCGCTGCGGGAATGTCTCACGGTATCACGCGGGGAAGGCCCCAGAAAGGCTGCCGCCCGCCGCGCGGGCCGGGTCCCGCGTTTACCCGGCCGGCCGGGTAACGTTTACCGGGCGCGCCGCGCGCGCGGCCGGCCCGCGATGGGGCCGCGGGCAGGCCGCCGCGGCTTTTCGGGCGCTTAGCCCATCGGGTCATCCGGGAGCAGGTTGAGGTGGTCTCCCTGGTCGGCAACGTCGCGCTCGACCAGGGCGAGCCGCGCGTGCATGCCCACGCGGTGGTGGCCCGCTCCGACGGCAGCGCCCTGGGGGGCCATCTCCTCGCGGGGTGTGTTGACCCGACCCTCGAGGTCATGATCGTCGAGTCGCCGGCGACGCTCCGCCGGAAGATCGACCCGGCCACCGGGCTGGCTCTGCTCGATGTGGCCTGGGAGCGGCCGTAGTTACACGGTAAGATCTTCCCGGTTCGCCCCCGGCGGCCCGCAGAATTCGTTCAAGTAGACGTTGATGTACGTGTCGTAAGTCTCTGCCAGGACTCATGTGCCGGCCGGCTCTCACTGGCTGGTGCGTGGGGGAGCGATCCGGGGGCATGTCGCTTGCAGCCCAGGGCGCGACGACGCAGGAGGCCACACCGTGAACCCTCGCGAGTTTCCCGAAAGGGGGACCACCATGAAGCACAGAATCCTGATCGCCGACGACGACGAGGCCGGCCGCAGCGGCCTGGCGGCCCTCCTGACCATGTGGGGCTATGCAGTCCAGGAGGCGGTGGACGGCAAGGACGCGCTCGAGCGGGCTCCCGCCTTCCGGCCGCACGTCGTCATCGCCGACATGGTCATGCCGGTGATCGATGGTATCGGCCTGCTCAAGCCCCTGGCCGCCGCGGTGCCCGACGCGGCCGTCATCCTGCTGACCGCTCACGGCTCCATCGAGACCGCGGTGTTCGCGATGCGGGAAGGCGCCTACGACTACATGACGAAGCCGGTGGACCCGCGCCGGCTCCGGGTGCTGGTGGAGAAGGCGGTGGAGAAGGTGCAGGTCGACCGGGAGGTCACGGTGCTGCGCCGGCAGCTCAAGGAGACGCGGGGGCTCGGACCCCTGCTCGGGGTGAGCCCGGCGATGCAGGAGGTCTACCGGCTCATCGAGATGGCGGCGCCCAGCCCGGCTCCGGTCCTGATCCTGGGCGAGACCGGAACCGGCAAGGAGCTGGTCGCGCGGACGATCCACCAGCTGTCGCAGCGGGCCAAGGGGCCGTTCGTGGCGGTGAACTGCTCGGCGATCCCCGAGACGCTCCTGGAGAGCGAGCTGTTCGGCCACGAGAAGGGCGCCTTCACCGGCGCGATGGCCCGGCGGCCCGGGTACTTCGAGCTGGCCGACGGGGGCACCATCTTCCTGGACGAGATCGCCGAGATGAGCTCAGCCCTGCAGGCCAAGTACCTGCGCGTGCTACAAGACAGCCAGGTGCGCCGCATCGGCGGCCACGAGGAGGTCTCGGTGGACGTGCGGGTGGTGTGCGCGACCAACAAGGACGTGGTGAAGGCGGTGCAGGACGGGACGTTCCGGGAGGATCTCTACTACCGGGTCAACGTCCTGACGATCCCGCTGCCGCCGCTGCGCCGGCGCCCCGAGGACATCCCGCTCCTCGCGGAGGCGTGCATGGCCGAGTTCAACGACAAGTACGCGCGGCAGGTGCGCGGCATGGACGAGGCCGCGGTCAAGCTCCTCCGGGATCACGCCTGGCCGGGCAACGTGCGAGAGCTTCGCAACGTGATCGAGCGCGCGGTGGTCTCGTGCGAGGACGGGGTGATCACCGCCGACTGCCTGCCGCTCGCGCCGCTGGGTGCCGCATCGAGCGAGCGGGCCAACGTGGTGGTGCTGCCGGTGGGCACCACCCTCGACGACGGCGAGAAGCAGCTCATCCTCCGGACGCTGCAGTCGGTGAACAACAACAAGACCCGCGCCGCCGAGATCCTCGGCACGACCCCGAAGACGCTGCACAACAAGGCACGCCGGTGGCGGGAGCTCCAGACCGAGGCGCGATAGGGCGGGACTAGCGGCGGCGGTCGCCGCCGCGCGGCTGGGAGCCGATCCACACCACCCAGGGCCGGGTGGAGGAGCGGTCCTGCCGGATCTCGGCCGGATAGCCCTGCTGCTGGATGCTGCTGGCCAGGCGACTGGCCGCCTCCCGATCCGTGAACGCGGCCGCGGGCGTCCACTCACGCCCGTTCTTCTGCGGCTCCGGCGGCTCGGGCGCCGGGGTTGGCGCGGCGGCCCGGGTCTGGCGCGGCGGCTCGGGAGCGCGTGCGTCGCGCGGCGCGCTCGACTCCGCGGCCCGCGGCGACGCGGGCGGCAGCGCCAACTCCGAGGGCGGCGTGGTCGGCGCCGCAGCCGGCGGCGCCGCGTCCTCCCCATTCGATTCTCGCGGCGTGTCGCGCGGGTCGTCCCGCCGGCCCACCTCGCCGGGATTGCGGAAGCCGGTCGCGGGTGGGTCGAGGAGCCCTGGGGGCGCGAACGGGTCCCGGATCGCCTCGGACAGTGACGGCGTCGCCCGCTCGCCCGCACCCGAGAGACCCGGCGCGGTGACAAACGGCGCCGGCGCGTCCGACATGCGCGCGGGGGTTGCGCCGCCCAGCACGTAGCTCAGGCCGAAGAAGACGGCCAAGAACGTGGGGACGAAGGTCGCGGCCGCGATGAACGGGCCGGGCACCGACGACAGGAGGCCGTCGTGCTCGTCTCGGTCGTCCGTCTCGTCGGCCTCGATCCCGTCGTCCGGGAAGGCGTCCTCGGCGGTGAGCGGGTCGAACGGCTCCGGGCGCGGAGCGTCGTCGCGGGTCTCGTCCTCGGCCTCGTCCTTCAATCTGAGCAGCATGTCTCGGAAACAGGCAAGTCACGTGCCACCGCGACCACGACGCGAGTCGGTCGCTCGAGGCGCGGGTCCGGCCCGGCGCGGGCCCGTGCGGCGGCGGACCGGGGAGGAACTTCCGGTCGCGAGCGGGAATTCTTACCGCCGCCCGCGGCGCCCGGGCTCCCCGCGTTGGCACGCGGGTTGCGATCGATTGCCCGCTCGGGAGGTGTCTCATGCGAGGGATCCGCAGCATGCATTGGAGTGGCCCGCCGCGCTGGCGAGTGGCGGTTCTCGAGGGCGATGCCGCCTCGCGCGCGATGCTGCGCGCGGCGGTGGAGGACGCGGGCGGGGTGGTCGCGGTGGAGGCGCCGCTCCGGCTCGACGCGGTCGCGGTGATGAAGGAGACGCGGCCCGACGTGGTGATCATGGCGCCGAGCCTCTGCGGTGCGCGCGAGTCCGCCCTGATGCCCCGGATCACCGCCGCGCTCGACTGCCCGGCGGTGCTGTTCACGCGCGACACCGACCGGGCGGTGGTGAAGCAGGCCAATCGCGCCGGGGTGATGGGCTTCATGCTCAAGCCGCTGCGCGCGGCCGAGCTGGCGCCGACGCTGGATCTCGCGCTCGCGCGGTTCCGCGAGATCCGCCGCCTGCAGCAGGCGCGCGCCGACCGGCCGCTCATCGATCAGGCCAAGGGCAAGCTGATGAGCGATCGGCAGCTCACCGAGGCGGAGGCGTTCCGGTGGCTCCGGCGTCAGGCGATGGACTCGCGCCAGCGTCTGGGCGACGTCGCCCGGAAGGTGCTCACGAGCGAGGCGGTCCTGGCGCCCGTTCCGGAAGGCGCCCGGTGACGCGGCGCGCGTGGCACCGAGCGCCTGGAAACGTTTACACGATCAGCTTGGAAATTCCTACCCGGTCGGGAGCGTTCGTCCCGCGCCCCCGCGTCTTGGCTTGCGGTGAGGCGACTTGCGTCCGGCGTGCGGGCCCTGACGCTGGCATGGGCGATGCACCCGCGATGCTCATGGAGGTGACAGCCATGGAAATCATCGTGATCGGCGCGATGTTGGTCCTCGGCGTAACGCTCGGACTGGCCGTGAAGATCTACGACCTCAAGCGCAAGCGCGAGGAGGAGGCGGTCGCGGCGCAGGCGCGAGTCTCCGATGCCCTCCTGATGGACGCGGCGCTGGCCGGGCTGCCCTTGACGCCGACCGCGCGGCTGCCGCTGTGGAAGGGATCGCCGCTCGTCCTCGACATCACCGGCGTCGTGTCCAGGACGGAGCTGCGGGAGGCGGCGCTGGACGTGGCGAAGCGGGAGCTGGGCCGCAGCCGATCCGACTTCCGTCTCGAAAACCGGATCGCGGTGGACCGGGGCGCCCTCGGCCACGCGGCCTGACCTCATGAGCGTTCCCTCCCTCGCACACGTGATCGCGGCACGCCTGATCGCCACGGTCCTGCTGACCGGCGCGCCGGTCGGGGCCGCGCCGCCCGCCTTCGCCGGATCTCCCACCGAGCAGCTCAAGACCTCGGTCGAGCAGATCGTCCGGGTGCTGGAGGATCCCGCGATGCGGCCCGAGGCCAGGGCCACGGAGCGGCGCGCGGCCATCCGCAAGGAGGCCCTGGGCGTCTTCGACTTCGGCGAGACGGCCAAGCGGGCGCTCGGCCGCCACTGGCAAAGGCTCGCGGAGAAGGACCGCCTGGAGTTCACCGCGCTGTTCACCGATCTGATCGAGCGGGCGTACATCTCGAAAATCGAGCGGTACAGCGGCGAGCGGATCGCGTTCGCGGGCGAATCGGTGGAGAGCGGGCTCGCCACCGTGCGGACCCGGTTCGTGACCAAGCAGGGCACGGAGATCCCGGTGGACTATCGCATGCAGCAGCGCGGCGCCCGGTGGCTCGTGTACGATGTCTCCATCGAGGGCGTGAGCTTGATCAACAACTACCGAACCCAGTTCGACAAGATCATTCAGACCTCCTCGTACGCCGAGCTGGTGCGCAAGCTGAAGGCGGCGGAGGTCGCGGCACCCGCCGCGCCGCGGTCGTGAGCGGCCGCCGGGCAGCCGGTCGCCTCCCGGCCCTGCTGGCGGCCGCCGCGATGGCCGCGGGCCTGCTCGCGGCCCCGCGCGAGACCCCGGCCGGCGAGCGTCACGCGGGCACGGTGCTCGCGGTGGATGCGCAGGCGCGCACGCTCACCCTGGACGAGTTCGCGGCCAACGCGGAGCGGCGCGCCCTGCGGGTGCGCGTGCCCCGCGAGGCCATCGTGCTCCTGTCGCAGCGCAACCAGTCCGGGCGCGACCTGAACGACGCGTTCCGGGACAGCACGCTCACCCTCGCCGACGTCCGGCTAGGCGACTTCGTGGTGGTCGAGCTGTCGAGCGATCCGGAGGTGGCGCGGCTGGTGATGATCACTCTACGGAGGGGCGCCGGGTCCTAGACCCTGACCGCATCCACACCGTGCGCGTGGAGGCCTGATGGTCGAGCGGGGGGGACGCCGGGTCCGGGGCCGGCGCCGCTTCACTCTTTTCGCGGGCGCGCTGCTGGCCATCCTGGTGCTGGGCGCGGGCGGCCTCGCGATCTACGCGGCGGCGGCGCTCTCGCGGTTCGAGCGGGTGGAAGCGCGCCGCTCCACCGTGCTCTACGCGGCCCCGCCCGTGCTCCGGCCCGGCGTCCACGTGGGCGCGCTCGACCTGGCGGGGATCCTGAGCCGGGTCGGCTATCGGGAGACGCGTGGTGCGAGCGGGCCCGGTCAGTTCTCGCGGTCGGACAGCGCCTGGGAGATCCACGTGGCGGGCCCCGCCGCGGGGCGCGTGACCCTGGCCGTGTCGGGCGGCCGTATCACCCGGCTCCGGCAGGGCGACGCGGAGGTGCAGAGCGTGGCGCTGCCCCCCGAGCTGCTGGCGAGCGCCGGCGCGGACATGGGCGAGAACATCCGGCCGGTCCGCCTGCCCGACGTGCCCGCGGTGCTCCGGAACGCGGTCCTCGCCACCGAGGACGTGCGCTTCTACGAGCACGGGGGCGTGGACCCCCGCGGCATCCTGCGCGCGCTGTGGACCAACATCCGGAAGGGCCGGGTGGCCGAGGGGGGCAGCACCATCACCCAGCAGCTCGTGAAGAGCCGGCTGCTCAATCCCGAGCGCACCCTCGCGCGGAAGGTCAACGAGGCCCTCCTCTCCACCGTGCTCGAGTGGCGCTACAGCAAGGACCAGATCCTCGAGGCGTATCTCAACGAGATCTACCTCGGACAGTGGGGCGGGTCGGCGGTCCGCGGGGTGGGCGCCGCCTCGCGGGCATACTTCGGCAAGGAGGTCCACCAGGTCACGCTCGCGGAAGCCGCGCTGCTCGCGGGGATGATCCGCGCCCCGAACAGCTACTCGCCGGTGAGCAATCCCGTGCGGGCCCGGGAGCGACGGGACGTGGTGCTGAGCCGCCTGCGCGATCTCGGCCGGATCTCGGAGGCCGACTACCGCCGAGCCCGCAAGGAGCCGGTGCGGGCGCGCGTGACCCCGACCAATGGGCTGGTGGCACCGTACTTCATCGACTACGTGCGGGCGGAGCTCGAGCGGAACCCGGACCTGGAGCTGGCCGGCCAGCACGGCGTGCGCGTGTACACGACGCTGGACCCGGTGCTGCAGCGCCTGGCCGAGGCCGCGGTGGTCAAGGGGATGGACCGTCTCGAGACCGCGCGGCCGCGGCTGCGCCGCAAGGGCCCGGAGGAGCGCCTCCAGGCCGCGATGGTCGTGCTCGACCCGGCCACCGGGCAGGTGCGCGCGCTCGTCGGCGGGCGCGACTACCGGTCGAGCCAGTTCAACCGCGCGGTGCTGGCCCGCCGGCAGCCCGGCAGCGCGTTCAAGCCCTTCGTGTACCTCACCGCGCTCACGCCCAGGAAGGACGCCACGCTGTTCACGGCCGCCTCGCTCATCGAGGACGCGCCGATCACGATCATGATGGACGGCAAGCCGTGGACGCCCAAGAACTACGACGACCGGTACGAGGGGACGGTCACGGTACGCCGGGCGCTGGAGGGCTCGCTCAACACCGCGACCGTGCGGCTCGCGCAGGCGGTCGGGCTACCCGCGGTGATCGACACCGCGCGGGGCCTCGGCATGGAAGGGGACCTCAGGCCGGTCCCGGCGCTCACGCTGGGCGTCTTCGAGATCACCCCGCTTCAGCTCGCGCGCGCATACCTGCCGCTGGCGAACGGCGGCCTGGCTCCGGCGGGTGGCGCGGTGGAGGCGGTGGCCGACGATGGAGGCCGGGCCCTGTGGAGCGCGAGCCGCGAGGCCCGGCCGGTCATCGGCGCGCTCGAGGCCTACCTGGTGACCTCGCTGCTGGAGGGTGTGATCAACGCGGGAACCGGCGCGTCCGCGCGGGCCGCCGGTGTGCCCGGCGCGGTGGCCGGCAAGACAGGGACGACCAACGACGGCAGGGACGCCTGGTTCGTCGGCTACGCGCCCAACCTGCTCGCGCTGGTCTGGGTGGGCTTCGACGACGGCGTCGCCGCGGGGCTGTCCGGCTCCGAGGGCGCGCTGCCGATCTGGTCCGAGTTCATGCGGCAGGCGCTCGAGGTGTATCCGGGGGGGGCGTTCCCCGAGCCGGCCGGCATCACCCGCGCGAAGGTGGACGTGACTACCGGCCGGCGCGCCACCGCCTTCTGCCCGCTGGTGGCGACCGAGGTGTTCCTGTCCGGGACCGAGCCCCCGCCGTGCGAGGAGCACGGCGGTGTCACGGAGCAGATCGAACGCTGGTGGGATAGGGTCTGGGACTGGTTCCGGAAGTAGGCGACGCGGGCGCGATCAGCCCGCGAGCACGCGTGCGAAGCGGCGCAGGCGGTCCTGGATGTCCCCCATGAACAGGAAGGCGAGCCCGTCGGAATCGGCCCGCCACACCAGCGCCGGCACGTTGAACGGCGAGCCGTCGGGCGGGCGGAAGCGGAGCTGAGCCGGCGTCCCGATATCGAGCCGCTCCTTCGGTCTCACCTTGGCCCCGCGGGCCGAGATGTCCACCGTCTGAAGCAGGAAGCGGCGCTTGCCGGCTTCCACGACGACGAGCCAGGAGACGTCGGTGCGCGGGTGGCGGCGGCGGTCGTTGTGTTTGGCGGTGATCATGCGCGGGGTGTCAGCAACCGGCGTGCCTTCCCGACAAGCCCCTGTTCTCGCGAGCTTAGGCCGGCGTCACCATGGTGGCGGCCTGTCAATGTCGCGTCGTGATGCTGACAGTGTCCGCCGGCTGCCAAAGCGTGTAGAGTCGGTGGCCATGACCGGGGCCACGGCCGAGGTGGTCATCTGCGGAGCGGGCATGGCGGGCGTCGCGGCGGCCTACCACCTGGCGGTCCGGCGCGGAGTCAGCGGCGTGGTGCTGCTCGACGAGCGCCCGGCGCTCTCGCTCACCAGCGACAAGTCCGCCGAATCCTACCGCAACTGGTGGCCGGGGCCCGGCGACGCCATGGTGGCCCTGATGAACCGCAGCATCGACCTGATGGAGGAGCTCGCGCGCGAGAGCGGCAACGTCTTCCTGATGAACCGACGCGGCTATCTCTTCGCCACCGCCCGGCCCGACCAGCTCGAGCGCTACGTGCGCGCGGCCGAGGACGCGGCGAGCTACGGCGCGGGGCCGGTGCGCGTGCACCGATCGTCCGGCAGCGACTATCAGCCCGCGCCCGCCGCCGGCTTCGAGGGGCAGCCCACCGGCTCCGACGTCATCACCGATCCGAGCGTGATCCGCCGCCACTTCCCGTACCTCGCGAAGGACACGGTGGCGCTGCTGCACGCGCGGCGCTGCGGCTGGTTCAGTGGCCAGCAGCTCGGCATGTACATGCTCGAGCGCGCGCGCGAGAAGGGCGTGCGCCTGCTCGAGGGCCGCGTGGAGCGGGTGGAGACCACGGGCGGGCGGATCAGCGGGGTGGCGGTGAGCGGACGCGACGGCGCCCGCACGATCGCGACGCCGCGCTTCGTGAACGCGGCGGGGCCCTTCGTCAAGGAGATGGGCCGGCTCCTGGGCGTCGAGCTGCCGGTGTTCTGCGAGCGGCACGCGAAGGTCGCGTTCCACGACACGCTCGGGGTGGTGCCGCGGCAGGCGCCGATGATGATCTGGACGGATCCGGTTCGGCTGCCGTGGTCCGACGAGGAGCGCGCCGAGCTCGGGGAGACCGAGGCGCTGCGGCACCTGCTGGACGAGATGCCCGGCGGCGTGCACGGGCGGCCCGAGGGCGGGGGAGACAGCCCGATCATGCTGGGGATCTGGACCTACGACGTCGAGCCGATGGAGGCGCGCTTCCCGGTGGAGTTCGACCCGGCCTACGCCGAGATCGTGCTGCGCGGGTTGACGCGGCCGCTGCCCGGGCTCGCCGCCTACCTGTCGCGCTTCCCGAAGTGCTTCGTGGACGGCGGCTACTACACCAAGACCCGCGAGAACCGCTTCCTCTCCGGACCGCTGCCCGTCGAGGGCGCGTACGTCCTGGGCGGGTTGTCCGGCTACGGGATGATGTCGTCCAATGGAGCCGCGGATCTGCTCGCCGACTACATCGCGGAGCGCCCGCTGCCCCACTACGCGCCCGCGTTCCACTTGAACCGCTATCAGGACCCCGCCTATCGGGCCTTGCTGGACAACTGGGGAGACTCGGGCCAGCTCTAGGTCACCGGAGGGGCCCCTCCGAGCGCCCGGTTACCAGTACTGCATCGCGTCCCGGAGGATCAGGTCGAGCTCCGCCGCGCCCACGTGACGCGGCGCCCCCGACAACAGGCGCGGCTGTCGCAGCGTGCCCTCGATCAGGGCGGGGAGATCGCGCTCGGTGTAGCCGATCGCGGTGAGCCCGTTGGGGATGCCGATGTCGCGCATCAGCGAGAGCAGCGCCCGGGGCAGCGCCTCGCGCCGCTCCGCCTCGTCGAGATCGGCCACCGGCCAGCCCAGCAGCTCGGCGGCGCGCAGGTGCCGCTCGGGCGCGCTGGTATAGGTGAAGCGGAAGGCGGCGGGCGCGGTGAGGATCACCGACATCCCGTGCGGGACCAGCGGGTGCCGGGTGCGATAGCCGCTCGGAACGTAGTCGCGCACCAGGCCCGCGATCGGGTAGGCCACCGCGTGGGGGATGTGCACGCCCGCGTTGCCGAAGCCGATGCCCGCGTAGTTGGCGGCCAGGGCCAGGTGCAGGCGCGCCTCGACGTCCAGGCCGTTGAGCACGGCGCGCCGCAAGTACCGGGCCGCGTACTCCATGGCCTTCTCGCACCAGATGTCGCTGGCCGGATTGGCGCCGATATAGGCCGGCCGATCGGGCGGGTGATGCTTGGCGCGCGCGTTGTAAGGGCGGGTGGTGTACGACTCGATCGCGTGGGTGAGGATGTCGGCGCCCGCCGCCGCGGTCACCTCGGGCGGGACGGTCAGCGTGTTGAGCGGATCCACGACCCCCAGCGCGGGCCGGAGCAGGCGGTGCGAGATGCCCGCCTTCACGTTCTGGTCCACGACGTGCGTGACCGCCACCGCGGTGGTCTCGCTGCCGGTCCCCGCGGTGGTGGGCACCGCGATCAGCGGCCGCACCGGACCGGGCACCGGCACGCCCTTCCCGACCGGCTTGTTGATGTAGTCGAGCAGCGGCGCCGGATAGCAGGTGAGCAGATTGGCCGCCTTGCAGGTGTCGATGGTGCTGCCGCCGCCCACCGCGATCAGCCCGTCCCAGTCCTTGCTGCGCGCGTACTCGCCCGCCTCCTCCATGGAGCGGTCGGTGGGCTCCACCTCCACGCCGTCCCAGACGTCGGCCTTCACGCCCTGCTCCTCGAGGAGCGCGCGCACGCGCTCGGGCAGACCCAGCTCGGAGATGTGGCGGTCGGTGAAGATCAGCGCCTTGCGCATGCCGAGGCGGCTGGCGTCGAAGCCGATCTCGTCCATGGCGCCCAGCCCGAACTTGATCGGCGAGTTCTCCATCACGAACACGGTCTCGGTCGGCAGGGTCACGCCCTTCATACGACCTCCAGTGGGTGGGGATCCGTGGGATGTCCGGCTCGCCGGAGATTATAGAATTGCCGGGGCGCGTGCGATACCCTCGGCCATCTGGACCTGGCCGCCCGCGGCTGCCGGTGCGCATGGCGCAGATGGGATCGCAGATCCTGCCGGCCCGCTTCACCACCGACGACCGGGTGAAGGGGCTGGCCCGCCGGCGGTCGGGAGCGAGGCCTACAAGTTCGTGGAGTGGGTCAAGGACGAGCGGCCGGTGATGGAGGCAACCGGGACTGGGGGGCTGGGAGGGCCGCGCTCCTGTCATCGGCCGGTAGCTGCTCGACCCGAGGAAGCGTCAGGCCCTCTACGCGGAGGCCGGAGGTCAAGAGCTCCGGGGGACGCGCGAGCTAGGCAGGCAGCGCGACGCGAGAGAGGAGCTTGACGTTGTCCAGCAGCGCCCCCGCCCCGCGTACCACGCAGGTCAGCGGGTCGTCGCTCACGCGGATCGGCAACCCGGTCTGCTCGTGGAGGAGCGAGTCCAGCCCGCGGAGGAGCGCCCCCCCGCCCGACACCACGATGCCCTTGTCCACGATGTCGGCGGCCAGCTCGGGCGGGATCTGCTCGAGGCAGGTGTGCACCGCGCTCACGATCGCCATGATCGGCTCGCGCAGGGCCTCGCGGATCTCCTCGCCGGTCACCAGGATGGTCTTGGGGATGCCGACGATGAGGTCGCGCCCCTTGACCTCCATGGTGAGGTGCTCGCCCGCGGCGGGATAGGCGGACCCCAGCCGCAGCTTGATCTCCTCCGCGTGGCGCTCGCCCACGAGCAGGCTGTAGTTCTTCCGGATGTGCTGGATCACCGCGGCGTTCATCTCGTCGCCCGCGATCCGGACGGATTTGCAGTAGACGATCCCGGACAGCGACATCACCGCGACCTCGGTGGTGCCGCCGCCGATGTCCACGATCATGTTGGCGCCGGGCTCCGCGACCGGAAGATCCGCGCCCAGAGCGGCGGCGATGGGCTCCTCGATGAGATAGGCTTCGCGCGCCCCCGCCTGCTTGGCCGACTGGCGTACCGCCCGCTTCTCCACCTGGGTGATCCCGGAGGGTACCGTGACTACCACGCGCGGGTGCACGAGACTGCGCCGCTGCCGGGTCTTGCCGATGAAGTAGTGGAGCATCTTCTCGGTGGAGTCGAAGTCGGCGATGACGCCGTGCCGGAGCGGCCGGACCACCGAGATCGTCCCGGGCGCGCGCCCCAGCATGGCTTTCGCCTCGTGACCCGCAGCCAGGACGACGCCGTCCTTCAGGGCCACGATCGAGGGCTCGTTGAGCACGATGCCCTGGCCCCTCACGAAGACGAGGGTGTTGGCGGTACCCAGATCGACCGCCAGGTCATCGGCCAGGAAGCTCGCGAGGGATCTCAGAGCCATGCGGTCCTTCCGGGGCAGGCAGAGGACGCAACGGATGTGCCAGCAGGACGGGCACGGTAGGCGGCGTGAAGTGGTTGCCGGAGGCCCGACTCCTACTATAGGCGGGGGTGCCCGCCTCGTCGGCAGTAACCAGCGTGTCAGCCCGTGTACCTTTTACATGACATTGATGTAAAAGTTACGCGGGCTGCCCCCCGGGCAAGGGCCTTGTCAGCCCGTGCCCCGCATCGTAATCTTGGGCGCGATGGACGCCCCGCGAAAGCCGCTGGCGAAGATCGAAGGGCGGAAACGTATGCAGGTCAGCGGCCTCACCGTCGCCTGGCACGGCACCCGGACCCTCAAAGACTGGGTGGCATACGTCGAGAACGGTAGCGAACAGGGGCGGCTCGTGCTGGCTGATCAAGTTTCGGAGCGAACCCTGAAGAGCCTGCTCGCGCGGATCCAGAGCCTTTCGCGCGCCGATCTGGAGGCCATAGGGCGGCCGGTCAAGGCCGTCGCCGCGCACGGCGGGGGGCCACCGGTGCGCCGGCCTCGAGGCGGCGGCGACGAGACGCCTCCGAGCTCCGAAGTGATCGTGCAGGCGGGATCGGGCCGGCAGCTCGCCCTCAGCGGCGACGCGGACCGACAAGCCCCGGCCGCCGCGAGCCCCCGTCGCCGACGACTGCCGGCCGCGGTCGAAAGCGCACCGCCCGCGGAGAATCGGCGGCCGGCGCGGGCCTCGACCCGGGATCTGGCCGGGACGGTGCGGCAGCTCCGGTCACGGGTGGAAAGCCTCGAGGACGAGCAGGAGGAGCTCCGGACCGAGCTGGCCTTGCTGCGCGGCGAGGCCGAGGCCTACGACGGTCCCCCCAGCATCTTCGTGACCGGCTGGTTTCGCGCCACGCTCGTCCTGATCGTGCTGGCGATCGTGGTGGTGGTCACGGTCCCGTGGCTGATGGATTTCTTCGAGGGTGGGGCGAGGGAGCCGCACCCACCGGTCCGCACCGAGGCGCCCACGCCCTCGCCGAATCCGGCGCCGGGCAGTCGCTGAGTCCGGCCCGCTCGCGGCGGCTACTGCTCGGCGCAGCGCAGGGTCGCGCGAGCGTACACGATGCCGCGCGGGTAGTAGTGGATGGTTCCGCTGTCGCCCTCGCGCTCGAACGTTTTCCCCGACCAGCTTTCGTCGATCGCCCTGACGGTCCCGAGATGGCGCTCGAGCGCCGCCGCGCATTCCTCGGCGGTAGCGTAGCGACCGGCGATGATCCGGTCGGTCTGGAAGCGCGGGACGCGGGCGAGCCAGCGCAGGACGATCGTGTCGAGCGGATTGTCCTTGGTGATGACGGACAGGTCGGACCAGAGAAGCCACACCAGACCCAGCGCGCCGATCCACTTTCTCATGAGGGCTGACTCTAGGGCGGGGACGGCGGATCTGTCAAGGCGAGGGTCCGGGGAACCGACCAGGGCCCCGGCGCGTTGACTCACCGGCGCGCGCGAGAGGTGAGCGCGAAAACCCGACAGACGGAGGTAGAATAGGGCCGCTGATGGAGACCATTCTGGTGGTGGACGACGAAGCGCAGGTGCGAACGCTCGCCCGCGACATCCTCCAGGGTGCCGGCTACCGGGTGCTCGAGGCCGAGGATGGGGAGCTGGCGCTCCGGATCGCCGAAGATCACCCGGGCGTCATCCACATCCTCCTCACCGACATCATGATGCCCGGGATCAACGGCAAGGAGCTGGCGGACAAGCTCCTGCTCGCGCGGCCGGATACCAAGGCGATCTTCATGTCGGGCCGGGCCGCCGAGGTCATCAGCGACGCCGGCGTGCTCATTCCGGTCGATGCCTTTCTCGCCAAGCCCTTCACGGTGGACCGGCTGCTGAACAAGGTCCGCGAGCGGCTCGAGTACCGCTCGCCCTTCTCGCGCCCGCGCTAGACGTCTGGCCAGCGGCGACGACCCCTCGAGGTCCGCTTCGCCCCAGGCGTGACCGATGGCCTCCCCGTGGTGCCCCCGGCCCCGGCGCTACACCGACCGCATCAGGGAGAACGAGGGAGCGAGTCCGTGGGAGCCGCTGCGCGCCGAGCCCGGCTTCGATCCCCGGACAGCCCGGTGGCGGTGCCCGGTGGCCTGGTGGGAAGGGTCTTACCTAGTCAGGGAGCGAGGGCGCCCAAGCACGGTGCGGGTGTTCCCATGGGATCGCATGGGCTCTCCGGCCGGCCGGCCGCCGCGATGTCCGGACGCGCGCCGCAACACCTCATGTCCGGCCTCCGCGACAGCCGCCTAAGTCCAAGGGCCACCTGAGCGAACGCGTTTCGGATTGGAGATGGCCGGGCCGGCATCCGCCGGCGGGGCGGCCGCCGCTCGTCTGGAGACTCCGGGGTTCGGGGTGGCATCGAGTTTGCCGAGTAACGGCCCGCCTTGAAAGTCATATGCCCGCGGTGTCAGGAGGAGGGTAGGCCCTGCCTCCTGGTCACGATCGACATTCCGGGCGATGACCGCGAGCTGCACGGCCTGTGCTGGACGCATCGCCTGCAGCTGCTGGCCAGGAGCCCGGGCTCGTCGGCAGGCTCGCGAGAGCCCGACAAGCGCTGACCATGCTGCTGACCGGACGACTTCGGCGGATGTCGGTATGGCTCTGGAGCAGCCCGCCGGCCCAGCGGCTGCTCGTGATCGTCCGTCCTGACCGGCCCACCCTGGTGCCGAGGATCGAGCGGCTGTTCGCGGGGGAGCCGGGCGAGGTGGACGTCGTGCTCGATCGCCGCCGGACCGAGCGGCGGCGCGTGACGGCGGCCCGGCGTCCGGAGCGGCGGCGCCGGGATCGACGGGTGCGCGGCCTCGGGCGGAGCGGCGACGCCTCGGTCGTGATTCGCCGGGAATCACCGCCCGGACTGGATTACACTCCCCTCAATCGTACGAAAGGAGAGGTTCGCATGATGAGTGTCGAGTCCAAGCAGACGCGCGACGGAGACGAGGTGCGGCGCTGGCTCGAGGCCGGGCAGACCCAGCTGGCCTCGCTGCTGGAGCTACTGCACGAGCACACGCGCCTGCGCGAGCGCGTGGAGTCTTCCGAGCGCGAGAACGAGCGGCTCCGGGGGGTCACCTACGAGAACGAGCAGCTCCGCAACCGGCTCGAGACCTCCGAGCGCCAGGCCGAGCAGCTCCGACAGACGATGGGCGAGCTGCGGGCCGAGAACGAGCGACACCAGAAAGAGCGGGAGGAAGCGGCCGAGCGCCTCAACCATCTCGTGAACGAGATCGCGCAACGCCTGCGCCCCGGCACGGGAGCGCCGCGCTCCTGACCGGCGCGGCGATGCGGGGGCGGCCGCGCCGCGTCCGGCTTTGAGGACCGGGTCGCCAATTTTTGTCCCCTCTCCGGCGCGCCCGGGCCATTCGGGCGTGGCGGAGCGCGGTGGTTTCCGAGGGTTTTCGCCACGTCTGCCTTGGCACCACCGATGCAGCCATCAAGGTGTCGATCGTACCGCGCAGAAACTTCCCTATGACGGATCCAGAGCGCCCGAAGCCGCGTGTATTGCTGGTGGACGACGAGGAGGGCGTGCGGATGAGCCTGCACGCGCTGCTCGAGCGCGAATACCGGATCGCGAGCGCGCCGAGCGGAGAGGCGGCGCTCGAGGAGCTGCCGCGCTTCCGGCCCGACGTTGTGCTGCTCGACGTGCGCCTCCTGCCGAGCATGAGCGGGCTGGACGCGCTGACCCGTATCAAGGCATTCGACGAGCGCATCGAGGTGGTGATGATCACCGCCTTCGCCTCGCTCGCCACCCTCAACGAGGCGCTGCGCCGCGGCGCCTGCGGCTACCTGATCAAGCCGTTTCCCCGCCAGGATCTCGAGCTGATGGTGCGCGACGCGCTGGCCCGCCGCACCCCGCGGCTCAACTGACCGGCCCGTCGCGTCGTTGACACGGACCGATCCCGCGGTGAGAATTCGTCGAGACACTCCATCCCAGCTGGCGGGAGGGCATCGTCCATGAACCTCACGAGTCAGGTCGAGAAGTGGGTGGATGAGGTCGCCGAGCTCACCCGGCCGGCGAAGGTCGCGTGGGCGGACGGCTCGAAGGCGGAGTACGAGCGCCTGATCGCCGACATGCTGCGGGACGGCACGCTGCTGCCGCTCAACGCCAGGACGTACCCGAACTGCTACCTGCATCGCAGCCATCCCTCCGACGTCGCGCGGACCGAGCAGCTCACCTTCATCTGCACCCGCACCCGCGAGGACGCCGGGCCCACCAACAACTGGATGGAGCCCGCGGAGGGCAAGGCGAGGCTCCAGGGGCTCTTCCGGGACAGCATGCGCGGGCGGCCGATGTGGGTGATCCCGTACCTGATGGGGCCGGCCGGCTCCGCGATGAGCCGGGTGGGGGTGATGGTCACCGACAGCGCCTACGTGACGGCGAGCATGCACATCATGACCCGCGTGGGCGCGGTCGCGCTCGAGCACATGCGCGACCCGGACGATTTCGTCCGCGGGCTGCACTCGCTCGGCGACCTCTCGCCGGACCGACGCTTCATCCTGCACTTTCCCGAGGAACGGTTGATCTGGAGCGTGGGCTCCGGCTACGGCGGCAACGCCCTGCTCGGTAAGAAGTGCCATGCCCTGCGCATCGCCTCCTCCCAGGCCCGGACGGAAGGTTGGATGGCCGAGCACATGCTGATTCTCGGCTTGGAGGATCCGAAGGGCCGGGTCACGTATCTGGCCGCCGCGATGCCGAGCGCGTCCGGCAAGACGAACCTGGCCATGGTCGTCTCGAGCCTGCCCGGCTATCGGGTGTGGACGGTAGGTGACGACATCGCCTGGATCCACGTCGATGGCAACGGCCAGCTCCGCGCCACCAATCCGGAGCGTGGGTTTTTCGGGGTGGCCCCGAACACCAGCACCAAGACCAACCCGAACGGCGCGGCCATGGTGCGGTCCAATACCATCTTCACCAACGTGGCGCTGACGCCGTCCCAGGAGCCGTGGTGGGAGGGCATGGGCCCGGCGGCGCCCGAGGGCATGCTCGACTGGCAGGGCAACCCGTGGAAGCCCGGGGCCGGGCCCGCCGCGCATCCCAACTCGCGCTTCACGGTGCCGGCCCAGCAGTGCCCGTCCATCGCGCCCAACTGGGAGGATCCCGAGGGCGTGCCGCTGTCCGGCTTCATCTTCGGCTCGCGGCGCGCGCGGGTGGTGCCGCTCGTCTTCGAGGCGTTCGACTGGGACCACGGGGTCTTCCTGGGCTCGGCGATGGGCACCGAGACGACCGCGGCCATCACCGGACAGGTCGGCGTGGTCCGCCGCGACCCGATGGCGATGATCCCGTTCTGCGGCTACAACATGGCCGACTATTTCGCCCACTGGCTGTCCTTCGGGCCCCGGCTCGCGAACCCGCCGAAGATCTTCCGGGTGAACTGGTTCCGGCGGGACGCGGAGGGCCGCTTCCTGTGGCCGGGCTACGGCGAGAACGTGCGCATCCTCAAGTGGATCGTTGAGCGCATCAACGGGGGCGGTCAGGCGGTCGAGACCCCGATCGGGTACGTGCCGGCGCCCGGGGGGATCGATGGCTCGGGCCTGCAGATGCCCGCCGGCGCGCTCGAGGCCGCGCTGCACGTGGACCGCGAGGAATGGCGGCAGGCGCTCGACGAGCTTCGCGAGTTCTACGATCAGTTTGGCGAGCGGATGCCCGCGGCGATCTGGAAGGCGCACGCGGAGACGGCGCGCCGGTTCGGTCTCTGAGGCCGGCGAGGAGGAGAGACATGAGGGGCAGGACGTTGCGCGGACTCGGGCTCGCCGTGATGACGCTGGTCGCCGTCGCCGGCTGTGCCGCCCTCGGCTCCGATGAGGACTTCCCGCCGCCGGTGCCCCCCGCCGCCGCGACGCACTTCAAGGTCACGTCACCCGGCGGCTTTCCCTACGATGCATACCTCTCGGCCTGGGGAGAAGGGTACGTGATTCACGTCGCCGGCCGGGCTCCGATCTACCTGATCTCGGACAAGAACGGCGGCTTCATCATCCAGAGTCCCGGCGAGGCGGCTTCCTTCGTCACGCCCCGGAAGGACGGCAATGGCTGGAGCATCCTTTCGGGCAGCGAGCCGGCTACGTTCCTGTTCAAGCAGGATGCCGGGACGTGGGTCCTGCAGCCCCCGGGCGGGCTGCCCACCTTGATCGTGCCGCAGTAGGGCTCGCTGAGCTGACTGTCATCACCGTGACGGGCCCGCTGTCACGGAGCGTCAGTCCATCAATTCCCGGCGGGGAATGACGCGCGGTTCATTCCTGATTATCAGCTAGTTAGAGCTCACCTCCTTCTGGCAGGGACGTTGCGTACCCGTAGCTCGCTCCCTACGCTGCGAACCCCTGGAGGAGGCCAGCCACGATGTTCGGACGCAATGGTGCCAAGTCGCCCCCCACCCGCGCCGCCGGGGTCGAGGCCGCTCCCCGGGACGCTCAGGACTGCTCAGCTGCACCCACCACCCTCCTCGCCATCGTCGGCCAGCAGTCCCGCGTGGAAGGCAAGTTCGAGATCGCCGACTCCATCCAGATCGAGTGCGAGGTGGGTGGCGAGCTGTCGGTGGGCGGCCGTCTCGTGATCGGCGAGCACGGCGTGGTCACCGCGGACGTGCGGACGGTGGACGCGGTGATCAGGGGCCGCTACGACGGCAACATGGTGGCGACCGGCAACGTGGAGATCACCGCCACCGGGCGGGTCAGCGGCAATATGGAGACCGACTCGCTCGTCATCAGCCAAGGGGGGTTCTTCAACGGCAACGTGGCGAAGATCCGCGAGCAGGACGGCCACGCCGGACCGCGGCCGGTGCATCTGGTCGACGACATGCGCCAGAGCGCGCAGAAGTAGCCGCCGCCGACCGGCCATGTGGCCATGGAAACGCCGTGCCTCCACCGGGAGCCGCAAGAAGCTGACCGCCTTCCTCGACGAGGGCTCCGAGATCGAGGGGAAGTACACCTTCAGCGGGACCGTCCTCCTGAACGGGAAATTCCAGGGTGAGATCGCCTCGCCCGACACTCTCATCATCGGCGAGCGCGGCGTGGTCAACGCCAGCGTCCGCGCGGGCACGCTCGTGGTGAACGGCGAGCTGGTGGGCGACGTGCACGCGAGCGAGCGCGTGGAGCTCGCCGGCAAGGCCCGCGTCTTCGGCGACCTCGAGTCGCCGGTCATCATCCTGGAAGAGGGCGTGATGTTCGAGGGCCACTGCCGCATGCCCAAGCCTGGGACCCCGGAGCCGCGGGACGGCTCGGTGGTGCCGATCAAGCGCTCATGAGGGAGCGCGGCGGCGGCTTCACGGTGGTGCTGGTGCACGGCGGCGGCAGCCGCATGCTGCACGCGGGCTGCCCGCGCTGGCTCCTGTGGGCCGGCCTGACCCTGATGCTGCTGGGCGGAGCGCTCCTCACCGGGACCTGGCTGGACTACTTCGCCCTCAAGCGCGCCCACCTGCAGGCGGCCGCCCTCGAGCGCCGGGTCGAGGAGCAGCGGGTCCTCCTGGGAGGCTTCGAGCAGCGCGTGGCCGAGATCAACCGCGAGGTGGCGGGCTGGCAGGACATGCACGCGCGGGTGTGGAGCACGTTCGGTCCCGCTCCCGGCAACGCGGGCAAGGGCACCGGCATGGGTGGGGCGGTCGCGGTGCTGCCGCTCGTCTTCGCGAGCGAGGGGCCGGCCCTGCCGCAACAGCTCGCCTTCCTGGCCAGCACGGTGAGCGAGAGCGGCCAGAGCCTGCGCGCCCTGGGGCGGTTCATGGAGCGCACGCGGTCGATGCTGGTCGCGATGCCGTTCCGCTGGCCGGTGCGCGGGCCGCTCAACTCCCGCTTCGGTCAGCGGCAGTCGCCCTGGACGGGCGAGCTCGAGTTCCACCGCGGCCTCGACATCAGCGCCGGCCGCGGCACCCCGGTGTACGCGCCCGCGGACGGCACCGTGTTCTTCGCGGGCCACGGGGGCGAGTACGGCAACATCGTCATCCTCGACCACGGCAACGATCTGCGCTCGCTGTACGGCCACCTGCAGGAGACCCGCGTCAGGCGCGGCGAGCGCGTGGAGCGCGGGCGGCTCATCGCGCTCACCGGCAATACCGGTCGCACCTCCGGCCCTCACCTGCACTACGAGGTCCACGTGCACGGCCAGGCGGTGGACCCCCGCCAGTTCCTCTGGGAGTAGTCGCGGCGTAGCTCGCGCAGTTGTGGTTTGATCTCCTCGCGGTTGCCCCAATTCCGACGAGGAGGACTCGCCATGCCGGTCGTCTCAGTCAAGGACCTCACCACCGATCTGCTGATCCGCTACGGCTTCCAGATTCTGGGCGCGCTCGTGATCCTGGGCGTCGGCCTGCTCCTCGCCCGCTGGGTGGGCAATCTCATGGGGCAGTGGCTGGAGCGGCGCAACCTCGAGCCGCCGGTCCGCAGCCTGATGGTCAAGGCGGTGCGAGTGGTGGTGCTGATCTTCACCCTGGTCGTCGCGCTCGACAAGTTCGGCTTCCAGGTGGCCCCGCTGGTGGCCGGCATCGGCGTGGCCGGCCTCGGCGTCGGCATCGCGCTGCAGGGGGTGCTGAGCAACGTGGTGGCCGGTCTCAGCATCATCCTGACCAAGCCCTTCCGGGTGGGCGAGTGGATCTCGATCGTGGGGGTCTACGGGCAGGTGAGCAGTATCGAGCTCTTCTCGACGACGCTGCTCCATCCCGATCAGTCGCGGGTGGTGATTCCCAACCGCAAGATCGTCGGCGAGATCCTTCACAACCACGGAACGGTGAGGCAGCTCGATCTGACCGTCGGGGTCGGCTACGGGACCGATCTACCGAAGGCCCTGGCCGCGGCGCGCGAGACCCTGCTCGCCAATCCGCGCGTGCTCAAGACGCCGGCGCCGCTGGTGGGCATCGCGGGCCTCGGCGACTCGGCGATCAACCTGACCCTCCGTCCGTGGGTGGCGGTGCCCGACTACACGCCGGCCCAGGGCGAACTCTACCAGGCCGTGGTGGAGCGCTTCCGGGCCGCCGGCGTCGAGATCCCGTTCCCCCAGCGAGAGGTCCGGATGCTCTCGGCCGCCTGAGCCGCGTCGCGCGAACCCCCCGGGCGGCCTCGTGGCGGCGGACTAGCCCAACTTCCGCAGTTCGGTAGGAAAACGGCGCGACCCGGGGGGCCGCGCCGTTCGTATCTCCAGCCGCCGTCAGCAGGGAAC
>Ga0209640_10001154_pt1 | contig 21978 bp, 18 predicted proteins | sample RifCSP10_1_FD_184018 | JGI IMG/M metagenome (GOLD analysis project Ga0209640, IMG submission 184018) | Soil microbial communities from Rifle, Colorado - Rifle CSP2_sed 10_1 (SPAdes) (version 2) | ecosystem: Environmental > Terrestrial > Deep subsurface > Rock core/Sediment | place: Rifle...
GCTCGACCAACTCGCCGGGCGCAAACTACGCGCCTCGGGCTCGAACACGGTCTCGCTTGAAAGCTCCCGGTGGGGCTGCGGTACTCGGCGCGCGCTACGGGTGGGTAAAACTGCTGGCGCACGAGTGACACGATAATGCATGGGCGAATCAAAGCGGGCGAAGGTACGCTGATTGGCAATGCTGGAGAGCATTATGTTATGGCGGAGCTTCTAAAGCAGGGGATAATCGCCGCCCTTACACCTCGGAATGCAACTGCATTTGATATTCTGGCTACAAACGGAAAGTATGACGCGAAAATTCGCGTAAAGACGAAATCAGAGCAGTACGACCACTGGATGTGGAACGCAAAGCAGGATGGGCAAATATTCAGGCAGCTTTCCCGCCAGCGGGATTTTGTCGTTATGGTGGAACTTAAGAATAAGCTTGAGAGACCGAATTTTTGGATCGTGCCGACGCACCAGATCAATAAATGGTTGAACAACGAATACAAGCGGTGGGTAGCAACTCCGGGAAAGAAGGGACAACAGCGTAATGTGGAAAACAAACAGAGGCATCTTTCTCACAAGAAATTCGCTAACAAGCTCGACAAGCAGTATCGAGATAACTGGGAGCTTATTTGGAAGGCTATTTAGTTTGTAGGCTGGGTAGAGCGAAGCGAAACCCAGTGGGGTTTTGAAAACCCCGTCGGAGCGAGCCGAGCACCGAGCCAGGCCGGGGGTATTCGCGAGACTCCTGATCGAGCCCGAGGCGCGTATTTTGCGCCCGGCGAGTTAGGCGAGCGCCCGGCCGCAGCGAGGCGCGCAGGGAATCGCGCGGTGTGTGCGCGGCGAAGCGACCGGGGGTCTTTTCTTCTGGTGACTCTTCTTTGGACAAGCAAAGAAGAGTCACCCAGGGTGCAGGGGCGGAGCTACCCGCAATTAGTTTTTGATCGCCCGCGAAGCGGGCTCGACGAATTAGTTAATTAATTTGATCGAGTTAATGACATGCTGATATTCGAACATTCACAAACCAACCGCCGCAATCCTTCCCAGGCGCCGCTGGCGAAAGCGGAGGTGAAGGGCATCCCGGAAAAGTTCCTCCGCATAAAACGCCCGCTGCTGCCGGAGGTTTCGGAGATGCAGGCGGTCCGGCATTACACGAAGCTTTCGCAGAAGAACTTCTCGATCGACACGCATTTTTACCCGCTTGGCTCGTGCACCATGAAGTACAACCCGCGTGCCTGCAACAAGCTGGCGATGCTGCCGAATTTTTTGGGGCGCCATCCGTACGCACCGGAGTCCACGGGCCAGGGGTTCCTCGCCTGCCTGTTCGAATTGCAGGAGATGTTGAAGGATGTCACCGGCATGAAGGCTTGCTCGCTCACGCCGCTCGCGGGCGCGCAGGGCGAGTTTGCCGGTGTCGCGATGATCCGCGCGTATCATGAATCGCGCGGCGACCATGCCCGGAGCGAAATTCTTGTGCCTGATGCGGCGCACGGCACCAATCCGGCGACGGCCGTGATGTGCGGCTACACCGTGCGCGAAATTCCGACCGATGCCAACGGCGACGTGGACATCGATTCGCTCACAGCCGCGGTCGGGCCGCGGACGGCGGGGCTCATGCTGACCAACCCGTCCACGCTCGGCGTGTTCGAGCGCAAGATCCGGGAAATCGCGAAGATCGTGCACGAGGCGGGCGGTATGCTTTATTACGACGGCGCGAATCTGAATGCGATCCTCGGTCGCGTGAAACCCGGCGACATGGGTTTCGACGTGATCCACATGAACCTGCACAAGACCTTCTCCACGCCGCACGGCGGCGGCGGTCCGGGAGCGGGACCGGTCGCAGCGAACGATCGCCTCGATCCATTCCTGCCGGTGCCGATCGTGGGAAAAACTCAGGATAAATATGGGTGGGAAACGGAAAAAACACGCCCGCAGACGATCGGAAGATTGTCGGCCAATATGGGCAACGCCGGCGTGCTGCTGCGCGCCTACGTATACGCGCGGCTGCTCGGCCGCGAGGGCATGCACCGCGTCGCCGAATTTTCGACCCTGAACGCCAACTACATCATGGCCGAGCTTTCGAAACGCGGATTTGACATGGCGTATCCCAAACGGCGCGCGACCCACGAATTCGTGCTCACTTTCAAGCAACTCAAGGACGATACCGGCGTGAGCGCGATGGACGTTGCCAAGCGCCTGCTCGACAAGGGGTTCCATGCGCCGACCACGTATTTCCCGCTGCTCGTGCCGGAGTGTCATCTGATCGAACCGACCGAGACCGAGGCCAAGGAAGAACTGGATCGTTTCATCGCGGCGATGGAAGAGATCGTGGAGGAAGCGCGCGTCAACCCCGAGCTGGTCAAAGGCGCGCCGCACACACTGCCGGTGAAACGGCTCGACGACGTGCGCGCGGCGCGCGAGCTCAACCTCACCTGGAAGCCGCCCGGCTAGGCGATGGCTTCACCACGCGGCCTGTTCGACCTGCGGCGCGTGTGGCGCGCGGCGGGTTATTCCGCAGCGGGGCTTAAGGCGGCGCTGAAGTTCGAACCGGCCTTCCGTCAGGAAATCGCGCTTTTTATCGTTCTCGCTCCGCTCGGATTTTGGTTGGGACGTGACGGCGTTGAGCGCGCGCTATTGATCGTGAGCCTGTTGCTGGTGCTCGTGGTTGAATTGCTGAATTCCGCGATAGAGACCGCGGTTAATCGCATGAGTGAGCAACCGCATGCACTTTCCGGGCGCGCCAAGGACCTCGCCTCGGCGGCGGTTTTTGTCTCGATGCTGCTCGTGATGCTGGTGTGGACGCTGGTGTTAGCGGACCGGTTTGGCTGAAGTACGAAGCGCTTACGTGGTCGCCGTTTTATTATCCTGCAGCGGTTTTTCGCCCTTGTATTCGACGCTTTGGCATTCCAGGAAAATGCGCTTGTCGCAGCACTCGCAGATTGATTTATCGAGCCGATCGAAAATATTCTTGATCGCGTCATTTTTTGTGGCGAAGATATTCCCCGCTCCCAGATCGTGAATAAATCCGCCGCGGTTCAGAATGCTGTAAACCTCATCCTTCACCTTGCTTAAATACACCCCGCCGCCGGCCCCCCGGCGCCGCCGGGCTTCCTGCACCAGCATCCGGGCGCCGGCAATGTCAATTAAGTTAATCCCGTTACCGATGATCATGAGATGTTTCTGGCTCGGGTTTTGCGCCAGGAGCCGTTCGAATTCGTTCTGGACATGATCAACCGCGCCGAAAAACAACGAACCGTCCACGCGCACGATTTTCAGTTGCGGGCACTCGGGCAATTTGGGATCGGTGACCATGTGCCTTCCGGACTGGGTCGGATCAGGTGTGCGGGTGACGATTCCGGGATGCGCCGTGCGCATAAGGTAAATTACAAGCGAAAGTATCACGCCGATGTATATGGCAAACTCCAGATCGACGAACAGCGTCGCCAGAAACGTGGTCAGCAACACGGCAGTCTCGCGTTTGCTGGTGCGCAGAATATTGGCGATCAGATGGAATTCAATCAGCCGGTACGCAACGATCAGCAGGATGCCGGACAGGGCGGCGATCGGCAAGTGCGCCGCGAGGGGCGCGATTGTCAGTACGATCAGCGCAAGCGAGACGGCGGCGAAGATCGATGCCATCGGCGTTATCGCTCCGGCCGTGTAATTGATGCCGCTGCGGGTGAAGGATCCGGATGCGGCATAGCTCGAAAAAAAGCTCCCGACCATGTTCGCCAGACCCTGGCCGATAAATTCCTGGCCGCCGTCTATCCGCTGACCGGACCTGAGCGCCACCGATCGCGCGATCGATACAGCCTCGATCAGTCCGAGCATTGCGATGGCGAACGCGCCGCTGCCGAGTGACTTGAGGGCATTTAATGAAAACTCGGGATATGAAAGCGGTGGCAACTGCGCTGGAAATTCTCCTATCAGTTTGATGTCTTTACTTTCCGCCCCGAAGGCAGCGGCCAGAAGACTGCCGATGATCATCGCCAGCAATAACCCCGGCCAACGAGGTTTGTAATGCATGACGGTTACGCCGCTGAGCAGCGTTACAATGGCCACCGCCGTGACGTAAGGGTTGACGGTGTTAATGTTCTGGAAAATGTGTTGCCAGGTATTCAGGAACGATTCCCCGGAGGGAATATCAATTCCGAGAAAATGCTTTAATTGACTCGTCGCGATCAGAATCGCGGCGCCGACGATGAAGCCGACAATCACGGAGTGCGAGACGAAATTGACCAGCGCTCCCATGCGCGCCAGCCCGAACGCCAATTGATAGGCGCCCGCCATAAACGTCAGTGTCAGCGCCATGCTGATAAATTGGGCGCTGCCCGGCTCGGCGATTTTCGAGATTGTGGTGAACACGACAATGGAAATTGCCATGGTGGGCCCAGTCATGAGGTGGTGCGAAGAACCGAAAAGGCCGGCAAGGATCGTCGGGATCATGGCTGAATATAGACCGTACACCGGCGGCAGCCCGGCGATCATGGCGAAGGTCAATCCCTGGGGTAGCACGATGACCGAACCGGTGAGCCCCGCGATCAGGTCGGCCCGCAGCGATTCGCGGTTGACCCATGGCCACCAGCGCAGAAAAGGGAAAAACCGCGCCCAGAAGATGTTGTATAACGGTGCGGGATGAGAGTCAGGCATGGGCATGTATGATCAAAATTTCATTGTATCTTTTCCACTTGTCTATTTCATGTTGTCCGTCGATCCAGTTAGGTACGCAGCAAGCGCCGCCGTATAATCACGTCGGGTAAATTCATCTGAACACACTCTCATGCTCCAGGCAGTACATAGCATTTTCAATCACCCGGTTGCGCGCAAGGTATTTCTGAAACTCCGCTATGTCCTGTTTCTGATTTTTCTGGTTGTGCTCGCGCGTTACACCGAGGCATCGCGCCTGCTAGCCGGATTTCTCGTTTCACTGTTTGGCCAGGCGATCCAGACCTGGTCTTTTGCCTCGTTGGTAAAAAATGAACTGTTCACGCCGCGCGGCCCCTACGTGCTGGTACGCAATCCAATGTACCTGGGCCGGTTTTTTTTGTTACTCGGCCTCATGTATTTGCTCGGCAATCATTATTTCACCGCGGCTTACGCGGCGGTTTACTATTTTTACATGGTGAACCGCGTGCAACGGGAGGAAAAACGCCTGATGGAACTCTTAGGCGAGCCTTATCGGGATTACTGTCGGCGCATGAATCGGTTTATCCCGTCGATCAGCCGGCTTAACGATCCCGGGGTATGGTTTTTTGACTGGGCGGTATTACGAAAAAATCACGGCCATTGGAATTTTCTGGCGATGCTGCTGTTTTACGGAGTACTGGCCGTTTACGTTCTCTATTTGCGCTGAAAGCCGGCTGTCAGAAAGCCCCACGGGTTCAAGCGCGCTTGCGTTTGCGTCGGTCCAGCCACCAGGCGAGCAATGGGAGCGTGACGATGGTCCCCGGGACCGCGGCGGTTATCAGGTACAAACCCAGACGTGGCAACCGGCGTAATTTTCCGCGCAGATCCTGTCGCTCTTCCTTGGTCCACTTCTGTCCATTGCGCGGCAGCATCAGCAACGCCATTAAACCGGGTACCTGCGCGATTTCCTCGCGTAACCGCGTCCGCTCTCGTTCCTGGAGTTTCCAGGCCGCACTGAAAAATCCCCTTAAACCGGTGATGGCGACAGGGGGCGGGGCATCCACAGTCGAAGTGAGGGAAACCGGTTGAATGTTTGTTTGCGATTCGGACATGGATGATTTCCGCGCGGGTTGAGGGAGTGGTGGATGGGATTGTTGCATTTTCCATGCCATGAATGGCAGAACCGATGAAACCGCTATGCTCCAGGTTCAAATCTGAGTGCTACACCACGGGGATTATTTCAATATCGCTTCGAATTGTGACCATTCGGTCACGGGTTCGGAACACGCGTGGCCGGTGCAAACATAGGCCGTGACCCCGTCTCGGATTTTTCGTTCAGCCAGCACGCCGGGTAAATTTTCAATATTGTCCGGAATCGCCAGCACCAAACGTCCCGGACGGTAGTGCCGCCGTGCCAGTATTTCCCAGGGTTTCATCTGCTCAACGGTGCCGCGCAGCACCACGGTTTGCGTGGGTTCGAGATATTCTTCCAAAGCCATCAACAACGAAGCGTGGGCGGAAGGTTGCTGCTGAATATTGCTTTGCAGCGCCTGCAGCGTTCGCTCGGCGGCGTCCAGATAATTGTGATCGGCGAGCAGATGGCCAAGTCTGAGAAACACCAGTGCGGCCACGCCATTGCCGGAAGGAATCGCCTCATCCGCAACGGCTTTGGGACGGTATACGAGCTTTTCGTGATCGTCCCCGGTGAAATAGAAGCCACCCTGATTTTCGTCCTCGAAATGTTCCAGCACCAGATCGCCCAGGGCGCGGATAAAGTCGAACGTTTCGCGTTGCCAGCGTGTACGCAGCAATTCGAACGCTCCATCGATCATGAACACATGGTCATCGAGGTAAGCGCTTAAATGGGATTTGCCGTCCTTGTAAGTGGCCAGCAGGCGCTGGTTACGCCACAGCCGGGCGCGAATGAAGATTAATGCCCGTTCCGCTGATTTGATGAAATCGGGTCGATCCAGAACACGACCGGCACGGGCCATGCCCTTGATCATGAGCCCGTTCCAGGACGTGAGAATTTTTTCATCCCGCCCGGGCCGCACCCGCTGATCGCGCGCCTGCAGGAGTTTCCGGGTGGCGGATTCGAGCAAGGCGGTAATTTCAGTTTCCGGAGTCTGCAGGCGCACCGCCAGCGTGGCCAAATCAGCACGGACATTGAGATGCCAATGGCCTTCGAAATTCGGCTTACCCGGCAAACCAAAACGTTTTTCGACCACGTCCCACTCTTGCGGCGTCAGCCGTTGGCGGATTTCATCAGTGCTCCAGACGTAGAATTTTCCTTCATGTCCCTCCGAGTCGGCATCCAGCGCCGAGTAATATCCACCCTCGGGAGATTGCATTTCACGCATTATCCATTCCGCCGTTTCAACGGCCACACGACGGTAGAGCGATTCACCGGTGGCTTGCCAGGCATCGGTGTAGAGAACCAGCAGTTGGGCGTTGTCGTACAACATCTTTTCAAAATGCGGTATCTCCCAGCGCTCATCCACCGAATAGCGGCAAAAACCGCCGCCGGTCTGGTCGTAAATGCCTCCATGCGCCATGGCCGTGAGCGTATCCCGTACCATGCGCAATGCTTCCTTGTCTTCCGAGCCATGTTGGGTACTGTGCGCCCAGCGATGCAGACATAACTCCAGCGACGTGGGATGGGGAAATTTCGGCGCGCTTCCGAATCCTCCGAATCGCGCGTCGAACTGCCGATGCAATTCATTTCTGGCCTGTTCCAGTAACTCGGGCCCCAACCGCAGACCCGGGGCCGGCCCCTGCGGTTGCAGGCGTGAAAAAATATTGCGCAGAGAATCGTTTTGTTCGCGGATTGCGTCTCGTTTCGTGGAGTAGACCTCGGCCACGTGACGCAACAGGTCGGGAAATCCAGGCATGCCGTATTTGGGCGTCTTGGGAAAATAGGTTCCGCCGAAGAACGGCATCTGGTCATCGGGCGTGAGAAACATGTTGAGCGGCCAGCCACCGGGGCGTTCCGCCAGGATCTGGTGTGAGGTCTGGTATATCTTGTCCAGATCGGGACGTTCTTCGCGGTCTACCTTGATGCACACGAATAGCTCGTTCATCACGCGCGCCACGTTCTCATCTTCAAACGATTCGTGTTCCATCACATGGCACCAGTGACAGGCCGAATAACCGATGGAAACCAGGATCGGTTTGTCTTCGCGTTTGGCGCGCTCAAGCGCTTCCTCTCCCCATGGATACCAGTCCACCGGGTTGTGCGCATGCTGCAAGAGATACGGGCTGGTCTCGTTGCGCAGGCGATTGGTGTGTGTTGTCGAGGTCACAATCGAATCCGGAAATTCGCTCCACTATAGCCCGTGATTTTGCGGGATGCCACCGTTTGCCCGATTTGATCGCGGTAATCTGAAAAAGTTTGAAGAAAAATATCGTATACCGGGAACAACGATCCAGATATCAGCCACGACTCTTCCCTTTGACCCGGTGCAGCCTGGTTTGACTACGCATGCAGCCGTGAGTGTTTCTGCCGGATGCTGCTTCTCGATCAATCGGTGATATATCCGAACCGGTTCTCTCGGGTTTACTAAATCAACGGCCAGATTGATTTGCAATACGAAGGCTGCTGGTATCTGCGGTAATCGGGCGCACAGGTATCACGTGTTGCGTCAGGTTCATTTGTCGCATTCACGATAATTAACTGTATTGAATCACATCTGGGCCGTTTGCTCCCATACATGTGCCGGTTGTCGGGATGCCCAACATTCCCGTACCGCGTGTCTGGCTTTGCGTAGAAAAATACCTGCCATACTCATTCGAAGGGGAACAACTGCATATCCCGGCGCCGGCGGGAGCCTAGTCATGTTATTCAAGAAGATCGAAAAGGCCGAGGTAACCAGGCCCAGAACGCATATCCCAAGGAAGCACCTGAGCCGTCGCGCCCGGGCGCTGGAAAAATTCATCGTCGAGGAAATTGAAATCGGCGATGTCCAGTCGCCGGTGACCCCGCCCCCTGTGCAACACAAACAGCAATTTGTTTGGTGGGTCGGAATGAAAGCGATGGCGGCCTGTCTCGGTCTTTGGCTCCTGCTTTTTACCGCCTCTCTGTTTGCACGTTCTATCTGGCCGGTGGACGAGACACGAGTACTTGGTGTTGCATGGGAGATGTGGACGCATAATGAAATCGTTCTGCCTTCCCTCAACGGCGAACTTTACGCGCGTCATCCACCCCTCATGACGTGGCTGATTCACATTGGCTGGACTTTTCTCGGGATCAATGAATGGTGGCCGCGGCTGGTGCCCGCGCTGTTTGCGCTCGCGAGCCTTTTCGTCATCGGCCGTTTGGCCCGACTGCTGTGGCGCGAAAATCGCGAAATCGGACGTTACGCGCCGCTGGTGCTCATGGGGATGCCCCTGTGGGCGATTTACACCACCCTGGCGCTTCCGGACATGCTGCTTGTGTTTTTCACGCTGCTCGGGTGGTGGGCCGTGCTGATCATGTGGCGGCACCGTGACATGCGCGCCTTTTTGCTGCTGGGTATCGCGTTGGGTTTAGGCACGCTCGCACATGGAATGGCTGTGTACCTGTATGTTCTTCCGGTGGCGTTACTCGCGCCCATGTGGGTCGAAGGTAACACACCGATCGTCTGGAAATACTGGTACATCGACATCGGCAAGGCCGCGCTGCTGGGTTCGGCTCTGCTGGCATTATGGTTGGTGCCGGCGGCGTTGCAGGGAGGGCTGAATTATGCGCTGGCCTGGATCACGGAGTCGCTGGTTTCCGCCCGTCTGGATTGGCTGCCGTCGGCGCAGCCTTGGTGGTGGTATCTGGCGTGGTTGCCGATTATCTTTTTGCCGTGGTCCATTTGGCCGCTGTTGTGGACGCGCTTGTGGCATATCCGGCGCGAGCCGCTAAGTGTTGGCATGGCTTTCTGCCTGATCTGCGGACTCTCGACGCTTGCCGTCCTGTCGTTGATCGAAGTGAAACAGCCGCCGTTTCTCTTGCCGCTGCTGCCGATCGCGGCGTTGATGATTTCCCACCTGCTGATGGATGACTCCGTGGCGGATATCGGCCAGGACAACCCGCTCAACGGCATGATCCTGCCAATCGTCGTGCTCGGTGGCACGCTGGCGGTGCTTCCCCGCTTGCCGCGGGTTGAGTTGCTGCCGGAGGCGATGTGGACACTGTCGCCATTCTTGGGAGTCGGCATCGTGATCGCGGGAATTGCGCTGGCCTGGATTCCGGCGCGTGAATTGCCTAGGCGGGTGCAGGATATTGTTATTGCCAGCGCGCTGCTGGTTGTGTTTGGGATTCTCGGCGCGGGCCTCAAGTATGACGCGGATTACCGGTTTGACGAGGGAATCCGGTTGCTGGCAAGCGCCCAGGCGCAGCAGCGGCCGGTCGCGCACGTGGGTGACTATGCCGGAGAGTTTCAGTTTTCCGGCCGCTTGTCCGCTCCGCTGCCAATCATTGAACCGGCCGAGGCGGAGTACTGGTTGATGACACATACCGACGGCTTGCTGGTTTCTTATGATCATGTCTGGCGATCCACCGGGCGGGAAACGATGCGGCCGGTATTCGAATCTCCCTATCGCGGACAAACGTTGCGCGTTTGGCGCGTCAGCGCTCCCGCATCGCTGATTCCCCAGCCGTAGCCGTCTGGCCAGTGCGGCGCAACTCCGTCATAATCGCGGCCCATGTTGACCGCGCCCGCCATCGATCCCATCGCCATCCATCTTGGCCCGCTCAAGATTCATTGGTACGGGCTTATGTACCTCGTCGGCTTTGTCGGCGCGTGGTGGTTGGGTGTTTACCGCGCCAGGCGCCCCGGCTCGGGCTGGAAACCCCAGGAAATCGGTGATCTGATTTTTTATGGCGTGATTGGCGTTATTCTCGGCGGGCGACTGGGTTATGTCCTTTTCTATAAGTTAAATTATTACCTCGCCAACCCGCTCGAAGTGTTTTATATCTGGACCGGCGGCATGTCGTTTCACGGCGGCTTGCTCGGCGTGATCATCGCGATGTGGTTCTACGGACGGCGCACGAATCGCACTTTTTTCGGCGTCGCCGATTTTGTCGCGCCGCTCACCCCGCTTGGCCTCGGCGCCGGACGTCTCGGCAATTTCATCAATCATGAACTCTGGGGACGGGTTACCGATGTTCCCTGGGGCATGGTGTTCCCCTCCGGCGGGCCATTGCCACGCCATCCGTCGCAGCTTTACGAATTCTCGCTTGAGGGCGTGGCGCTATTTGTCATTCTCTGGTTTTATGCCCGCACGCCGCGACCGCCAGCTGCCGTCTCGGGTCTGTTTTTGCTGTGCTACGGAACGTTCCGCTTGGTAGTGGAACTCGCGCGCGAGCCGGACGCCCATTTGGGCTATCTCGCCTTTGGCTGGGTGACGATGGGGCAGGTGCTGAGCCTGCCGATGATCCTGCTGGGAATCGGAATATTATGGTGGGCGCATCGAAGCGCCGCTCGCTAGCGCGGGTTATTTGATCCAGACCGTTTTGACGTTCACGAACTCGCGGATTCCGTGCACCGACAATTCGCGCCCGTATCCCGAGTCCTTGACCCCGCCGAAGGGCAGGCGGGGATCGCTTTTTACGAGCCCGTTGATAAAACTGACGCCGGATTGAATGCGCCGCGCGAGCCGCTCGCCTTTTTTTGTATCACGTGTCCACACGCTTGATCCCAGGCCAAAACGGTTGTCGTTGGCGATGCGGATGGCGTCCTCGTCGTCACGCGCCCGGATGACAATCGCCACCGGCCCGAACAGCTCTTCCTCGTAGGCCCGCATCCCGGGTCGTACCTGATCGATGACCGTCGGTTCGTAGAAAAAACCCGGTCCTGCCGCCGGCCCCCCATGCAACGCGAAGCTGGCGCCCGCCGTCACCGAATCGGTGACCTGTTTGTGCAACTGGTCGCGCAGATCGGCGCGCGCCATGGGGCCGAGTTGTGTGGTCTCCTGGGCGGGATTCCCCATGCGCAGTGCGTGGGCCTTTTGCTTGAACATGTCGATAAACTGATTCGCGACTGACTCGACCAGAATAAACCGCTTGGCGGCGATGCAGCTCTGGCCGCAATTGAGGAAGCGGGAGGCGACGCCGACCGATGTCGCCGCTTCGAGTTCGGCGTCGGACAGGACGATGAATGCATCCGATCCGCCCAACTCGAGCACGGTTTTCTTAAGATGTGCCCCGGCCGCCGCCGCGACTTTACGTCCGGCTATATCGCTGCCGGTGAGCGTCACCGCGTGAATGCGCCGGTCGGCGATGATTTTTTCCGCCTGGGTGGCGGAAATCATGAGCGTGCGGAACACGCCTTGGGGAAACCCCGCCTGGCGGAAAATCTCCTCGATCGCCAGCGCACATTGCGGAACGTTGGAGGCATGCTTCAGCAAGACCGTGTTCCCCGCCATGAGGCTCGGAGCGGCGAAGCGAAACACCTGCCAGAATGGAAAATTCCACGGCATGATCGCGAGCACGGTGCCGAGGGGCAAATAGGTAACGAAGCTTGAGCTCGCGTCGGATGGTATTTTTTCATCCTGAAGGAAGGCCGCGGCGTGCTCGGCGTAGAAATCGCACCCCGACGCGCATTTCTCGATTTCAGAGCGCGCTTCCTTGGCGATTTTTCCCATTTCCAGGGTGATGATCGAGGCGTAACGGGCGTTGTTTTTCCGCAATTCCGCGGCGGCATGGCGCAACAATCGCGCTCTTTCGGCAAACGTCGTCGCCTGCCAGGCGGTGTTCGCCGCCGCCGCTTCCGCGACCGCCGATTCGACTTGTTGATCATTCCATTGATCGAAGGTTTTCAACCGTTCACCGGTGGTGGGATTGATGGTTTCCAGGGTCATGGGGATATCCTTAATTTCTCAATATTCAGATATTCTTCTGTGTAATTACCTATAATAAAACAACATGCAACGATACATCATTATATCCCTGCTTCTGGCCGGCTTGAGCTTTTCAGCGCAGATTTCCCCGGCTGAAGAAGATGGTCAGCAGGATGAAACCCGCCGCCGCGAGTACCTGGCGGCGCTTGAGGCGTTGAAGGCCGGTAAACCAGCGCGCTTCCGGGAACTCTACGAGCGCCTGGATGGCTACGTGCTGCGCGGCTATCTCGAGTATGAATCGATCAAAAACCGACTTGCTGTCACACCCGTCGCCGAAATTCGGCGATTTCTGGCTGAAAATAGCCAGGCACCGATCAGCGATGTCATTCGCAAAAAATGGCTGCATATTCTGGCGCAGCGGGGAGACTGGAGCGCATTTCTCAAGGAATACCAGGACATCGAAGACGAGCCGGAGCTGGCCTGCCTGCGTCTGGCGCGCCTGCTCAACACCAGCGAACACCAGGCGGCGCTCATGAATGAGGTGGAAAAACTTTGGCTCACCGGTAACCAATTACCCACGCCATGCGATCCGGTTTTTGCGATCTGGAAACGCGCCGGGCACATGACCAGCGACATCGTCTGGGCGCGCATACGACTGGCCATGGAATCCCGGAATCTGCGGCTGGCCGGTGATCTCGCCCGTTATCTCGAGCCGGCCGAGCGGGTGTGGGTGAGTCGCTGGCAGGCGATGCACCGTGATCCGGTGCGCGAACTGCAGCAAATATCCTATCCGGTGGAAACACCGGTGGCGCGCATGATCGTCAAGCACGGCGTCGTACGCCTGGCTCACCGTGACCCGGAAGAGGCCATGGTTCAGTGGGCGCAGCTAAAAAACAAATTTCAGTTCTTCGGCGAGGACGATAATTACGTTCTGCGTTACATCGGCATCCTGGCGGCACAGGAACAACTTCCCCAGGCCCTGTTGTGGCTGACCGCGGTATCCGCCGACCCCGACGATGAAACCTTGCATCTGTGGCGGGTGCGGACCGCATTGCGAACCGGAGAATGGGAGGCGGCCCGACGATTCATCAAGGGATTGAGCGAGGATCAGCAACGCAACAGTCAATGGCGTTACTGGACGGCGCGAATACTGGAAGCCACGGATAGCCAGGAAGAAGCGCGCCGCATTTATGAAAGCCTTGCCCGTGACCGGAGTTACTATGGCTTTCTCGCCGCCGATCGCATCGACGAAAAATATTCCATGCAGCACGTGAGTATTGAAGCGAGTCCGGAGGAAGTTAAGGCCATGCTGGCCCGCCCCGGAATCCAGATGGCGCAAGAATTGTATCTCATGGGCGAGGTGGTCGACGCCCGCCGGCAGTGGAGCTGGATTACGCGCCTGATGAACAATCGTGAACTCGCCGTAGCCGCGGTGGTGGCACGCCAGTGGGGCTGGTATGACCGAGCGATCTTCACGGTCGCGCGCAGCAACCACCAGGACGATCTGGAGTTGCGGTTTCCGGTGATATACCGCGACATGATCGAAACCAATGCCTCCGAGTACGGTATCGATCCGAGTTGGGTGTACGGCGTGTTGCGTCAGGAATCCGCCTTCGTGGTAGACGCCCGCTCCAATGCGGGGGCTCTCGGCCTGATGCAGTTAATGCCCTCCACCGGAAGACTGACCGGGCGCAAAATCAATTTCCCCATCCGCAGCAGCCGGTCCTTGCTGAATATCGAGACCAATATCCGCCTGGGTACGAGCTACCTCAAAGAGGTGCTCGGCCGCAGCAACGGCAACCAGTTGCTGGCCACGGCTTCCTATAATGCCGGACCGAATCGCGTCGATGTCTGGTTGCCGGACAACATCATGGATTCCGATATCTGGGTGGAAACCATTCCCTACAGTGAAACGCGTGACTACGTAAAAAATGTCATGTCCTATACCACGGTGTACGATTATCGCCTGGGCAGTCATCCGGAGCGCCTGAGTCAGCGTATGCCTAAAATCGCTCCATCAGACAGGTAATTCTTTCAATCTCCTGGATTGCCGGGAAATTAATAAAGCTTTTCTAAACCTCGTTTAAGGTATCCACCCATACGATTTCCCCGGCTGGTGGAATTGGCATATCGCTGTACCCGCAGCTTGGTAATGATGTTGCTCCCTTTACCGATGCTGAGGTAACCGAGCGGACATCGAAAGACGACGGCACAGAGTATTAGGCTGTTGTCGGGAAAATGGGCGAGATGCGTTAATCAGCAGCTCGTGACAGTATCCTTACTGCCTACTCTTTATCCCTTGCTAAATGTCCGTTGATATCGTGATGGCACTTGACCTCCATTCTCGAGGCTTGTAGAACATAAGCTCGATTTTTTCAATCCTTCAATCCATGTCCAGCCATACTGTCAGCATCCTGGGAGGAACAGGGTTCGTAGGCCGATTCCTGGCCACGCGGTTGTCCGAAGCCGGGCACGATATCGTAATTCCCACGCGCCGGCGAGAACAGCAGCGTGACCTGCTGGTGTTGCCGACGGTGCGCCTGGTGCAGGGAGACATACAGGACGCCGCTTTCCTGCGCACGCAATTCGAGGACCGGGATGTGGTCATTAACCTGGTCGGTATCCTCAACGAAAGCGGGAGATCAGGAAAAGGCTTTGCCCGCGCGCACGCAGAGTTGCCCGCAACCATCGTGCGAGTCTGCCACCAGACGGGGGTGAAGCGTTTACTGCACATGAGCGCCCTGCATGCTTCGCCCGAGGCGCCCAGTTTTTATCTTCGCACCAAGGCACAGGGGGAAGATACGGTGCATTCCGCCAACGGGCCGAATTTTCATGTGACCAGTTTCCGGCCTTCGGTCATATTCGGTCCGGGCGACAGTTTCCTGAACCGCTTCGCGGGATTGTTGCGCCTCACGCCGTGGTTGTTTCCACTCGCCTGCCCGGAAGCAAAATTCCAGCCGGTTTACGTGGAGAATGTCGTGAGTGCCATGGTGCAAGCGCTCGACAATCACAAAACGTTCGGGAAACGCTACGATCTCTGCGGTCCACGTGTTTACACCCTGCGTGACCTGGTGAATTACGTTGCCAAGCTGATCGGGAAACGCGTGTACATCCTGGGATTGAACAACCGGATGTCGTGGTTGCAGGCGGCGGCGCTGGAATTCGCGCCGGGCAAACCTTTTTCGCTCGACAATTATCGTTCTCTGCAGATAGACAGCGTCTGCACCAGCGGTTTTCCCGCTGTCTTCGACGTCTCGCCGGCGAGCGTGGAGGAAATCGCGCCGACATATCTTCCATCACGCACATCCGACAGGCTTTCATCCTTGCGTCGCCTGGCTCATCGCTGAAGCCGCACGGCACGTTCCGCTGACTCAGGTCCGTGATGAACCCGCACGGTAGCAAGCCAACCACGCTTGTTACCGTGCGGGACTTATTTGGTAATATTCATCCGCGTCACCGGCGCTTCTATGGAAATCACTGCCTTCATTGTGCTTTGGGTGTTGGCGGGCGTCCTCGTCACCCTCGGACTTGCAGGCCTGTTCATCCCGGCAATACCGGGGGCGGTGCTGCTGTTTGCAGGGCTGGTGCTGGCGGCGTGGGCCGATGACTTTGCCTATGCGGGCAAAGGAACGCTGATACTGCTGGGCGGTCTTGCGCTGCTGACTTATCCCGCTGACTTCATCGCGAGCGCCTTCGGCGCGAAGCGTTTCGGTGCTTCCCCGCGCGCGGTGGCAGGCGCCGCGATCGGCGCCGTCGCGGGCCTGTTTTTCGGTCTTCTCGGTATCCTGCTCGGCCCGTTTCTTGGCGCTGTGATCGGGGAATATTCCGCGCAACGCCGGCTTGAGAATGCCGGACGAGCCGGTATCGGCGCGACGCTGGGACTGGTGCTGGGGGTGGCGGCCAAGCTGGCGATTGCCTTCACCATGTTGGGGATATTCGCCATCGTCCGGTTCGCCGCATGAATGCCAGAATCCGCGCCACGGCTTCCAATCGAGGCGTGGCAGGCTTATTCTCGCATAATCATTAAAAAATTCTTGCGGCATAACTTTCGCGGAGATGACAATGACCAGACTCTATCCCCGGCAGCCGGTTCCCGAACTTTCAGTAGCAACCCTTGCCGGTGCCCAGTGGGTCCTGAGTGCGCAAAAACCCGAGCGGTTCACGCTCCTGGTTTTTTATCGCGGCCTGCACTGTCCGATATGCCGCAAATATATCGGTGAGCTGGACGGATTGATTGACGAATTCGCGCAACGCGGCGTGAACGCGGTGGCGATCAGCAATGACGTAAAAGAACGCGCACAGCAGGCCAAAGAAACCTGGGGCCTGAAAAATCTGACGATCGGCTATGCCATGGGCCTCGATGTCGCGCGCCGATGGGGGCTTTTTATCTCCTCCAGCCGTGGCAAGACTTCCGCCGGTATCGAGGAACCGGCCCAGTTCAGCGAACCGGGCATTTTCTTGATTCGCGCGGACGGCACCTTATATTGGTCGCAGATACAAACCATGCCCTTTGCACGCCCTGTCTTCAAGGAAATGCTGAGCGCCATCGATTTCATCATCAAAAATGATTATCCCGCGCGCGGCGAAGTGCTCCCCTGAAACGCCGCTGGGTTTCAGTCGACGTTCAGGATTTCGGTGTGGAAAGTATGGTCAATGCTGCGTGGCGGTCCGCTTGCGGAAGGCGCGCCAATTCCTCGACGGCACGATAGAAGGCGGTGAAGTCCCCCGCGTGTTCCCGGAACAGCGCCTGAAACGCGGTGACATACTGGTTGTACACTCCGATGGCAGCGAGATGCGCGTTATTCAGGTCCAGGGCAAACCAACTGTCGAACGCCGCGTATCCACCCCACTTTGTCTTCAGCGAACCATAATCGCGCCGCAAATCCGCGAAGGTCTGCGCCTTGGCGGCGCGCTTCTCCGCAGCGCTTGAATTCGATTGATAGATTTCCGACAGGCGTGTGCGGTACGTTTCAACCAGCGTGGCGAATTCATCGCGCCGCTGGATTTTTTCGATATAAGTTTCCGCCGCTTCGATTGCCCCGTTCCGCTGAAACCAGCGCTTGACGCCCTCGATCTCCACGGCCGTGGCGAATGACTCGTTAAAAGTGCTGTCCCCCTTCACGTATAGTTTCTGGTGCGCCAGTTCGTGAAATAACAGGCCCGCGAGTTCGGCCTCACCGCGATGGATAAAGGTATTGAGCAGGGGATCGTCGAACCACCCCAATGTGGAATACGCCTTCACGCCGCCGACGTACACGTCGTATCCCTCCTGTTTCAGGGTGGCGGCAAATTTATCCGCGTTATTTTTTACAAAATAACCCCGATACGGCACACACCCGGCCACTACGAAGCACCATTGTTTCGCTTTCAGCATCAATTCCGGGACGGCGAAAACGTTCCAGAGCACATACGGTCGCTCCAGGTCGGCGTAGGCGCGGTAACTCTGATTGTCCGGAAGCAGAAGTTCGCGGCTCGCGAACTCCCTGAGCTGCTGCGCGAGCACCAGGTGGCGCTTGGCTTCCGGCGGCGTGGCCGGGTCCGCAAGCCAGTCTTCCACGGGGCGGCTTTTGGCAAAGATATCGGCCTGCCCCTGTATGGCTTGTAGGTAATAAAGCGGGCTGGCACAACCCATGAGGACCGCCAGGCACGGCAGCGCAAAGAATAGGCGATATAGACGTGTCACGAAATTCGCTACTTGGCGTTGGTGGTATCCACACATTAGCATGACGGGATGAAAATCTACCTCGTGGGCGGGGCGGTGCGCGACAAGCTTCTGGGCCTGCCGGTCCAGGACCGTGACTACGTGGTCGTGGGCGGCACCCCGGAAGCAATGGTGGCGCAAGGCTTCAAGTCCGTGGGCGCGGACTTCCCCGTGTTTCTGCATCCGGAAACCAAGGAGGAATACGCGCTGGCGCGCACCGAGCGCAAATCAGGCCATGGCTACAAGGGATTCAAGGTCTACAGCGCGCCGGATGTGACGCTGGAAGACGATTTGCGCCGGCGCGATCTCACAATCAATGCCATCGCCGAGGACGACCAGGGGCGGATCATCGATCCGTTCGGGGGTACGGAGGATTTGCGCCGTGGCGTGTTGCGCCACGTCTCGCCCGCGTTCTCCGAGGATCCGCTACGGATCCTGCGCGTCGCCCGCTTCGCCGCGCGGTTCGCCGGTCGCGGGTTTCGCGTGGCGCCCGAAACCAACGAGCTCATGCGAAAAATCGTCAAGAGCGGTGAAGTGGATCATCTGGTGGCGGAGCGCGTCTGGGTGGAACTCGAGCGCGCACTCGGCGAAGACCGGCCATCGCGCTTTATCGAAGTATTGCGCGACTGTGGCGCGCTCGCGCGCCTGTTCCCGGAGATCGACGCGCTGTTCGGTGTCCCGCAACCGGCGCAATATCATCCGGAAGTGGATACCGGCGTGCATGCGCTGCTGGTGCTGGAGGCGGCGGCGCGACTGTCAACCGACACCCGCGTGCGCTTCGCGGCGCTCATGCACGATCTGGGCAAGGGCGCGACGCCGAGGGATGAATGGCCGCGGCACAAAGGTCATGAAACACGCGGTGTCGAACTGATCAAGAAATTCTGCCAGCGGTTCCGGGTTCCGAATGAGTACCGTGATCTGGCGTTGATTGCGGCGCAGTATCACCCGCACTGCCACCGCATCGCTGAACTCCGACCGGCGACGGTGGTCGACACGCTCGAGGCGATCGATGCCTTCCGGCGCCCGGCGCGTGTCGAGATGTTCATCTGCGCATGCGAGGCGGATTTCCGCGGCCGTAGCGGACTGGAAAACCGACCCTATCCGCAGGCCGAGCTTTTTCGCCGGGTTTTCAGCGCCGCGCGCGCCGTGAACAGCGCTGCCATTGCCGCCGCAGGCGGTAACGGTCCGGATATCGCCGCGCGTCTCCGGGATGCGCGCATCGCGGCTGTCCGTCAGGTGTTACAGACCCCGCACAACACCGTTTGAGCCGATCTGTGTCAGAATACAGTATTGACGTCACGGTGACCTCGTTGCGCCGGATCCAAAGGAAATCTCTATTCGTTATTGAAGTGGCTGGATACGGCGCTGCGTAACTCAATTCAATCTTCAGGTTTGTATCCAGGAAGGTGCCTCATGAATGAGCAACACAGCCATCCGCTGACGCGGATGTTTCTTTCGGCACTTCTGTTATTGACTGCAAGTGCAGGGAACGTGGCGTCGGCCAGCCAGACGGCGGGAAAGCCGCAGGATAACGTGATCAAGGTGGTGTATCACGCCGATTTTTCCGATCCGCGCCGGTTCAGCGCCATGTTAACCAACATTCACAACATGGTTTCGACTTATCAAAGCGAACTCGTCGATTACGATATCCGCATCGTATTCGTTTCCTGGGGCATCCGCTTCGTCACCGGCGATAAACTGGCCGGCACGCCGTTCGTCGAAGACGAGGCCCTGAAGCAACGTCGGTCGGATCTTCAGGCGCGGCTCGCCACTTTGCGTGACCTGCAAGGCGTAAAGCTTGAAGTTTGCGGCATTACCCGCGAACAGATCGGGCTTGACGAGAAAAAGCTCATGCCGGGCGTGAAAATTGTACATTCGGGCGTGGTGCAAATCGTGCAGCTGCAACGCCAGGGATTCGCCTACCTCAAGGTGGAATAATCCGCATGACCAAAGCCGTCCAATTCCCATCGGCCGGGTCGGCTGGAGACAATCCGGTTCCCCGCGTCGGTTTCGTCAGCCTCGGTTGTCCCAAGGCGCTGGTGGATTCCGAGCGCATCCTGACGCAACTGCGTGCCGAAGGTTATGCGATTTCACCCGATTACGCGGGCGCGGATCTCGTGGTCATCAACACCTGTGGTTTCATCGATGACGCCGTCGAGGAGTCGCTCGATGCCATCGGCGAGGCGCTGGAGGAAAACGGCCGCGTCATCGTCACCGGTTGTCTTGGCGCCAAGGGCGAAATCGTCAAACAAACCCATCCGCGGGTGCTCGCCGTTACCGGCCCGCATGCGCTCGACGACGTCATGCAGGCGGTGCATCGGTATCTCCCGAAACCGCATGATCCTTACACCGACCTCGTGCCCGCACACGGCATCAAGCTCACGCCACGACACTATGCCTATCTCAAGATCGCCGAAGGCTGCAATCACCGCTGCAGCTTTTGCATCATTCCCTCGATGCGCGGCGATCTCGTGAGTCGTGACATCGGGGAGGTGATGCAGGAGGCGGAGAACCTGGTGCAGGCGGGCGTGAAAGAGCTCCTGGTGATCTCGCAGGATACGAGCGCCTATGGCGTGGACGTGAAATACCGTGTCGGGTTCTGGCAGGGACGGCCGGTCAGGACACGCATGGTCGAGCTCGCCCGGGCACTGGGCGAGCTGGGCGTGTGGGTGCGGCTGCATTACGTTTATCCCTACCCGCATGTGGATGAGATCATCCCGCTCATGACCGACGGAAAAATTCTTCCCTATCTCGACGTGCCGTTCCAGCACGCGAACCCGCGCATCCTGAAACTGATGAAACGCCCGGCCAGTGCGGAAGACAATCTCGCACGGATCGAACGCTGGCGCGAGGTCTGCCCGGAAGTCACGCTGCGCTCGACATTTATCGTCGGCTTTCCCGGTGAGACGGAGGAGGAGTTCAATGAACTGCTCGATTTTCTGCGCGCCGCACAGCTCGACCGCGTGGGTTGTTTTGCCTACTCACCGGTGGCGGGTGCCGCGGCCAATACCTTGCCCGATGCCGTACCGGAGGAGATCAAGCAGGAACGCCAGGCGCGCTTTATGGAAGTACAGGCAAGAATCTCCACGGACAAGTTGCTACGCAAAGTCGGGAAAACCCTGACTGTATTGGTGGACAGCACCGAAGCCAACACGGTGGCGGCCCGTTCCAGCGCCGATGCGCCCGAGATCGATGGAATGGTATCTATCGAAGGCGCAAAGAACTTGGAGCCAGGCGATTTCTGCGAGGTCCGTGTCACCCGCGCCGGCGAACACGACCTCTGGGCGATTCCAGTCTAGATTTCAATTTCGTCGAAATTTCTCACCTGTCGGTAGGCGCTGCGGAGATCGGGAACACCCTCCCGCACGAGTCCGATTACTTGCATCCCGGCGGCGCGTGCGGCGTCAAGTTCTTCTATGATATCTGACAAAAACAGGATTTCATCGGGTTTCGTACCGATGGCTTCAGCGATTTTCCGGTATGAACCGGCCTCGCGCTTGTTGCCGATGGTGGTGTCGAAATAGCCGGAAAAAAGCGGGGTCAGGTCGCCGTATTCCGTGTGGGTGAACAGCAGTTTCTGGGCCTGGACCGAGCCGGAAGAAAAGACGTAAATCGAAATACCCTGGCGCCGCCAGTTTCGCAGTTGGCGCACGGCATCGTGATACACATGCCCTTTGAAGTCTCCCTGGCGGTAACCGTCTTCCCAGATCATTCCCTGGAGATTCTTGAGCGGTGTGATTTTTCTGTCCTCGTCGATCCAACGGGTAAGCTGGTCGATGACTTCGGCATCGGTCAGTTTCTTGCCGCTGATCCGGCGCACCTCATCGAGTTCGCGTTGTACAGCAGGGTCTTTGGCATGC
>Ga0209640_10001155_pt1 | contig 21977 bp, 20 predicted proteins | sample RifCSP10_1_FD_184018 | JGI IMG/M metagenome (GOLD analysis project Ga0209640, IMG submission 184018) | Soil microbial communities from Rifle, Colorado - Rifle CSP2_sed 10_1 (SPAdes) (version 2) | ecosystem: Environmental > Terrestrial > Deep subsurface > Rock core/Sediment | place: Rifle...
CCCCGCTGCCCGGCAACGAGGAAGGAGGCGAAAGCCGGTATTACTTCAACTGATCTCTCCCTGGCACCGAGACCGGTCAGGGACCCCGGCGATATTCACCGAGCATTCCGTCATTGTGAAGAAATCGCACGACGTCACTACGAGAACTTCCCGGTAGCGTCTCTTTTTTTGCCCAAAGAGAAGCGGCCCCTCATTGCGAGCATCTACGCCTTCGCACGCACTGCCGATGATATTGCCGACGAGGGAAACAACTCCCCGACGACACGTCTACAAATGCTTGACGAATGGGAACGAAAACTCGATTTGTGCTACGAAGGTGTGGCGAACGATCCGGTGTTTGTTGCGCTTGGAGAGACCGTTGCCCGATGCGGCATTCCACGGCAGTTGCTCAAGGATCTGTTAACAGCATTCAGGATGGATGTTACCCTTCAACGATTTCCCACTTTCTCGGATCTGCTCTTTTACTGCAAGCACTCCGCCAACCCCGTGGGGCGGCTGGTGCTGTATATATTCAACGACACAGAGGAGCGTCACCTCACGCTTTCGGACAAGATCTGCACGGCGCTCCAGCTTGTGAATTTCTGGCAGGACCTCTCTGTCGATTGGCCGAAGGGACGTCTCTATCTTCCTCTTGAAGATCTTGAGCGATTTGGTTATACTGAAGCGGACCTTCGCGCGGGCAGAACCAACAAACCATTCTTCGACGTGCTGGCGTGTGAACTGGAGCGGACGAAGACATTGTTCACCGCCGGGAAGCCGCTCCTCTCTGTGGCGGCACCGGACCTCAGGTTCGAACTCCGCCTCACGTGGCTGGGGGGGATGTCCATTCTGAAGAAGGTCGAACGACTCAGTGGTCAGATCTTGCATCGGCGCCCGGTGCTCTCCAGGGGTGAAGCGCTGGGGATTCTTATTCGGGCAATAACTCGCAGGGGGTTATGACCGCATCCACGGTGACAATAGCAAAAAACACCGATACGAATTTCTACTACTCATTCTCGGTTTTGCCGAAGCACAAGCGGGAGGCAATCAAGACCGTCTATGCATTCTGCCGCTTTACAGACGACATCGTGGACGACGGCGCCGATGAAGTGGGGAAAGTGGAGATGCTGCGGAAATGGCGCCGGGAACTTGCACGCGCTATTCGCGGAGAGTCCGACTATCCCATCCTCAACCAGCTCAGCGCCACGGCCCGTCGGTTCAACATCCCCATTGAACACTTCTACGAGCTCATCCGCGGCGTGGAGATGGACCTCACCAGGAACCGTTACGAGACATTCGACGACCTGCGTGACTACTGCTACCTGGTTGCGTCTACGGTCGGACTGATGTGCCGGCAGATCTTCGGCTACAAGAACGAATCAACTCGTGACTATGCCATCAACCTCGGCATTGCACTCCAGTTGACAAACATTATTCGCGACGTCCAGGATGACGCCAAAAAGGGGAGAATCTACATCCCGCGGGAAGACATGCAACGGTTCGGGTATACCGAGGACGATTTGTTGCATGGCCGTTACACAGAGGAGTTCATCAACCTGATGCGCTTTGAGTGTGATCGTGCCCGGGAGTATTTCGACCTTGCTCACAATGCACTGAAGGATGAAGATAAGCACTACTTCTTTGCCGCGCGTATTATGTGGTCAATTTATGCCCATCTTCTCCGGCGAATCGAACGGTCGAACTATAACGTCTTCGAACGACGCATTTCTCTTCCCCGATTCCTCAAGCTGCTGATTACCTTCCGTTACTGGCTCAGTCATCAGTTGAAGTACTCCTGATGCAGGGAGTGTTCATGTCATCTTTCGAACGCTGACGGATGCGCCCGCACGTCATCATAGTGGGTGGCGGTATCAGCGGCCTTGCGGCTGGAGTCCTGCTCACCTCCCGGGGAGTCATGGTTACCGTGCTGGAGCAGAAGCCTGCCCTCGGCGGTCGCGCATATTCGTTTGTTGATGCGACAACCGGAGAAACGGTGGATAACGGACAGCACGTCCTGATCGCAGGGTATGAACGAACGATGCGCTTTCTCGACATGATCGGGACGCGAGACCTGGTGACCGTCCAACACAATCCGTCGCTTCTCTTTCATCACCCCGCACGCGGCTTCCGCGAGCTTCGTCTTCCTTCTTTTCCATCTCCGTTCCACTTTGTCTGGGGCATTCTCGGCTTCTCTCTTTTTTCACTGCGGGATCGGCTGCGGCTACTCAGAGCAGGTATGGCGCTTCTGACATCGAATCCGGAAGACACCGCGCTTAGCCAGATGACGATTGCACAATGGTTGGACTCTTTGGGGCAATCGAGAGAGTGCAAGATGTCTTTCTGGGAGCCACTGGGTGTTTCCATCATGAACGAACACATTGAGCGGGCATCGGCGGCGGTGTTCGTCCGATCCCTCAAGATGGCGTTCCTCGGTGGTCATCGCCATGCAGCACTGGCCATTCCCCGTGTTGGCCTCAGTCAATTGTACGCCGAGGGGGCGCAGAAGTACATCACCCGCGGCGGCGGCAAGGTTCTGTGCGGCGTGGACACGGATGGCGTGAATATCCGCGACGACCGTGCTGTCGGTGTCCGTCTCCGCGGCAACACTCCCATTTCCAGTGACGCGGTGATCCTGACCGTTCCCCCCCACAAGTTGGCTTCGCTTCTCGCCGGAACACCACTGGCCGCAGACATGAATGCAGCCCTTTCTTCACTGGAGTCTTCTCCGATCGTGTCGGTTCATCTCTGGTATGAACGCGATTGGATGAAACACGAAGTGGTGGGGGTGATTGGCCGGCGCATCCAATGGATCTTCAACAAACGTCTGATAAGTGGTGAACAGGGGAAAGGTGGTCACATTTCCACCGTGATCAGCGCGGCACATGACTACGCGGGTTTGACGAACGAACAACTCGTGCGGATTGCAGTCGAGGATCTGCGGAGTGTGTATCCGGACGCTGATGTGGAACCGCGGCAGACGGTGGTGATTCGAGAGAAGCGCGCAACCTTCTCCTGCACTCCATCGAACGAACGTCTCCGCCCACCACAAAGGACAGCGATCCCCAACCTGTTTCTGGCCGGTGACTGGACGAGGACGGGCTTTCCAGGGACCATCGAAGGAGCCGTTGCCAGCGCGGAGTTGTGTGTCGTCTTGGTAGAAGAGGTGGTGCGTCCCCCTTCTATGTAATTCGCAATTCCGGGGATAACCTCAAACCGAAGCGAGAATTGGCGTTATTGCTTTTCGTCCCCGAAATGCGGATATTTTGGCTGACATTCACACAGAGATTTGTTGTCCATGTTGAAAAGCAAACTCATACTCCTCGTCGATGACGAACCATCAATCTTAAAGGCCACGAAGGTGGGATTGGTGGATCGTGGATACAATGTCAAGACGGTGGAAGGAGCGGAAGCCGCAATCAAGGCCATCCACTCGCTGAAGCCGAGCATCGTTGTGTCCGACCTTGTGATGCCGGGGACGAATGGGTTCGAGCTGTTCCAGGAAGTACAGAAGGAGGCGGAATACCGAACCCTCCCGTTTGTCTTCCTCACGGGGGTGGACGACTATTACGCAAAGAAGTTCGGGCAGGAGATTGGCGGTGCGGCCTACATTACCAAGCCGGTCGATCTCGACGAGCTGGAACAAATCATCAAAGACAAAATCGGCGAGTAACAGCTCACCGATGCCAACGTGTACTGGTCATCCCGTTCTCCACGCGGGATTTTTGTTATGGACTCTTCACACCGCATCCATTTCCTGGATTACCTCCGCGGCTTTGCCGTGGTCGTCATGGTAGTGGGACACAGCATCGACTCCGTGCTCAGTATGGATGCCCGCGCAACGGAGATCTTCCGCCTGTACGATGCCGTCAGAGGTTTCACCGCACCCATCTTCCTTTTTGTCGCAGGCTATGCATTCATTGTTGCAACCCGGAAGCGGTGGAATGAATTCGTCGTTTTGGGTCGGCCTGTGCTGAGACGCGTCACAAAGATGTTTTTGCTTCTCCTGCTCGGCTACGTGTTGCACTTTCCGTTCTTCTCTTTCGCAAAACTGGTGCACGACACCGGCCCCGGGGAATATGCCCAGTTCTTCCAGGTGGACGTCCTGCATTGTTTAGCCGTCAGCATTTTGCTGCTACAGGTGGTGATTCTTCTCGCCCGGACGCCGGGAAGGTTCGTCGTGACAACGCTGATCATGACAATCGTTCTGATGATGGCAAGTCCATTGGTGTGGAGTGTGGATCTCGCATCGGTCGTTTCTCCATTCCTGTCGCCATATTTCAATCAGCAACAGGTCTCTATCTTCCCGCTCTTCCCCTATGCGGGGTTCCTTTTTTCCGGGGTTGTCGTCGGACACTTGTTCCTTGCCGCACGGCGGGAAGGGAGGGAACGTGTGATGATCCTCCGTATGGTGATTGCGGGCGTCGCTGCAATCGTCTGCGGTATTGTGTTTGATGTGTTGCCGGCGACATTCTACCCCCCGCATGACTACTGGAAAACGAGCCCGAACTTCTTCCTCATCAGGATCGGCGCCGTATTGTTGGTGACAGGAGGGTTTGCATTGCTGAGGAGCCTCCCTGATGTTGTCGAACGACACCTCGTCACGCTTGGACAGGCCTCTCTGATGGTATATGCTGTGCATCTGATCCTCGTCTACGGCTCGTCCGCAAACGATGGCCTGGCGCAAATCGTTGGCCAGACGCTGGCCTATCATCAGGCATTTGTCGTCGGGGCGCTGGTGCTGTTCCTGATGATTGCTCTCGTTCACGGCTGGAATTATCTTCGAACGCACCACTACGTCCCCTCACGTGTGGTGCAAGCGGGGTTCGCGAGCTCGCTGCTCTATTTATTCTTCACGAAGCCCTGGTAAGTCAACGCTCTCCATCCCGAATCCCGGGAGACACAAGCATGACCGTTGTCCCGCGTAGCTCCGTGTCCCCTGTGCCGACCCGCCGGCTCGAGTTCATTGATCTTCTCCGTGGTTGGGCCGTGATCGTCATGATTGAGACGCACGTCGTAAACGCAACACTCACCCAGGCAATCCTCGAGAGCGATCCCTTTCAGTATGTCAAGTTCCTCAACGGACTTGTTGCCCCGTCGTTCCTCTTCGCGTCGGGTCTTGCGTTCGCCGTTACTACGCGCCGCAAGCTGAGCGATTACCTTGCATTTGGTCCCAAGCTCACGAAACAATTCGGTCGCCTTCTCTTCGTGCTCCTCATCGGCTACATTCTTCATCTCCCGAAGTTCTCTCTCTCAAAGCTTCTGACCGAAACTACCGAGGGTCAGTGGCAGATATTCATGCAGGCGGATGTGCTCCACTGCATTGCTGTCAGTCTGCTCATCCTGCAAGTGCTTCTTCTTATTCTGAAAACTGAACGAAAGCTCTACACCGTTACCGGTGTACTCACGCTGGCGATCTTGTTCGCAACACCGGTGATGTGGGGGGTCGACTTCTGGACAATTCTTCCCTGGCCTTTTGCTGCCTACATGAATGGTCTCCGGTTCTCCCAGTTTCCACTTTTTCCCTGGTCTGTGTTTCTCTTTGCCGGTGCAATCTGCGGGTACCTTTATATGGAAGGGAAGGAGGGGCGGATACCCGTGCGAGCAATGAAGAACGATGGCGGGGTGATGCGGTCGTTCATGTGGGGAGGTGCAGGCATCATTCTCCTGTCGTTCATCATCGAGCCGCTGGCGGGGGGCATCTATCCCACATACGACTACTGGCGATTTAGTCCGAGCTTTGTACTGCTCCGTCTCGGTATTGTTCTCTTCCTTCTGGGAGGAATGTTCTTCTTCGAGCAGAAGGGAGGAGTTGCTGCTACGTCGCCGGTGACGCTTGTTGGGCGCGAGTCACTTATCGTCTACGCAACGCATCTTCTCCTCATCTACGGCAACTTCGGCACGTTCAATTTTCGGACCGAGGTGAATCACACGTTCGGTTATATGCAGGCATTCATCACCACCGCCATTCTTCTCGTTCTGATGTATGGTCTTGCTCTGGTATGGAGCAGGATCAAACGCGGCGAGCGAAAGTGGAAACGCGCCGCAGAGCTGGTAACGGCTCTGGCTTTTCTGCTTGTGTTCCTGTTTGGGCCGGGTGAGTGAGCAATTGTCATACAATTCTGCAAGTCCCTCCATCTGTTCCACCGTCCCCTGCTGGCATGCAACCTGTTATCTCTAGGTAGTAGATCTTCACCGTCCGGCACGCAACCTTCCAGATTTAGCTGTTCTTGCAGTGTGTCTGGTCAAGGGTGTGTTGTATACCTTCGAGCAACTGCTGAATAATTCAATTGTCGTGTAGACAATTGCATCACCTGTCACCGTTCTTCAAGTCTCATCGCCACATTCGTCGTCAAAAGGAGGCAGTGTATGAAACACCTGATCTCCAGGAGGGAATTCGTTCAGTGGGCAGTTGCTGCTCCAGCGGCCTACAGTACTGTTGAAGCATTCCTCCCACGCCTGGCTGCTGCGCTGCAGGAAGCTGTGAAGGAGTATCCCATCATCTGGCTGCAGGCATCAACATGCAGTGGCTGTTCGGTTTCCGTCATCAACACGATTCATCCCAGCATCAAGAACGTCATTATTGAGCAGGTTCTTCCGGGTCATAAGCTCAACCTGTTGTATCACGGCACCCTCATGGCAGCGACGGGTTCGCTCTCGCTTGACGTTGCCCGGTCAACGGCTGACAAGTTCAAAGGCAAGTACGTTTTTATTGTTGAAGGCGCAATTCCAACGAAAGACAAAGGCATCTATGGAACGCTGGGCGAGGAGGGGTCCACACCGATCACCATGTTGCACTGGGTTGACCTGCTGGGACGCAATGCCATGGCAACGCTCACCGTCGGCACATGCGCCGCGTACGGGGGGCTGTCTGCGGCGGATCCCAACCCGAGTGGCAGCAAGGGAGTCACGGATGTGTACAAGACATTGAACATCACGACACCGGTGATCAACATTCCGGGATGTCCATGCCACCCTGATTGGTTTATCGGAACGGTGTCAAAGATCCTGCTGTACGGACTGCCACAGGCCCGCGAGCTCGACGACCAGGGACGCTTGAAGTTGTTCTTCGGCCGCTCGGTGCACAGCAGGTGCATCAATCGCGACTATCTTGATGACGCAATTTTCGCAACGAAGTTCGGTGAAGAAGGCTGCCTGTTGGAGCTTGGATGCAAGGGACCGTTCACGAATGCGGATTGTCCCATCCGGTTATGGAATGGCAGCGTCAACTGGTGCATCGGTGCAGGCGCACCATGTATCGGTTGTGCGGAAAGCGGATTCCCTGATGCCCATTCACCAATCTATCAACGGAGGTGAGTGAGAAATGAATACACTGAAAACAAATATCGTGATCGATCCGATGACGCGGATCGAGGGTCATTTGAAGCTCGAAGCCACGGTGGAAAGCGGCAAGGTGGTCAATGCAAGAGTCGGCGGCACCCTGTACCGGGGGTTTGAGCAGATACTTCAGGGTCGTAATCCGCTCGATGCAATCCAGATCACTCAACGGTTCTGCGGCGTCTGTCCTACGCCGCACGCGATTGCTTCAGCACAGGCGCTCGAGAATGCCTTCGGCATAACACCTCCTCCAAACGGACGGATCATCAGGAACATCATGCAGGGGGGAAACTACATCCAGTCGCACGTGTTGCATTTTTATCACCTTGCGTCTCTCGACTACTACCGCGGCCCGGATGTTCCTCCGTTTGTGCCGAGATACGAGGCGGACTATCGTGTTCCCAAGGCGGTCCAGGACGCGCTGATCGATCACTATATCAAGGCCTATCAGATTAGACTCAAGGCCCATGAGTTGTGTGCGATCTGGGCGGGGAAGATGCCACACCTTGCCTCGATTGTTCCTGGTGGCGTCTCTATCATACCTCGCATTGACAACATCACTACCTCACTCTGGCGATTGAAGGAGCTGACGGAATTCATCGATAATGTCTATCTGCCTGATGTCATCACAGTGGCCGGCGTGTACAGGGATTATTTTGGCATTGGTGCAGGCTGCAGGAATCTTCTCTCCTTTGGGTTGTTTGATCTCGACAGTACGCCCGACGTGATGAAACGAAAGCGGTACTTCCCCATGGGAAGAATGAAGAACAACAGCCTTGAGGCTGTAGATCCGTCGAAGATTACAGAAGACGTGAGGCATTCATGGTACGATTCTCCGAGTCATAGACCCCCAACCAAAGAGGAAACGTTGCCCAACCCAACAAAGTCAGGAGCATATTCCTGGCTCAAGGCTCCGCGTTACGACAACGAGGCGTATGAGGTTGGCCCTCTCGCACGCATCATGATGGCGTATCGAACGAAATCGAACCCCAAGGTTGTCAAGCTTGTCGACGAAGTTCTCTCAACGCTGAGCGTGAAGCCGGACGATTTGTATTCCGTGATGGGAAGACACATCGCTCGCGCGGTCGAATGTAAGGTGGTCGCCGACGAGATGACAGATATGATCATGCAGGTGAAGCTTGAAGCACCTGTGTGTACAGAACACCAGATCCCCGAATCGGCGCAGGGGATGGGACTCTGGTGTGCAGCGCGAGGAGCGCTGGGTCACTGGATTGAAATCAAGAACAGTAAGATTGCGCGCTACCAGGCAGTCGTCCCGACCACTTGGAATGCTTCACCACATGACGACAGAGACAAGCCAGGTCCCATCGAGCAAGCCATGGTCGGTACTGAGATTGAAGACACCGACAACCCGTTTGCCCTTGCCCGGATCATCCGCTCATTTGACCCATGCATTGCGTGTGCAGTGCATATTGTTGGGCCAAACGGAACATCAAAAGGATTTCGTGTCGTGTGAATGCTGAAAAGAAAGTTCTCGTGCTGGGTGTTGGAAATCTGCTGCTGGGTGACGAAGGGATCGGTGTTCACATCGCTCAGCACCTGCAGCATCTTCCTCTGCCTGCGAACGTGGATGTTGTTGATGGCGCCACCGGTGGATTTGAGTTGTTGGAACATGTGCTCGGCAAGAACAAGGTGATTGTTGTTGATGCGATCGATGCTCCTGCTTCCGCGGGGACGGTCGTACGTCTGAACCCGGAAGATGTTCGTCGCGAGCTATCCCCATTGTCCTTTCACCAATCAGGAATCCATGAGCTGCTACACTACTGCTCACGCTATCTGCCGGAAACCGAAATTGTGATTCTCGGTGCCGTGCCGGAGCGGATAGACACGCCGGGAATTGGTCTCAGTGAATCCATGAAAAACTCAATGGAGAAGCTCATTGCGGTCGTATTGCAGGAGGCAACTGTGGCGGCGAGTAGTATCACCTCCTGACCCCTTCCGTTTTCTGGCTCAGTCTGCGGTCATGCATCTTTCTTGACCTTCCCATCTGTTTTCCCTATTCTATGCTTGCCTCATACGTACTTCTCATAGTTACGAAGGACCTGACTATGTACACAGTTGTTCTTCTCCGTCACGGCGAATCACAATGGAACCTGGAGAACCGTTTTACCGGCTGGGTGGACGTCGATCTTTCGCCCAAAGGAGTGGAAGAAGCGCGGAAGGGAGGCCGGACGCTGCGGGAACAAGGATACGTCTTCGATGTGGCGTACACGTCTGTTTTGAAGCGCGCCATCCGGACACTCTGGCTCACGCTCGATGAAATGGACCAGATGTGGATCCCGATTCATCACTCATGGCGTCTGAACGAACGCCACTACGGTGCACTCCAGGGACTCAACAAAGCGGAGATGGCTGCGAAGTATGGAGAGCAGCAAGTTCACATCTGGCGCCGGAGTTACGACATCCAGCCACCAGCCCTGGAACCCACGCACCCGATGTATCCCGGCAAGGACGCACGGTACAAGGACATGTCTCCCAAGGATATCCCTCTTACCGAATGCCTGAAAGACACCGTGGCGCGCTTCCTCCCATACTGGCACGAGGTCATCGCTCCCACGATCAAGAGCGGAAAGCGGGTGATCATTGCTGCCCACGGGAACAGCTTGCGCGCGCTGGTGAAGTACCTGGACGGCATCTCGGACGACGCCATCACTGGACTGAATATTCCCACCGGGATTCCGCTGCTCTATGAACTCGACGATAACCTCAAACCACTTCGCAGCAAGTATCTGGGAGACGAAGAAGAGGTCAAGATTAGAATGCAGGCAGTGGCAAATCAGGGTCGCCTAAGCCCAAAGGGCATCGGCGACCAGGGGAAGGCGAAGAAGTAGAACTGCTCATCTGCTTTTCGTCTGAGAAACCAGGCACCATTGCAGGTCCTTATCTTACCACACTGTCATCGAGACAAGGGTATATTCGTCGCGGACATCGACGTAGCCGACACCATCGGGACCTTCGGGAGTGGTGACGAGGAGATCCCTCACGTCCAATGTTCGCCTGATCAACCCTTTGCTTGAGATGCGATCGATGATTGAGATGTTGTTGTCCCAGATACCGTCCCCATTCATATCGTAAAGCCATCGCACCTCGTGGTACCAGAGTCCTGACACCGGATCGTTTCTCATGGCGCCAGTTCTCTTGTCAATTCTCCACGGGCGTCCGTTCGGTCTGAACGTCCATTGCTCGCCCGCCTGCAGAGGGTACTTGATACTCAGCAAAGGAGGATATTCCCGCGTCATGGAGTCCAGCGGAGTCTGACCGATCGGTTCCTCAATGTGCCGGATGAGTTCGCGGAGAGATCCAAACGAACGATCCGCGAGTGTAATTGAATATTGTGCTCCACCCGGGGTGGGAAGAATCAGAGAGCCCCCGAAATATCCCTGCAACCGGAGGCCGTCGGAGGTTTGAGAATAGTATGATAAGCCCGGTGCTTGCTGCCCAGTCTCCGTGGAGCTGAACTCGGTGACAACGATCGAATCTCCCGCGGCGCCGGGGACCCTCGGAATGTTGAGTTGCCGGGTGACGACCGTGGCGAACGCGCTGCTGAATGTGTCAGGCTGGAACTGGTATGTCGAGTCGATCGGTCGGAAGTTGTATGTGTAATAAAGCTGATTGTAGTTCCAGCGATCGCCCATGTGCATCGGGTAAGAAGTGATTCTGCTGCCACCGCCGCCACCGGTCCAGATTGCAATGAGCTCATCGCACCCGAGGAATGTAACGGCGAGCGTCAGGATTATGAGCCCAAGAACTGAACTTCTCATTGTGTGTTTCATATGTTCATCTCCATGCTGCGCAGTGTGTCTGTTCAAATCTAAAACAAAAGGAGAAGAGACGCCAGCAGTCTTGCGCTTCCAGGGCGAATTTGTTACAGTATGCACACACATCACTCCACACAAGTGTTGAAAAATTCCTCGATCATATCTCCGAGTCTACTATGGTGTACCGGCGTTGCATTCTCTTTGCTGCCTGTTTGGCCCTGATGTCTCAAACGCAATCACAAATAGCGCTCAAGATCTCCCTCGACGGTCAATGGCTCTTCACCGCGGATTCACTGAAAGCGGGACTGGAACAACAATGGTTTGCAGAGAACGCAGACCGCTCAAACTGGAAAACAGTGGCAACACCTGCTTTTTGGGAGGGATACCCCGGACTGGCGAACTACGATGGCTGGGGATGGTTTGCGCGGAAGTTCACGTTCGAGAAAACCGCCGAGCCCATGAGTATTCACTTTGCCGGTGTGGACGACGATGCGGTTGTGTGGGTGAACGGCCTGGAGGTGGGAAGCCATACTGGGTATAGCGATCCGTTCGCGGTAGACGTCGGCAGCGCACTCCGCAATGGAGAGAACCTTGTGGTCGTGCAGGTGATGGATTACTCGGGCGGCGGTGGCATATACAATCCAATCACGCTGATCGAGACACGTCACCTTGATGACTTGTTGAAAAGCGAGTACTTCGGCACACCTGCACTGAAAGGTCCCGAATGGGTGAAGGACGCGGTGATCTATGAAGTATATCTCCGGTCTTTCTCCAAAGAGGGAACATTCGCAGGGCTGGAAACGCGGATTCCGGATCTGAAGAAGATCGGAGTAACGGTGATATGGCTGATGCCTATCCATCCGGTGGGCGTGAAGAATAGAAAAGGGACGCTGGGGAGTCCATACGCAGTGCAGGACTATTACGGTATCAATGCCGAGTTTGGTACGATGAGGGATTTTAAGAAACTTGTTAACACCATCCACAAGAACGGGATGAAGCTGATCATCGACCTGGTGGCGAATCACACCGCCTTGGATAGCAAGCTCATGGCCGAACATCCGGAGTGGTTCACGAAGGATGTGCAGGGCAACATTGTGCCACCCAACGCTGATTGGACTGACGTGGCAGATCTGGACTATGCGCACCCCGGGTTGCGCAAGTATATGATTGCCATGATGCGATACTGGGTGAAGGATGTGGGGATCGATGGGTACCGGTGCGATGTGGCGGAGCTTGTCCCGACCGATTTCTGGAACGAGGCCCGTCGCCAGCTTAACACCATCAAACCGGTGATGATGATCTCGGAAGGTTCACTCCCCGAACACCATGTGAAAGCGTTTGACGTCACCTATTCATGGAATGTCTATGATGCTCTCGATGTGTTGTTGAAGGGGAAACGTCCGGCTACGCTGCTTGACGACATACTCAAAAACGAATCCCTGCAATTTCCGACGGGTTCGCTCCGGATGCGCTTCACGACCAACCACGATAAGAATGCCTGGGACTTGCCGGCAGTTCTGAAGTACCGACTTGACGGTTTGAAGTTAGGAACCGTTCTTACCTTTACCATGCCCGGTGTGCCCCTTATCTATAACGGGGAGGAAGTCGCGAACGACAGGAAACTGAGTTTGTTCGAGAAGGTGGATATTGACTGGCACAGACCAGGAGCCATGAGGGCGTTGTATTCATCGCTGGCCCGTTTGCGGCGTGATCACAAGGCACTCATCCGCGGGGAGATGTTCCGTCTTGCTTCGGGGCACGACGAAGATGTGTACGCATTCGTGCGCATGGCGGGCAAGGACAAGGTGGTCGTAGTTCTTAATTTCTCCGACAAATCCCTGTCCACCGCCGTTGCTATGCCAATGGACATGGTGTTCCCGGGCCGGCCACAAGTGATACTGAAGGACTACTTCAGCGGCGACGGTGTCGAACTGACCATGGAGGACGCGCAAATCGAGCTGGCGCTGGAGCCGAGGGGGTATAGCGTGTTGGTAGTGGAAAGACAATAGTCAATGGTCAACGCATAACAGCTAATTGCTAATTCAGACGGATGGCGAAAGGAGACGACATACAGGAGCGGCTTGTCAACTTCGCGGTGGACGTGATCCATTTGTGCGGCTCGTTCCCGAAGACGGAACCGGGCCGACATGTCTCGGGGCAACTTTTGAGGTGTGGGACATCTCCGGCCTCCAACTACGCCGAAGCGCGTGGCGCTGAAAGCCGGAAGGACTTTGTTCACAAAATGGGTGTGGTTCTGAAAGAACTCAATGAGGCGCAGATATGGCTTCAGATCGTTCGCAAATCAAACATGCTCCCAATTGGTTCAACTGACTCAATCCTGAATGAATGCGTCGAGCTTTCACGTATTGCCAACGCGAGCATCCGAACCGCAAAGGTAAAAATCGACAATTAGCTATTGACCATTAACGATTGATCGTTTTCCTTATCTCGCCTGACAATTCCTCCGCCTTCCATTCATTTCCTTTTATCAACTTGACCAGCTTTCCTTCCCCGTCCAGAACCACTGTTCGCAGGTTGTGCTGGATCAGCCCTTCGTCATCGGCGTAGGTGAGGTCGAGACCATCCGCGAGTTTGAGGATGCTGCGGCCCGTGGTGTCGGGGTCGGTCACGAAGTCCCACGTGCTCAGGTCAGCGCCATAATTCTCAGCATAGGCTTTCAGGGTTTTCGGCCGGTCGAACTTCGGATCGAAACTGATGGAGATCAGATGCCACGTGCGATCCAGCGACCGATCCTTGCTGAGAGATTTCTGAATCTTTGCAAAGTTGTTGCTCATCAGGATGCAGAAGTCGGGGAGGGGACAGCGGGTATAGATAAACGTGAACGCAAGCACCCTGCCACGGAAATCACTGAAGCGGACGGTCTTGCCGTCCTGGTTGAGAAACGGGAGGTCGGGCAGGATTTCACCAGGCTGGAACTGGTGCCGGAGTTGGATCTGCTCGGGCATCAGCGTCTCCACTTCTTCTCCCTTTCCAACGACGGTGATCGTTTCGAGCCAACTCTCGGTGCGCGAGACGGCAAGTGTCCCCTGTACCGTATCTCCCACGTGAAGTCCGCGTAGCAGCGACGGGTCCTTTACTTTGAAAGGCATGGTCATGGCCATCATGTAATCGGGGATTTCCTCGTGGTCAACGGTCACCCTGTTCTTCGCCGTATCGATGGCCACGACTTCTCCCCGCAGCGGAAAAGTGACAAGGTCGGTGGGTTTTTGCTCTTGGCGGGAGCAGGAACTGATACCGATGCAAATACACAACCCAACAATGGAATTCAATCTGGTGATCATTGTGTGATTCAAATAATAGGGAATGGAATGGTTCAGACGCAAGATACGAAAAAGTTGCCGGATTGTGTAGATCCCGTAATGGTGAATTATCGTCTCCTCTGTTCTTTGCGCGGGAACTTCCTCACTTAAAGATGTGCGAGACGGTTTAATCTGTATTTCGAATCGCAGGTACTCTGTCCGTATGTGGTCCCGATGCAAGAAGAGAAGGGTGTCCGTTCGTCTCGCTTGATTTCCCCAACCCATTCCCGTACCTTAGTCCACACGAATGACAGGAGTTTCCAAAATGGCCTACTGGCTACTGAAATCTGAACCGGGGGTGTATGCATTTGCAGACCTGGTCCGGGACAAAAAGACCACATGGGACGGGGTGACCAACAACCTTGCCTTGAAACACATCCGGGCCATGGCGAAGGGCGACCTTGCTTTCATCTATCATTCGGGCGACGAAAAGAGCATCGTAGGGATTGCGGAGATTGCATCTGAACCATACCCCGATCCCAAAGCGGATAACCCGAAAATCGTTGTGGTTGATCTGAAAGCCAAAGATGCGCTGGCACGACCGGTTTCGCTTGCCGATATCAAGGCGAAGAAGGAGTTTGCGGACTTTGCCCTCGTTCGCATTTCGCGGCTTTCCGTTATGCCCGTCAGTGCCGCCCAATGGAAGTCGTTGCTGGCCATGTCCCGCTAGGTTAATGCTATGGAAATTCTGCTGACCCTGGGAAAATTTGCCTCGGTGTTCCTCCTTGTGTTCCTGAATGGCTTCTTCGTCGCGGCAGAATTTGCGATTGTAAAAGTGCGGGCGACACAAATTGAACCACTTGCACGAACTGGCCATCGGCGGGCCCGGATTGCCCAGAACGTCATCACACATCTTGATTCATATCTCTCTGCCACCCAGTTGGGCATCACGCTCACCTCGCTCGGTCTTGGGTGGATTGGCGAGCCGGTCGTCGCTCACTCTCTGCAGCCATTGTTCATCTGGGCGGGGATCACCCAGCCTGCGCTGGTGGAGACGATCTCTTTTACAGTCGGCTTCGCCATCATCACCTTCCTTCATATCGTGCTCGGGGAGCTGGCGCCGAAGTCGCTTGCCATCCAGCGTGCTCAACGTGTGACGTTGGGTATCGCCTCTCCGTTGCACCTGTTTTTTATTGTCTTCAGACCATTCATCTGGCTTCTGAACGGTACGGCCAATTATTTCCTCGCGCTCGTCGGGATTCAACCCGCAACGGAAGGAGAAATCGCGCATTCGCAAGAGGAACTCCGTCTTCTTTTAAGCAAGGGAAAGGTCTTTTCCTCCACCGGCAAGAGCATCCTCCTCAATGCCATCGAATTACAGCACAGGACGGTGCGTGAAGTGATGGTTCCCCGGACGAGCGTTGTTTTTCTCTCGACCGAACGATCCATTGAAGAGAACATGGCCGTCGCGCAGGAGAACCAATTCACACGTTACCCTCTGTGTGAGAAAGATCTCGACAATGTGCTGGGGATGATTCATTTGAAGGATCTGTTCAAACTGAAGGGAACGCAGGGGAGCGGCGCGGCGCTGCTGGAGATTAAGCGAGAAATGCTTTTCGTCCCCGAGACCACACCGTTGGAGCGAATTCTCAACACGTTTCTCGCCAAGCGCGTATTGATGGCCGTCGCCGTGGATGAATATGGAGGAACGGCGGGCCTCGTTACGCTGGAGAATGTACTTGAAGAATTGGTCGGTGAGATCCGCGACGAGTTTGACATCGAGCCGTTGATGATCCAAAAGGTGAACGACGCCGAGTTTCTGATCGACGGCAGCATGCCGCTGCACGATTTTGCACGCATGTTCGATGTCGTTCCCGACTCCAAGGATGTTGTCACCGTGAGCGGCTATGTGATCCAATTGCTGGGACGCGTTCCTGAAAAGGGGGCGACGCTGGAAATCGGCCGATGGCTCGGTACGGTGGAGGCCGCGGGAAGGAACACTATGAAAACGCTACGGATCAAGAAACTGCCTCCACGGGAAGAGGAAGAAGAACACCATGAGGAATCCAAACGACGTAACACATGAGAAGCCCCATAACATTAGCTCGTTTTGCCGTGCTGAGTTGTCTGGTGCTGGGGTCGTCCCCTGTCTTCAGCCAATACTACGAACCGCGGGAATACCATCCGTCTGATGCACGGTACTTCACGGCGGGTGTTGTGCAACGCGAATTCTCTCCCCGAGGTTCAAACTCTCTCCCGGAATCATTGGCGCTTGGGTATGATCGGCTGATGCCGATGGTTTCCTTCAGGCAGGGGCCAGTGGATATCCAATTTGGCTACACTTCGTTTCGCCTTCTCGGGCGGTCGCGGGCCTCGATCTTTTTCGGAGCAACGGTATCCGACGAACTTCCTCTCTCCGGGAAAAGGCCAAGCGCATTGGTAGTTCCCGTCTTGCTGGCCGCGGACTTCACCAAGACGGAGGGAATTGGATTCGAGCGAGAGAACTTCAACATTGCCAGCGTGGGGATCGGCCTGGGGTTGAAGTTTCGCCATATTGGTGAAGAAATGGATTTCTCACTCTCCGGGGTTCAGGTGTTCCATTATAGCACCGAAGGATTCAGTACAGGCACGGGATTCTCAGCAGCCACACTGGGCGAAGCCCTGATATTACTGAGGAATATTCGTCTGCTTGAGGGGATTGCGATCGGCTACCGCTTCCGGCTGCAGACGTGGGCAATGAGCAACAGCAAGTTCAATTATCGGGCGATCGCCCACGGTCCGTTCATCGGCATTCTTTTCTAGAATCAGGATGGCCTTGTGAGAATTCTTGTCTGCTTAATCCTAGGGTGACGGGAAATGGTGACAAGCATACGCGCGAAGATCGTCTGGACATTTGCATGCCTCGTGATGCTGAACCTCGCGGCGAGTTTCTGGTCGATGTATAACTTCTACGCTCTTGGAACCACGGTGGCGAGAATCCTGCGCGAAAACTACCAGAGCGTACTTGCCGCTGAGAACATGGTGAAGTCGCTTGAGCGCCAGGACAATGCTCTGCTCGCAGCAAGTGAAGGTGAAGACGTCACCCGGGCGGGAGGTTACAGCGAAAACAAAAATCTCTTCTATTATTGGTATGATCAAGCCGTCCGATGGGGTGCCCTCCCCACGGCACCACCATTGCTCGATTCTATTCAAAGCGCGTACCGTGCGTATGCGACGTACGCAGACTCAATGATTGCACGGACCCAACAAGGTGCATTTGAAGAAGCCAAAGAGTACTACTTTTCCGTTGTGCGCCTTCACTCGGATGAACTGCGCGAGCTTTGCTTCGAATTGTTTCAGATGAACCAGACCGCCATGGTCAACGCCGAAGCCCGTACGCACACCATCGCAAGTCAGACGGCATACGGCACGATGATCGCCTCGATTATTATCCTGCTTCTCAGTATTCTTGCGACCGCATGGCTCACGAAGGTGTTAATCAAACCCGCAGAAGAGCTCACGGAAACGGTGAAGCAGATCGGATTGGGGAAACTCGATTTGAAAATTGATGTTCTCTCCAACGACGAAATCGGGCACCTGAGCAGGGAATTCAACAAGATGACGGAACGCCTCCGGAAGTTCGAACAAATGAACATCGACAAGATCATTTCCGAGAAACGGAAATCAGAGGCCATTGTCGAGAGTATCTCCGATGCGCTCATCGTAACGGATGCTCAGATGAAGATCCTCCACATCAACTCTGTAGTGGCGGACTTGTTTGACTGCAAAGAAAAGGCCGTCATGTTCATGCCGGTCAATTCCATTGTCCGGGACGAACGGATCATCGCGTTGATCCGTGCGTCCTCTTCGCCGGATGGAGGCTCTGACACGAAAGAACAAATCCTTCACATCGACCGGCATGACCGCCAGTATTACTTCCGGCCCAAGGTTACCCGTATCTACGACAGCGAAGGTGGCCTTTACGGCGTGGTGACGCTACTTCAAGATGTAACGCAATTCAAGGAACTGGACAGAATGAAGTCGGACTTCATTGCTACTCTCTCGCATGAGTTCCGTACTCCGGTTACTTCTATCAACATGAGTGTGGATATCCTGAACCAGGGGATCCTTGGTCCGCTGAATGAGCGACAAAAGGAGTTGATCAATGCAGCCAAAGAGGACTGCTACCGGCTGACAAAGCTCGCGCGGGAGCTTCTCCAGCTCTCAAAACTGGAGGCGGGAAGAATGGTCCCGAAAAACGAGGAACTGGACATCCGCGCGGTGATCGACTTTTCACTCCGACCGCTGTACCTTCAGTTCCAGGAAAAGAACGTCGCACTCACTACGGAAATTCCTGAGACCCTCCCCGCACTGGTTGCCGATGAACAGCAACTTTCATGGGTAATTACGAACCTGGTCTCAAATGCCCTGAAGTATACGGATGCCGGAGGGAAAGTGAACGTCCGGGCGCGCGAAGAACAGGACGCAGTCCTTGTCGAAGTGGAGGATACGGGACAGGGGATTGCCCATGAGCATCTGGGGAAGATCTTCGACAAGTTCGTGCAGGTCAAACGTGCATCAGATAGCACGCCGGGAAGTGTCGGGCTGGGGTTGGCGATCGCCAAAGAGATTGTGGAAACGTACGGCGGCCGCATCTGGGCTGCCAGCGAACCCGGGAAGGGGAGCACGTTCTCGTTCGTTCTTCCCTTGCATCCTATTCAACCCGCGGCCAACGTATGACCGACGCGCCCCACCGAGCACGAATCCTCCTCGTTGACGATGAGCAAAACATTTTGAAGACAGCCAAGATCTGTCTGGAAAATGCCGGGTTCACAGTGGACGCGTTTATGAACCCGCTGCAAGCTCTCGACGCGCTCCGCGAAAAAACCTACGACATTGCTTTCTATGATCTGAAAATGCAACCCATCGATGGGATGCAACTCTTGAAGGAAACACGACAGCTTGCCCCGGAAGTCATTGTCACGCTGATGACCGCCCATGGCAGTATCGACTCCGCGGTGGAAGCAATCAAGGCGGGCGCGTTCGACTATCTCCAGAAGCCATTCGAGTTCTCCGAATTACAGCACGTTGCGGAACGGGTGTACGAACATCATCGCCTCACAAGCGAAGTCCGGATGCTTCGAGAAGAACTCCTCCGGCGGACCGGGACCGGCGAGATCGTAACACGCAACGAGCGCGTTCGTTCTCTCGTTGATCTTGCCCTGCAGGTGTCATCCAGCAACATTACCGTTCTGATCGAAGGGGAAAGTGGAACAGGGAAGGAACTACTTGCTCACCTTATCCATGAGAAAAGCCCGAGAATGGAGAGACCGTTCGTGACCGTGAATTGTTCTGCACTGGCCGAAGCACTTCTCGAAAGCGAGCTGTTCGGTCACGTAAAGGGTGCGTTTACGGGGGCAGTGAAGGACAGGCAAGGGCGGTTCGACGCGGCCGATGGTGGTACCATGTTCCTGGACGAGATCGGCGAGATCAGCGCTGCGATGCAGGTGAAGCTCCTTCGATTTTTGCAAAGCAAGGAGTTTGAGAGGGTAGGTGAGACTTCAACGCGCAAAGTGGATGTTCGCGTCATTGCCGCGACAAACAAGAACCTCGAAGAGGCGGTAAAAGTCGGAGAGTTTCGAGAGGACCTCTATTATCGGCTCAATGCCGTGAAGCTGAAACTTCCCCCATTGCGCGAACGTGTGGAGGACATTCCCCTGCTCGTGCAACACTTCCTAAAGAAGTTTGGAAGTCATGTTGAGGTCGCACCTGAAGTAAAGAATGCACTTACGGGGTATGCGTGGAAGGGAAATGTCCGGGAACTGGAGAATGTTATTGAACGGGCTGTGCTGCTCGCTCACGGGAGCCGCATCCTGATGCAGGACCTTCCAGAGGAGTTCCAAATGGTCGGACCATCGGGAATCCATACCCTCTCGCTTGAAGAGGCGGAACGCCAACACATTATCAAGGTACTCCGAATTGCCAAAGATCTTGATGAAGCTGCCGCCTTTTTGGGCATTGACCCTGCGACACTTTGGAGAAAACGGAAGAAATTCAATCTCTAGCATCGCAATCCAGTCAGATTTTACCTTGCATTTTGCAAGGGGGGTTAATATATTGGCCGTCAAGAAATTACCCATCCCGTCTTTCCTTTTTCTCGATTCCGTCGTGCAGTTTGCAATGGTCATGCGACGCCGCGACATTGGAGAGTAAGATTCAGAGTTAGCGCTAAGTCTTGAGGCATCAATCCCCCGGCGGCATCCGCGCGATTGGCCGTCAATAGTGGCACCCGCTTTGAAGATCAGAGAGATGCATATAGTCTCACCATCACACCATCGTCACGGGGCGAAGATACTTCCGTTCGGCAAGAAGCACCGGCGGAAGATTCGTTCAGTGTCATCATCGGGCTCGGTTTGTTCATCATGCGGTACAGGCAAATCACAGACACCATCGCTCAGTTCCTAGGAGACACCATGGCAGTGAAGACAACTACGTTGCAGGGTGGCAAAATCGGCGTCATTGAGGTCAAGGGCTCGCTTGTGGGAGGAGAGGAAACGGATGAGTTGCGGAGCGCCGTTGCAGATTTTGTCGAACAAGGGAACAAGAAACTGATTATCGACCTTAGCAAGGTAACCTACCTGAACAGCACGGCCATCGGGGTCCTGGTTTCCGCTCATACAACATACTCGCGCAATAAGAGCGTGGTCAAACTCTGCGGCATCAACAAGAGCATCAACAATATTTTTGTCATCACGAAGCTCACCATGGTTTTTGATGTTTGCGAAACGCGTGAAGAGGCGGTGAAGGCTCTCTCCTGAGCTGCCAGCAAAGAACTTGAACTTGTGCAAACATAGTACATTTACCCACCAATCAACAGAAGGAGTTCATCAATGAAGCAATCCGTGTTTCTGACGGCTGTCATCGTGATTACGGCCGTGGTCGCGATCGCGATCTACCTGTTTATCCTTGGCAACCCCGATAATTTCAAGGATGGTGAGTCGCGGCTCGTTCCGAACAATCTGCTCGGTACGGTGTATACGGGGGGGATTGTGGTGCCGATTCTGATTACCCTGACATTGATGAACTTAACCTTAGTGTTTGAGCGAACATTCTCCCTGAAGAAGGCGAATGGGCGCGGCCCCATTCCTTCTTTCTTGAAAACTGTCCAGCAAAACCTTCAAGCCGGCAAGGTGGATGAAGCAATCAAGGCATGTGATGCGCAGCGTGGATCGGCCGCCAACATCATCCGCACCGGCCTCGCCCGGTACAAGGATATCCTACAGGATAAGAAGCTCGACGCGGAGAAGAAAATGGCCGAGACCAAGCGTGCGATTGAAGAGGCGACCAGCCTTGAGACCCCGCTGCTCGAACGCAATCTGATCGCTCTCTCCACCAGCGCATCGGTCGCAACAATGTTCGGTCTGTTGGGCACAGTCATTGGAATGATCCGTGCATTCACAGCTCTTGCTGCCGCGGGCGGTGCGCCGGATGCCATCCAGCTCTCTATTGGAATTTCCGAGGCACTCATTAACACAGCACTTGGGCTTGTGGCTGCCGTCCTCGGTATCATTGCGTACAACTTCTTTGTGACCAAGGTGGACAACTTCACTTAGATGATCGACGAAGCAAGCTACAACGTCGTGGA
>Ga0209640_10001156_pt1 | contig 21973 bp, 24 predicted proteins | sample RifCSP10_1_FD_184018 | JGI IMG/M metagenome (GOLD analysis project Ga0209640, IMG submission 184018) | Soil microbial communities from Rifle, Colorado - Rifle CSP2_sed 10_1 (SPAdes) (version 2) | ecosystem: Environmental > Terrestrial > Deep subsurface > Rock core/Sediment | place: Rifle...
GTGACGCTCCACCTGCTGGCGTTCGAGATATATGGCACTTTTGTGGCCATCCCGGGGAACGGCTGGTGGGCTCGAGCTCGCGCGACGCCGGTTCGGCAGCATCATATAGAATGCCGGTTTTACCTTCGACCGCTATAGGACTCATGGCGATAGTCCGCGCAGACGAGCTCGTCAAGGAATACCCGAAGCCCGGCAGCAAGACGGAGCGTTTTCGGGCCGTGAACGGCGTCTCGCTGTCGATCGAAGCGGGTGAGATCTTCGGCATCCTCGGGCCGAACGGCGCAGGAAAGACGACGACGCTGGAAATGATAGAAGGGCTCACCGACATCGATTCGGGTGAGGCCTTCGTCGACGGCATCAACGTGGAAAAAGAGCCGAACAAGGCCAAAGAGATCATCGGCGTTCAGCTGCAGGCCAACGAATACTTCGATCATCTCACGCTCGCTGAGCTGATCGGGCTGTTCACGCGCCTGTTTCACCGCGCTAAGGACCCGCGCGAGCTCTTGGCCCGGGTCAATCTCGAGGACAAGGCCGCGGCGAAGCCCGCCGCGTTATCGGGCGGGCAAAGGCAGCGCTTCTCGATCGCGAGCGCGCTGGTCAACGAGCCGAAGGTGCTGTTCCTCGACGAGCCGACGACCGGTCTCGATCCACAAGCGAAGCGCAATGTCTGGAAGCTGGTCGAGGAACTGAATTCCCGCGGCATGACGATCGTGCTGACGACCCACAACATGGAGGAAGCCGAGTACCTGTGCGGCCGAATCGCCATCATGGATCACGGCAAGATCGTCGCCGAAGGCTCGCCCCAGCAACTGATCATGCAGCATGCGCCCGAGCCTCCGGAAGCCAGGCTGCACGGCAATCTCGAGGACGTGTTTCTCAAGCTTACCGGGCATGGATTGCGGGAGTAGGGCGCGTGGATACGACGCTTATCATGGCCAAGACGCTGCTCAAGATCTTCTCCAGGGATCGGCAGGCGATTTTCTTCACGCTGTTCTTCCCGATCACGTTCATGGTCATCTTCGGGATTGCGAGCGCCGGAGGAGAGGATCCGATCGAGATCGGAATCGTCGATAACGCGAGTAACGCGTTCAGCGCGAAATTCGTCGATACGCTCGAAGGCAATCGGCTCTTCTCCGTGAACGTCGCTACCGAGGAGGAGCTGCGCGACAAGGTGAGCGAGGGCGATCTCGCGCTCGCGCTGATTCTGCCTCAGGATTTCGACGGCGACGAAGGCGCCGCCGACATCACGATGCTCGTCGACGCCGCGCAGGCGAGGCAAACCGCCATGATGACGCCGCTGGTCGAGCAGGCGCTGCTCAAAATCGAGCGAGAGCTGCGCGGGATCGAGCCCCTCTTCCCGCTGACGGTGGTCGACGTCCAGGCGCGTTCGCAACGCTATATCGATTTTCTCGTTCCGGGGCTGCTCGCCTTGACGATCATGCAGATCAGCATCGCGGGCAGCGGCTACAACATCGTCGAGTTCCGCCGCAAGGGAATTTTGAAGCGATTGTTCGTGACGCCGATAAGATCGAGTCAGTTCATCGGCGGGCTGGTGCTGTCCCGTCTCGTGATCACCGTCATTCAGGTAAGCTTTCTGCTCGCCGTCGCCGTCGTTCTGCTCGACGTTCCGGTAGAGGGCAATGTTCTCGAGTTGCTCGGCCTGATCATTCTCGGCTCCTCGATCTTCTTGAGTCTCGGCTTCTTCATGGGCAGTCTCGCGAAGACGCAGCAAGCCATCATGCTGCTCGGCAATCTCATCACGTTGCCACAGATTTTCCTCTCGGGCGTCTTCTTCTCGATCGACGCCATGCCCGATCTGTTGCAGCCGATCGCGAGGGTGCTCCCCTTGAGCTTCGTCGTCAGCAGCGTGCGCGAAGTCATCGTCAACGGTCTGTCGGTGGTCGAGCAGATCCCGACGATGGCCGGGCTCGTGCTCTGGCTCGCCGCGAGTCTCACGCTGGCCATCCGGTTCTTTCGCTGGAAGGAAGTCGCAAGCTGAGCCGGCCGTGCGTTGGTCGCACGGCGTAGGGGAGCACTCCGTACAGATCCACGGCCGCGAGCACGGGCGCGAGCGCGCCAAACGTGCCGACGAGCATGAGCTGGGTCTCGCGGTTGCGAGCTCCGCGTCGAAGATGCCGCTCACAGTGTTCGGCGCTGCCACAAGCGGCGTGCCAGCCCGGATGCGAGTTGCGGGCCCAGCAGGAGGAGCGAGAGGCGTCCAGGTGCTCGACGTCAAGCACGGCCGCGGGACGGCTTCCCGTGCGGCGACGAACGCCCGGTAGCGGCTGCTGGACGATCTGATGGCCTCAACGGAAGGGCAGTAGCACAGGGGCGTCTTCTATAGTAAATTTGCTATAGCATGCCGCGCCGGCCGCAAGAGCTCAAGGAGATCCGCTGGCGCGGCGATTCGCAGGACGCTGCCCACGATTTCCCCAAAGGTGCGCGTTTGAAGCTCGGTAAGGAGCTCACTCGCATTCAGATGGGGATGCACCCGCGCGATGGGAAATGGCTGACCGAGGTCGGGCAAGGAGCTCAGGAGATCCGCATTGCTCACAGCAAGGAAGCTTACCGCGTGATCTATGTGGCGGTATTCAGTGAGGCTGTGTACGTGTTGCATGCCTTTCACAAGAAGTCCAAGGCCGGAAAAGCCACACCGCGGGCGGAACTGGATCTCGCAGCGCGACGATATCGACAGCTCGTCAGAGAGAGGATGCGATCATGAGCCGCAACCCGTTTTTGGACTTGGGTTTCCCGCGTGAGGAGGCCATAGCCTTGCATATTCGGAGCCAGCTGGCCGCCACGCTGGAACGGTACATCGAACGGAAGGGCTGGAGCCAGACGCAAGCCGCACGTGAGCTCCACGTACCGCAACCGACCATCAGCAAGATCATCAACGGAAACGTCGAAAAGCTCTCGATAGAGTTTCTGGTCAAGCTGACCGTGCGCGCTGGAATTCCCGTTCACGTCTCCAGCGGGCGCGCATCTCATGCCACGCGCATGACTCATCACTCTGCCGCGGCGTGAGCGCATAGCAGCGGCGAGGGTTCGGCACCGAGCTCGGCTACTGCCGCAACGATTTCGATCTGCCAGCGGATAGTGCGTAGAAGACGTGTTATGTGAGCCGGCGAGCCCGGCGGCGCGGGTTGGCGAGTCGGCGGATGGATGGCTTGTGGGGGCTCGGTCGAGCGCCTCATGGAGGGCTGGTCCGCCCCGGCACCGCGTTGTTCGGGCGACGGAATCTTCGCATCTGAGCCGGAAATGGTGCCGGGCGGGGAGGGCGTGCGACCTCAAGCTCAGACGAGCCCGTCGCGGCGGGGTGGCCGGGCGCTGTGGTAGAGACGGTCAGAGCAACAGATCGCGCTGGGCGGGGCGCGGCTCGGATGGGCGGGATCGATGAACTCGGCGTCGCGGCCGAGGTGCTCGAGAATCCGTTCGATGACGGGGAGCGCCTCGATGCTGGCGATCACGCGCAGCCGGCCGCCGCAGCGCCGGCAGGTCGCGATCTCGATGGCGAACACCCGCTTGAGGCGTTGCGCCCACGTGAGGGCCCGTTGCCGGTCCGTGACCGACGGCTCGGATCGATCGGTCGTGCCGGCAGCACGTGTTTTGGGAACGATCCGAGGTCGATCGGGGCTTGCTGGCGCGAATATGCCGTGATAGCGCGTCAGGTGGGCCGGCGGCTTCGGCACCAAGGCGGCGAGTCGCGCAATGAAGTCCTCGGGCTCGAAAATCACGTGGGTCGTGCCGTCGCGATACGGTGTCTTCAGCGCATAGCGCACCTGGCCGCTCTCTGTGAGCGCGAGCCGCTCGGTGGCGATCGGCGGCCGCGCAATGTATCTCGCCACGTGTTCGATCTTGTCACGTTCGGAACCCTTGGCCGCGACGCCGGCGTGCAGCGAGAAGCCTGAAGCTTCGGCCACGTCCCGGCGCGGCGCTTCCGGATCCACCGGTATCGTTTGCAGCGTGAACACCTTCTGGCCCTCTCTCGGGCCCGTTGCGACGCGGTACGTGATCGAGTGCCCGAGCAGGCCGTGGATCGGCGCCTCCTCGCTCGGATCGAACGCGAGATACGCGTTCTCGATGCCCCGTATGATCAACCCCGAGCGCTGAGCGAGCCGCCGATCCGCTCGGCGATCCGCCGTACCAGCCGCTCGAGCTCCGCCGTGCTCGGCGCGGCGTGCCGACGTTCGTCGTATCTGCGGCGAATCCAGTCGTTTCGCCAAGAATTCAGAGGAACGCTGTCCGTGCCGGCGCGACGTAATCTCGGTGAGACCGTCCATCGCAGGGACGCGCGGCCATGCCGAGCGAGCGGCCAGCGTTGCGCTGCGCTCCACCGCTTGTCGATCCGCCGGGTTATGCGCGGCACCGGCCCGAAAATGCGAGATCGCCTTGCACGTGCGGGAGGTAGCTGCAGTTGTGCGCCTGGTTGCCGTTGCGGTCGTAGGAGCCCTCGGCCGATAGCGCTGCGGTGCTCGCCGCCGCTGTCAAATCGCTCTAAGATCGAGCTGCGAACACACGGACACCCGGGCGGAGATGCCGATGAGAGACGCGCAGGACGATCGCGAGACCATCGAAGCTTCGCGTGTTCGGCGACGCACATTGCTCGGCGCGTTCTGTGCCGGCGCCTGCGCGACGGTGCTGCCGCTCGCGCGGGCGCGCGGCCAGGCACGCGCGCTGCCGCTCAAGAATCTAGGGCTCGAGCATCTCGACATCGTGGTCCCCGACACGGCCGAGTCCGCACGCTTCTACAAGCGCGTGTTGTCCTCGCCGCTGCACGAGCAGGACTTCCGCGGCGGGAAGCGCTACTTCGTGCTGCTCGGCGATCTGCCGCCCGACCGGCAAGTCGGCTACATCGCCATCGGTGCGGCCAACGGCCGGCCGATCACCGTGGGGCATTACTGCGCGCTCGCCGAATCGGCGGACGTAACGGCCGTCGGCAAGGAGCTCGCGGCTGCGGGATATCCTGAGCCCGGCGGCGGCTTCGGCATGATCCCTGATCCCGACGGTCTCGAACTCCAGCTCTTCAAGCCGCCCGCGGGGCTTGTGACCGCGGCCGTGCCGTCCACGCTCGAGGTAACGCACGACGGGGCGCTCGCTCCGCTCGGGCTCGAGCACGTGCTGCTCGCAGTAAGCGACCTCGAGCGTGCCCTGCGCTACTACCGCTTCGTGTATGGCGAAGGCCTCGAAACAAGCGACACCGCCGCTCCCGAGCGCGTTTGGTTCAAGCTCGCGCGTGATACGCGAATCGGCCTCGAGCCCGTCGCCCAAGGTGCGATGCCGCACTTCGTGCGTTTCGGCGTCAAGGTGGCGCCGTTCGACAGCGCGGCGGTCGCGCCAGTTTTGCGAGCAGCCGGCGCCGAAGTGCTCTCGGTGGCGCCGTCGCTGATCCGCTTTCGCGACAACTACGGCATCACACTTGAGGTCGTCGCAAGCTAGCGGGGCTTTCCCTCACCGGCCGTTCGCTCGAGGTAACGCGCCGCGGACAGCATGTTGCGCATGCCATAGTTGCCCTCGTGGCAGGCGTACTCAAACACTCCGGCATCGTCCGGCCGCGCCTTCAAGTCGAGCGCGGCGGTCCATGGGGCGGTCCACGTGGCCGGATCGACGAACGTGACCTGGTACTGGATCAAGTCGTTTGATGCACGCGTGAAGCGCTCGATGAGGCGCAAGTCCGGAGAAGCGCCGCGCGTGGCGGCCTTGAGGTTGGTGGTTTCAACGACGAGCGTCGTACCTTCCCAGTGGCCGCGTGCGTCGCCCATGTACATCCGAATGGCCGGTGACACGTGCGACGCTTCCGCTTGTGGCGACGAATCGATCGGAATGACACGCGTGTCATGAATCAGCTCGTAGGTGATCGCAACGACACCCGGAGCCTGAACGATTCGAAAATTCGCGTTGTAGACGGCCGGGAACATCGCGTCCGGAAAGCCGCCGCCGTGGACGATGCACCGCACGCCGAGCCCGTAGTCCTTGTATGAGTCGCACGGCTCGCCACGCTGCAGGCTGCCGCACCGTTGGACCGGTAGCGGCGCAGCCTCAGGCTTTCGCGGCGGCAGACGCCCATTCGGCGGATCTATCACGAGCGAAGTGCGCCGCGAGTTCGTCTCGTATTCGCGCCAATGCGGAATCGGTGCGTTCGGCGCATCGACCTTGCCGGAGAACACGTCGACTGGCTTCAGATCGCGCTCGTCGCGTTCCTGCACGTCGGCCAGCCGCTTCGCGTATTGCTCATCTGTGAGGAACTCGCGAGTCCCGAATTCCGCCGGCCGCTCGAACGGGACGCCGAATTCCCCTTCGCTCGTCCACTCTCCCTGAAGGTTGGGATCGCCCCACGGGGTGCGTCGCGCCCACTCGGCCGTCGGGTTGCTTTGCGCTTCGGCGGGGCGTGTCAATCCCGCGAGATGCGCCCACACCGCGATTGCCAACATGGACGCGGTAGTCGTCCAAACCGCCCTAGCATTCATGTCTTTTCCCCCGCGACGATTGTAGGTCGCTCGGATCTACGTTGCAAAGATGCGGATTCCGGTTATGCGGGGCCAGCGTTCCGGTCCATCATGCCGGGCCGGTGTGACGTGGTGGCGTGACCATCTCATGAGACACCCTGTCGTGCACGCGCGCACCGGGGTCACAATCTGTGACCTCGAGTTTGCAGCTGTTTGTTTCTCCAAGAGCGCGGCGCGCGTCCACGCTTCGACGAGTCGCGCCAGCGGCACCTCAGCGGTAGTACATCAGGCTCGACAAAAACAGCGTCAGCTCGGAGAACGCACTCGAGCTAGAGATCGGTACGTGCAGCAACTGCTGGCCGAACACGTACGCTGCGCCGATCTTCGAGGCGTAGCCGAGCTTGCCGTTCGTGCGCCAATCGTGGATGAGCAGGGCCGCGGCGATCGCGGCCATCGTCAGGTACGTCGCGAGCACCGGCAGGTAGTCGAGCTGAAACACTACCTGCTCGACGGCGGCGCGGGCACGGACACGGCGCAAGGCGGAGACGGTGACGACACGTTCCGGTTCGACGAGTTCTCGTCGGCGAACGGTGTCGAGATCATCGACGGCGTCGGTGGCACGGACGTGATCGCGGGCACGGGTGGCAACAACGCGATCGACGTGAGCGGAGTGACGCTGCTCAACATCGCGGCGATCGACGGCGGGGCCGGTAACGACACGCTGACGGGCACGGCCAATGCCGACGTTCTGATCGGCGGCGCCGGCAACGACACCTATGTCTTCAACGCCGGCGACGGCCAAGACACGGTCACCGATGCCGCAGGTGCGGAGGACACGATCGAGCTCGGCGTCGACCCACTGAGTATCGTTCTCAGCCGAACGGGAGACGACCTCGAGATTACGGCTCGCAGGCAGCACGTCCGCCCTCACCGTGACATCGTGGTATACGGATAATGCCTTCCAGACCGAAATTCTCGAAGCCCAAGACGGTGCGACGCTCTCGAGCAGCCAAGTCGAGCAGCTGATCCAGGCGATGAATCAATTCTCGGCCGACAATGGCGGTATCAGCTGGGAGCAGGCGATCAGCGAACGGCCCGAGGATGTCGAGAACGTGATTACCACATACTGGCAAGCAGCCGCCTGAGCTAGGCCGGCCCGTTACGCCGAGCCCGAAGCCGCGGGTATCTTTCAGCGGCCGGCCAAGACCGGCCTGCGCCGGCTCGTCGACGCGCTTTATAGGGTCATGTGAAGACTGAGAAATCTTCTGTAAGTATTTGATTTAGATGGCTCTCCGGGCCGGACTCGAAAGATAGCCTGAAACCCGCATGAATGCTGGCATATCGCCTTGGATAGTCCCTAGAAATACCCCTGACGATACCCCCACCGAGACGCTGCTGCCACCGGCCGCCGGCCAGTGCGTTTGCTAGAATGTGCCCAGGGATGTCTGCGGCTACACGTGCTTCAACAGATGGCAACGGTTCAAGAAATCCTCGATCAGATTCTGCGGCTTCCTGCCGAAGAGCGGCAACGGCTGGACGAGTTGCTCGCTCAGCAGGAAGAGCGAGAATGGCGGGACGAGGCGGATCAGGCGAGAAGCAAGGCTCGAGAACGAGGCCTCGATCAGGAGGCGATCGATCGTGCTGTGCGGGCTGTGCGCCATAATGAATGAAGGTCTTCTTCGACACCAACGTGTATGTGGCGGAAGCCGTTCTCGGTGATGCGGCAGAGCGGATGGTCGAGGCGACGTCCAAGGCCTCTTGGTACATCTTTACCAGCGTCCATGTGCTCGACGAAGTCGAACGCGTCATGGTCGATCGTCTCGACTGCTCTCGGCGCTTCGCGGTGCTCACTCGGCGACGTGTTGCCCGCCGTGCGAAACTTGTGACGCCGCCACTCTCCCGGCACCAGGTGCCTGACGATCCCGATGACAACCCAGTTCTCCAAGCAGCCCTGAGCGCAAGCGTGGACTACCTCGTCACGAACGACACAGATCTCCTCTCACTCTCGCCCTATGAAGGGTTGCGCATCCTTTCGATGAGTGAGTATTTCAAGCTCTTGCAGGAGCACGGTCTCTTAAGGTAAGCGATCTGCAACAGGCTCCGTCGAGCTTGGGGTCGGGACCCCCGGCGCGATCGCCGTCTTCGAAACGACCAGCGACGTTCACGCGGATAGTGGCGGATAGTGCGGCGGAAAGTGCGTTCAATGGGTCTTATGTTGTAAGCCAGTGAACGGCGCGGGATCCGAAGGCGAGGCACGAATGACGGCGGATGTCGGCGAATGTCGGCGTTGCGGGGCTTTCACCGGGGAATGGCGGACGCCGCCGCGCATCGATTATGGGCGACCGGCCGGGAAATCGATCTCGCTCGGTAGGGCGGACGCAACGTCGCTGTCCCGCCGGTTGGAAGGGTGCGCGGTGAGCGGCGAGCCATTCAAGGGGCAAAGCAGGAGTCGAATCGCTGCCCTTTACCGCAATGTTGCGAGCCAATTCGGCGGAATTGACGAGCGGCTATCAGCGTGCGTTCCTCTTGAGCGCTGATGCCCAGTCGCGGACGACGGTGAGCGGCGGCGCGGGCGGCGACGGTCCGGTGGGATTCGGAACGATCAGGAACCGCTGGTCGTCGACCGCGAACCACAAGTCAGCCTGCGAAGTCCATGTGGCCTCGCCGCTACCCGCCGCTTGGCCCATGCGCATGTCGGTCTTGAACAGGAGACGCGGCGTGCCGCTCTCGAAGCGGACACCGGGCGCGACTGCGACCGCATACACCGCGTTTTCGAATCCGACAAAGAAGAGCTCGGCGCCGTCCCGACTCCAACGCGGCGCTTTGCCGCCGTTGACGGAGATCTTCCTTTGGTCGGTCATACCGGGAAATGACCGCACATACACCTCCAGGCGCCCGGTCTCGTCCGAGACGTACGCCACCCATCGCCCGTCCGGAGACGATCGACCGCCCGTTTCGTTGAACTGCGACTGTAGCAGCGGAAGAGGGGTGCGGTCCGGCATCTGCAAAGCCCACAGATCTCTCCGCGCGTTGGGCCCCTCCTCATACAGGATGTATCGCCCGTCCCGTGACCAATCGGTCGGGACCCTGTCCGGCCCTGGTGGCAACAGCGCCTCGTCCGGCCGGTCCCCACCGACCGCCTTGCGGTAAAGGTAGTGGCCGCCGTCGGGGCGATACGCAAAAACAATCTCATTGCCATCCGGCGACCACACCGCTTCGTTGTGGTGCAACCCGTCAAACGTAAGACGTGAAGTGGAGCCGCGAATCAGATCGATGATCCAGAGGTCACCGGTGCCCGTGTGGAGGTCGTGCATCTCCACTGCGAGCCGCGAGCGATCCGGCGACAGACTTGCTGTCTGATAGTCCCCGGGCTCGCCCACCGCGCCGATGATGTTTCCGGAGCGATCGATCCAGTGCGGCTGCGTCGCCGCCTGGATTCCATTCACACGATAGACGAGCGTCCCCGTCTCCGACACGTCGAACGCTGCGCGGCCGTCAACTGAGACGAACGCGACCGATTCGGCGACAGGCGTCGCTTCCCCTGACAGCGCGAATCGAGTCGCATCGAATTCCTGGGCCATGAGTCTGCCTTCGCGGAGAAAAAGCAGATGGCCAGACGCTGCATATCGAGCCATCTCCCGCGTGGCCAGAACTCGCCGCGTATCCGAGGAGGTGAGATCGCCGGCGTAGATTCCCCTGCGTAGACTGTCCGCCAACGCAAGATAAAGGAAGTGACGGCCGTCGGGCAGAAACTGCGGCCTAACGTGTGCGGTGTCTCCAACTAGACCCGGCTGCGTCACAGGTGTCGGCGTCCCGCCCGCGTCGGACACGCGGAACAGCCCACTCTGCCGGCTCGGCGCAAAGATGATGACCCCATCACGATTCCACGTGCCTCCGGCACCGCCACCCCCATCCGTCTCGGCCAGCGTGGTCGCGCTCCCGCCCGCCACGTCCACTTTCTTCAGCTTGCCATCGGCGAAAAACGCGACGAACCGGCCATCAGGTGACCAGAATGGGTTCGTCCCGCCATCAGTCCCGCTGAGTCGGACCGACCCGAGAGTGTCGAGCGAACGGATCCAGATCGAACCGCGACCCGACGATGTCTCGCTCACCACGAGCGCGAGACGGCGCCCGTCCGGCGAAACCGCAAACGGCGGAACACGATCGACGACACCGCCGCCGAAGGTCATCCCCTCCGGCGGCAGCAGCACGAACTCCTGCGCTTGCGGCTGCGCAACTGGCGGATCCCGAAATACGATCGGAACGACTGCGATCACCGCGACGACTGCGGCAACAAGTGCGCCGATGGGCCACCACCGTCGCCCGCGATCTGGTTCGGTCGAGAATGGCGGGTCGCGCGAACCAGCCAGCGGCTCCTCCAATTCGTCGAGCCCGTTACGTTCGGTGATCGGCGCGTCGTTCGAGGTCGCATGCGCTTCGTTGAGATCTACGAGCGCATCGCCAATATCACGCAACCGTTCGCGCCGTTCCTTTCGGAGACAGCGCCGCAACAGCCGTCCGACTGCGGCCGGCGTTTCGCGAGGCACCCTGTCCCAATCGGGCTCCTGCGTCGCGATGCGCTCGTAGGTGTCGCAATCATCGTGGCCCTCGAAGGCTCGCCCACCGCTCAGCATTTCGTAGAGCACGCAGCCGAAGGCCCAGATGTCCGTCCGCCGATCGACCGCACGGCCGCTCGCTTGCTCAGGACTCATATAGGAAGCTGTGCCGACGATCGCGCCCGGCATCAGAGTGACCACGACGGTCGTGCCGCGGTGGCTATTCGGGTCCGCCTCGAAAACCTTCGCGATCCCGAAATCGAGCACCTTGACCGTGCCATCCGATCGCACTTTGATGTTCGCGGGTTTCAGATCACGGTGCACGACGCCGCTCTCGTGCGCGGCATCGAGCGCTTGCGCGATCTGGTGCGCAATCTTCAGCACCTCGTTCAGCTGCAGTCCGTTGGGCCTTGCGCGGGCGAGGCGGTCGGCGAGCGTTTCGCCGTCGACGAGCTCCATGACCAATGCCTGCTCGTCGCCCGACGATTCGAATCCATGCAACGTCGCAATATTCGGATGATTCAGCGAGGCGAGAAGCTGAGCCTCGCGCTCGAAGCGCCGCAACACTTCCGGATCGCGCCAGTGCGCCTCGGGCAGCACCTTGAGCGCCACGTCACGCTGCAGTCGCGTGTCGCGAGCGCGATAGACTTCGCCCATCCCGCCCACGCCCACGAGCTCGATGACCTCATACAAACCGAAACGATCGCCGCGTGCGAATGTCATCAGTTATGCTGCGTCGATAGAGTAGCTGCCGATCTGTGTTCGGGCGCGATACTCGGGGTCGCTATCCCGACATCGTCATCCCGGGCAGGATGATCGCGAAACGCGGTCGCCTTAGCGTGGTATAGGTTCTGGTCTTGTCGTTCGACAGTCATGAGCCCCCGAGCTGGGAGTCGTTCAAGTGCAAGCCGGACCGGCAGGCGACTAGGAGATCGGCGAGGGAGCCGATGCATATCTTTGGCCTCTGAACGGATGGTAACCTCATTCCCCCGTAACCTCTACCTTGGAGCGCCGGGCCGCTAGCAGTGACGAATGTTCTCTCGCCGAGTCCGATCCCGACGGAGGCGTTCACGAAAGCGTCGTCGGCCGTCGACCGGCTCGAAGAAATCTACGAGCGCAACACGGCGTTCCTGCGAAGCCGCTTCGAGGGGTATGTCGCCGGCGAGTCGCTCGATCGCCGCGTGCGCGCGTGTCACGACGGGGACCCATGCGCGCATCGACTCGCGGCTGTCGTACGGTTTCGTCTCGGGGCCCGGAGTGCACGAGACGACGCTCACGCGGCCTGACCTCTTCCGTGACTATTTCGAGGAGCAGATCGTGCTGCTGCTCGAGAACCACGGCGTGCCCGTCGAGATCGGCGAGTCCGGGGAGCCGATTCCGATCCACTTCGCGTATCGGCGCGACGCGAATCTCGCCGCGAGTATCGCGAACCTAAGGCCCGATCGGCCGCTGCGCGATTTATTCGACACGCCCGATCTCGCAACGATGGACGACGCTATCGCCAATGGGACTCGGCCGCATTCGCCGGGCGCGCCGGCGCCGCTCGCGCTGTTTCGCGCCGCGCGCGTGGACTACTCTTTGCACCGGCTCTATCACTATACGGGCACCGACCCCGAGCACTTCCAACACTTCGTGATCTTCACGAACTATCAATTCTACGCGGACGCTTTCGCGCGTTTGTGCCGCGACCGCATCGCCGGCGGACAGTCGGCAGGCGAGGCGTTCGTCGAGCCAGGCAATCGGGTCACGCGCAGCGAGCGGCTCTGCGGCCGCGGCGCCGCGGTCCGATCGCATGCCGCAGATGCCGGCTTTCCATCTCGTCGAGCCCAATCGCGACGGCACCACGATGATCAATATCGGCACCGGGCCGTCGAACGCGCGCAACATCACCGATCACGTGGCCGTCATGCGCCCGCACGCGTGGCTGATGCTCGGCCACTGCGCGGGACTGCGCAATTCGCAAAAGCTCGGCGACTACGTGCTCGCGCACGGCTACGTGCGCGACGACCACGTTCTGGACGAGGAAGTCCCGCTCTGGGTACCCATACCAGCGCTCGCCGAGATGCAAGTCGCGCTCGAGGAGGCCGTCGGCGACGTCACCGGCTTCAAGGGCTTCGACCTCAAGCGCGTGATGCGCACCGGGACGATCGCGAGCGTCGACAACCGCAACTGGGAGCTTGGAGACCAAGCCGCGACGATCCGCCGCCTTTCGCAATCGCGCGCGGTCGCGCTCGACATGGAATCGGCCGCGGTCGCAGCCAACGGCTTTCGCTTCCGCGTGCCCTACGGCACACTGCTGTGCGTGTCCGACAAGCCGCTCCAGGGCGAAATCAAGCTCGCAGGAATGGCCACGGAATTTTACCGTCAGCGCGTCGGCCAGCATCTCGAGATCGGACTCCTGGCTTTACGGAACCTCAAGAGGCAGACGCGCGAGAGGCTTCACTCGCGCAAGCTTCGCAGCTTCGCCGAAGTCGCGTTTCAGTAGAGCCACGGCTTGTCGATGCAAATGAGACAGCCCCGATCCGGGCTGCTCCCGCATGAGGGTGTATCAGTCCCACACTGTTTTTTTGCCCTTGTTCAGCTCGAGTATCGGGTTCATTGTAGGCAGGAGCATCCTGGCAAGTAGTGGTAGTTTCCGTACCGCCATTGTCAGACGGTGTATGCGCCCACGAGAGGAACTTGAAAACGCACACACGGCTATACGAGAACGGATCGGCGAGGTCTCGATCGTCGAGCGCAACCAAGAAGCGTACGTCTATACGCGACTCAACCACGGCGCGTGATTGTAATCATGCTGCCCAGGATTCGGTTCGGGAGAACTCGCCGTCTACTATGCGGCCGTAGCACGTGTTCTTGCCGGCGGGACATGATCGGCGTCGGCGCGGCTGCGGCGTTACTCGTCAATGCGAGCACGTAGTGGAAGAAGCTCGCGACGTTCTCATAGCCCTCAGCGATCTGGTATCAGACAGGCAGCACGGCCTTCCTCTGTTCGGAGTTCGACAGCAATCGTCGATAGCGGCCGGTGTAAATTGCCGAAGGCTATGCTTGCAGCATGCACCCAGCGGTTCGTTCAATCTTGGAACGACTATGCACGCCGCTGACAATCGACAATTGGTCTTAGAAAGTCGCCCTAACATTTTGTTTATACGAATAAAAATGGGCTCCCCGGGCCGGAGCCGCATTACCGCTGAATGGCCAATATCCGTACGGGGTGCAGTCCGGATGTTGACGAAGAATACCCCCAGAGATACCCCCCTCAAATAGTCGTTAGCGGTCTGTGAACCATAGTTGACTACGCTGTGTCCTATGGTTTACATTGACCCGTGCCAGAAATCGTTCAGTCCGAGAGCTTCGCGAATTGGCTGACCGGGCTCGCTGATCGTAAAGCGAGAGCGAAAATTCAGGCGCGCATCGACAGGCTTGCGATCGGAAACCCCGGCGACGTCAAGCCGGTTGGGCGCGGTGTCAGTGAGATGCGCATCGACTATGGGCCAGGCCATCGCGTGTACTTCATACGGCGCGGTCCGGTTCTGATTGTGCTCCTCTGCGGAGGGGACAAGAAAACGCAAGAGACGGATATCAAGCGAGCGATCAAGATAGCAGGGGACTGGAGAGACTAAGTCATGGTACGCAAGAGCAAGGCGGCGAAGAAAACGCGAGAGAAGTTCTCTCGTTACGACACTGCTGATTACCTGAAAAGCGAGGGGGACATGGTGGCGTACCTTGAAGCGTGCATGGAAGAAGCCGGCGACGACCCAACGTTCATCGCGGCCGCCATTGGCAATATCGCCCGTGCACACGGGATGGTGCAGCTCTCCAGAGAGACTGGGATTACTCGTGAAGGCCTGTATAAAGCACTTTCGGCTCATGGGAACCCGAGCCTCGGAACCGTGCTCAAGGTCATGAAGGCGCTTGGTCTAACGCTCGCACCAAAACGAGCCGTCGAGGCTCCACGTCGCCGCCGCACGGCGTAACGACGCCATCATCATCGTCATCGGGCAGCGCAATCGCCCGCAGGGCATTTCCTGCCATCATGACTCTGAAAACGCCAATGAGACGCGGGCAACCGATCCGCGTGTCGGCTCGCCATTGGCGGCCCCGGTCCGATGGTCCCGCGATCGCGACGTCGGAGTCGATCGAGTTGTAGCGCAATCCCGCCAAGGCTTCGAAGCGCTCGCTCAACCGGTATGCCGCATCGATGCTCGTCTGTGAAGACTTTCCCTAGTAACCACGGCGCGGCTCGATAACCGACACCAGGCGCTCGCCCGCCGCATAGCGCCGAAGGTTTTCCATTGCGAGCACGACGAGGCGGCGCTCGAGCTGATCCGAGGCAGCCGCCATGTGAGGTGTGAGCACGACGTTCGGCATATCCCAGAGCGGGTGTCCGGGCGTCAAGGGCTCAGGGTCGCTCACGTCGAGACCCGCTCCGGCGAGCTTGCCGCTCTGGAGCGCATCGACTAGATCGCCGGTTACGACTGTCTCTCCTCGGCCGATGTTGATGAAGAAGGCGGTGGGCTTCATCACCGCGAACGTGGCTTTGTCGAACATGCCTCGTGTTTGCGGTGTGAGCGGAAGAGCGTCGACGACGAAATCTGCCCACGCGAGGAGATCCTTGGTCTCATCGGCAAGCCCGACGTACTCCACGAAGTCGGGACCCTCTCGGCTGCTGTTGCGCGTTCCCCTCACGTGCATGCCGAACGCGCTGCCCCGACGTGCGATCTCGGTGCCTATTCCACCGAGCCCGACGACGAGCAACTTCTTGCCATCGAGCTCCGGGATGTCGGAATCGAGCACAACGCCCGCGTTCGCCCAGGGCTGGTCGAAGCGACCACGGCTCTGCTCCACGGCGTACCGGTTCATCCGCCGCGATACGGCCAGCAGAAGGGCCATCGCGTGGTCGGCGACGGCCGGACTGTGGAGACCCTGCGAGCTCGTCAGGAGAATGTCCCCTTCGGCGACGCCCGGTTGGCTCGCGCAAGCGTCGGCGCCCGCCGAGATGAGGTGGACCCACCTCAGGCTCGAACCCGCTTGGACGATCGCGGGAGTGCATAACCCGACGTAGACGTCGGCACCGGGCACCACTGCGACCGCCGCTTCCGGACTATCCACTCCAACAATCTCCGCGCTCGGTGCAACGGCGCGCAGCAGAGGTACCCACCTCTCGCTTCGCATCGTCACGATCTTCCGGGGCGGCGCCCAGTTTGCTCGCTCGCGCACACGCGCTCTGCCTTCCGCCAACTCGAAGCGCGCGATGAGTGCGACGGCTTCCTCGCAGTGATCGCAAGCCTGGGTCGGCTGCGCAAAGGCTTGCCCGCCGGTTAACGGTATGAACAACGTCAAACAGAGCAGGCCGAATGATGGACGCAGCGGCTGACACATGGCGATTTCCTCCCTTTAGTAATAGAAGGTGTGCGGCGCACCATCGAAACCATGCACGCGCCCCGTCAGCCGTACGTGGGGCCACCGTCAAATACCCCATCAAAACAACGTCAAATCTGGGCTATGCTTCGGCGAGGTCGAGTTGGCAAGCCAAAAAAGCACCGCAACCGGCAGCGACAACAGGCGATGAGCACCCCTTCGAACAGCGGGATCGGGACGGGCCCAGGCTGGTCGCTCCGTCTGTTTGGAGGGTTCGAGCTACGCACATCCGCCGGGGAGCGAGTGCCTCTGCCCGGAAAACGCGAGCGTCTGCTGCTCGCGTATCTCGCGCTGACGCGGAATAGCCGGCAGACGCGCGGCAAATTGGCCGTTCTCCTCTGGGGGGATGACGCGGACGCGACCGCGGCGGACAATCTGCGCACCTGCCTCTGGAGCCTACGCAAGGCGCTAAACGACACCCGGCATCGTGTCGTTGCCTCGGACGGCGAAAACATCGTTCTCGACGGAAGCTGCTTCGACGTGGACGCCGTAGCCTTCGAACGGCATTCGGGAGAGCTCGACCGATCCAATCTGGAGTCGGCTGCCAGTCTCTACACGGGGGAGCTTCTGGACGGGCTCGATGTCGAGAGCGAGGATTTCGAGGTTTGGCGCCGGTCGGAGGCTAATCGCTACAGGGAACAGGCGGCGAAAGTGCTGCTCCGTCTCATGACCGCTCTCGGCGACGCGGGCGAGACGGAGCGCGCGATCGAAATTGGGGCGCAGCTGTTGCGCCTCGAGCCGCTGCACGAGGCCGCGGCGCGCCGGCTGATGCGACTGTATCGCGACAGTGGCCGCCGGGGGGCGGCCACCGATGTCTACCGAACGTTAGCGGCGACGTTGCGAAACGAGCTCGATACGGAGCCCGAGGCCGAGACGCGCGCGACGTTTGCGAACATCGGACGTAGCGCTGACGAGCGTTCCGCTGGGGCGCATGAACCTGTCGCGACGACGCGCAGTGCCGACGTGCCGAGCGCAACGGCGCAACGGCCGCCGGCGATGCCACGGCAGAGCCGTACGCGCACGACCGTCGCCGCCGCCGGACTCACCCTCATGATCGGGATCACTACGTATTGGCTCTTGTGGGTGCCCGCCAGCCCTCCGCCCCCAGCCGCCGATCAGGGCGCCTTCGGGCGGACGCTCGCGCCCGCAAGCCCCATTTCCGTGGTCGTGCTTCCTTTCGCAAACCTCTCTGGCGATCCGAGCCAGGAGTTCTTTTCGGACGGAATGACCGAGGAAGTCACGGCCGCGCTGGCGAAAGTCCCGAACCTGCGCGTGGTGGCGCGAACATCGGCGTTCCAGTTCAAGGAGCCAGGGCAGGACGTGCGGATGATCGCGCAGTCGCTCGGCGCATCGCACGTGGTCGAAGGCTCCCTACGTCGAAGTGGGACGCGCGTCCGCATCAGCGTCCAGCTCGTCGAAGCAGAGTCGGGAACGGACCTTTGGAGCGAGAGCTACGACCGAGAAGTCGACGACGTGCTTGCCATCCAGGACGATATCGCCAACGCCATCGCCGCAGCGCTGCGGGTTCCGCTCGGCCTCCAACACAGCCCGCAGATTACCTCGACTCACATTGACGATGTGGACACCTACCAGAAGTTCCTCCGGGCACGAGCGATGGTGCATTTGCGCGGCTACGGGTCCCTTGCCGAGGGAACGGCGCTGCTGGAGCAGGTTGTCGTGAGCGCTCCGAGCTACGCGCCAGCCTGGGCCTTCTTAGCCCAGGCCCGTGTGTTCGCGCTCAACTACCATCCCGGTTGGCTCAGTGGCGACTTCGAGTCGTTCGAGCCGCTTGCCGCGGCGTCCATGCCAAAAGCCGAGGCCGCAGCGCGGCGCGCGATCGAGGTCGATCCAAGACTCGCCGACGGCTACGCGGTGCTGGGTCTGGCGCTCGAGCTGCGCGGGGAGCTTGCGCAGGCGGAAGATCTTTATCGGCAGGCGATGGTCCTCGACCCCACGAGCCCGGACGTCCTGCATTTCTACAGCAGACTGCTCGCCGAGGTTGGACGCCTAAAGGAGTCGCTCGCGATGAGGCAGCAGCTGCAGGCCCTGGATCCTTTCGTGCCCGTGTACACCCACGTCACGGCCTGGGTCCTTTGGCTGAACGGCGAAACAGACGCTGCGATCGCTCTCTCCGAATCCCTACCGCCTTTCTACCGCGGTTACGCGTCGCCGCGGTTACTGGCCTCGGTGGGCCAATACCAAGAGGCCGCCGAACTCATCACTACCAACGCTCCCGGAATGTTTCTGCCGGGAGTGGTGGAGGCCGCTGCGGCCCTGTTGCGTTCCGCACCCACTCAAGTGGCTTCTCCGGAAGCGCTGCCCCGGCTCGGGTGGTTCAATTTCGTGTATCTCCACGTGGGGGCGCCCGAGCGTACGCTCGAGTTCTACGAAGCCGGTGTGGAGACAGATTACTCGGTCAGCATCTCGAATGCGCTTCTCTGGCATCCGTACTATGCCTCGTTGCGCAAGACGGAGCGTTACAAAGACTTCATGCGCAAGCGTGGGGTTGTCGAGTACTGGCGCAGTCGCGGCTGGCCGGAACTGTGCTGGCCCCTCGACGCGGACGATTTCACTTGCAGCTGAAGGGCAAGCCATTTGGCAACGACGCGGGCCCGCCAGGCACTCGCGGAAAGGAGTGCGGAGAAATGTCAAAGGCCGGTAAAGGGATCTTAAAGAGTGCGCGCGCCGCGCGGGCCTATGCGCGTGGCAACGTGACGGGAGGGCTTTGTGGCGCATGTTCCCGACGATATCGATGTGCGCGCCGCGCGGACGAAGCTCGCTCTTACTCGCGAAGCGTTCGCCCAACGTTTTGGCTTGTCGGTGGATGCGGTGAAGGAATGGGAGGGCGGAAACCTGAGCGTGCGACGCGCGTGCTGCTCACGGTCATCGAGCGTGAACCCGAGGCCGTGAAGCGCGCGCTCGAGATTGCTTAGCCGCTTCGACTGAACGACCCTTGCCTATAAGGCGAGGGGTTCATGGAGAGGAGTCGATTTGAAATCTCCCCGCGCGCCGCAGCCGTCCTCTCGTATTCCACATTAAAGAGTCGACGTAACCTATTGATATAATTGGCTCCCCGGGCCGGACTCGAACCAGCGACCAACGGATTAACAGTCCGTCGCTCTACCAACTGAGCTACCGGGGAACCGGTAGAAAAGGCAGGGCATTTTAGCGCAAATCGACGACGATAAACTGCTGCTCATCGACGCCGAGAGTAAACCCCGCGGCGGAAGAGTGCCGGCAGGGGCGGGCTAGCTCGCCATGAACGATTCGATTCGATCGAGCGCCGTGTTGAGCGTCGGCAGCGACGCCGCAAATGACAGGCGCAAGTGACTGGGAGCGCCGAACGCGGAACCCGGCACCACCGCGACACGCGCGGACTCGAGCAGCGCCGTGCAGAACGCGACGTCGTCGTCGATACCTTTGCGGCGCATCGCAGCCGCGACGTTCGGAAACAGATAAAACGCGCCTAGTCCCGGCGGACAGACGAATCCCGGGATGGTGTTGAGACGCGCATGCACGACGTCGTGGCGCGCCTTGAACTCGGCGCACATGTCACGGACGCATTGCTGATCGCCAACCAGCGCCGCACGCGCCGCCGCTTGCGAGATCGTGCAGGCATTGGTCGTGCTTTGTCCTTGGATCGTCGTCATCGCTTTGATGATGGCCTCGGGACCTGCGGCATAACCCAACCGCCAGCCGCTCATCGCATAGCCCTTCGACATGCCGTTGACGGTCAGCGTCCGGTCGTAGAGGTCGGGGCAGGCGAGGGCAAAGCTCGTGAACGGCTGCTCGGCCCAATAGATGTGCTCGTAAATCTCGTCGCTCAAGATCAGCACGCGCGGCCGCCCCCGCAGCACCTCGCCGAGCGCTTGCCATTGGTCGCGCGTATAGACGGCGCCGGTCGGATTGCAGGGACTGTTGAGAATCACGAGCCGTGTCTGCGGCGTGATCGCCGCAGCAAGCTGCTCCGGCGTGATCGTGAATCCGTGTTGCTCGGTCGCTTGCACGATCACGGGCTCGCCTTCGGCAAGCCGTACCATCTCGGGGTACGACACCCAGTAGGGCGCGGGAATCACGACCTCGTCGCCGGGGTCGAGCAGCGCCTGACAGGCGTTGTAGCAGGCTTGCTTGGCGCCGCTCGTTACGAGGATCTCAACGAGCTCGTAGTGCAATCCATTGTCGCGCTCGAGCTTCGCGGCGATGGCGAGCTTGAGCTGCCGGGTACCGTCGAGCGCCGTGTACTTCGTATTGCCGGACGCGATCGCCTCGATTCCCGCGGCTCTGATATGCTCCGGAGTCGCGAAATCGGGCTCGCCGGCGCTCAAGCTGATGATATCCTCACCTTGCTCGCGCAGGTTGAGCGCTTTGGCCGTGATGCTCACGGTAGCAGACGGGCGAATGCGCTGAAGCCGGCGCGCGAGTCGAGTAGCCAAGTCGCAGTTACCTTAGACGTCCTGTCGCCGCGCTAGTGTAAGCGCAGCGGCAATCTGCTCCAAACGACATATGAACGATCGCAAATTCAAACTCGTTGCCGACTTCGCGCCGAGCGGTGATCAGCCCGAGGCGATCGCACGCCTGCTCGACGGCATCGATAGCGGCCTGGCCACGCAGACGCTGCTCGGAGTCACGGGATCAGGCAAGACATTTGCCGCGGCGTCCGTCATCAACGCCGTGCAGCGGCCGACGCTGATTCTCGCGCACAACAAGACGCTCGCGGCGCAGCTCTATGGAGAAATGCGCGAGTTCTTCCCCGAGAATGCCGTCGAGTATTTCGTCTCGTATTACGACTACTATCAACCGGAAGCGTATCTGCCCGCGACGGACACCTACATCGAGAAAGACGCCTCGATCAACAATCACATCGAGCAGATGCGCCTGTCGGCGACGAAGGCGTTGCTCGAGCGGCGCGACGTCATCATCGTCGCGACGGTATCGGCGATCTACGGCTTGGGCGACCCCGAGGCCTATCACGGCATGGTTTTGCACCTGGTCCGCGGATCTTCGATCGACCAGCGCGAGCTCTTGCGCCGCCTCGCGGAGCTTCAGTACACGCGGAATCCCTTGGACTTGGCGCGCGGCACGTTTCAGGTACGCGGCGACGTCATCGATATCTTTCCGGCCGATTCCGACCGCGACGCGGTGCGCATCGAGCTCTTCGACGAGGAGGTCGAGCAAATCAGCCTGTTCGACCCGCTCACGGGCGCGATTACACACGCGGCGCCGCGCGTGACGATCTACCCGAAAACTCATTACGTGACGCCGCGGGAAACGTTGCTTGCCGCCGTCGACCAGATCCGCGTCGAGCTCGGCGTGAGGCTCAAGGAGCTCCGCGATGCGAATAAGCTCGTCGAGGCACAGCGGCTCGAGCAGCGCACGCGCTTCGACATGGAAATGATTCTCGAGGTGGGCTATTGCACCGGCATCGAGAACTACTCGCGCTATTTGTCCGGACGCCGGGCGGGGGAGCCGCCGCCGTGCCTGTTCGACTATCTGCCGCAAGACGGGTTGTTGTTCGTCGATGAGAGTCACGCGACGATCCCGCAGCTCGGCGGCATG
>Ga0209640_10001157_pt1 | contig 21967 bp, 21 predicted proteins | sample RifCSP10_1_FD_184018 | JGI IMG/M metagenome (GOLD analysis project Ga0209640, IMG submission 184018) | Soil microbial communities from Rifle, Colorado - Rifle CSP2_sed 10_1 (SPAdes) (version 2) | ecosystem: Environmental > Terrestrial > Deep subsurface > Rock core/Sediment | place: Rifle...
CCGCCCACGAAGATCAGTACGACCGCCCAAATGCAATTTGAAAAATCACCCAGCGAGAGCGAGGCGAGCAGCCCTATCACACCCAGCGCGGCGGCAGGACATCAATGCGCGCGTGTCGAACATTTCTGCGCTCGGACCAACCGCGCTCCGCGCGAACGTGGTACCTTAGCGATGCACTGCGGGGTGCATCCCGCGCCGGATGACCATCGGTGCCGGCGCTGGTGAAGGGGAAACGAGGCGAGGGCGAGATGGAAGACGAATTCGTCGACGAAGCTATTTCCGACGGCATTGGTGAGCGCCTGCGGGCGATCCGGCGCCAGAAGCGGCTGTCGCTCCAAGAAGTCGAAGCACTGTCGCGCAAGGAGTTCAAGGCGTCGGTGCTCGGTGCCTACGAGCGCGGCGAGCGAGCCATCTCCGTGCCGCGGCTTATGCGCCTCGCCGGCGTCTACGGCGTGCCCGCGGAGCAGCTCTTGCCGCGGGACGACTCCATCGACCTCACCGATGCGCGGGCGATCGATCTCACCGGCGGCTTCAGCGTCGATCTCGTCCGCCTCCAAGGGCTCAACACGCCCGAGGCGCAGATCCTTCGCCGATACACCGAGCGCGTGCAGATCTACCGGCAGGACTTCAACGGCCGGATCCTCACGATCCGCAGCGACGACGTTCGGGTCATGGCCTGGGCACTCGGGCTCACCCCCGAAGAGCTCGGCGTCCGGCTCGAGGAGATGGGCATCCGGGCGGGCATCACCGTCTAGAGGATGCGCCGATTGGCGCATCCTCTGGAAAGCCGAGGGACTTTCAGCCGAACAAGGGTCCCTGTTCGTGCAGCCTTGAGGCCGGCCCCGAGCGCCCGTCGGGAAACCCGGCGTAGCCTCATTCTGTGACCGACTGCCTGTTCTGCAAGATCGTCGCGGGAGAGATCCCTTCCGAGCCGGTGGCCGACGACGAGCTGACGTACGCCTTTCGCGACATCAACCCCGCGGCGCCGGTGCATGTGCTCGTCGTCCCCAAGGAGCACATCGAGCACCTCGGGCACGTGGCCCCCGAGCACGCACCGATGCTTGCCGCCCTCATCGCAACGGTCCAGCGAGTGACCGACGCGCTCGGCATCGCAGACGACGGGTATCGCGTGGTCGCCAACGTCGGTCGCCACGGAGGCATGACCGTCGACCACCTGCATCTCCACGTCCTCGGCGGCCGGCCCCTCCGCTGGCCCCCCGAATGACGGGCCGAATGAGCGCCTTGCGCGCAGGGGTATCCTGAGTCCAGCTTTGGATCCGTCACCCGTTCCCATTCCAGATCCGTCCGCGGCCCATCCTCCGGTGAGGGTGTTCGTGCCGGGAAACCACCTCATGCTCGGTCTGCTCGGCCAGCGCGACGAGTTCCTGCGCGTGATCGAGTCCGGTTTCCCGGTCGAGATCCACGTCCGCGGCAACGAGATCACGATCGACGGCGAGCCCGAGCACACCGAACGCGTGGCGCACCTCTTCGAGGAACTCGTAGAGTTGCTCGAGCGTGGGCACCGGCTCGATCGCGAAAGCGTCACCCGGATGATCGACATGGCCAAGGCCGACGTCCGTCCCACCGAAGTCGTCGGCACGACCGTGTTCGAGAGTCGGGGCAAGACGGTCCGTCCGAAGACCGAGGGCCAGAAGCGGTACGTGGATGCCATGGCCGCGCACACCATCACCTTCGCCATCGGTCCCGCCGGCTCGGGCAAGACCTACCTCGCGATGGCGCAGGCCATCCAGGACCTCCAGGCGGGGACGGTGCGGCGCATCATCCTCACGCGCCCGGCCGTCGAGGCGGGGGAGCGGCTCGGGTTTCTCCCCGGCGACATGATCGCCAAGGTCGACCCGTACCTCCGGCCGCTCTATGACGCGCTGTACGACATGCTCGATCCGGAGACGACCCAGCGGTTGATCGACCGCGGCACCATCGAGGTCGCTCCGCTCGCATACATGCGCGGGCGCACGCTCAACGATTCGTTCATCATCCTCGACGAGGCCCAGAACACGACGCCGGAGCAGATGAAAATGTTCCTCACCCGCCTTGGGTTCGGGTCGCGCGCCGTGGTCACCGGCGACGTGACCCAGGTCGACCTCCCGACCGAGCGGGGACGGTCGGGGCTGCTCGCGGTGCGCGACGTCCTCGACGGCGTCGAAGACCTCATGTTCGTCGAGCTGACCGGCCGTGACGTCGTGCGCCACAAGATCGTGCAGGACATCGTCGACGCGTACGAGCGCCACGACCAGGGCGGCCAGTCGCAACCCCGGGGAACCGCGTGAGCGAACGCGACGTGTTCGTCGCCGACGAGCAGGCGGTCGTGGCGCTCGAGCCGGCGCGCTACGCCGCCCTCGCCGCGCACGTGCTCGACGCCGAACGCGTCCGCCCCGAAGCGGAGATGTCGCTCATGTTCGTCGACGAGGAGACGATCGCAGACCTCCACCTCCGCTTCCTCGGCCTCGAAGGTCCCACCGACGTCCTCGCGTTTCCCATGGACGAGGAGCTCGTGGAGAGCGGTCGCCAGCCCGACCAGGGTGGGCGCGGCCCCGGCGCTCCGCCCGAGCCGACCGACGCACCCGTGCTCGTCGGCGACGTCGTGATCTGCCCGAGCGTGGCGCAGCGCCAGGCCGAGGAACACGGCCACGCGCTCGAAGCCGAGATCGAGCTCCTCGTCGCCCACGGCGTCCTCCATCTTCTCGACTACGACCACGAGGACGACGAGGACGCCGAGACGATGCGGCGACGTGAGCGCGAGGTGCTCGCGTCCTTCCGCGAGGTTTCGGCCCGGTCCGAGCGGGACTGATGGAGCAGGGAGATCGCGTCGCGCTGGCCGTGTCGGCTGGCATCGTGTTGGTGTCAGCCGCGCTGGTCCTCGTGGAGGCGTCGCTCGTGCGCGTCAGTCGGGTGCGTGCGCTCGCGTGGGACGAGGAAGGCAGGCGGGGAGCGAAGAGCCTCGCCCGTATCGCCGAGAACCCGGAGCGGGCGGTGGCCGTCGTCTCGCTCATCCGCATGGCCGGCCGCGTCGCCGCCGCGACCATGGTCGGCATCGTCGGGTGGCGCCAAAGCGGCGGCCTCGGCGCGTCCCTCGCCGTCGCCGCGTTCATGGCGGCGGTCCTCACCGTCGGCGAGGTGCTTCCCCGACGGCTCGCGCACCGTGTCGGCGACGGCGTCGCGCTCCGCTCCGCCGGCCTGGTCGCGGGGCTGGTGCGGATCGCACCGCTGGCCGGGTTCGCCCGCGCTGTGGCCACGTCGGCCCGCGCCCCCCGCAACGGAAACGGCGACGACCACGATGACGATCGGGACGTGCGGGACGCCGACGAGGTGGACCAAGAAGAGGCGCAGCTCATCCACTCGGTGTTCGAGTTCGGCGACGTCGTCGTCCGCGAGGTGATGGTGCCTCGACCCGATGTCGTTGCGGTCCGCGGCGACGCGACGGTCAACGAGGCCCTCGACAGCGCCATCGCGGGGGGCTTCTCGCGCCTTCCGGTGCATCGTGACACGCTCGACGATGTTGTCGGCCTGGCCTTCGTCAAAGACCTGATCCGGGCCGCACGCCAGGGGCGCGGAGACCGCCCCGTGGCCGAAGTGCTCCGCAAGGCGGTGTTCGTGCCGGAACAGAAGCGGGTGGCCGAACTTCTGCGAGAGATGCAAACGCGCAAGTACCACATGGCGATCGCGGTCGACGAGTACGGCGGAACGGCCGGGCTCGTCACTTTGGAGGACGTGCTCGAGGAGATCGTCGGCGAGATCACCGACGAGTACGACATGGACGAGCCGCGCGTCGAGGAACTGCCCGACGGCGGCTTCCGCGTGCCGGGGCGCACCCCCATCGATGACCTCAACGAGCTCTTGGGGACCGAATTGCCTTCGGAGGAATGGGACACCGTCGGGGGGCTCATCTTCGATCTCGTGGGTCACGTGCCCGCCGAGGGTGAGTCGGTGTCCTTCCAGGGCATGGAGTTCACGACCGAACGCGTGCAGGGGCGTCGCATCGTCAGTGTCACCGTCAACGGCAACGGACGCGCTCGTGCGCCGGCGAGTCAGTCGCCGTGAGGTCGGGCTTTGTCACCCTCGTCGGCCGACCCAACGTCGGGAAGTCGACGCTCCTCAACCGGGTGTTGAACCAGAAGGTTTCGATCGTCTCCGACAAGCCGCAGACGACGCGCAATCAGATCCGCGGCGTCCTCACCCGCGACGACACCCAGATCGTGTTCCTCGACACGCCAGGGATCCATCGGCCCCGAACCCGGCTGGGTGAGCGCCTGAATCGGCGCGCGCTCGAAACCCTCGCCGAGGTCGACGTGATCTGCCATCTCATCGAAGCCAACGCGCCGTTCGGACGCGGCGATCAGTTCGTCAGCGAGATGATCTTCGCCGCCGAGACGCCGAAAATCCTCGTCCTCAACAAGGTCGATCTCGCCCGTCCCGCCCAGATCGCGGGGCAGCTGGCCAGCGTGCGTCAGGACTACGACGCCTATGTCCCGCTGAGCGCTCGAAAGGGCGGGGGCGTGGATGCGCTGGTCGCCGAGATCACCGAGCGACTTCCCGACGGCCCGCAGTACTACCCCGACGGGATGGTGACCGACCAGCCCGAGGCGTTCGTCGTCGGCGAGATCGTGCGAGAGAAGCTGTTGCAGATCACGCGCGAAGAAGTGCCGCACTCCATCGCGGTCGTCGTGGACAGCATCGAGGAACGCGACGACGGCCTCCTCGCCATCCACGCCGTCGTGCTCGTCGAGCGTGACTCGCAGAAGGGCATCGTCATCGGGAAGGGCGGGGAAGTGTTGAAGCGGGTCGGGACGCGGGCGCGCGAGGAGCTCGAGGCGCTCTTGGGGACCAAGGTGTTCCTCGAGACCCAGGTGAAAGTGGAACGCGACTGGCAAAAGCGCGATCACGCGCTCGACCGCCTGGGTTTCTGAGATGCGCGCTCGGCCCGGCGTTCCGGTGATGGCGTTCATCGCGCTGTTTTCGGCGTGCGCCGTCCTGTTCTCGGCGTGCGCCGGTGGCGCCGGCGACCCCTCGCCCGACGAACCGCGCGAGTCGGCCGCCTGCAAGGTCTTGACCACCGACGAGGTCACCAGCTTCTTCGGTGAGAAGGCCCGTGCCGCCCGTCCCGACCCGGGCGAAGGCGTGGCCGACACGTGTCGGTGGGGCGACGCCAACCCCGACGCCCCCGGGAGGATCCTGTCGGTCACCCTCGAGCCGTCGGGCGCCGTCGAGGAAGTGAAACCGGGCCCGGCGGACAACGTCTACGAGCTTCCGGCGCTCGGTGAGGGCGCGCGGGGCTATCAGATCGCCACCGGCGGGGTCCGGGTCGTATTCACCCAGGGGACCCAGCGGGTCGACATCGGCTACGACGTCGTGCCCCGTGAGGCCCAGGAACCCGACGCCATCGACCGGCTCATCCGCCTCGCCGGCCGGGTGCTCGGGCGGGTCGGCGGATCCTGACCAGCACCGCCGCGGCCCCCACCCGAGGGGGGTTTGCCAGGAGGCACGAGCGCTTCGGTAGAGTGCGCTCGTTCGCGATTTCACGAAGTCCTTTGTTCACGTCCCACGGGAGTCCTGCCAGGTGAACAACGTTCCCAGCCGGCGCCATACGGTGCTGACGACCGGGCGGCTGGCGTTGATCACGTTGAGCTTGCTCGTGCTCTCGGCGTGCGCAGATTCGCCCCAGGACACCCTCAAGCCCGCGGGCGAGTGGGCCCGCAAGCTCGACAGCCTGTGGGACGCCGCCTTCATCTCCGCCGTGGTCGTGTTCGTGATCGTCGAGGGCCTCCTCGTCCTCGTCCTCGTGCGTTTCCGGGCGCGTGGCGATGACGACGCTCCCCGACAGGTTCACGGGTCGACGCCCCTCGAGATCGGGTGGACGATCCTCCCGGCCTTGATCCTCACGGTCCTCTCCGTTCCCACGGTGGCCGCCATCTGGGAGCTTGCCGACGAGCCCGAGAACGCCCTCCAGATCGAGGTCACCGGCCACCAGTGGTGGTGGGAGTACGACTATCCCGACCTCGAGGTCGAGACCGCGAACGAGCTCCACATCCCGGCCGGAACCCAGGTCAACGTCAAGCTGCACAGCTTCGACGTCATCCACTCGTTCTGGGCGCCCCAGCTCTTCGGGAAGGTCGACGTCGTGCCGGGGCGCGAGAACCGGCTGGCCATGAAGGCCGACGAGCCCGGCGTCTACCTCGGCCAGTGCGCCGAGTTCTGCGGACTCAGCCACGCCAACATGCGCCTCCGGGTGATCGTGCACACCAAGGCCGGCTTCGAGCAGTGGCTCGACGACCAGCGCCAGGACGCCGCCAAGCCGGCTTCCGGGGACGCGGCGGGCGGCTACGCCCTGTTCGCGGAGAAGGGCTGCGGCGGATGCCACACGCTCGCGGGCAACGAGGGGTCGGCCGGCGCCAACGTCGGGCCCAACCTCACGCACCTCGCGTCGCGCTCGACCTTCGCCGGCGGCATCTTCGACTTGACGGCCGACAACCTTGCGCGCTGGCTCGAGAACCCCTCGAAGATGAAGCCGATGCAACCCGGCGACAACATCGGTATGCCGCGGGCGTTCCCGCCGGGACCCGACGCCAAGCCGCTGACCGAGGATGAGATCGCACAGCTCGTCGCCTACCTCGAGACCCTGGAGTAGGGCACCGATGGCCACACACACCGTTCCTGTCACGGCACGCGCCAGCCTGCTCCGCCGTCCCCGAGCCACATCGGGGCTCGCGAGCTGGTTCACCACGATCGACCACAAGAAGATCGGCCTGCTCTACGGCATGACGGCGTTGCTGTTCTTCGTCCTCGGCGGCGTCGAGGCGCTGCTCATCCGGCTCCAGTTGGCAGGCCCCGACGGGACGATCCTCTCGGCCGCCGAATACAACACGCTGTTCACGATGCACGGCACCACGATGGTGTTCCTCGTGGTGATGCCGACGGCCGCCGCGGTGGGCAACTACTTCGTGCCGCTCCAGATCGGCGCCCGGGACGTGGCGTTCCCGCGCCTCAACGCATACGGCTACTGGACCTTCCTCATGGGAGGCCTGTTCCTCTACACGAGCTTCTTTCTCGGCGGCGCGCCCGACGGCGGGTGGTTCGGCTACGCCAACCTGACGAGCGACTTCAGCTTCGGCACCGGGATCGATTTTTGGATCATCGGGTTGATCATCACCGGCATCGGGTCGCTGACCGCCTCGATCAACTTCATCGTCACCATCCTGAACATGCGGGCCCCCGGGATGACCCTCATGCGCATGCCGGTGTTCACGTGGATGATCCTCGTCATCTCGTTCCTGCTGGTCAGCGCGGTGCCCGTCATCACCATCGCCCTGATCCTCTTGTTCTTCGACCGCAACTTCGCCACCAACTTCTTCAACGTGCAAAAGGGCGGCGACCCGCTTCTCTGGCAGCACCTGTTCTGGCTCTTCGGCCACCCGGAGGTGTACATCCTCATCCTGCCGCCGATGGGCATCGTCTCCGAAGTGCTCCCGGTGTTCGCGCGCAAGCCGCTGTTCGGGTACTCCTTCGTCGTGTTCTCCGGAGTCGCCATCGGCTTCATGGGCTGGGGCGTGTGGGCGCACCACATGTTCTCGGTCGGCCTCGGGCCGGCCGCGGTGACCGGGTTCACCCTGTCCACGATGTTCATCGCGGTGCCGACGGGGGTGAAGATCTTCAACTGGCTCGGGACGTTGTGGGGCGGATCGATCCGGTTCCGAACACCGATGCTCTTCGCCATCGGGTTCGTCTCGATGTTCATCATCGGCGGGCTCTCGGGCGTGACCCACGGTGTGAGCCCCGCCGACCGCCAGCAGACCGACACCTATTACGTGGTCGCCCACTTCCACTACGTGCTCTTCGGCGGCGCCATGTTCGGGATCTTCTCGGGCGTCTACTACTGGTTCCCGAAGATGGTGGGCAAGATGCTCGGGGAGAGTCTCGGCAAGGTCCACTTCTGGCTGATGTTCATCGGGTTCAACCTCACGTTCGGCCCGATGCACGTCCTCGGACTCCAGGGACAACCGCGCCGCACTTACACCTATCCCGACGGCATGGGCTGGGACTTCTGGAACCTCGTTTCGACGGTCGGGTCGTTCACCATCGCGTTGTCGATCCTCGTGTTCATCATCAACGTCGCTCGCAGCATCCGTTCCGGTGAGGTCGCCGGCGACGACCCGTGGGACGCCCGCACGCTGGAGTGGTCGGTGTCCTCGCCGCCGCCGGAGCACAACTTCGACAGCGTCCCCAGGGTCGAGGCACGCGACGACTGGTGGCACGCCAAGTACACCGAGGACGACGAGGGTCGGCCGGTGCGCCGCGAGATGGCGCCTCGACCCGCGCCCGACGCGCACATCCACATGCCGTCGCCGTCGTACTGGCCGTTGTTCTCGGCGGTCGGCCTGCCGCTCATGGGCTACGGGTTCATCTTCCACTGGGGATGGCTCGTGGCGGGGGGACTCTTCGTGGCGTGGGGCATCTTCGCCTGGGCGATGGAGCCCGACACCGAGCCGGAACCGGCCGAGGATCACGACGAACCCGAGCCGCCGGCTGACCGCGAGCTCGTCACGGAAGGGGCGCACTGATGGCGGCCCACGCAGTCGACACGCACGCATCGCCCGGCGAGCACCACACGTCGACCGGCATCAGCAACACGAAGCTCGGGATGTGGGTGTTCCTCGGTTCGGAATGCCTCTTCTTCGGCGCCCTCATCTCGACGTACCTGCTGTACCGCGGCCGGGGCGACGGTCCGTACCTCGCCGACGTCTACGACATCCCGTTCACGTCGGTCAGCTCGTTCGTCCTGCTGATGAGCTCGCTGGCCATGGTCCTCGCGGTGGCCGCCGTCTACCGCGGTGACGAACGCCGCATGCGCATCTGGTTGGTCTGCACGGCGCTGCTCGGCATGGTGTTCATCGGGGGCCAGATCTTCGAGTTCACCGAGTTCGTCCGCGAGGGCCTCAAGCTCGACACCAACCTTTCTGGCACCACGTTCTTCGTGCTGACCGGCTTCCACGGTGTCCACGTCACCGTCGGCATCCTGTGGCTGCTGTCGCTGACGGGGTATTCGCTCCGCCGCGGCATCGGCCCCGAGAAGGCCGTCGCCGTCGACATCGCCGGGCTCTACTGGCACTTCGTCGACGTCGTCTGGATCGTGATCTTCACCGTCATCTACCTCGTTCCCCAATAGGAGTACGACCGCCGATGACCGACCAAGCCGTCACCGAAACCGCGGACCCGGCGCACGCCGAGGCGACCGACGCCCCTCACGCCGCCGCCGGCGAGGCGCATCACCCACGGCCGTCGGCCTACGTGGGCATCGCCATCATCCTCGCGATCGTCACCGCGCTCGAGGTAGGGCTCTACTACGTCGACGATCTCGACGACTGGGTCGTGACGACGACGTTGATCGTGATGATGGCGGTCAAGTTCTTCCTCGTCGCCACCTGGTTCATGCACCTTCGCTTCGAGGCGCCCGTGTTCCGCACGCTTTTCTACGGTGGGCTCACGCTCGCAATGGCGGCCTACGCGGTGTTCCTCGGCGCCTCCGGCGTGTTTCCATTCATCGACTGAGGCCCGCCATGACGGATCCCTGGTCGTTCAATCTGGATCCGGGAGTCATGGTCCTCCTCGCGCTGTTGGTCGGCGCGTACGCGTCCGCTCTGCGCTGGGTCGCGCCGGGGTGGGCTCCGCGACCTGGTTCGGCCGTCTCGCGCACGCAGATCTCGTTGTTCGCCCTCGGCGTGGCTTCGCTCCTCGTGGCGGTCGGATGGCCCCTGCACCAGATGGGTGAGCGTTTCCTGTTCAGCGCTCACATGACCCAGCACCTGATCATCGGCTACATCACCGCACCGCTCCTGCTCCTCGGCACGCCAGGCTGGATGCTCCGGGCGCTGCTCGGGGGTGGTGTCCTCCGCCGCATTGCGAAGATCGTCACGCGCCCCCTCGTGGCCTTCGCCCTGTTCAACCTCCTGCTGGTAGTGACCCACTGGCCCGCCGTTGTCGACCTTTCGCTGCGGTCGGCCCCGTTCCACGCCGGCGTGCACGGCGCCCTGTTGGTGATTTCGCTCGCAGTGTGGATGCCGGTCGTGAGTCCGCTGCCCGAGATCCCCCGTCTCGCTCCTCCGGCAAACTTGCTCTACCTGTTCGGACAGTCGATCCTGCCCACGGTTCCAGCCTCGTTCCTCACGTTCGGCGAGGGCGTGCTGTACGACTTCTACGCCAAGGTCCCGCGCCTGTGGGACATCTCGGCGCTCGGCGACCAGCAGATGGCGGGAGTGATCATGAAGGTGGGCGGCGGCTTCCTGTTGTGGGGAATGATCGCCGTGTTGTTCTTCGTATGGCAGGCCGACGAGGAACGCCGGAGTCGCCCCGGCCTCCTCGATTTCGACGAACTGGAACTGGAACTGGAGCTGAGCCCGTCATGAACTACCTGCGCGAACGTGTGCTCGAGCCGATCATCATCCCGCTGGTCAGCGTGGCCCTGATCGCCTTCGGGGCGCTCAACCTCTCACGGCTGTTCCTGGCGTCGGCGAGCGCCGACCGGGCGGTCATCGTCGCCACCGCGATCTCGGCCGCCATCCTCGCCGGTGCGGCGTGGGCGACGAGCCGCGACCACATCGACCGCGGCGTGCTCCTCGGTGGGGCGGCCCTCGTGGGACTCGTGCTGTCGGGTGCGGGGCTCCTCGCCGCCCAGGTCGACCGCGATCACACGGAGGGGGGACACGGCGCGACCGAGATCGCGAGTCACCTGACGTTCACGGCGAAGAACTTCGCGTTCGACCCCGCGGAGGTGGAGGCGGCGGGTCCCGGCATCGAGATCGGCCTCGCGCTCGCGGAGGGGTCGCACACCCTGGTCATCGAAGGCCACGCGGACGCCAAGCTCGCCGTCGACGGCGAGAAGAAAGTCGTCTCGCTCGAGCCGGGCGACTACTTGTTCTTCTGCGACATCCCCGGTCACCAGGCGCAGGGCATGGAGGGCACGCTGACCGTCACCGAAGGCGGCGGCGAGGGTGCGCACGAGGGAGACGGCGCGGGCGCGGCCGGCGGTTCCTCGGTGACCGTCGAGGCCGTGAAGGGCTTCGCCTTCTCGTCCGACGCGTACGAGGCTCCGGCCGGCGAGGTCGCGCTCGAGTACGACAACACCGACACCCTGCCGCACACCCTCGTGGTCGAGGGACACGAGGACGAGATGCGCATCGAGGCGGCGGGCGGCGAGAAGGGCACCGGGAGCCTGAAGCTCGACCCTGGGGCGTACGTGCTCTACTGCGACATCCCGGGCCATCGCGGCCAGGGGATGGAAGCCGCCTTCACCGTCACGTAGCTGTTCGCGCTCCACTCGGGTGGCCCGCCCTCAGGTGCGGGACGCTGGTCGGATTCCCCGGCGATCACGGCACGATGAGCGACAGCGCGCCGGGAACGACTTCGATCCGCGCCGGCAGGTCGGTGACGTGCTCGCCGTCGGCGAACACCGGAAGCGCCTCGCCGGTCGGTGACGCCAGCTCGAACACGTTGCCGTGGAACGTGCGGACCTGCGGGTGGTCGACGTGTTTTCCCTGGAAGACCTTCGGGAACGTTCGGATGAACTCGAACTTCGACACCGGGCCGACGGCGGTGGCGTCGAGCGCGTCGTCGTCCAATCGGGCCGACGGCACGACTTTCATGCCGCCGCCGTAGCTGGTGGCGTTGCCGACGGCGAGGAGCCACGCCTCCATCTCGGTGACATCCCCGTCGACGGTGATGAGGAATCGCTTCGGGCGGTACACGGCCAGGGTGCGGAACGTCGCTGCGATGTAGAGGAGGGTTCCGCCGAGGTGCTTTCGTTCGTTGGCCCAGCGGTTGGCCTCGGCGTCGAAGCCGGTGCTGGCGACGCAGCAGAACCACGACCCGTTGACCCGCCCGAGGTCGAGATCGGAGATCGTGCCCGAGTTCAGGATGGGAACGGCGGCGAAGGGGTCCTTGTGGTCGAGGCCAACGTTTCGGGCGAAGTCGTTGCCGGACCCTGTCGGGATGATGGCGAGCGTTCCGTGCTCGTCGGCGGCGACCCCCGCCAGTTGGCCGACGAGCCCGTCGCCGCCGCACGCCACCACGACGCGGCCGGCGGCGAATGCTTCGCGCGCCAGCTGGGGCGGGTGGCTGGGGGATTCGGAGATCCGGATCTCCACGTCGTCGCAGGCGCTCGTGAGGGCAGCCTCGAGGCGGGGGAGCAGCTTGCGAGTCTTGCCTCGTCCGGACGCGGGGTTGACGATGACGGTGAACGACCTGCCGTGGTTCTGTGCCGCCGTCACCTCGGTGTGCCTCCCAACCCCGGACCCGTCGCGAGGGGCCGTCGGGTCGGGAATGTATCCCTCCTGGGGGATGTCACCCGCACGGGATGACGCCGCTGCACGGTGTCGCGGGTGACACCCGAGCGCTCGCTGAGCGTCTGCGGACGGCCCGTGGTCAGTGCGTCCGCCGGCAGGCCTCCGTCTGCCGTGCGTCCCTCACGGCGACGGGGGCGTAAGTTTCCCGGCCGTGACGAAGGGGATCGACCCGCAGCGCGTGCCGAGGCACGTTGCCATCGTGATGGACGGCAACGGCCGATGGGCCAAACGGCGCGGCCGTCCCCGTGTCGAAGGTCACGCGGCGGGCGAGGACGCCTTGTTCGACACGGTCGAAGGGGCTCTCGAACTCGGGCTCGACTGGATGACGGTGTTCGCGTTCTCGACCGAGAACTGGCGCCGCCCGCTGGACGAAGTCCGGTTCCTCATGAACTTCAACGAGGGGATCCTCGTCCGGCACCGCGACGATCTCTGTGCCCGCGGCGTGCGGATGCGGTTCCTGGGTCGGCGCGGCGGGCGCGTTCCCAAGCGGGTGCTGCACCGCATGGAAGAGACCGAGGCCATGACGGCCCGCAATCGTGGGATGACGCTCACCATCGCCTTCAACTACGGAGGCCGCGCCGAGTTGGTCGACGCCGCTCGGGCGCTCGCCGCCGACGCCGTCGCCGGTCGGGTCGACCCCGAGAAGGTCGACGAGAAGCGCTTTCGGCGCTACCTGTACGCCCCCGAGATGCCGGATGCCGACTTGCTGATCCGCACGTCCGGCGAATCGCGCATCTCGAATTTCCTGCTCTGGGAGCTCGCCTACTCCGAGCTCTATTTCACCGAGACGCTGTGGCCGGACTTCCGACGGGAGCACCTGTTCGAGGCGGTGCGCGATTACCAGCGCCGCGAGCGCCGCTTCGGAGCCATCGACCACCACTGAGCCTCGACTTCCGTGCGCCCCGTTCCTGGGTGCCGAGCGGGTCCGTCAGGAACGCAATGACACCGATGTGATTTAGACTGCCGCGATGCCCCTTTACCGGGAACGGGCGGTGGTGCTGCGTACCTACCGCCTGGGTGAGACCGACCGCATCGTGTCGCTGATGACCGAGACGCGGGGCAAGGTGCGGGCGGTGGTGAAGGGCGTCCGCAAGCCCGGGAGCCGGTTCGGGGCCCGGCTCGAGCCGACGAGCCACGTCGCCCTCCAGCTCTATGAAGGCCGCAACCTCGACACGGTCACGCAGGCCGAGTCGATCGACGCGTTCCGTGGACTGCGCGACCACCTCGACGCGCTGACCGCGGCCATGGCCGTCCTCGAGGCCACCGACCAGGTGGCGCAGGAACAAGAGGCCAACGGTCCGCTGTATCGCATGGTGGTAGGGGCGCTGCGGACCCTGTCCGAAACGCCGTCGCCGCTGGTCGCCCCTGCCTTTCTCTGGAAGCTGTTGAGTCTCGAAGGCTTTCACCCTCAACTCGATGCCTGCGTGCGGTGCGGTACCGAGGTCGGGCTCGTGGCGGTCGTGCCGGAGGCAGGCGGCGCGGTGTGCGAGGCGTGCGCGCCGCAGAGTCCGGGCGCCGAAGCCGGTCCCGCCCTCGCGTTGGTGTCACGGATCCTCGGCGGAGGTCTGCGTTCGGTCCTCGCCGACGACGGGACGTTCGCAGACGGCACGGGAGCCACGGTTCGCGAGGTCCAGCGCTTGGCGCTGCGCGCCGTCGAATACCACTTCGAGCGGAGGCTTCGCAGCGGCGCACTGCTCACTTCGGCGTGACGACGGCGGACCCGCGACGGCCGTGAGCGACGCCGCCTCCGGTGGTCAGCGGTAACGTCTCGCCCTATGCCGCCCGCCGAGCTGAGTCCCGCCGAGGCCGTCAACCAGTTCTTCGACGACGCGGCCGACCTCATCAAGTTGAAAGACGAGTTCCACGAGATCCTGAAGACCTCCTATCGCGAGATCTCGGTGCAAGTGCCGCTGCGCACCGACGACGGCGTGGAGCGCGTGTTCCGCGGGTATCGCGTGCAACACAACGGCGCGCGCGGACCGTACAAAGGGGGCGTCCGCTATCACCCCCAGGCCGACCTCAACGAGGTGCGAGCGCTGGCGTCGCTGATGACCTGGAAGTGCGCCCTGATGGACATCCCCTTCGGCGGGGCCAAGGGCGGGGTCATGGTGGACCCGACGGGGATGAGTTCGCGGGAGATCGAGGGGATCACGCGGCGTTACACCTTGGCGATCAGCTATCTCCTCGGCGTGCAGCGCGACATCCCCGCACCCGACATGAACACCAACGCCCAGGTGATGGCGTGGATGATGGACGCCTACTCGAGCCGGTATGGCTACACCCCCGCGATCGTGACAGGGAAGCCGATCGATCTCGGGGGTGCGCCCGGCCGCGAGCAGGCCACCGGGCGCGGGGTGGTCTACTGCCTCGAGGCGGCGGCGAAGCGGTACGACATCGACCTCGAACGCATCACGGTCGCCATCCAGGGCTTCGGCAACGTCGGTTCATGGGCGGCGCGCGACCTCGCATCCATCGGGGTGAAGGTCGTCGCCGTCTCGGACGTCAAGGGCGGCATCTACCGGGCCTCGGGATTGGACGTGACGGCGTGCGTCGACGCCCTGAACGCGCGGCGGTCGGTCGTCGACCTCGCGGGGACCGACGGCATCGACGCCCTGACCAACGAGGAACTCCTCACCTGCCAGTGCGACGTGCTCATTCCCGCCGCACTCGGCGAGGTGATCACGATGGAGAACGCGGCGCAGATCCGCGCCTCGCTCGTGCTCGAAGCGGCCAACCACCCGACCACGCCGGAGGCCGACCGGGTCCTCACCGATCGAGGAGTGCGGGTGGTGCCCGACATCCTCGCCAACGCCGGCGGCGTGACGGGCTCGTACTTCGAGTGGGCCATGAACATCCAGCAGTTCCGCTGGAAAGAGGAGAGGTTCAACGAGGAGCTGCGCGAGACGATGATGCGCGCCTTCGACCAGACGGCCGACTTCTCCGATTCGCGCGGCGTCACCATGCGGCGCGCGGCCTTCGCCATCGCCATCGAGCGCGTTGCGAGGGCGGCTCGCCTCCGCGGGTACGTGTAAGCCGCCAAGTTCTCGGGTCGAGCGCCACTAGCATCGCTCTATGGCAGATGCAGGACAGGACGCCGAGCCGACACGCGACCCCAAGCTCCTCGAGAAGGTGACCAACCTCTGTAAGCGGCGGGGGTTCATCTTCCAGTCGAGCGAGATCTACGGGGGATTCGGATCCACCTACGACTACGGCCCCTACGGCTCGCTCATGTTGCGCAATGTGAAGGACGCGTGGTGGCACGACATGGTGCAGATGCGCCCCGACGTCGTCGGCCTCGACGCGGCGATCCTCATGGCACCCCAGGTGTGGGAGGCGTCGGGCCACGTCGCCAGCTTCACCGACCCGCTCGTCGACTGCCGCCAGTGCAAGGAGCGGTTCCGCCAGGACCTGTTGCCGGAGTCCGGCGCGTGTCCGAACTGCGGCGCCAAGGAGTCGATGACCGACGCCCGGCAGTTCAACCTCATGTTCAAGACCTTCGTGGGGCCGGTGGAGGACGACGCCAGCGCTGCCTACCTGCGGCCGGAAACGGCGCAAGGGATCTTCGTCAACTTCAAGAACGTCCAGACCACGGCGCGGCTCAAGCCGCCCTTCGGCATCGCGCAGGTGGGCAAGGCCTTCCGGAACGAGATCACCCCCCAGCGCTTCGTATTCCGGACCCGCGAGTTCGAGCAGATGGAGCTCGAGTACTTCGTGCCCCCCGACGAGGGCGCCAAGTGGTGGTCGTACTGGTGCGAGGAGCGCCTGCGCTGGTACGTCGACCTCGGCGTCCGCGCGGAGCACTTGCGCCTGCGCGAGCACGACGCCGAGGAGCTGTCGCACTACTCCGCCGGCACCGCCGACGTGGAGTACCTCTACCCCTGGGGCTGGGGCGAGCTCGAGGGCGTCGCCAACCGAACCGACTACGACCTCACGCAGCACCAGGAGTCGAGCGGCGAAGACCTCACCTATTTCGATCAGGAGAGCGACACCCGCTACATCCCGCACGTGATCGAGCCGTCGGCCGGCGCGACGCGAGCGATGATGGCCTTTTTGATGGACGCCTATGCCGAGGAGGAGGTGAGGGGGGAGAAGCGAACGGTGCTCCACCTCGACCCGCGCCTCGCGCCGATCAAGGTCGCCGTGCTTCCGCTTTCCAAGAACGAGCAGCTGGTCCCCGCGGCCGGCGAGGTGGCCGGGCTGCTCCGGCCTCACTTCCAGATCGAAGAGGACGTCTCGGGATCCATCGGTCGCCGGTATCGGCGCGAGGACGAAATCGGCACGCCGTTCTGTGTGACGGTGGACTTCGATTCCCTCGAAGACCGCGCGGTGACCGTGCGCGACCGCGACTCGATGGACCAGGACCGCGTCGCCATCGACAAGCTCGTCGATTACCTCCGCGAGCGGCTGCCCCTCTAGCCGCCACCTGAGGGAGGCGTGTTGAGGGTCAGGCTCTGGCCTTCCGGCAGCACCCAGAAGTTGATCTTCCCGGACTCGATGGCCTTCAACAGCACGTAATTCTGGCCGGCGATGGCGAGCGCCTCGTTGAGCTTCTTGATGGCTTCCGCCTCGGCCTCGCGCTGGGCGATCTCGTTCTGTTTCGTCTGGACGGCGATCTCCGAGGTCCGGTTGGTCTCGAAGGCGGTGCGCACCTCGTCGGGCACGTCGATGTGCTTGACGAGGAACGTGAAGTCAGGGCATGCGTCGGACGTGGACTCGAACTGTGGTCCGCAGAAGTACTCGTCCCCGAGGATCGAGTTGACGTTCTCCTTCAGGATCCCGCCGATCTCCGTGCGAATGTCTTCGAGCACGACCGGGTCGGCGTAAATGTCCGCCACCGCGTACTTGCGCGCCTCGCGCTGGAGGGCGAACTCGATCTGCTGGCGGAACGAGTCATTCAGCATTCGCAGCCAGCCGTCGTCGGTCCACGCTTTGTATTTCAGGCCGATCTGCTCGTGAAACTTTCGCAGTTCGTTGGTGTTGAGCTTGAAGTAGACGGCGACTTGGAACGTGACGGGGATGCGGTCGTTCGAGGGAGCCACCACGGCGTCCTCACCGTGGACGTCGCCTTCGTCGATGCGGTTGCTGATGATGTAGTTCCGTTGAGTCACGGGGTAGAGGTAGAGCTTGTCCATGAACCCGTTGATGAACAGGTTGGACCCGGGTTGCACGATCCGCTGGAAGTGCTGGCCTTCGATGGGCCCGCCGCCATAGGAGATTCCGATCTGGTCTCGGGGGGTCTTCTTCACGCTGCCGACGAGCAGCGACACCGCGACGAGGGCCACGACGGCGACCACCACCCAGATGACGGCCTTCATGCACCCCTGGGGCTCGAACCCCTTGGAGGCATCAACCCCCCGCTGCATCAGCGCTCGGGCCTTCTTTTCGACCCGGTCGGCCGCATCGCCGCTCTCGTCTGCCATCGGATCTCCTCTCGTGTGCGCTCTCCCGCACGCCGCCGTTCCCCCACGGCGGGGCCGCAGCCCGGCATGTTGTAGCGCATAAAGTCCGCCCATGGAGCGGGTGCCATGAAGCGGGTGTACGCCTTCGAGGAGGGTTCGAAGGAACAAAAGCTGCTCCTCGGCGGCAAGGGCGCCAACCTCGCCGAGATGGTCAATCTCGGCCTCGCCGTCCCGCCCGGCTTCACCATCACCACCGAGGCGTGTCGGGAATACATGGCCGGCGACCGCCTGCCCGAACCCCTCATGGACGAGGTGGCCGAGGCCCTCGCCAAGCTCGAGGCCACCATGGCCAAGTCGTTGGGCGATCCGGACAACCCGTTGCTCGTGTCGGTCCGCTCGGGGGCGCCGCACTCGATGCCGGGGATGATGGAGACGATCCTCAACCTCGGCATGAACGACCGCTCGGTGGACGGCGTGGCCCGCCAGACCGGCGACGAGCGGTTCGCCTACGACTCCTACCGGCGCTTCGTGCAGATGTACGGCAAGACCGCGCTCGACATCGACGGTCACCTCTTCGAGGACGAGCTCGGAAGGGCCCGCCAGAAGCGCAAGGTCACCACCGACGCCCACCTCGAGCCCAAGGACCTGCGCAAGGTGGTGGAGACCTTCAAGAAGATCGTGGAGCGCGAGTCGGGCCGGCCGTTTCCGCAGGACCCCGGCGAGCAGCTGCGGGGGGCCATCGAGGCCGTGTTTCGATCGTGGAACAGCGCCAGCGCCATCAGTTACCGGCGCTACGAGGGGATTCCCGACGACCTCGGTACGGCGGTGAACGTCCAGTGCATGGTGTTCGGCAACCGAGGTGACGACAGCGGCACCGGTGTGGGCTTCACCCGCGACCCGGCGACCGGCGAGCGTCGGCGCTACGGCGACTTCCTCCGCAACGCCCAGGGCGAGGACGTGGTGGCGGGCATCCGCATCACCCAGAAGCTCGACGAGATGAACGTCGAGTTCCCCGAGTGTTACGAGCAGCTGCTCGAGGTCATGGAAACCCTCGAACAGCACTACCGCGACATGTGCGACATCGAGTTCACGATCGAGCAGGGGAAGCTCTGGATCCTCCAGACGCGGGTGGGCAAGCGCACGGCGGCGGCGGCGTTGCGCATCGCCGTCGACATGGTGGGCGAGGGTCTCATCGACGAGCGTGAGGCCGTGCTGCGGGTGAAGCCGCAGCAGCTCGATCAACTCCTGCACCCTCAGTTCGACGCCGGGGTCGCCTTCGAGGCGATCGCCGAGGGGCTCAACGCATCGCCGGGCGCCGCCGTGGGCAAGGTCGTGTTCACCGCCGACGACGCGGCAGCTCGCGCCGCCGAGGGGGAGAGGGTGATCCTGGTTCGTCCCGAGACGTCGCCCGACGACGTCCACGGGATGATCGCCGCCGAGGGCATCCTCACGAGTCGGGGCGGGTTGGTGAGCCACGCCGCCGTGGTCGCCCGGGGGATGGGTAAGCCCGCCGTTGTCGGGGCCGCCGACCTGCAGATCGACGTGGGCGCTCGGTCCTTTTCCGTGAATGGGCATACGGTCCGCGAGGGAGACGTCATCTCGATCGACGGAACGACGGGCAAGGTCGCGCTCGGCGAGGTGGCGGTGGTCGAGCCGGAGCCGGGCCAGGCGCTCACCGAGTTGCTGGCCTGGGCCGACGGCTTCCGCCGGTTGGCCGTCCGTGCCAACGCCGACACCGGCGAGGACGCGCGCCACGCGCGTGCCTTCGGGGCCGAAGGCATCGGCCTCGCCCGCACGGAACACATGTTCTTGGGCGATCGCTTGCCGCTCGTGCAACGCATGTTCGTTTCGTTCCACGAGGGAGCGATCGAGGAGCACACGTCGGCGCTCGAGGAGTTGCGGGCGCAGCAACGGTCGGACTTCGAAGACCTGCTCGAGGCGATGGACGGCCTGCCCGTCACCGTGCGTCTCCTCGACCCGCCGCTCCACGAGTTTCTCCCCGACGTCGAGGAGTTGCACGAGCGCTTGCGTTCGCGTGGGCGCCTGGCCCGCCTTCGCGCACGCAAGGAGGAGCGTTGGGACCGCCGCCTGCTCGCCACGGCCCGCGCATGGCGAGAGGTCAACCCAATGCTCGGCACGCGGGGCGTGCGGTTGGCGATGGTGATTCCCGATCTCTACGCAACGCAGGTCCGCGCACTCATGGAGGCCGCGGTGGCGCGCCGGCGCGCCGGCGGCGATCCCCAGGTGGAGGTGATGATCCCCCTCACGGTCACCCGTCTGGAGTTGGAGAAGGCGATCCAGTGGGTGCACGATGCGGCCGAGGAGGTGTTCGCTCGAAGCGGGGAGCGGGTCGCCTACAAGGTCGGCACGATGGTCGAGACGCCGCGTGCCGCGCTGGTCGCCGGCGACATCGCCCGGGTCGCCGAGTTCTTCTCGTTCGGGACGAACGACCTCACCCAGATGACGTTCGGGTTCTCCCGCGACGACATCGAGGGTCGGGTCATGCGGCGATATCTCGAGGACGGCCTGCTGCCGGCGAGTCCGTTCGAGACCCTCGACGTCGAGGGGGTCGGGCGACTCGTGGAGATCGCCGTGCGCGAGGGACGCCATGCCCGCTCCGACCTGAAGGTGGGGATCTGCGGCGAGCACGGCGGCGACCCGCCCTCGGTCCACTTCTGCCACGAACAAGGCCTCGATTACGTGTCGTGCTCACCCTTCCGCGTCCCCGTCGCCCGGCTCGCGGCGGCGCAGGCGGCGCTCGGCTCCGCGTAGCGCGGGATCGCCGCCGAGCCGAAAGGGCGAGCGTCCCGCAGGGCGCGAGCCCGGGGACGGGCGCAGGCGGCGCTGGGCTCCGCGTAGCGCGGGATCGCCGCCGAGCCGAAAGGGCGAGCGTCCCGCAGGGAGCGAGCCCGGGGACGGGCGCAGGCGGCGCTCGGCTCCGCGTCGCGCGGGATCGAACCCGCTCCAGCGCACGGCGCAAGGCCTCGGCGGCAGGGTCGCGGAGTTTGAGGTAGTCCGGAACCATCCTTACGTCCCCTTTGTCGGGGCATGACTAGTCCGGACGGGCCCCCCGGAATGACGCGAGGGGGCGATTGTCCGAGGTCTCCAAAAATCCGACATTCCTCTTGTCGGCAGAACGCCACTTCCGGGGACCAACCCCAGAGGTGCGGGAAGCCCGCCGGGGAAGCGTTCGAAGGTTTCGACGCAGCACCCTTCTCCGGTCCAACGAATGTCTGAGGAGGACACAGTGGACGACGTACGGATGCTCCGACCGGCCGAGGCCGCGGAGGCGCTGGGCGTCTCGATGTCTCGCCTGCGCCGGCTGGCCGCGAGCGGCCGACTGGTGACCGTGCGCACGCTCGGTGGCCACCGTCGCTACCGCGAGGACGACGTGCTCGCACTCCAGCGGTGGATGCAGCGCCAGTCTTCGGTCATCGAAGTCTGACTCGATCAATTCAGGTCCCGCCGGTCACGGGACCAGCACCACCGGCACATCCGGGGGGTCACTCCGGAAGTGTCACAGGCCCCTGGTACCTTCGGTTCATGACCGGAGACCAGGGGCCTGTTGTCGCTCAGGGACCGGGCCTCACCGCGACGCCCGTCGAGACCCACCAGGCTCACCCCGATGCCACGCCTTTCGTGGGCGCTTCCGTGCTGCGGCGCGAGGAGCGGGAGGAGGCCATCGACGCGTCGCTGGCGCCCGGAGCCACCCGTCCCATCGGAGCAGGCGTGCGCGCCATCGCCGAGGAGCCCGACCCGCACCGACTCTCCTTCGAACGCGACCTCGACCGGGTGAAGCACTCGTCTCCGTGGCGGCGGCTCGCCGGGAAGTGCCAGGTCTTCATCGCCCCCGACGACGACCACCTGCGCACGCGGATGACCCACGCCGTCGAGGTCGCACAGGTCGCGACCGGCATTGCCCGGGCGGCTCGCCTGTGCGTCCCGCTCGCCGAGGCGATCGCCCTCGCCCATGATTGCGGCCACGGGCCGGCCGGGCACGCGTCGGAGACGGCGTTCTCGCCGTTCATGCCGGGCGGCATGTACGACCACGCGGTCTACGGCGCCGACGTCACGCTGGCCAGCCTCAACCTGTGCGTCGAGACGCTCGACGGTGTGCGCAACCATTCGTGGCGCCGCCCGGCCCCCGGCACGCCCGAAGGGGAGGTGGTCGCGTGGGCCGACCGGATCGCCTACGTGTGCCACGACTTCTCGCACGCG
>Ga0209640_10001158_pt1 | contig 21966 bp, 29 predicted proteins | sample RifCSP10_1_FD_184018 | JGI IMG/M metagenome (GOLD analysis project Ga0209640, IMG submission 184018) | Soil microbial communities from Rifle, Colorado - Rifle CSP2_sed 10_1 (SPAdes) (version 2) | ecosystem: Environmental > Terrestrial > Deep subsurface > Rock core/Sediment | place: Rifle...
GGTGGGAGACGAGTCGCGCCAGCCATTTCAGGCCCAGCCGCCACAACCAGTGGCCCAGGCGATGAAACAGCATGGCGTGGAACCCGGGATAGCAGGTGATGACCTCCCAGGTATTCCGGGCGGCGGGGTCGCGTTCCAATACGACCGCGATTTCTTCTTTCAGCCTTGCGAACATCGTTTATGAATCAAGCAGAAGGGCTCGCAGCTTACGATACCCTAGTATTTTGGTCAACCTTTCGGCTTCTTCTTCGGATGGACCAGCGCCTTGATCACCCCGCGCAGGATATTCACCTCTTCCCTTTCCAGTTCCGCCCGGTTGAACAGCCGCCGCAGGCGCGGCATCAACTTCTTGGGATGCGCCGGATTGAGAAAGCCGTGCTCGACCATCGCGCGCTCCAGGTGCTCGAAGAAGCGCTCCAGCTCCTCGTGGGTCGCACGCGCGCGCGCCTTGCCGCCTTGCGGTGCCGATCCGAGTGCCGCCAGGCGCAGCTCGTAGGCGAAGAGCTGCACCGCGGCGGCCACATTGAGCGAGCTGTACTCCGGATTCGCGGGAATGGTCGCCAGCAGCTGACACCTGCCGACCTCGGCGGTGGTCAGGCCAAACGTCTCGTTGCCGAATACCAGTGCCGCGGGCTGCGAGCGCGCAACGTCAATAATGCGCGCCGCGGCTTCCCGCGCGGTGACCATCGGCACCGCGATCTCGCGCGGGCGCGCCGTGCAGGCGACGGTGAGGGCGGAGCCGGCGAGCGCGTCAGCCAGGGTCGGATGCACGCGCGCGTGGCGCAGCACGTCGGTCGCGCCCGAAGCCAGCCATTCGGCCTGTGGATCGGGAAAGCGCGCGGGCGCGACGAGATGCAGCCTTCCGAAGCCCATCGTCTTCAGCGCCCGCGCCGCCGCGCCGATGTTGCCCGGGTGCGCGGTCTCGCACATCACGAAGCGGATATTTTTGAGCGGATCGGCGGCCATCACCTACAATACGGCCCCTATGCATCCCATGTTGAACATAGCCGTGAGGGCCGCGCGCCGCGCCGGCAGCATCATCAACCGCGCGACCCGCAACCTGGACACAGTCGCCGTCCAGGAAAAGGCCGCGAACGATTTCGTCTCCGAGGTGGACCGCGAGGCGGAGCAGGCGGTAATCCGCACGCTGCGCGAAGCCTATCCTGGTCATTCGATTCTAGCAGAGGAGAGCGGCGCCACCGGGGAATCGGAATACCAGTGGATCATCGATCCGCTCGACGGCACCACCAATTTTATTCACGGCTTCCCGCAGTACTGCGTGGCGATCGCGCTGATGCACCGCGGCATCGTCACCCAGGCAGTCATCTACGATCCCGGTCGCAACGACCTCTTCACCGCGACGCGCGGGCGCGGCGCGTTCCTCAATGACCATCGCATGCGGGTCAGCAAGCGCCTCCATCTCGGGTCCAGCCTGATCGGCACCGGGTTCCCGTTCCGCCAGCTCGAGCACCTGGATGCGTACCTGGCGATATTGCGCGACATGATGGGAGGCGCGGCCGGGGTGCGGCGCGCCGGGTCCGCCGCGCTCGACCTGGCCTACGTTGCGGCGGGCCGGCTCGACGGTTTCTGGGAGTTCGGGCTTTCGCCGTGGGATATGGCGGCGGGAGCCCTGCTCATCATGGAAGCCGGCGGATTGGTGGGAGACCTGGCCGGTGAGAACCGCTATCTGGAAACCGGCAATATTATCGCCGGCAACCCCAAGATATTCGTGGAACTCCTGCACGCGATATCGCGGCACCTCACGCCGACGCTGAAGCAAGGGTAACGCGCGCCTTGGGGGCCGCCGTTCCCGCACTCGGCCGCCCTGCGGCACCGAGTCACGGCGGCTACCCCGCGATATTCGTGGAACTCCTGCACGCGATATCGCGGCATCTGACGCCCGCCCTCAAGCAAGGCTAGCGGCGCGAGTATCCCGCCTCTGGCCATCAGCGAGTGGCGGGGCGCAGTTCGGCAAGCTGCTTCGCCAGCGAGGGATCCAGCTGCGCGAGCGATTTCAGTGCCTGTTCGAATTCCGCCCGACGGCCGAGCCGCGCATAGGATCGCCCCAGCCCGAACCACGCCCGCGCAAACCCGCGGTTGAGCTGCAACGCCTCGCGGTATGCCGCTGCCGCGGGCAGGTCGCGATCGAGATCCGAATAGCTCTCGCCCAGCAGGAACCAGGTTTCCGCAGTGCCGTCGCGCACCCGGTGCGCATGGGTGAGTGTCTGCACGGCGCGTGCCGGCTGTTTCGCGTCGCGGTACGACAGGGCGAGCAGGCTCCATCCCAGCATCTCGTCCGGCGTCAGGCGCACGACCTCGCTGTAACACTCGATGGCGCGCGCGTGCCGGCCGGCTTGCGCGTGCGCATATCCCGCCACGGTCCACCAATCGGAATTGTTGCGGTCCTTCGCCAGGTTGTCCCCGGCAAGCTTGACCAGCCCGTCCCAGTCCTTCCGGGCTTCCAGCGCGGCGACGCGATTCCGGTTGCCTTCTTCCATGCCCTCCAGATGGCTCAGCAGGACCGAGACGGTGCCTTCGGGCAGCGCGGACAGCAGCAGACTCTGAGCCGGCGTGCAGCCGACGAGCGCCGTCAGCGCGAGAACGACACCCGCGCCACGCAGCCACTGCGCAAAAGGATTGCCCCAACGAGTCGAATTCGGAAGCGGCACTATCGGTATTGTATGCCCCTGTGCCCCGCACCCGTGCGGCGATGCCGCCCCGGACCCTCGACGCGAAGCCGCATCTATAATATCCACGATGGAACCGGTATCGCCTGCCGGGAATCTCGCCAAGCACACGCCCATGATGCAGCAGTACCTCAGCATCAAGGCGCGCCACCCGGACATGCTGGTGTTTTACCGCATGGGCGATTTTTACGAGCTGTTCTACGACGACGCCGAGCGCGCCGCGCGGCTGCTCGACATCACGTTGACGCGCCGCGGCGAATCGGCCGGGGAACCGATCAAGATGGCGGGCGTGCCGCACCACTCGGTGGAGCAGTATCTCGCGCGGCTGGTGAAGCTGGGTGAATCGGTGGCGATCTGCGAGCAGATCGGCGACCCCGAAGCGTCGCGGGGCCCGGTCGAGCGCCAGGTCACGCGCATCGTCACGCCCGGCACGTTGACCGATGCGGCGCTGCTCGAGGATAAGCGCGACAACCTGCTGCTCGCGGTTGCCCGCGAGCGCGCGACGCTGGGGCTCGCCTGGCTCTCGCTCGCCTCCGGGCACTTCGCAGTGATGGAGACCGCCGTCGGCAACATGACGGCCGAGCTCGAGCGGCTTGCGCCTTCGGAAATACTCGTCCCCGACGACGCGACGGCCGAGCTGTTGAACGGCTCGCCCGCTCCGGTGAAGCGGCTGCCGCCGTGGCAGTTCGAGATCGAGTCCGCGCGGAGCGCGCTCACGCGTCAGTTCGAAACGCATGATCTCTCCGGCTTCGGGGCCGCAGGCCTCACCGCCGCCCTGCGCGCCGCCGGCGCGCTGCTCGAGTACGCACGCTCCACGCAAGGCACGGCCATCGCGCACGTAAAGCACATGGTGGTGGTGGAGGAGCGCGCCTGGGTGCGGATGGATCCCGCCACCCGCCGCAATCTGGAGCTCACGGAGACCATTCGGGGAGAGGCGGCGCCAACCCTCTTTTCCCTGCTCGACACCTGCGCGACCGGGATGGGCAGCCGCCTGCTGCGCCACACGCTGCACCACCCGCTGCGCGACCGCACCGCGCTCGCAGCGCGCCTGGGCGCGGTGACGGCGCTTGCCGGCGCGGACGATGCGCCCTGGCGCGCGCTCCACGGCATCCTCAGGCAATGCGTGGACGTCGAGCGCATCACCGCGCGCATCGCGCTCAAATCGGCGCGCCCCCGCGACCTCTCCGGGCTGCGCGAGACGCTCGATCTTCTGCCCGCGCTGTTCGAGGCGCTCGAATCGCGCCGCGCGCCGCGCCTCGCCGAGCTCGCCCGGGCGCTCGCGCCGCAGCGTGAGCTCGGCGCTCTGCTCGCGGCCGCGATCAAGGCGCAGCCGGCCGCGGTCCTGCGCGAGGGCGGAGTCATCGCCGACGGCTACGACGCCGAGCTCGACGAGCTGCGCGCGATTCAGTCGAACTGCGGCGAGTTCCTGGTGCAGCTGGAGTCCCGCGAACGGACGCGCACCGGCATCGCGAATCTCAAGGTCGAGTTCAACCGGGTGCACGGCTTCTACATCGAGGTGACGCGCGCGCAATCCGACAAGGTGCCGGACGACTACCGCAGGCGGCAGACGCTCAAGAACGCGGAGCGCTACATCACGCCGGAGCTGAAGACGTTCGAGGACAAGGCGCTGTCCGCGCAGGAGCGGGCGCTGGCGCGCGAGAAGATGCTCTACGACCGCCTGCTCGAGCAGCTCGCGGCGCATGTTCCGGCGCTGCAGCGCGCGGCAGCCGCGCTCGCCGAGGCCGACATGATCTGTGCGTTCGCCGGGCAGGCGGCGCAGTCGGATTACTGCGCGCCGGAGTTCACCGATGAGCCGTTGATCGAGATCGACGCCGGCCGTCACCCGGTGGTGGAGCGCCAGGTCGAGCATTTCATTGCCAACGGCGCGCGGCTGTCGGGCGCGCGCCGGCTGCTGATCATCACCGGCCCCAACATGGGGGGCAAGTCCACCTATATGCGGCAGGTGGCGTTGATCGCGCTGCTCGCGCATTGCGGCTCGTACGTCCCGGCGCGGCGCGCGCGGCTCGGGCCGCTCGATGCGATCTACACCCGTATCGGCGCGGCCGACGATATTGCCGGCGGGCGCTCGACCTTCATGGTGGAAATGACCGAGGCCGCCTTCATCCTGCACCATGCCACGAGCTCGAGCCTGGTCCTGATGGATGAGATCGGGCGCGGCACTTCCACCCTCGACGGGCTCGCGCTGGCATGGGCGATCGCCCGGCATCTCGTGGAGAAGAACCGCAGCCTCGCGCTCTTCGCCACCCACTACTTCGAGATGACGCGGCTCGCCGCGGACTCTCGCGAGATCGCCAACGTCCATCTCGACGCGGTGGAGCACAAGGACCAGATCGTATTCCTGCACAACGTCGAGGACGGCCCGGCCAGCCGGAGCTACGGACTCGAGGTCGCGGGGCTTGCCGGCGTCCCGGGATCCGTGATCCGCGCCGCGCGCAAGCGCCTCGCCGAGCTCGAGGAGCACGGCCTCGCGGCGGGCCCGCAGCGCAACCTCTTCGGGCAGGGCGCAACCGCGGCGCGCGAGGAGCCTGCTGCGGAGGAACACGCGGTGATCGAACGGCTGCGCGAGCTCGACCCGGACGCGCTGACGCCCAAGGAAGCGCTGGAACTGCTCTATCGCCTGCGCCGCCAGCTCGACGAGTGAAACAACCTCTCACCGGTGCCATTGCGGGCGCCGCGCTGTGCGCCGCGCTCGCGGCGAGCGCGGCGGATTTCACTTTCGGCGCGTTCGGCGACACGCCCTACACGTGGTTCGAGGAAGCGAATTTCCCGGCATTGCTGGACGACATGAACCGCGAGGATCTCGCGTTCGTGGTGCACGTCGGCGACTTCAAGGCGGCCCGGGCGCCCTGCAGCGACGAGCTGTTCCGCCAGCGCAGGGAATGGTTTGACACGATCCGTCACCCGTTCGTCTTCGTCCCGGGCGACAACGAATGGACCGACTGCGGCGGATTCCAGGCGGGTGGCTATGATCCGCTGGAGCGGCTCGCGAAGCTGCGCGAGCTGTTCTCCCCGGGCGAGGAAAGCCTCGGGCAGCGCAGGATCGGGCTCGCGCGCCAATTGCCGCAGTACCCGGAGCACGCGCGCTGGCGGCACGGCAACGCGCTCTTCGTGACGCTCAACGTGCCCGGCAATGCCAATAACGCCCGCCACATGCCAGAGGAATTCCGTAGACGCAGCGCTGCGGTGGCCGGCTGGCTCGAGCAATCGTTCGATCTCGCGCGCCGGGACCGGCTGCCGGCGGTCGTCCTGTTCATGCAGGCGAATCCCTGGGCCGCGCCGACCGGCCGCTATTTCGGGTATCGCGAGCTGCTCGCGACGCTGGCGAAGGAAACCCTCGGTTTCGAGGGAGAGGTGCTGCTCGTGCACGGCGATACGCACCGCTTCCGCGTGGATTCGCCGCTCCGTGACTCCGCGACGGGCGCCCCCGTTGCTAATTTCACGCGCGTGGAGGTGTTCGGGAGCCCCGGGATGAACTGGGTGCGGATCCGCGTCACGGACGACGCCGGGCGGATCGGTTTCGAGGTGACGCCGGGAAACTGATCAGTGATGGTGGCCGTGGGCGCCATGAACGTGCCCGTGGGCGATTTCCTCGGCGGTTGCCGCCCGCACCGCGGTCACGGTGCACGTGAACTGCAGTGTCCGCCCGGCCAGCGGGTGATTGCCGTCCACCACGATCTTGTCCTCGGCCACGTCGGTCACGGTGTAGACCAGCTTCGTGCCGGATTCGACCCCGCGCCCCTCGAACCGCATGCCGACGGCGACGTCGGCGGGAAACTTGCCGCGCGGCTCCAGATGCAGCAGTTCCGCGTCGTACTCGCCAAACGCGTCATCCGGCTCGAGCCGGACGCGGCAGCTGTCGCCGACGCTTTTCCCGGCCAGCTCCCGCTCCACCAGGGGAAAAACGCCGTCATAGCCGCCGTGAAGGTACTCGATGGGATCGTCCGTCCGCTCGATGATCTTGCCGTCGGCATCGGTGAGCTCGTAGGTGAGCTCGACCACGGTATCCTTGCCTATCTGCACTTGCCGATGCTTCTCAGCAGCCCCAGCACTTCCTGCGCGTGTCCGCGCGCGCTCACGCCGTAGAGCGCGTGCTTCAACACGCCTTTGCGATCGATGATGAAGGTGGAACGCACGACGCAGGGCTTCTTCCTGCCATCCACTTCCTTGTCGAGCACCACCCCGTAGCGGCGGCAGACGTCGCCGTCCACATCGGCGAGCAACTGGACGGAAAGCCCGTGCTTGTCCCGGAAGGCGCCGTGCGAGAGGCAGTCGTCCATGCTCACCCCCACCACCACCGCCTTGAGGGCGTCGAAGTCGTCATCCATTTCGCTGAACTCGATCGCCTCCCGCGTGCAGCCGGGCGTATCGTCCTTGGGGTAGAAGTAGAGCACGACATTGCGGCGATTGCGGAAACTGTCGAGGCTCACCATCTTCATGTCGGCGTCGGGCAGATCAAAGCCGGGCGCGGGCTGTCCCGGCTGCAGCGTGGCGGACGGGTTCAAGGTTTCCGGAAACATGTCGGAGCCTGTGGCTATTTCCATTTTGGGAACATTTGAACGCCGCGGTCAAGCGCTTTTGCCGAAAGATCTCCGGGCACCTTGGTCCGTGCCCGGATTCATCGTGTTGCATGACGAAACCGCGAACCTCTGACACAATTCGGCACGGCATTTCATCATGTCTGAAGCGTTTATCCCCGGCGGCCTGTCGGCAGGCGGCTTCCTGCGCCGCCACTGGCAAAAAAAACCGCTGCTGGCCCGCGGCGCCCTGAAGGAATGCGCCGGCATCGTGCAGCCGGCCACCCTGTTTGCGCTTGCCGGGCGCGATGATCTCGAGTCGCGACTGGTGCGGCACCAGGGTCGGCGCTGGACGGTGCGGCACGGACCATTCAAGCCGCGCGATTTCAGGCGCCTGCCGCGCGCGGGCTGGACGCTGCTCGTGCAGGGGGTAAACCATGCGCTCCCCGCGGCGCAGAAGCTGCTCGACAAATTCGCATTCATCCCCTATGCGCGCCTCGACGACCTGATGGTGAGCTACGCGCCCCGGGGAGGCGGTGTCGGCCCACATTTCGACAGCTATGACGTGTTCCTGCTGCAGGGCGAGGGCCGGCGGCGCTGGCGCGTCAGCCGCCAGCGCGACCTCGCGCTCGTCGACGGCGCGCCGCTCAAGATACTGCGCCGCTTCCAGCCGGCGCGCGAATGGGTATTGCAGGCCGGGGACTTGCTCTACCTGCCGCCGCGTTGCGCGCACGACGGTGTCGCGTTGAGCGACTGCATCACCTATTCGATCGGCTTCCGGGCGCCCGGCGCGCAGGAGCTCGGCACACGCTTCCTGGAATTCCTGCAGGACGAGCTTCGGCTCGACGGCGTCTACCAAGACCGCGGATTGACGCCCGCGCGCCACCCGGCACGGCTCGCCGATGAGATGGTGCGCAAGTTGTGCCGCATGCTTCGGCGCATACGCTGGAGCGAGGCGGACGCCGTGCGTTTCATCGGTTGCTATCTCACCGAGCCCAAGGGCCACGTGACGTTCACCCGGCCGAGCCGTCCCGTGACCGAGCGCGCGTTCGCGGCACGGGCGGCACGCGGCGGCGTGCGCCTCGCGCCTCCAACCCGCATGCTGTTCCGGGGCGCAACGCTGTACGTCAACGGGGAAGCGCATCTGCCCGCTGCCTCCGCCGCGAGGTGCCTCACCCGGCTCGCCGACAGGCGTGCGCTGCCCCCGCTTGCCCGGCTCGATCGCGAGACGGTCCAGTTGCTGTACCAGTGGTACCGCGCCGGATACCTTACAATCGGTGACGAATGACGAAATCCCCCCGCGCTGCGCGCACCCCCCTTTGTCAAAGGGGGGACAGGTGGCCCCGCGCTGCGCGCACCCCCCTTTGTCAAAGGGGGGCAGGGGGATTGATTGACCGATGAGGGGAAACGAAAAAGGCCCAATCGTCGAGCGGAGCGGAAACCTGCCGAACGCCGAGTACCGGCGGTTCGAGGGCCTTCGCGAGTACGAGGCGCTGATCGACACCCTGATCCCGCAGACCCAGCGCGCCATCCGGGTATTCGACAGAACCTTGTCGCGCGCCTGGAACGCGTCCCACCGTTACGAAGCGCTGCGCCAGTTCCTGCTGGCGAACCGCGTCAACCGGCTGTTCATCGTCGTGCATGATGCCGAGCCGATCGAGCGCGAGTGCCCGCGCGTGGTGGACCTCGTCAGGCAGTTCAGCGCCGCCGTCCGCATCCACGCAACGCTCTCCCCGGCGAAGCGCGTCTATGACCCGTTTATCGTGTTCGATGCCACTCACTACGTGCACCGGTTTCATTACCGCTACCTGCGGGCGGCGCATGGCGCCAACGATGTCATCGGGGCGCAGCAGCTGCTCGACCGTTACGCCGAGATCTGGGAAGCATCGGCCCACGCGGTGGGCGCGGGAACCAGCGGCCTCTGAACGGCCGTGACTGGTGACTCGTGACTGGTGTAGGCTTCCGTTAACAACAAGATGAAGATCACGAGAATCCAGACCCAGGTCGTGCGCGTTCCGGTCGACGAGCCGCTTGCCGGGGGACCGGCCCAGCCGGGCGCGACTCGCGATTTCGTCACGTTGCGCGTGGGCACCGATGCCGGGATCGAGGGCATTGGCTACACCTTTTTCGGCGCGGCGCTGACCGGGGCGCTCAAGAGCGCGGTGGACGCGCTCGGGGAGCTCGCGATCGGAGAGGACCCGCTGCGCACCGAGGCGGTCGCGGCCAAGCTGCGCACCGCCGCCGCCGGCTCCGGCCCGGGCGGCATCCTCACGCTCGCGCTCTCGGCGATCGACATCGCGCTGTGGGACATCCGCGGCAAGGCGCTCAACCTGCCGCTGTGGCAGATGATCGGCGGCCATCGCGAGCGCGTGCCCACCTACGCCAGCGGCGCGCTGATGCGCACGTTTCCCCTGGAACATCTCGTCAAAGCGGCGCCGCGGCTGGTCGAGAAGGGCTTCCGGCAGATGAAGACTCAGCTTGCGCTGCCGGGCGAGACCTCGCCGGCGATCGAGGTCGATCGGATACGGAAGATTCGCGCGAGCATCGGCCCGGACGTCGACCTCATGTGCGACATCAACCAGCGCTGGCGCGTGGAACAGGCCATCGACATCGGCTCCCGTATCGAGGACGTGCGCCTCTACTGGCTCGAGGACGTCACCACCGCCGACGACTACCAGGGGCTCGCCCGGGTGACGGACGCGCTCGCGACGCCGGTCTGCGGCGGCGAGTACCTCTACGGCCCGGCGCCGTTCCGTCAGATGCTGGAAGCGCGCTCGGTGGACATCGTCATGATCGATCTCATGCGCGCCGGCGGCATCACGCAGTGGCTCAAGATCGCCGGCATGGCGGAGGCATACAACCTGCCGGTGGTGAGCCACCTGGTGCCCGAGATCCACATCCACCTCATCGCCGCCGTGCCGAACGGATTGACGGTAGAATATATGCCCTGGACGTTCAGGATCTTCGAGGACGTCCCGGTACCAGACAAGGGGGAGCTCGCCGTGCCGCGCAGGCCCGGCCTGGGGCTAAAATTCGACGAAGCGGCGCTGAAGCGCTACGCGGCCTGATGAACAACAAAATCCACCGTCCCGACCTGGGCGATCGGCTCGCATTCCTGCGCGCGTTCCTGCGGAGCCCGCGCCAGGTCGGCTCCGTCGTGCCCAGCTCGCGCTTTCTCGAGCGCCGGCTGGTCTCGCTCAGCGCAGTTGCCCAGGCCAGGACGATCGTCGAGCTCGGACCCGGCACGGGCGGCACGACGCGCGCCATCTTGCGCGCGATGTCGCAGCATGCCCGCCTGCTGTGCATAGAGATCGATCCGGCGCTGCACGGGCTGCTGCGCAGAATCAACGATCCGCGACTCATCGCGCACCTGGGCAGCGCCGAGAATCTGCCGGAAATACTCTCACTGCATGGATTGCCGGCGCCGGACGTGGTCATCTCGGGCATCCCGTTCACCACCATCGACCGCACGGTGGCCCGGCGGATACTGGACGGTCTTTCGGCGGTCCTGCACTACGGCGGATATTTCGTCGCCTACCAGTTGCGCGACCGGGTCGCCCAACTGTGCGGTCCCCCTCTGGAACTGACGAGCGTCGAGCTGGAACTGCTGAACGTGCCGCCGATGCGCGTGTTCCGCTGGCAGAAGAACGGGGTGCGGGCCGACCGCGAATCGGCCGCCGCGGCGCGCCGGTGACGGAAGCGGCATGAAGCGACGCGTCGTGCGCACGGACAAGGTGCCGCCGGCGCGAACGACCTTTCAGGCGGCGGGCCTGGTCGCGGGCGCACGCGTCGAGATCAATGCCATCGCCACCGTCTAAGAACTAGCGGATTTCCCTCCATGGAAATCCGTCGTCCTGCGTCGCAATACCGATCCATTCCGGCGCGCAGCCGAGCGCGCCGGCCAGGGCCGCGCGCGCAAGTTCCGGCGTGTTGTTCGTCTGCGAAAGATGGGCCGCGACGAGGTGCTGCAGCCGGCTGCAATCCATCGCCCCCACCAGCTCGGCCGACGCCGCATTGGCGAGATGCCCCAGCCGGCCCGCGATCCGGTTCTTCAAATGCGCGGGATACGGGCCGCTGCGCAGCATGTCGGGATCGTAATTGCACTCCAGCACGAGCGCGTGCGCCCCGGATAGCGACTGCGCGATGTGCGGCGTGGGCTCGCCCGTATCGGTCAGCACGCCGAGCCTGGCCGCGCCATCCGTGAGCACGAACTGCACCGGCTCACGCGCGTCGTGCGGCACCGGGAACGGCCGTACTTCGATGCCGTCTATGGCAAACGTCGTATAGGGGTCGATCAGGACCTTGCGCGGGATCGAACGGCCTTCCGCACCCAGGGCCGAGAGCGTTCCGCGCGTGAGGTACACCGCGATATTGAAGCTCGACGCGAGCTTTGCGACACCTCCGCCATGATCACCGTGCTCGTGGGTGACGATGATGGCATCGAGACTCGACGCCTCCAGGCCGATCCGCGCCAGCCGTGAAGTGATCTCGCCCGGCGCGAAACCGCAGTCGAGCAGAACGCGGGTGCCGCCGGACTCGATGAGCAGGGCGTTGCCCTGGCTGCCCGAGCCGAGTGACGCAAAACGCATCACTTATTTCAGTTGCTCGTAGAGCAGCGCCAGGATGCGGCCCGCGGTGTCGGATTGCTCCCGCGCGCCGTCCTTGTTGAGGACGTTGATCTGGCAGCCCGCCGAGTTGCCGTCCTTGACCTGGATGCGGAACTGATCGCTGGGCTTCGGCTTGTCGCTGCCCCAGAACTTGAGCTTCGACAGAAATCCCTGCTCGGTGCCCTTGCCGTCGCCCTGCGGGTCGATGTAACGAACGTAGTAGAGGCCCTTGGCGCGGTCGCGGTCCTCGACCGTGAAGCCGACGCGGTCCAGGGCGAGGCCGACGCGCCGCCAGGCGCGGTCGAACTGCTCGTTCAGGGCCAGCGTACCGGCGCCGTCGTCCCCCCGCGACAGCGTCGCGCGCGGCGCGACGGGCTGGGCGGAAGCGACCTGGGCCTTGGCCTGCGAGTCGTCGACCCCGAAGCGCACCATCAGGCGCCCCAGCATCTCGGCCTCGAGATCGGGGTTGGACGGGCGCGGCTGCCAGCGGGTATCGGGAACGTCCGTGCTGCTTGAACCGACGATCACCTCTTCCATGCCGCGGTGGCTGATGTAGATCTCGGTGGTACCAGGCTGGGTGCCGCGCTCGAGCCGCGTGCGGAACTTGTCGCGCTCGCTCGTGGTGAATACCTGGTCGAGAGCCCAGGTCAGGAACTGGCGCACCACGCCGATATTCTTGAGGTAGGCGCGCTTTTCGGTCCAGTCGGTCTCCATGACGCCCGCCTCGGGAACTTCGACGTTGACGATGAAGCCGCTCTCCTGCCAGAAATCCTTGGCCGTCAACCAGACCTGGTCGGGCGCGCCCTTGACCACCAGCCAGCGCTGGCTGCCGTCACGCACGACGCGCGCGCCCGCGAATTGAGGCAGCACGCCGATTCCGCCCGCGCGCGGCTTCCCGGCGCGTTCACGGCTGTAATCGGAAAAGGTTGCGGTGCCCGTCGGGTTGATGTCCGGCACCTTGAAGCGGTCGTCGCCCCCCGGTCGCATCAGATCGGGCGGCACTTCGAGCGGAGCCGTCTGGCCCGCCGATTTGTAATCGACCTTCTTCCCCTCAAACCAGCTGCACGCTCCCAGCGCCGCGCAAGCCACGATGCACAGGATGCGGCGCGCCGTTTCAAGCGGCGGCATAGCGTTCTTCCCTCACCTCCGCACGAATGCCCGCGTGGCGCATCGCTTCCCGCACCTGCTCGTGGCAGGCGACCGACAGTGGCGTCAGGGGCAACCGGATGCCGCCCGGGATGAGCCCCATCTGCTGGGCCGCCCATTTGACGGGAATCGGATTGGCCTCGAGGAACAGATTGCGGTGCAGCGGCAACAAGCGGTCGTTGACTTCGCGCGCCCGGGTCGTGTCGCCGGCGAGCGCGGCCGCGCACATGTCATGCATCAGGCGTGGCGCGACATTTGCCGTGACCGATATCACCCCGCGCCCACCTAGCAGCATCAGGGCAAGCCCCGTTGCATCGTCCCCACTAAAGACGCAGAACGTGCGCGGCAGGCGGCGGATCAGGTCAGATCCGCGCTCGAGGTTGGCGGTCGCGTCCTTGATGCCGGTGACGTTGGGAACCTGGGCGAGCCTCAGCACCGTCTCGTTTTGCAGATCGGCCACCGTGCGCCCCGGCACGTTGTAGACGATCATCGGCAGGTCCACCGCCTCGGCGATCGCCCTGAAGTGGCGGTAAAGCCCTTCCTGAGTCGGCTTGTTGTAATAGGGAACCACCGACAGCGTGTAGTCGGCACCGGCCTCCTTCGCGTAGGCGGAGAGCTCGATCGCCTCGCTGGTGGCGTTCGCACCGGTGCCGGCGACGACCGGGAACCGCCCCGCCACGTGATCCACGGCGGTCTTGATGAGCAGCCGGTGCTCGTCCCAGTCGACCGTCGGCGACTCGCCGGTGGTTCCGACCACCACGATGCCGTCGGTGCCCTCCTTGATGTGCCAGTCGATCAGCCGGCGAAAGGCGTCGAGGTCCAGCTCGCCGTCCTCGCGCATCGGGGTAACGATTGCGACCAGACTACCCTGGGGTGCGGCCATTTACCGGATTTCCCTTACAAAACAGAGGCAGGTAACGCGCCAGCGCCATGATTCTACTCCATCCGGCGGGCGCCGGATAAGGCTCTGACCGCGTGACGGCGGGATTGTTGCGGAAAACCGGCGGAGACGCCGGTCAGCCCTGCTGGGACCGGTAGAAGCTCGTCAGGAACCCCTCGACATCGGCCGCCGCCAGATTTGTGGCGAGCTCGCCGGAGGCCTCAGCCGACTCGATAAGGGTCGCCGCGAGCGGATTCCAGCTCGCGCACAACACCTCCAGGCCGTACTCGGCAGGTTCGCCTTGCGCGGGTTTGTCGAGTGTCGGTTCCATGTCGTTACTCTATAACGCTTGACTCGAAAAAAGGTTGAATGGCTCTGCAGCTCGCGCATTTTCCTCGCGCGATGTTGCACCATTGCGACAGCAGTCAATCGTACGCGCGAGCAACGAGAATTGCCTGTGTGTGGTGTCCCATCAGGCGATGGGATACCTCTCCTACGATACGGCCGGTTTCGTCGCGCAGATGCGCTGAACGACGGCGGGCCTGGGTTCGGATACCTCCAGCTCCTCGTAGGCGATCACCTTCAGGCGGCCGCGGACGGTCTCGAGCAGCTCCCCAGGCCTGAGGAGGAAGTCGGGGTTGGACGGCCGCCCGAAACGCTCGTTGCCGGCGGCGAAGGTTTCGTAGATCAGCACCCCCCCTGGCGCCAGGGCCGCCAGCAGGCGAGGAAGGAGGGGGCGGTGCAGGTAGTTGGCAACCACGATGCCGGCGAACTGCTGGCCCTCATAGGGCCAGGGCCCAGCCTCGATGTCGGCGCACCGGGGCATTACGCCCGGCACATCCGCCAACCGCGCCACCGAGTCGGGGTCCCGGTCCACGGCGTCCACGGGGTGCCCGCGCGCGGCGAAACAGCGGGCATGCCGCCCGTTCCCGCATGCGACGTCGAGGACCCGACCGCCGGTTGGAACGAGGCTCGCCCAGCGGGCCACCCACGCCGATGGGGTGCGCAGGTCGTGGGGGTCACCCGTCATGATGGAGCGTGACCGCCCCCACTATCTCCGGGATTCCCACCAAAGTCCTGCGGCCAACACGCCGGCAATCAACAGGCCCAGGACACTGGTCCAGGTCGGGACGTCGGCTCCAACGATGGTCACCGCCCAACCGTAGATCAAGCGCAACAGGTGTACGAGCGCCACCAGGGCGAAAATTGCCGCTGCGACGACTGTAAATGGCTTGTTCATGCGAATCTCCCTCACGCAGCCGGGCGCGTCCCCCAGACAAAGAGATGAACCTGGCCGCCAACGAAGCGCTTGGCAGCAATTTCCGCCCGGAGCGCCTGGACCCAACGCGCCTGCTCGTTGCTCGTGATTGCGCCCGTCTGGACTGCCACCTCGGCGGAACGCTCGGCGCGGTTGGCATAGTAGCCTCCGGATTCGAGCGGCATGAACCCCCGCATCTTGACGTCGATGATGCCCAGGTCGGCGAATCGGGCCGGAAGCTCGCGCACGAGCCAGCCGTTGACCCACCCCTGGTCGGAGTACGCGGCCACGATCCTTCGCGTCAACTCGCGGTCGGGGTGCGCAAACAATGTCAAATCCCCGTCGACGTCGAACGCGCCGACATGGCCACCCGGTCGCGTCACGCGGACCATCTCTGCGAGGGCGCGTCGGGGATCGGGGACGTGCGAGAGTGTTGTCGCCGCCACCACGGCATCGAACAACGTATCAGGAAACGGGAGGGCTCGACAGTCGCCTTCCTTGAACTCGATTGTTGCGCCGAGACCGGCTTTGTTCGCAAGCTCGCGGGCTACCTTGAGCAGCGCGGCGCTCGCATCCAAGCCAACCGCTCTTCCGCTCGGCCCGACCCGTTGAGCGAGCGCGCGCGTCACTGCACCGCTTCCACAGCCCACGTCGAGCACGCGTTCCCCCGGCGCGACACCGAGCAGCCTCACGTACTCGTCGCGTGCCGCAATCTCGCTTTCGGCCCCGGCACGAAGTTCGAGCCGCGCGGCGTGTTCGCGCGCCTCCCTATCGTCAAGCCGACTACTGTCGCGCCAGACGCTCAGCCGTCCAAATTCCACTGGCCCAGGCTGCTGTTGATTCTGCCCACTCATCCGGAACTTCTTCCAGTCGCGGCGACGCCAGCTCGATCGCTTCCGCCGCGAACATCGCTATTTCTTCTTCTTGGGAGCGTCTGCGGGATCAAGGTAATGGAGGCCCCACGGACCCACGCCATGAATCTGGATAATCGATGCTTCGTTCTTCGTGTAACCAAACATGGGCATCCCAATGGGAACCATGAAGCCATCGCCGCGCTGATATGCCGCGGCCTTTGCAGGCTCGTACTTGTCACCGATCGCAAAGTAGAACGTTCCCGAGAGGACCGTTACGCGCTCCACTGCCGGATGCGTGTGAACGCCAACTTTCAAGTTCGGTGGAAGCATGAGCCTCATGGTGAACGGCGCAGCTGCTTTCAGGTTGCCCTCGAGCACCGCGATTTTCGCCCCGGGTCCGACCGATGGGGCATCGGCCCACTTGATCTCGGATGCTTTGACAGAAATGAAACTGGTTCCTTTAGTGGGGGAATCCGCCCGGGTGACCGATGCTGTAACCATTCCCGCCGTCACCACTGCCGCAACAACAATATTTCTAAGTATATTCATTCTGGTCTCCTATTGGTTTAAGTCAAACAAATTCACTTATGCGCAATGAAGTTTGCGCCGCGTACTTCGTATTTGCGCGCCACACGCTCCTTGGTCGTCCCCGAGAAGCTGTCAAAAAAATGATTCGCACGCGCGCTGCGGAACCCGGCTTGCTGCAGCGCTTCGATCATCTCTGCAACCTGCAGAGCACCGGCAATTCACCCGGTCCACAGGTCAATATCGTTTCGAGCGTCCTCGGACAGCTCCCTGCCGACGACGATGTCCGCGAATTGCAGTCTGCCGCCCGGTTTCACCACTCGATACAGTTCCGTCAAGAGCGCCGCCTTGTCGGGAGCGAGATTGATCACGCCATTGGAGATCACCACGTCGACGCTGCCCGAGTCGATCGGCAAACCAGTGATATCGGCTTTCTCGAACCGCACATGATGGAGACCTGCTTCATTCGCGCCGGCACGCGCACACTCGAGCATTCCATCGGTCATATCGACGCCGACCACCGTTCCTGCCGGACCGACGCGCCTGCCTGCGAGGAGGCAGTCCATTCCCGCCCCTGAACCAATATCCACCACGGCTCCGCCGGGGGGCAGGCTGTCCATCAGGAATGGATTGCCGACACCGGCAAACGGTGCGGTAGCGATCTGCGGCAAGGCGTTGAGCTCCGCAAGATCGTAGCCCAAGAGCCGCGCGGCGTACTCCGGGCCGCGATGGAAATGAAACTCACCCTGCGGGTTTTCGGCAACCTTGGCGTAGGTCGCCCTGACCTCGGACTTGAGCTTTTCTCGATCCAGACTGACAGGACATTCAATCGACATGGCGACCTCCTCCTGTTTTCAATATCCGTGCGTATCCGTTTTCATCTTTGAATCCAAACCGCTTTTGAGGAAAGTTACTTCCTCCTCGGGTCGTCGGCGGGGTTGAGATAAGTCAGGCCCCACGGCCCGACGCCGTGCAGCTGGATGACGGTATCTTCCTTGGTGTACCCGAACATCGGTGTATTGGGCGGCATGATTGCGACGCTCCCCGGGCCGAGCGCGCTCGTCTTCGCGCGATCGTACTGGTCTCCGTGCGCGAAATAGAAGGTACCCGAGAGCACCGTCACCCGCTCATAAGCCGGATGGACGTGCGTCGAGATTTTCGAGTTTTCGGGAATCCTGAGCCGGAAAGTGAATGGCACCGCCTGGTTGAGCGGGCCCTCGATCACGGCGATCTTCGCCCCAGGCGCGACTGCCGGAGCGTCAGTCCATGTAAGCTGCTCTGGCACGACCATATGCGGATGGCCCCCCGCATACAATGACTGGGCCGCCGCAGGAGCTGCTGCGCCAATGCCGAACGCGAAACCAATGGTGGAAATTCTGAGTAGAGCGGATGTGGTGGTCATGACTGTTCTCATTGATGTAAAGCCCAAGAACCGGGCACCATCAAGGACGCGCGACACGCTACTTCAGTTCCCGCTCGCTGCTCTCGCCAGCGCCGCCTCGCTTTTGCGCCGCCCAAGGATATCGAGCGCGACGCCGGCCGCGAGCAGCACAAAAGCGACGAGCTCGAAGCGGGCGCTGTAGTCCACGAACTGCACGTAGGTGAGCGCCGCGGCACCGCCAACCGCAAACCCGGGCGCCGCGTAGCCTCGGTGGAGGCGCACACCGGCGGCGACCGCCGCCGCCGAGAGCGCGCCGAAGACGACGATCGTCCCGGCCCACAACGCCGGATTGATCGCCAGGGTGACGCCGGCGAGCGACAGCAACGCCGTTACAGCAAGCGTCCCGTAGCACGCGAGAAAGGAAAGGACCAGCGCAGCCGTCCCCGCCAATCCGCGCCGCGCGAGGGCGCGCAGCATCCGCCGCGGATCGGCACGTTGCAAAAGCTGCACCAGCTTCGAGGGCGCGGTCGCTCCGCGCTGCATCACGAACTCGATCGCGTGGGCGCCGAAGCGGTGCGCGATGTGCCGCGTCTCTTCGCTCGGGCTCAACGCGAAATAATCGTGGTCGCGCAGTACCGTCAGGTCCTTGAAGCCCGCATCGCTGAACATCGCGAGGTAATCTTCATGGATGCTGGCGCCGACGACACATTCGGCCCACAGCTTCGGGTCGGTCGCACAGTCCAGGGTCACCGGCCGGCGGATGACGATGTCGGCAATCTGAACGTGGCCACCGGGTCGCAGCACACGGAATATCTCCGCGACCGCCTTGCGCTTGTCGGGAACGAGGTTGAGCATGCCGTTGCTGGTAACCACGTCGATGCTCGCCGCAGGCAGCGGAATTTCCTCGGCGTTGCCCTCGATCACTTCTACATTGGCGATGCCGTGGCGCGTCACCAGCTCCCGGAGTCTCCGGGCCATCGCGGGGGTGATGTCGAGCGCGAAGATCCTTCCCCGCGGCCCGGCGAGACGCGCGGCGATCAGTGTATCCGTGCCCGCGCCAGCCCCGATGTCGAGCACCGTGTCGCCCGCACGGATTACCTCGGCGCGAAACGGGCAGCCCACGCCGGCGAATGCGCGCAACGCCTCCTCCGCGAGACCTTCCAGCAGCACTTCGGGGTAGCCGACCCGCCGACAGGCATCGCGTCCCACCGGAAAATGATACGGGCGCTCCGGCGCGACTGCGACCGAGGTGTACATCTCCTGTACCGCCGCGATCACTTTCTCGCGCGTAAAGCCGAAGATCGCGACCATCAACAGCCTATGCGGCCAGGGCAATCACGGGTGTGTCGTAGCCGGGTCCGGCGAATTCCTAGAATTCGTCGACCAGCTTCCTGATCCGCGCGCGCAGGCGCCCGGGCGCGGTACGGCTCCCGGCCGCGCGCAGTTTCGCTTTGAGCATTCTCTCGAACTCGGCGCGACTGAAACAGCCGCGACATTCCTTGAGATGCCGCTCGATCTCGGCCGCGGTATTCGCATCCGTCTCGCGGTCGATATAGGCGAGGAGGTCCTTGAGCACGTCCTCGCAGGTTACGGTCGGCTTAGACATTTTGCGCCTTTGTAGATCCGCGGCGATCGAGCAGCCCTGCATCCTGGGCGTGCTGCCACAGGGCACGCTGCAATTGGGCGCGGGCGCGGGCGATGCGCGAGCGTATCGTGCCGATCGGAATTCCCAGCACCTGCGCCGCTTCCCCGTACGAACACCCCTGGACGTCGACGAGAACGATGGCAACGCGGAAGGCGTCGGGGAGTGCGTCGATCGCCCGGTCTATGTCTTCGCGCAGGAGCTTCGCAATCACCTCTTCCTCGGGCGTCGTCCACCATAGCAGGAACGGCTGATGCAGCTTTTCGAACAGCGAGAACGGCTCGCTTTCGCCATCATCCGGCTCGGGCTCCATCGCGACTTCGGGACTCGCGCGGCGGTGGCGCCACTCGCTGACGAACCCGTTCGTAAGGATGCGCAGGATCCAGGCATCAAAACTCAGGGGATCGCTCAGTTTGCCGAGCTTGGCCCAGGCCTTCGCCACCGTCTCCGCCACGAGGTCTTCTGCGTCCTCGCTATTGCGCGTCAGCCGCAGCGCCGTACCATAGAGGCGATCCGTGAGGCGCGCGATCGTCGCGGTGAAGAAATCGTGTTGACTCGGATCCACCCGCCCTTCCCGTTTTTCGCAACCCGGCACCTATGGCATTACGCGCGCCCGGGCCCCCTTGGAATGACGCACGAACCCCGGGTTCGGTTCCCACTCATACGCGCAGCTCGCGATAGAAGCCAACGTCAAGCACGAGTGATCGGCTATCTACGTGATTCCCACCAAAGGCCGGCCGCAAGCACGCCCGCAACCACCAGCCCCAGCACGCTGGTCCATGTCGGCACATTGGCTCCAACGATGGTCACCGCCCAGCCGTAGATCACGCGCAACAGGTGAACGAGCGCGATTACCGCAAAAATTAGCGCGGCAAGGGAAGTAAATGGTCTCTTCATGGTGAAATTGATACTTTATTGGTGCTCAAGTTATTGCTCACTGCCCGGTTACTGGTGACCTTTTGACATCGTGGATGGCGCGGCTGTCGGCAGGCGCCTGCTCCCGCTCAAACCTGCCGTAGTCGCGAACGACGCTCGCGACTCTGAGCCGAAAGTCGGCGAATATACCGCCCCTGCCCTTCGCCTGCGCGAGGCGATGCCCCTCGAATTGGCGCCAGCGTTTGATCGCCTCCTCGTCGCGCCAGATGGAAAGCGAGAGCATCTTGCCCTTGTTCGTGAGGCTCTCGAACCGCTCGATGGAGACGAACCCGTCAAGCTTCTCGAGTTGAGGCCGGAGCTTCTCGGCCAGATCGAGATACTCCTGCTTGCGACCGGGCGCGGGGATGACCTCGAAGATGACCGCGATCATCGCCGTCAATGACCGAGGGGTACCGAAACGGCCGCATACAACCACAACAAAGTGAGCAAGAGGTAGAACACGCGCTGCACGACATACCTTCTCGGAAGGAAGGATTTCGAAACAGGTCTTGAGCTGTATTGTCTGTAACCGAGCAGGTGTTCCAGCTCCGCAGCAATCTTCGTACAATGATCGTAGAAGCGGAAGGCGCCCTCTTCCAGTTGCCAAAATATGAAAATGACAAGAATACCAGCGATCCGCGCGACGATTGCTGCATGCCGGTCAAATTGCCCTTTGCTGAACGCGACGATACCGACTCCCGCCATCACTGCAAACAAAATCGAAAAAATGACCAATCTCAAATTGCTGTAATGGCGGACATTCTGCACGACTTCGGTATATTCGTGCCGCAGGCTTTCCTCGGATCGCCCCTGCTGCTGTTCGCTCATTCAGCACCCCCTCCCAGAAGCCGCCAACTGCGCGAGCGCGGGACCATATTTGCGAGTGCCCCGCATTGGCCGATCATCTTACGCCCGCTGTCCGCAGCGGGCACCAACGAAAAACGGGCACGCTTTCGTACCCGTCTTGGTTGCCCCCTCACCCGCGCCCGCGGAGGGCGGAGCAGGTTCCAAGCGTTTCCTGCTTGGATGCGACCCTGGAGCGGGATGCAGCGCCGCAATGGACCGCGTGCTTACGTGCGCCTTCACGGTCGCATCCCCATAAACGGGGCCCCTGCTCAACGTTTCGGCGCACCTCTCCCCCAGAACCGGGGGAGAGGGGAATTCATTTCGTCAGACGACGCGGAAATTCTTGAACTGCCACGGATCCGCTTTGTCCACATCCTCCTTGAACAGCCACCCGCGGTCCTTCAACGGCGTCCAGTCCGTGTAATCCCCGATGATCTCGCCGAGATACGGATCCGCGATGTCGAGGACACGCCGGTAGTCGAGATCGTCCGGCTCCACCACGCCGGCGTGCGGGTTCTCCATCGCCCACACCAACGCGCCCAGCACGCCCGCGGCGACCTGCAGGCTCGTCGCGTTGTTGTAGGGTGCAAGCTTGCGCGCCTGCTCGATCGAGAGCCGCGAGCCGAACCAGTAGGCGTTCTTGCGGTGGCCCATGAGCAGCGCCCCCAGCTCGTCCACCCCGTCGAAAAT
>Ga0209640_10001159_pt1 | contig 21962 bp, 17 predicted proteins | sample RifCSP10_1_FD_184018 | JGI IMG/M metagenome (GOLD analysis project Ga0209640, IMG submission 184018) | Soil microbial communities from Rifle, Colorado - Rifle CSP2_sed 10_1 (SPAdes) (version 2) | ecosystem: Environmental > Terrestrial > Deep subsurface > Rock core/Sediment | place: Rifle...
AATTTTTTTTCATTTACAAAAACCGAAATTGTTTTACCGTTCCTTGTGCCGGTTAAAGAATTATCTTCATGGCACATCAGGCAATCACTATTATCCTGAGGGTATAAAGAAGAAGTAAATAAAAGAAATAAAAAAATACTAAAGAAATTTATTATAAAAATCTTCTTCGGTTCGCTAAAACTTCCTTTCAAGTACATATTAAGAATTAATCTCTCCCAGTTTAAGAACACCAAGATTATTGATTGTTATCTTTACCCGAGGAAATTTTTTCATATTCTTTAGGATGTTCCTCCTTCATCTCTTCTTCGGAAATTGACCCGGTTAGCCAGGCAGTACTCATCGGATATACATCCGGATTAAATATTACAAAGTAGAAATGCCATACAATAATTGCAAGGAAGGCAAGCCACGCTTCAAAGTAATGAATTGTACGGGCAACATCCCATCCCAGTTTTGTAAATAAACCTATAAAAGTATTATCGAACCACATAATTATACCTGTTAAAGACATAACTATCGTCCCCCAGATGAGAGCCCAATATTCTGCTTTTTCAATATAACTGAACCGATCTAATTTAGGTTTTTCTTTTGATAAACCAAGATTGAATTTTGCAACTGCGATTGCATCATAAATGTCTTCATATCTTGGCAGAAGATCCTTTAGTAATTGTCTGCCTTTCGTTGTTGCAGAAATATAAATTATATGATATAAACTAATTCCAATCATTATTACAGCGGCAATTCTATGAAGCAAACTTCGGTATTCAAATGCGTCTGTACTTATATCTCTTATATGCCTGACCCACCAGGTATCCGGAAAGTGCAGCATAAAACCGGTAATGACCAAAATTATAAAACTCAAAGCCATCAAACCGTGCTGTATACGCTCATTTAAATTCATTCGAAGGTAAAGACTATGCCCGTGGGGTTCAGTCCTTATTAAACCCAACTGTTTCAATTTTTTAATTTTTGCTTTCCGGATAAAATCAACCAAGTTATGAAGAAACATTCCGCCTATAATTACTACGATAAGCATAATATAGAATGTTGCAATCCAATAAAGAATTGGTTCGTCTTTCTTTTCCATCGAAACATGTATTTTACCTACTGCGAAATTTTCATTTGCACCCGGATGGCATGTTCCGCAGGTTTCGGCAAGATTTTTTTTATTTACTGTTGAAGTAGGATCACCCGGTGGTTTTATGTTGTGAACGCCATGGCAACTTGCACAATTAGCAACCTCTACAGAACCGCCTCGCGATGCTAAACCATGATAACTTTTTTGAAAAGTTTCTATCCTGTCAGATGAAATGCCAAATTTCTCAGCCAACTTTACCGATGAGTGACAAGGTGCACAAACCTGTTCGGAAACATTTTGGGAAGCTACCGGCGCGTCGGGATTATTTACATCCAAAATATTATGCTCGCCATGACAGTCTATACATGCCGGCGCATCTATATTTCCCTTCATCAGAGAGACTCCATGAATACTTTCTTTGTATTCACGAGCAATTTCTTTATGACATTGTCCGCAGGTAACAGGAATGTTCATTTTGTTGACTGTCGAAGTTGAGTTGCTTCCTGGCTGTATATTATGACTTGTGTGACAATTAACACAGTTTGCAACCTTACTATTTCCTTTCATTAAAGAAGAACCATGAACACTATGTTCATAAGCCGTTAAAAAACCTGCAGAAGGTGAAGTTCTTATTCTTACCTGCGGATCATCGAGATGACAAGACAAACATAATTTTTCCTGGGCTATTTTTACTGTTATTGTATCGGCGCCAATGGTATTAACTATGCTTGCATTCTGATGACAGGTAATGCAATTAGGGGCACCTTTTACGCTTTCAGTAAGACCTTTGTAATGCCAGGACTTAACATACATTTCTTTTTCATCTTTATGACAGTTTCCGCATGAAGTACTTAGATTTGCGGAGGACCATTTGCTTAAATTTACTTTTGGTGACACAACATCGTGTGTGCCATGGCAGTTTTTACAAGATACGTCAGAGGTACCAGTTTTATTTCGCAACATCTGCGGATGAAACTGGTGTTTCGTAGGCGCATCTTTATGGCACAGTTTACAATCTATTGGAGTAATGTTTTCTTTATGCGGAAGCTCTTCGGGATTGAAACCGACATGACACGAAACGCAGGAAAGGTTTTTATGAGTAGAATTACTTAATACATTTGAATTAACAAAAAGGGAGATTTCTCTCCCTTCTTTTTCCATTGTTAATGTTTCATCTTCATGACACATAAGACAGTCATCGCTACTCTGGGCAAACAAATAACCTTGTGCACCGAGAGAAAGGAACATAATTAAAAAGGAGAGCGAAGCCGGTCTATTTACATTTTTATTTATTTTCAAACGTCTTATATATCTAAAGAACATTAACAATTTCTGTGAAAGTGAATTTTATTGTCCGTTTTCTTTTGATTTCAATGAACCAAGCCAGTCAGATAATACTTTTAGTTCTTCATCTGAACTCTTAAGTGTAACTTTATGTTGCTTATCTGCTATCTTCTCTTCCCTGGTTAAATATTTAGAAATAAATCCTGCATCGTAGGTATCACCTGTTTTAGAAAGGTCAACTGCATCTTTCTTTTTACATTCGATACCTGCTGTTTCAACTGAATGACACATAGTACATTTCTTCTCAATAAAAATATCTTTCCCCTCCGGGTTGCCCGTATTTAAAGAATAGGCAGCACCAAACAGAAAAACAACAAAGAACACAAACATCAGATAACTAATTAGATTCCGCATTTTTATACCACCTTATAACTTACAAATTTTTGAACAAATCATTAAAAGATTAGTTTTTCCATACGAAGTCAAAGCTTATGCCGTAAAAATCATTTTAATAAAAGTATTAAATGCGATTGTGTTTAAAAATATCTCTAAAAAGAGAGAAAAATCAAAGCGATTTATCGGATTTGAGAATGAAATTCCCCAACAAAAAGAACTTTAAATTAAAGAAATTAAGTAAGATGAAACTCCGGGTTTTTCATCTGCCTTTCATGCATTTTGAACTTATCAATTACGGCTGAACCGATAATAGACGCAACCTGTTTACAGTTCATCCCTCTTGTATTAATCACAAGGTGATACAAAAACGGGTCATCTATTCTCCTGTTAAATACAGAATGCAAATATTTCTTCCTGCGTGTATCATGCTGTTCAATAATCATCCGGGCATTTTGAAAATCAATATTATAGCGCTCGGCAAAATTTTTAATTCTTTCATTTAAAGGAGCTATTAAACGAACATGAAAAGTATTATTCAGATGAGATGTAATAACATTAGCCCCTCTGCCGATTATCATCGAGTATCCTAAAGAAGCAAGTTGAAGAACGGTCTCACTAGTTTTATGAATAAGAGTCCATTGCCCGGGTTGCCCGCTAAACATTTCATTCAGCATAGAAGAGAAAAACGATACCTTATCTTCCTCCATAAGATTTTTAAGTGTGGTCGGTAAGTAATGGTCTTCAAGAACTTTTTCAATCAGGTTTCTATCAAAGATTGTCCATTCGGGAGAATCCTGTTTAATATTTTCATTAAAGAACTTGATTAATTCTTCACAGACGAGCTTTGCGCTCGTTCCCGTTTCCCTTGAAAAAGTAATACAAGGACCGGGTGGCAATCTTTTTTTCCCGATCCCGTTTTTAACAGCGTGAGATTCAATATATAAACGGCATTTCTCTAATTCTCCGGGAATACGCATTTCTATATTCCTTTTTATTAAAGATTTTATAACCTAAGCCATAGTTCCACTAAAAGAAAGAGCATTATATGAAAAAGGTGGAAGGTTGTTTATATCGCCGTATACCAGGCAGCAAACTCAAATGTTGAACCGACCGAAAAACTTAACAGGAACTAAAAAAGGTCTTATAAATCATAGCACCCTCCACCAGTCATCATTCTCGTCGTATCAACTCGTAAGCAACGATAGCTGTTGTGTTACATTCTCGAGGTCAAATGGTTTGTAAAATACAGAAGTAACGTACTTTCTTATGCTCTGATCAAAAATTTTAAATTTATTATCGAAGACATAAAACATAATTATGGGAGTTCCCGACTTAAGCAATTTTAAATCCTGACATAAAATTTCTACATCTGTTGAAGGAGGAGTATCTAATATTATTAAATCACAACTGAAACTGGAACAAATAGCTTTTAGATCATCTATATCGGTTGTGGTCGTAATACTATAAGACGACTGAAGATACATCAGAAGGCTGAGGTTCAAAGTAAAATCGGGACTATAAAATATAATCTTCTTCATAGTAAAATCATTTATTACAGACGCACCGCTCCCTCTTGCGAAATATCCCATTTGCGTGCCATGTATCCTGTTTATAAGTAAATATAACGGGTGTTTAGATTATCTGTTTTACGGGGATTTTGGGAGAGATTATCTCAAAGTGTTAAGATATTCAATAGCAGTTATTCTCAGTAATGAAAAATAGTCGTCTTGATTTTAAGAAAAAGATTATGATTTGATATCTAATTCTTTAAGTTTTCTATAGAGGGTCGAGAGACCAACCTGAAGTTGTTCAGCTGTCTTTTCTTTATTGAAGTCATTGCTTTCCAGAGCTTTTAATATAAGATCTCTTTCATAATTTCTTACTGACTCCTCGAGCGATCCGGTTGTTAAAACAGCGGAATCATCAGCTTGCAAATAAAAGTTCGTCGGAAGATTTTTTATAGTTATGAAATCATCCTGGGAAAAAATAACTGCACGCTCAATAATATTCTCAAGCTCCCGAACCTCACCTTTCCACTTGTGTGTCATCAATGCACGAATAGCATGGTTGTCAATTCCCTTAATATTTTTATTCATTTCCATGCGGTACTTATTCAAAAAGTGATCAGCCAGCAGCGGTATATCTTCTATTCTTTCCTGCAACGTAGGCAGATTTATTTCAACCACATTCAGCCTGTAGTAAAGGTCCTCTCTGAACTTTTCTGCTTTTACTTCTTCCTTCAGATCACGATTTGTAGATGAAATGAATCTGACATTTACCGGCAGAGATAATGTGGTTCCAACCGGGGTGTATTCTTTTTCCTGCAGAACTCTTAAAAATTTCACCTGAAGCAAAAGCGGAAGTTCACTTATTTCATCAAGAAAGAGCGTACCACCTTCTGCTGCTTTAATGTATCCTTCTTTATCGGTAACCGCACCTGTAAATGCCCCTTTTTTATGTCCGAATAGTTCACTCTCAATAAGGTTCTCGGTAATAGCACCACAGTTAACTGCAATAAAAGGTTTATTTTTTCTTTTACTGTTATAGTGTAACGCACGTGCTACGAGTTCCTTTCCTGTACCGCTCTTGCCGGTTATCAAAATAGTACTTTCTGTTTCCGCCACAGTCTTTACTGTTTGATAAACATTCTTCATAGCGGTACTTTTCCCGATAATATTTTCAAAATCATAGTTTCTTTGTATCTCGCTGCGAAGTATCCTGTTTTCAAGCAGAATGTCTTTAGCTTCGAATAGCCTTCTTATTTTTAACAAAAGTTCATCAAATTCTACAGGCTTAAGTATATAATCGCTGGCGCCGCTGCGGAGAGCTTTTATCGCTGTATCAAGAGAACCAAAAGCTGTAACTATTATTACAGACGTTTTAATATCAAGCCTTTTTATTTCCTCGAGAAGTTCGGTCCCTTTCATAACAGGCATTTCAAGATCGCTTATCACAAGGTCAAATGAATTTTCTTTGAGTTTGTTATAAGCTTCTCTCCCATTCGCCGCCTCTTCAACAATATATCCTTCCTTTTTTAAAATGTAAGAAAGCGATTCTCTTATAATCTCTTCATCATCAACAACTAAAATTTTCTCAGACATAAACAAACCTCTATTTAGAATGAATTGGCAAAGATATTACAAAAGCAGTTCCCTCTCCAAGTTTGCTTCTAACCGTAATATCTCCCTGAAAGCTTTTGACTATACCGTAACTTACCCACAATCCGAGACCCGTACCTTTTCCTTCTTTCTTTGTTGTAAAGAATGGTTCAAAAATTTTAATCAGATGTTCATCTCTGATTCCGCTTCCAGTATCGTTAAAATTAATATAGACAAAATCGTCTTTAATACCGGTGGTTATTGTAATACGTTTATCTTTTTTGTCTTTTGCAATAGGCTCGGCAAACGAATCCACAGCATTAAGCAGAATGTTTATAAATACCTGTTCTATCTGGTCTGCAACTAACGGAAGGAGAGGTATATCCTCGTTTCTTTCAAAAATAAATTCAACGTCTTTTGCTTTAGCCCCGACCCTTGTAATATTAACTGCTTCTACAATATTCTGGTTAATGTCAATAAGTCTTAACTCGTAATTAGACGGTCTCGAAAAATCCACAAGGTCTCTGATAATTTTAGATATTCTTGTAACCTGACTTTTTATAAGCTCGTTTTTTTCTTTGATAAACTTATCATCTGTTGTTCTTTGTATAACCTGCACAAGTGCAGATATCGAAGCAAGCGGATTACCAACTTCGTGTGCAATACCGGCAGCAAGAGTTCCTATACTTTCCATTTTCTGAGAATGTATGAGCTGTTTTTCAAGAAATTTTTTCTCTGAAAGATCCCTGTGCACACCAAAAAATCCAAACACTTTTCCTTTACTATTAAGAATTGGCGATATCAGAAGCTGTGCATAAAATGGCGAACCGTCTTTTCTTCTATTCTCTACTTCACCAACCCAAACTTTACCGCTTTTTATAGTATCCCACATATCTGACCAAAAACTTTTCGAGTGTTTTTTACTGCTGAATATATTAGGATTTTTTCCAAGCAATTCTTCCCTCATATATCCACTTGCTGCCTCGTAAGCAGGATTAATATAAAGCATTTTCCCTTCGAGGCTCGTTATTTGAAGGGGAAAAACTGTCTTCTCTGCGATGTTATAAAAGCGGAGAAGATCCAGTTCTTTCTTCCTGGTCTCGGTAATATCTCTTGCAAGAATAATTAAATGTTCGCTTTCCCCATTATCGGGCTGGTATGTATATGGAGCAATTAAAAGTTCAACATCATAACTATTTTTTCCGGCAGATAATTTTGATTCGGTTATCTTACTTTTAAATTCATACTTACATTTTTCAATTTCTTTCAGAGTAGATTCCTTAACTACCTCATCAACCAGATCAATAAAGTTATGACTCTTTTCACCTTTCCAATTTAAATCCAATTTTATTCTTGCGGAAATATTAATATCCTCAACTACTCCGGTTCCGTCAAGAATGAAACACATATCGGGGAAGCTGTCGAACAGCCTGAAATCCAGCTTATAAAGTTCTTGCATCTATCAAATTCTCACATTTGAAAAACATTAATTACAATTATCATTTATTGGAAATCTCAATACCAAATTTAACACAATCCGGTCAATTCTTACAGGTAAATGGTTGAGTATTTCAACAGCAAAGATGGAATGAAGATTGAATAACCGGCAATTAAAGTGTTAAAAAAGTTGCTATTTATCAATTAAATAAAGCAAAATAAAAAAGAGGAAGAACATGGCGGTTATAGCTTTAATAGATGATGATTCTGATATAGTTGATGCTATCAGTCTTGTACTCACTTCAAAAAATTATAATGTAGTTACTGCTTCCAACGCTGATGATGGATTCAAATTGGTAAAAGAGAAATCTCCGGATTTGATAATCCTGGATGTGATGATGAATGAACAGGATGATGGGTTTTTCCTTGCACAGAAATTAAGACGGGAAAATGTTTCGGCACCTATTCTTATGCTTACTTCTGTGTCTAAATCAACTGGTATGGATTACAGACCGGGGGAGATACTTCCCGTAGATGAATTTGTAGAAAAACCTATAACTCCTGTTAAACTACTTGAGAATGTTGAAAGATTATTAACTCTGAAAGCGAAGGAATAATTGCATGTTGACATTGGAAAAAAATTCACTGTCTGAAGAAATAGAAGAACTTGTTTCACTATACGGAGAAAACAGAGGATCTCTTCTTGAAATTCTCGGTGCAATTGAAAAAAAGTATGGATACATATCTGAGTTTGCTCAACAGGAAGTTGCAAGACTATTAAATATTCATCCTGTAGAAGTTTACAGTTTCATTTCTTTCTTTTCGTTTCTACATTCAAAACCACAGGGACGTAATATGGTAAGGATGTGCAAAACAATTGCCTGTAATATGAAAGGCGCGGATAATATTTCCGCTGTTATTGAAAAAGAACTGGGTATTAAATTCGGTGAAACTACAAAAAACAGAAGAGTTACCCTTGAGTATACAAACTGTCTTGGCATGTGCGATTGCGCCCCGGCAATGTTGGTTAACGGAAAAATTTATACCAACCTTGACGTTGAAAAAGCGATAAAAATTATAAATGAATTGAAATAGAGGAATTAATGTCGACTTCAGCAGTAAACCCCAAAAAGCGAACAGGACCTGTTATTTTTTCAGAATACAATTCCGGGGACGGGATTAAGAAAGCTTTTAGTCTCAAAAGAGAAGATATACTTTTCGAGTTAAAAGAATCTAAGTTAAAAGGAAGAGGAGGTGCAGGTTTTCCTACTTCATCAAAATGGATGCTGACTGCTGCCGCCACATCAGAAAAAAAATTTTTAATATGCAACGCTGATGAAGGAGAGCCGGGAACATTTAAAGACAGGGTTTTGTTGCAGGAGTACCCTGAGCTTGTTTTTGACGGAATGGTAATAGGCGGGTACACTATTGGAGCTAAGTATGGAATAGTTTACCTGCGTGGCGAATATGAATATATATATGAATCGTTACAGTCTTACCTTCAATCAATGAGGAAACGGAATTTTCTTGGAAATAATATTTTGGGAAGCAATTTCAGTTTCGATATTAAAATACATCTTGGTGCGGGAGCTTATGTATGTGGCGAAGAAACTGCGCTGATCGAATCGCTTGAAGGTGAAAGAGGAGAACCAAGAAACCGCCCCCCGTACCCTGTAAATACAGGTTACATGGGTTATCCTACTGTTGTAAATAATGTAGAGACATTGGCTGCTGTTCCACACATAGTTTGCAAGAGCGGTAAATGGTTTAAGAAATTTGGAACAGATAAATCGACCGGATCAAAGTTATTCTCCGTTTCGGGAGATTGCAACAAACCGGGAGTTTATGAATTACCATGGGGAATAACTATCCGGGAACTTCTTAATATAGTTGAAGCTGAAAACACAAAGGCAGTTCAGGTTGGCGGAGCTTCAGGAATATGTATTCCAAAATCCGGCTTCGATAGAAAACTCGGTTATGAAGATGCTGCAACCGGAGGTTCAGTAATAGTATTTAACGAAAAGAGAAATATGCTGCAAGTACTGAAGAATTTTATGGAGTTTTTCGTCGAAGAATCATGTGGACAATGCACTCCCTGCAGAATCGGAAATGTTAAACTACTCGAAGGCGTTGAAAAGATAGAGAAAGGCAATTACACATTTTCATATATCAACACTTTGAAAGAACTCGGTAATACAATGAAAGTAGCTTCAAAGTGCGGACTAGGACAAAGCAGTCCTAACTCATTTATATCAATTCTTGAAAATTTTAAGGATGAAATCTTCAAAAGCAACGGAGCAAACAATGACAGAGTCGGATAATATCAGGGTTCCCGTCAGTCAGCAACCCCATTCAGTAACAAAGTCTAAGAAAGAAAACGGGATTGGTGGTCTTGTCTCTGTTCAAATAAATGAAAAGGCTGTTATGGTTCCTCTTGGAACTACAATTCTTGAAGCCTGCAGGAAAAATCAAATTCATATCCCCACTCTTTGCCATCATGAAGATCTCTGTTTAGCCGGTTTATGCCGTATTTGCGTTGTTGATGTTGAAGGTATGAAAACTTTACAGGCTGCGTGTTCATTCCCTATAACCTCTCCTTTAAAAATACATACTTCAACTCCAATGGTAAGAAAAGCAAGAAGACATATTATCGATCTCATCTTAAGCGAACATTGCGGGGAATGTTATTCGTGCATACGAAACGGAAATTGCGAACTACAGGCTCTTGCAAAAGAATATGGAGTTGACGGATACAGATTTGGTCATGTTGAGCAACCAAGATATTCAGTCGATAGATCATCTGTCTCAGTAATAAGAGATTTAAATAAATGTATTCTTTGCAGAAGATGTATAAGAACCTGTATAGACCTTCAGGAAGTAGGTGTCCTGGAAGCGATTGACAGAGGCGATAAAACACATATCGGAACTTTCCTGGATAAACCGCTTGCAGATGTTATTTGTATCAATTGCGGGCAATGTACAAACAGATGTCCTACCGCGGCTCTTTCTACAAACGATCCATCAGATGAAATATGGGAAGCAATTGATAATCCAAACAAGCATGTTGTAATCCAAACTGCACCTTCACCGAGAGCTGCTATAGGAGAAGAATTTGGAGTTGCACCCGGAAAATCATTTACTGGTGAACTTAACTCTGCTCTGAAAAGAATTGGGTTTGACAAAGTGTTTGATACAAATTTCACTGCTGATCTTACAATAATTGAGGAAGGAACAGAATTACTAAACAGATTAAAAAAAGTTTTGGTTAACTGTGATACTTCGGTTAAACTTCCTCAATTCACTTCCTGTTCTCCCGGCTGGATTAAATTTATCGAGCACTTTTATCCTGAATACCTTGATTATCTTTCAACAGCAAAATCTCCGCAGCAGATGTTTGGTGCTGTAATTAAAACCTTTTATGCTAAGGAAACAGGAATTAATCCTGATGATATTGTTACAGTTGCACTTATGCCCTGCTCAGCTAAAAAATTTGAATGCAACCGTCCCGAAATGAATTCATCCGGCTATAAAGACGTTGATTTCGGACTTACCACAAGAGAAATGGCAACAATGATTAAAGAAGCAGGTATTTATTTGCCGGAAATGCCGAAGACGGGTTTTGATGATCCTTTCGGTGAAGCATCGGGTGCAGGGTTAATATTTGGTGCAACAGGTGGAGTTATGGAAGCAGCTTTAAGAACCGTCTATGAGCTTGTAACCGGAAGAGAAGTTCCTTTTAAAAATCTTAACATAGAACCTTGCAGAGGATTCGAGGGAATTAAACAGGCATCTGTAAAGCTTGAAAATTGTGTTAATGAATACAGCTTTCTCGAAGGGGTTGACCTGAAATTTTTAGTTGCTCATGGTACGGCAAATGCAAAAAAAGTTATGCAGATGCTCAAGCGCGGCGAGCTAAATGATGTTCACTTTGTAGAAATAATGGCTTGCCCCGGCGGATGCCTTGGCGGCGGCGGTCAGCCAATACCTACTTCTGCTGAAATTAGAAGAAAACGTGCTCAAGCTATCTACGAAGAAGAAGCATCGCTCCCAATAAGGAAATCTCATGAAAATCCTTACGTAAAATATATTTATGAGAGGTTCCTGACAGAAGGTCCCTGCGGGAAACTTTCACATAAACTGCTTCATACACATTATACAAAAAGAGGAAGGTTTATTTCGTAGAGCAAGTTCAAGAAGATTTCTTAATTATCCTTGTAGTCTTAATCATTCCACTTCCCTCTCGATTAGGATTACTAAATTTTTCTGAAATTTAACAAACATGATTTCCTTAGTTCCCGATTGGGCGTGGCATTACGATTCTTTCTGGCAGGCAATCAGAAGAAGAAATCTCTGGTTTATAAAACTGCGCTATGGCGCAGTAATAATGCTGCTCTTTTTATCTTTCACGTCTGAATTTATTTTGGACGTTACTTTTTCAAAAGTACAATGGGAAGTCCTTATCCTTGTAACGCTCTCTATACTTATTTACAATATTATTCTTCAATACAGCAGGAGATTCGTAAAAAACGACCATGTTAAATTTAATCCTTTGCATCTTTCTCTTATTCAAATGGTGCTCGATTTATATGCGCTGACTCTCCTTGTTTATTACACCGGTACAATAGAGTCTCCGTTATACATGCTTTTTATTTTCCACATGATTATCGGAAGCATGGTATTACCGGGGAAAATAATATATTCTACTGCTTTTACTACTATTATAATTTTTGCTGCTCTAACTTTTGGTGAATATTATAATTTAATATCACATCATTCAATAAACGGATTGTTATCTGCACCCGTTTATAATGATATCAAATATGTAATTGCATTCGTATCGATCTTTACTTTTGTAATGGTAATGAGCGTTATTCTTGCAAACCGGATTGCAAAACAGCTGTATAAAATTGAGCAGGATCTTTTTGAGTCCTATGATAAGCTTAAAGCATCTGAAGCCGAAAAACAAAGGTACATTATGGCAGTTGTACACGAAATTAAATCGCCTATTGCTGCCTTGCATTCATACCTCGATCTTGTCCTGGAAAAATACCTGGGACCTCTGAATGATGCAGTAGAAGATAAACTTAAACGTGCAAGGGTTCGCTCCGATGAAGCGATAAAGTTAATTGAAAATGTACTTAAGATATCCAAGATCAGGCTGCTCGATGAAATAAACAAAGAGGAAATTGATATAAAGGAAATAATTTGCTCAACTATTTCAAAACAGATTACGGTAATCAACACTAAAAAAATAAAAGTTTCCGTAAACGACAAAAGAACTATTAAGAAGAAATGGCTTGGTGACAAACTCCTGCTTGACCTGGCTTTCTCAAACCTGGTTGGGAATGCCCTAAAATATGTCGGCAAGGAAGGCGTTGTTCATATCAATATCTCAGGAAATGAAAGTGAGCTGATGGTTGCGGTAAGTGATAACGGAATAGGAATTCCTGAAAAAGACCGGGAAAATATTTTCAAAGATTTTTACAGGGCTTCAAATATCAAAAAAGAATTTGAAGGAATAGGATTGGGATTATCATTTGTAAAGCAGATAGTAGAAAGACACAAGGGGCAAATTGTCGTTGAAAGTCCTTCAAAACTGGGAAATGAGAAGAACCCCGGATGCTGTTTTACAATTACACTACCTTATAACTGATTCAATTATTAGAAAGCTAATTTATATTATTTATACGAATGAAGAACCTTCATATAATTTGCACGTTCAAATCTCGAGGGATCTTCGACTTTCATATAGCTCATACTTCCTCTCATCTGGTCTAAGGATTCATACTCATTAACTTCCATCCAGTATTTTAGCTTTGTAATTACATCGGTAATGTGTCCGAATCCAAACTTAAGAAGGCAGGACATCATATGTGTTACTTTTGCACCAGCCATAATCATCTTTATAACATCTTTTTCAGTATATATTCCGCTTGTTGCTGCAAGATCAGCTTTAACTTTTCCATAAAGAATTCCAATCCATCTCAATGGCAATCTCATAGAAGCTGGAGAGCTTAAAATTACATTCGGCACAACTTCAAGTGTTTCAAGATCAATATCCGGCTGATAAAACCTGTTGAACAATGAAAGTCCTTTGGCGCCGGCTTTATCAAGTTCAGCTGCCATCCATGCAACGGAACTAAAGAAGGGATGCATCTTAACAGCAATAGGAATTGAAACATTGCTTTTAACTTCCTTAACTATATCGATGTAAGTTTTTTCTATCCATGATGACGGCTTGGAAGGATTTGTCGCAAGCAGGTAAATATTCAACTCAAGTGCATCTGCACCAGCCTGCTCAATCTTTTTTGAATAATCTATCCAGCCGCCTAACGATTTTCCATTTAAACTTGCAATTATCGGAATACCAACTGACTCTTTTGCTTTTCTTATATGTTCAAGGTATTCATCGGGTCCCAAGCGAAAATCAAACGGTTTAGGGAAGTAGTTTAAAGCTTCGGCATAACTTTCATCATGATATGTTGTACGGTGATGCAACTCAAGAGACTCGTTCTCAATCTGTTCTTCAAAAAGCGAGTAAAGAACAACAGCCGCAGCTCCTGCATCTTCCATAGCCTTTATTTTGGAAAGATCCTCCGAAATGGGTCCGGACGAAGGAACAACCGGGTTCCTTAAATCAAGTCCAAGGTAATTTGTTGTAATGTTCACTTTTCACCTGCTAAAATATTTATTAAACTTTCCTTTTTCTATCATAGAATAAATTAAACACAATGTTTAGCTTACTCAGATTTTTCTATTTTAGGATTTTCTTTTCCGTTGCCGGATAAAGCTAATTGTTCATACAGTTTCCATCTTTCATTAACATCATTCTGAGCTTCATCCATAAGTTTTTTAGCATGATCCGGATGCGTCTTGGTTAGCATTTTATATCGTGTTTCCATATAAGCATAATCTGCTAACGGTATTTTCAATCCTTTCGAGTCGAGCTTAAAGGGATTCTCACCTTTTGCAACAAGATCGGGATTATACCTGTAAAGCTGCCAGTAGCCGGAGTCAACTGCAGCCTTTTGATTTCTCATTCCTCTACCCATGTCGATTCCATGTGCAATACAGTGACTGTAAGCAATTATAAGCGAAGGACCATTATAAGCTTCGGCTTCAAGAAAAACTTTTACCGTATGTGCATCATTCGAACCCATTGCAACTTTAGCAACGTAAACGTTGCCGTAAGACATTGCCATCATTCCGAGGTCTTTCTTAGCCATCGGCTTTCCGGCTGCAGCAAACTTTGCAACTGCACCACGTGGAGTTGATTTAGACATTTGTCCACCTGTGTTCGAGTAAACTTCCGTATCGAGCACAAGTATGTTTACATTTTTCCCGGAGGCAAGAACGTGATCTAATCCTCCATAACCTATATCATAAGCCCAGCCATCTCCTCCCATAATCCAAACTGATTTTTTAACAAGATAATCTGCGAGGCTCAGTAAGTGATTGAATTCGCCTTTTGCTTCGTCACTGTATCCATTCGAAATAAAACTGTTTAATCTTTGTTTCAGTTGGGCAACTCTTTCGCGTTGTTCATAAATACCAGCTTCGTCATTCTGCTGAGCTTTAATCAATCCATCAACTAATTGATCGCCCAATTCATTCCTGTATTTTTCAAGTAATTGTTTTGCGTGTGTATTGTGCTTATCGATTGCAAGCCTGAAACCAAAACCGAATTCAGCATTGTCTTCAAATAATGAATTAGACCATGCGGGTCCCCTTCCATCCTTGTCAACCGTCCATGGAGTTGTAGGCAGGTTTCCGCCATAAATCGATGAACAACCGGTTGCATTAGCCACAACCGCACGGTCTCCAAATAACTGGCTGACGAGCTTTACATAAGGAGTTTCCCCACAGCCAGAGCAGGCACCGGAGAATTCAAATAAAGGTTCAAGAAATTGTGAGTCCTTAATTTTAGATACATTAACCTTTGTTCTGTCAAGGTTGGATAAATTAAGAAAATAATCCCAGTTGGCTCTTTCCTGCTCTCTGATTGGCAATTGCTCAACCATATTAATTGCTTTAAGCTTCGTTTCTTTTTTATTTTTTACCGGGCAAACATCAACACATAATCCACAACCTGTACAATCCTCAACAGCAACCTGTAAAGAATATAGAAGATTTTCACCATAATCTTTTGCTTTAAACTTTGTGTACTTAAATGTTTCCGGCACATTTACAAGTTCTTTTTCTTCGAATACTTTTGCTCTGATCGTTGCATGCGGACATACAAGCACACACTTATTACATTGAATACATATTTCCTTATCCCAGATAGGGACTTCAAGTGCAATGTTTCTCTTCTCCCACTTAGCTGTAGCTGTCGGGAAAGTTCCATCGCAAGGCATTTTGCTTACAGGAATATCATCACCAAAACCGGCAATAATATTGGCGGTAACATCTGAAACAAATTCCGGGGCATTCCCGGAAACTGCAGGTTGCAATTGGATTTTGCTTGTAACCTGCGCGGGAATTTCAACTTCGTACAAGTTCGAAATAGTCTGGTCAACAGCATTGAAGTTCATCTCTACTATTTTATCTCCCTTTGCACCATAAGTTTTCTTTATCGAATCCTTAATCATCCGGATAGCTTCATCCCTGGGAAAGATTTTGGAAATTGCAAAGAAACAGGTTTGCATTATCGTATTTATCCTTACACCCATTCCTGTTTCATCGGCTACTTTATAAGCATCAATTATGTAGAGCTTCATTTTCTTATTAATCAAATCCTTCTGGACTTTCTCAGGAAGTGAATCCCACACCAGTTCTTTAGGAACTTTTGTATTTAAAAGAAATGTCGCTCCTTCAACAGCATCCTTAAGCATATCCATCTTCTCAAGAAAAACCTGCTGATGGCATGCAATAAAGTTTGCTTTATTAACGAGGTAAGTCGATTTAATTTCTTTTGGTCCGAATCTCAGGTGAGATATTGTGGTTGACCCTGACTTCTTTGAGTCATAAACAAAATAACCCTGCGCAAAATAATCGGTGCTTTCACCAATAATTTTAATGGAGTTCTTATTTGCACCGACAGTGCCGTCAGCACCTAAACCATAAAACATTCCTTTGAAAGTTTCATCCGGTTCAACAGAAAAAGAAGTATCATAATCAAGGCTGGTGTTTGTAACATCATCGATTATTCCAACAGTAAAATGATTTTTAGGTTTATCTTTTTTAGCTTCATCAAAAACGGCTTTAATCATGGCAGGAGTAAATTCTTTTGATGAAAGTCCATATCGCCCGCCTACTATCTGGGGATAAGCAAATTTTAATTCACCATTACTGTATTTTTCTGAAATAGCATTTACTATATCAAGATAAAGTGGTTCTGCTGCGCCGGGCTCTTTTGTTCTGTCAAGAACTGAAATAACTTTTGTCGTTTCGGGAAGCTGTGCAATGAAATGATCAATTGAAAATGGTCTGTATAATCTTACTTTTACTGCCCCGACTTTTTCTCCTCTTTCAACAAGATAGTTTACAGTTTCTTCAACAGGTTCAGCACCTGAACCTACAATTATGATAATTCTTTCTGCATCCGGTGCACCTACATAATCAAAAAGTTTGTATTGCCTTCCGGTTAGTTTTGCAAACTTGTCCATCTGCTTTTGAACAATGCCCGGGCATTTAATGTAAAACGGATTAACTGTTTCTCTTCCCTGGAAGTAAACATCCGGGTTCTGAGCGGTTCCTCTTAATACAGGATGATCGGGGCTTAAAGCTCTCGCCCTGTGCTCGAGTACAAGCTTATCGTCAATCATAGATTTAATATCATCATTGTTCAATTGTTCAATCTTCATAACTTCATGGGAAGTTCTGAAACCATCGAAGAAATGAATGAAAGGAATTCTAGCTTCAAGCGTTGCAGCCTGTGCAATTAAAGCAAAGTCCATAACTTCCTGAACTGAACTTGAAGATAATAAAGCAAATCCTGTTGAGCGCGTTGCCATTACATCGCTATGATCTCCGAATATTGAAAGCGCCTGTGCAGCAATAGACCTTGCAGAAACATGGAAAACAGTTGAAGTTAATTCACCGGCTATCTTAAACATATTGGGAATCATTAAAAGCAAACCTTGCGATGCTGTAAAAGTCGTTGACAAAGCACCGGTTTGTAAAGCACCGTGAATTGCTCCTGAAGCTCCGCCTTCACTTTGCAATTCACTTACACTCGGTACTATTCCCCAAATATTTTTTTTACCGACAGATGCCCATGCATCGCACCACTCTCCCATGTTTGAAGAAGGTGTAATCGGATAAATAGCTATTACTTCATTAGTATTATATGCTACATACGCTGCAGCTTCATTTCCGTCTATTGTAACTTTTTTGCGTTCCATATCTCTCGATCGCTTAAAATAATTTAAAAAATTTTTGATTCGCTTAGCTTAGCCAACATTTATACCATTTAAAATTGCTTTGATTATTTACACTTTGTGCTTTTTTTATTATCAAAACAGATAAAAATGATAGAATAATTTTGAAGTTTTCTTAATTGTGAGAAAAGCGTATTTTGTCTTGTCAATCATTGATTATTTGAATGCTCTCCCGGTGGCATAAATAGTGATTTTCTCCGTTACAATTATTTAGATAATGTTAAGTACGACGATGTTTAATAAAATTATTCTGTTTTTGTCAATTATTTATTGCAGTTATACAATTTCACAAACAGGTAGGATTAGCGGAGTTATTAAAGACGCTAAAACAGATTTACCTGTTGAAGATTCCAACATCTTTATAGAAAATCTTAACACCGGAACAACGAGTGATAAAAACGGAAAGTTTTTTTTTGACGACCTTGAAGAAGCTACATACTCAATTACAATAACTCATATCTCTTATTTGGACCGACATATCGAAATCACTGTTGATAGTACGGAATTCATAAATATTTATTTGAAACCAAATCCAATTTCACTGGGCAACGTTATTGTTACAAGCTCTAAATTTGAAAGAACTGTAAAGGAAACACCAACTCCCTTTGCAATAGTTAATAAAGAAGAAATAATTAATAATCCTGCTATAACTCCCGCAGATGTAATTAAAAACGAACCCGGAATTTCTTTGGGCAGAGATGGCATCTGGCAAACATTTGTTTCTGTCAGAGGATTAAGCCGCTCTAATCTTGTCTACTTAATTGATGGAAACAGAATTGAAACATCAACAGAGCTAGCAGCCGGAATCTCTCTAATTAATCTGGATAACATTAAAAGAATAGAAGTCCTGAAAGGTGCTGCATCTTCTTTATACGGTTCTGGTGCAACAGGCGGGGTGATAAATCTTATTACTGATGATATAAGCTACAATGAAAATTTTAAATACGGTGTTACTATTTCAAACAGTAACAGGAGTGTTAATAAGGGAAGTTTCGGCGGAATAAATCTTTATCTAAAAAATGATACTTGGTTTGCCGATCTTAGCGGCTCGATGGAATATGCCGGAAACACACAAACGCCAACAGGAACTTTACCGAATAGTCAGTTCAAAACAAAAAGCATTTCTCTTTCATCAGGATTTAAACTGCTGCCGGATCAGGAAATAAAAGTTAATTATCAGAATTATGATGCAAAAGATGCCGGTCTGCCGGGAGGTAATTCACTCTTTCCTTCCCCTGCAAAAGTAACATATAAAAATGCTCAAAGAATTCTTTACAGCGCCGAATATAATATCAAAAATATTTCAACAAGCTTTACCGGTTTATCGTTGAAATATTTCTACCAGGAAATTGATCGTGATGTGGAGAACATTCCGAATACAATAAGCTCAATCCCTGCCCAGGGAAATAATCCTCCCAAAAAAGTGATGGTTCAGTCTGTTACTCCAAAAGGAAATCATAAAACAAATGGTGTGCAATTAACGGGAAACTGGGTAATAGGAGACAATTATTTCCTTGTGAGTGGAATTGATTTCTGGCAAAGAAAATTATTTACGTCACGCGAAAAAGATGTAATGACACAGATTCTAAGTGAAGATGGAAATACTGTTGTCAGCGAGGTAAAGAAAATCACGGGTGAGAAACCAATCCCTGATGCTTACTTTACCAGCACAGGAATATTTATTCAAAATGAAATATCTTTTTTAAACAACAGGATGAAAATAGATTTCGGTGGAAGGTTCGACTTGATAAACATAAAGAATGATGAAGTAAAAAATCCTTTATATGAAATAACAAACGGAATAAAAGATGAAAGCCCATCTAATCAGACTATAATCTGGAACTCAGGAAAAGGTGAAAATACATCCTGGAGCGGGAATATCGGTTTACTTTATAAATTAACCGAAGAATTAGATTTAACATTTAATTTTGCAAGGTCGTTCAGATCCCCATCTTTGGAGGAAAGGTTTGAATTTATTGACCAGGGCAATATTGTAAAGCTGGGTAATCCGGATTTAAAGCCGGAAGAAGGATACTTCTTTGACCTGGGCAACAGATTATGGAGTAAAAGATTAACTGTAAGAACAAATATATTTCTTAATCTTTTCGATAATCTTGTAACTGAAACGCAAGGAGAGTTTGAGAGCAGACCGGCACTTATTAAAAATAACATTGGTAAAGCAAGGTTATTTGGCTTCGAACTTTCCACTGAATATAATCTGTTAGACGAAATGGTTTTTTATAATACAGTTTCGTATGTGAGAGGTGAAGACACAAAAAATAATGTGAACCTGCCTTTGATACCACCATTAAATGGCAGAGCAGGATTAAAATTTCCATTATTTAATTATTTAAATATAAATTTAAACACGACGTTTTTCTTTAGACAGAATAATATTTCTGAAGGTGAAAAAGAAACTCCGGGTTATGTTTTATTAAACGCATCAATTTTTTCAAATAAATTCAGAATAGGAGAAGTTCATTTCCAGGCGGCTGCCGGTGTAGAAAATATTTTGGATAAAGCATACAGGGATCATCTTTCTACAAACCGGGGTTTGATAGATATTGAACCCGGAAGAAACATTTTTTTAAAGTTAAGATTAATGTGGGATAGTGAATAGTTATGGAATGGTTTGCACTTGCTTTTACTTCTGCTATACTTTCGGCTGGGGCTTCACTTTGTGAGAAGAAAATACTTTTTAAGCTTGATGCTCTTGAATTCTCATTTATTGTTTCAGTCCTGATTTTGCTCTTTACAGTTCCCTTTTTCTTTTTTATAGATTACTCGCTGATTACTTTCGAAATCATGTCGGTGCTTTATATTAAAACTCTCCTGAATTCTTTCGCTTTTCTTTTTGTAATGCTTGTAATAAAAAACTTAGAAATAAGTGAGGCACTACCATTAATGATTCTGACACCTGCCTTTATTGCGGTTTTTGCTTTTGTTTTTATTGGCGACGAGCTCTCTGCTAAAGAGGTCGGAGGCATTGCCCTGTTTATTAGCGGCACGTACCTGCTTGAGAATGCCGGGAAGAAAAATTTTATTTATCCATTTAAAACCCTGCTAAAGTCCAAAAGTCATCTTTATGTTTTGATCGCTCTTCTTCTCTTCACTGCAACTTCAATCTTAGACCGGTTACTTGTAACGGATTTGAAACTTCCTATCAACACCTTTATCGGGTTTCAACATGTTTTTTATGCGCTTAACTTTTTAATAATGTATCTCATAAAGAAGAAAAATTTAGTAAGGGGAAATAGTATTTATAATAATTCTATATTATTATGGATAATTTTAACAGCCATTCTTACTGTGGGTTACAGGTACACACAAATTAGTGCCGTCACGCTTGCGCCAGTAGCCCTGATTATTGCGGTAAAAAGAATATCGGTTTTTTTTAGTACTGTGGCGGGAGGGAAAATATTTAATGAGCATCATCTTCTTTGGAGAGCAACTGCCACTGTTATCCTGATAGCCGGTGCCCTTATGTTTCTTTGATGCTCTTTACAACTTCGCTAATCTATAAAACAATTACAGTAAACAACATATATAATAAATAAAGTATAAGCCATCCGAACCCTACAAAGACCAAAAACCAAACTACGTCATAGGCTAAAAACTTTTCTTTTATTTCGTGCAGAGTCATAGCTTTTCTCCCAATAATTTTACTTGTTGAATATTTCTACACCAAAGAGACAATTTATATACCATGTGATATTCATTTGGTTATAAACGTTTTCAGCAAGTATCATTTTCTCATTTCTCAAAAACGATAATCAACTAAATTATTTATCGAAATTAAGAAAGCCGGATCACTGTTTCGGGCAGATTACCTCAAATTCATTATCTAAGAAAAGGATATTATTGGAATAAAGATTGTATAAACGCATCAAGTATTGCTCGTCATAAAGAAGTATGAGGCTAATGAAACCGATTAAATTTCAGCTTAAATCTGTATGAAAAAAAAAGGTAAAAGATATCAATGAACAGTATGAACTTAGCCCTCGTAAATGAAGATCCTGAACAGAAAAAAAGGAAGCATTCTGCACGAGTCGAAATTGAAGGAGAGCTTTGCAAAGAATGTCTTTTATGTATAGAAGCATGTGCCCCTGACGTTTTAAAAGTATCTCAAAAGCTGAATAAGCTTGGATACCATGCAGTGGAGTATATTGGTGAAGGATGTACAGGTTGCGGCGTATGTTTTTATGTTTGCCCCGAACCCGGAACAATTAAAGTTTACAAAAGAATAAATGAATCTTAGCTCTTAGGAATGTTATGGCAAAATTATTT
>Ga0209640_10001161_pt1 | contig 21929 bp, 24 predicted proteins | sample RifCSP10_1_FD_184018 | JGI IMG/M metagenome (GOLD analysis project Ga0209640, IMG submission 184018) | Soil microbial communities from Rifle, Colorado - Rifle CSP2_sed 10_1 (SPAdes) (version 2) | ecosystem: Environmental > Terrestrial > Deep subsurface > Rock core/Sediment | place: Rifle...
GGCACCTGCGCGGCGGCAGGGTGTAGCCCATGAAGAGACCATTCGTCGCGATCGCGGTCCTCGGCCTCGGCGTTGCCGTCGACGCGGCGGCGCAAGACGCAGCCGTCGAGCAACGGGGCAAAGAAGTATTCGATGACTGGTGCTCGGCTTGCCACGGCGACGGCCCCGGCAAGCCGGGCACGAGCGCGCTGCAAGCGCTCTACAACGGTCAAAAGCCGGCGCTGCTCGAGGAGCGCACGGACTTGACGCCCGAGCTCACGAGGTCGTTCGTGCGCACCGGTGTGACGGTCATGCCGTTCTTTCGCAAGACCGAGATCAGTGACGCCGATCTCGACGCGCTCGCGGCCTATCTCGCGCCTTGAGGTCCGTAGGAGCGTGAAATTGGGAAATTGGGGACAGTTTACCTATTTCCCGGCGCGTCCCGAGGCGGCGGGTCGCGAGCCTGGAAATAGGTAAACTGTCCCCAATTTCACGCCGCGAATGGCCCGTCTCGCCGTCAAAGTCGTCCCGCGCGCGTCGCGCACCGAAATCGTCGGGTGGGCACAGGGGCGTTTGCGGATCCGTGTTACCGCCGTGCCCGAGCGGGGAAAAGCGAATGCCGCGGTCGAGGCGCTGCTTGCCGAAGCACTGCTCATAACGCGCCGCCAAGTGCGCGTCGTTGCCGGTCATTCGGCGGCCCAGAAGCTTGTCGAGATCGAGGGCTTGACGCAGGCCGACGTCGAGGCGCGGCTTCCCGTAGGAGCGAGTTTTGCTCGCGATTCTTGATTCCGGGAAGATCGCGAGCGAAGCTCGCTCCTACTACAGGACGCCGTCAAACGGTCGCGATGAGCTCGCGCATCCGCTGACGCGCCCCTTCGTCGGGCACGGGCCCGAGAGCGGTCGCCGCATTCTCCGCCATGTGTTCCGGATTGCTCGTTTCCGTGAGCACGCAGGTGACAGCAGGATTCGCGAGAATGTACTTGAGCGAGAACTGCGCCCAGGTCGTGCAATCGAACTCTGCCGTCCACGGGGGCAGCGGAGTGCCTTCGAGACGCCTGAAGTAGGCGCCGTTCATGAACGGCCGGTTGATGAGCACGGCGAGCCCGCGGTCCGCCGCCATCGGCAACAAGCGATCTTCCGACTCCCGTTCCGTGATCGAATAATTGATCTGCACGAAATCCGGATGCTCGCGCTCCAGGAACGATTCGAGCTCACCATACAGCGATGCCTCGGCGACCGTGACGCCGATGTATCGCGCTGCGCCGGATTCCTTCCATGCGCGCAGGTTCGGCCAGTGCACGTCGACGTCGGTCAGACTGAAGACTTGGACGAGATCGATGACGTCGCGGCCATAGAGGCGCCGCGTTCGCTCGAACTGGGCGATGCCGGCCTCTTCCCCGACCTGGTCGATTTTGCTCGTCACGAATAAGCGGTCGCGGAGCTCGGGCTCGTTGATGACGCGGCCGAATCCCGCATCGTTGTCCTCGTCGCGCGGCCATGTGTCGACGACCTTGCCGCCATGGGCGACGAGCGTGCGTAGAACCTGCCGCAGCGGCTCCTCGCCCGCGGTCGCAATCTCCTGCACGACCTTGCTCGAGCCCAAGCCGATGATCGGCAGGTTCTCACCGGTGGCGGGAATCGGACGCACCGGCATCGCCGTTTGAGCGACTACCGCAGGGGCAAGACCCGCGGCCGGCAGAACCGACATCAAGGCCAGAAAATCGCGCCGCGTCGTGTTCTCCGTCATGTGAGGGCTCCGCATCGGTCGATGTCGCGGGGTCAAAGCTTAACACCGTGGCCGCGGCCGCCGGCAGGCTTGACAGTCTATACTGTGTGGCATACAGTGTGTGCCGCACAGGATAGGAACGAACCGACTCGATGCCTTCCGACCTCATCGAAAAACTGCGCTTGGAGCTTCGCCGCGGCTCGCTGATTCTGGCCGTCCTCGCTGAGCTCGATGTCGAGCACTACGGCTACACGCTCCGGAAATCCTTGGCCGAGCTCGGCCTCGAGATCGACGAGGGCACACTCTATCCGCTGCTTCGCCGCCTCGAGTCGCAGGGCTTGCTGACGAGTGAGTGGCGCGAGGAAGACAAGCGGCAGAAGCGCTTCTACCGGCTCTCACCCGAGGGCGGAAAAGTTCTCGAGCAGTTGTTGCATGAGTGGCGGACGTTGAACGCCGCGCTCGACAAGATCGTATAGGAGGATTGCGATGGCCGGTCTCATCGATCAGTACTTGTTGCAGCTCAAGACTTACTTGCCCGCCAAGCAGCGAGAGGACATCGCCGCAGAGCTCGGCGACAGTATCTTGTCGTCGGTCGGCGAGCGCGAGCGCGAGCTCGGCAGAAAGCTCGTCGACGACGAGCTCGTCGCGCTTCTCAAAGGATTCGGTCATCCGTTGCACGTCGCGGGGCGCTACCTGCCGAAGCAATACCTCATCGGACCGGGCGTCTTTCCGCTTTATTGGTACGCCCTGCAGGCCGTCGTGATCGTTGCCGCCGTCATCGCGGCAATCTTGGGTGCTATAGCGCTCCTCACGGATCCGCGGCCCATGCAGTCGTTCGCGGGGCTCTTGTGGGACGCATGGTGGGTCGCCTTGAACGCCGCGGCCGTCGTCACGTTGGTCTTCGCCGTCATCGACTACCAGGGCATTCGTCTGCGTCTGTTCGAGGATTACGATCCACGCAAGCACGAGGGCGGTATCTTGAGCTTGCGCGCGGCGCCGTTGTCGCCGATTCCGCGCAGCGACACCATCTTCGAGATCGCTACAGTCGCGATCCTGTTCGCTTGGTGGGTCGGGTGGATCGATTTCGTCAACATGACCGGTGTAGGTGTCGCCGTCCAATTCACGGAGGCGATCGAGCCCTTCTACTGGCCCGTGCTCGTGCTTTGCGTGGCCGACGCTGCAAGGCTCGGCGTCGATCTCGTATACGCATATAGAACGCTGCCGCGCACGATCTTGCGGCTCATCTTCAGCATCGCATGGCTTGTTCTCATCGTGCTGCTTTTTCGCACCGACGGATTGATCGAAGCCGTGCCGGGGAGTTTCCCCGATCCGTCGCGCTTCGATGCCGTCACCATGATGGAGCGCGTTTTCCGCGTCACGCTGTTCGTGCTCGGCGCGGTCACGGCCGCTACGATCGGCGCCGACTTGGTGCGCATCGTGCGACGCTAGCGCTGAAAAGAAGAGGGCCGCGTGCGCGGCCCTCCGTGAGACGGGGTCTCGTGCCCCTCAGGAGGCGTCCCTGGTTCCGTAAAGCGAGTGAAAACTCTGCGGACGCACTGAAACCCCAAGATTCTCACTAGACATGGGATCACCTCCTTTGGATTGTAAGACCAACCCTAAGGGTCGCCGATTCTTTCCCAAAAGCCAAGGGCCTAAAAGCCAATGGCCCAAGAGACAACGGAATTAGTGCACGGTCGGCGAGCACGGTACGCGGACGAGGAGGTCCTTGAGCTCGGGTACTGCGTCTTCGCTGTGCAGCCACTCTGCGACTTGGGGTTTCCACGACCCCAGATTCAACGCGATGAGCCGCAAGTACGCCTTCACGGCTGCTTCGTTCAGTTCTGTTTCCATGCTTGTCTCCTTCGTGCGGATATGGGGTCACGCGCGGTCGGATCAAGCTGCGCTGCGGCACCGCTCGGGTTGCGCCGCGCGGGGATTTGGTCGAGACTTTTGCATTCCCCTCAATCTCTCTCGAGGAGTCCGCATGTTCGAGCTCGACGTCAACGGCAAGGTCTACGAGGTCGGCGACGACGTCGATCCCGCGACGCCGCTCCTGTGGGTGCTCCGCGATACGCTCGGTCTCGTCGGCACGAAGTACGGCTGCGGCGTCGGGCAATGCAGCGCCTGCATGGTGCATTTGAACGGTTCCCCGATCCAGTCGTGCCAGATTCCTGCGCAGAGCGCCACCGGGCAGCGAGTCACGACGATCGAAGGGCTCGCCGGCGAGGGTGGGCAACTGACTGCCGTTCAGGAGGCATGGATCGAGGAAGACGTGCCGCAATGCGGCTACTGCCAAGCCGGCCAAATCATGAACGCGACCGCACTGCTTGCACGCAATCCGAGCCCCACGGATGCCGACATCGATACGGCGATGGCAGCGAATATTTGCCGTTGCGGCACCTACAACCGCATTCGCAACGCCATCCACAATGCGGCCGCGCGCATCGCGAATCCGGGCACACCGCGAAAGGGGGCCGCGTCATGAGCTTCACCGAACCGAAATCGACCGCCGACGTGTATTTGCCCGAGTACCTCCAAAAGCTCGCCGCGGACGCTGCCACGTCGCCGGCGTTGAGCCGGCGCAGCTTCATCAAGATCACGGGACTCGCGGGCGGCGGGCTCGTGATCGGCTTCTCGCTCGGCACTGCGGGCACCAAGGCATGGGCGCAAAGCGGCACCGAAGTGTTCGTCGCCAATGCCTACGTTCAGGTCCGTCCCGACGGCACGGTCGTCTTGTTCGCGAAGAATCCCGAAGTCGGGCAGGGCGTCAAGACGTCGTTGCCGATGATCCTCGCCGAGGAAATGGACGCCGATTGGGCTTCCGTGCGCGTCGAGCAGTCGGAGATCGATGCCGACCGTTACGGGCCGCAGTTTGCGGGCGGCTCGACCTCGATTCCGATGAACTGGACGACGTTGCGGCGCGCCGGCGCGGCGGCGCGGGCGATGCTCGTTGCGGCGGCGGCGGAGCGACTCGGCGTGCCTCCCTCGGAGCTTTTGACGGACGCCGGGTTCGTGATTCACCAGGCGTCGAACCGGCGCATCGGTTACGGGGACCTCGCCGCAGGCGCGGCAGAGATGCCGGTGCCGGACACGGAGTCGTTGATTCTCAAAAAGCGCGAGGATTTCAAGCTGCTCGGCCGGCGCATCACGGGCGTCGACAACGTCAAGATCGTCACAGGGCAGCCGCTATTCGGCATCGATCAGACACTGCCCGGCATGCTGTACGCGTCGTATACGAAAGCCCCGGCCATCGGCGCTTCCGTCGCAGCCGCGAATCTCGAGCACATTAAGTCGTTGCCGGGCGTGCGAGATGCCTTCGTCATCGAAGCGAAGGGCGACGCGATCGAGTTCAATCCCGCGGCTCCGGCGCTCTTGTGCGGCGTCGCGATCGTCGCGAATTCGACGTGGGCGGCGTTCAAGGCGAAGCGCGAGCTGCAAGTGACGTGGGACGAGGCGCAAGCGTCACGCGACAGCTGGTCGGCAGCCGTCGCCGATGCGCGCCGCTTGGCGACCCAAGACGGCGCGACGACACTCGCCGACAAGGGCGACGTCGCCGCAGCCTTCGCCGCGGCGAGCGCGACCGTGGCAGGCGTTTATACGTACCCCTACATCTCCCATGCCGATCTCGAGCCGCAGAACTGCACGGCATGGTTCAAGGGCGATTCCATCGAGATTTGGGCGCCGACACAGACGCCGCAAGCCGCCGTCGATGCGGTAGCGGCATTGCTCGATCTGCCCAAGGAGCGCGTGACTTTGCGCCAGCTGCGCGGCGGCGGCGGCTTCGGCCGGCGGCTCGCGAACGACAGCGTCTGCGAGGTCGCCGCGATCTCGCGGCGCTTAGGCGCACCCGTCAAGGTCCAGTGGATGCGCGAAGACGATATGGCCTTCGACTACTACCGTCCCGGCGGCTTCCACTCGTTCAAGGCGGCGATCAGCGCCGGCAAGCTCACCGCGTGGCAGGACCATTTCATCACTTTCACGCGCAACGGCGCCGCGCCCGTGAGCGCCGCGAACCTGTCGCCGCAGGAGTTTCCGGCCAACGTGCTCGGCAACGCACGCTTGACGCAAAGCATGCTCGGCTCGAAGGTTCCGACCGGGCCGTGGCGCGCCCCGGGCTCGAACGCCATCGCGTTTGCCGTGCAGTCCTTTCTGCACGAGTGCGCCGTGGCCGCGAACCGCGACCATGTCGAATTCTTGCTCGAGATCATGGGCGAGCCGCGCTGGCTCGAGCCCGGCAATCCGCGCGTCATGAACACCGAGCGTGCCGCGGGCGTCATCAAGCTCGCCGCGGAGAAAGCGGGCTGGGGACGACCTCTGCCGCGCGGCCGCGGCTTGGGGCTCGCGTTCCATTTCAGCCATGCAGGGCACTTCGCGGAGGTTGCCGAGGTCAGCGTCGACGAGAACCGCAAGCTCACGATCCACCAAGTGACCGTCGCAGCCGACATCGGTCCGATTGTCAACTTGAGTGGTGCGGAGAATCAATGCCAAGGCTCAGTCATCGACGGGATCAGCACGATGATGGGTCTCGAGATCACATTCGAGAATGGCCGCGTCGAGCAGCGCAACTTCGACCGTTACCCGATCTTACGGATCTCCCAGGCACCGCGCGTGGACGTGCACTTCGTTCAATCAGACTACGACCCGACGGGATGTGGCGAGCCCGCGTTTCCGCCGGCTGCGCCTGCCGTCTGCAACGCGATCTATGCGGCGACCGGCCGACGCGTGCGCACGCTGCCGCTCACGCGGGAAGGCTTCAGCATCTGATTGGAGGTAGGAGCGGCGTCTCTTTGTGGGGCGTCTCTTGTGGGAGCGGCGTCCCGCCGCGATTCCCTAATCGCGGCCGGAGGCCGCTCCTACAGGCTTGATGATCAACAGATCGCAGGGTAGGTGATCGAGCACACGCTCCGCAGTACTGCCGAGCAGCAGACGCTTCAGCGCGCTTCTCGATATCGCCCCCATGATCACGAGATCCGCGTGCAATTTCTCGATGAGGGCCACCAACACATCGCGCGTGTCGCCCTCGCCGAGGTGAACGTTGGCCTCCGGTATCGCGTAGCTCGCGAGCAGATCGTCCAACGCTCGTTGATGCCTGCGCTTGAGCCCGAGCATCACTTCGTGAATGGGCTCGGCGATCGGAAACGCCATCGCATCGGCGGATACCGCATATGCCGGCGCCGGATCGAAGGCATGCACGATATGCATCTCGGCTTGGGCCGTCGTGCTGAGCTGCTGCGCGGCCGCGATGATCTTATGGTCGAGCTCGGCGGGCTTGTCGCGCTCATGAGAGGGGTCGACGGCCGCGATAATGGTCTTGATGGCCTCCGGAGACGAGGCCTTGACGAGCATGAGCGGCGCCGGGCAGTCACGGATCAAGTTCCAGTCCGTATTCGAGAACAGCGATCGTCTGATCAGCTGATGGTAGTGCGTGTCCTTGAGCACGATGTCGGGATTGCTCTTGGCCACTTTGCGCACGATGCCCTCGTGGAGGGGGCTGTCCCAGGCCGTGTCGATCGCCACCTTGATGCCGGCGTCAAGCAGCGGCTGGGCCAGCTTTTTTAGGCGCTGCGCATTTCTCTGCATGAGCGCCGAGCGTGTCTTTTCGAGCTGCGCCGAATCGAAAAACATCTCGCCCGTGAGATATTGGTCGTAGTCGCAGATAAAGAGCTCGACCGACGCCCCGGTCTTTTGTGCAAGCCACCTCGCGCGCGCGATCACGGGATTGTCCTTGGCGGTCGGGTCGACGATCACGAGTATGTTTCTCAAGGCTTCCATAGTCGCTCGCTCTGTGCTTAATATCCGGCCAGAGGGGAATTTACATTGAATTTCCTGTAAAGCGCTAATCGGACCTAGACCGTAGCGAGGTTCGGAAATTACGTATGGCGTTTAATGAACTCGCGGGCGCACAGGAACGGGCGCCGGCAGCTGTTTTGCACGCATTGCTCGACGCAGCCGTCGACGCGATCGTGATGATCGACTCGCACGGCGCAATCGTAACCTTCAATCATACGGCCGAGCGCATGTTCGGCTACGTGCAGAGCGAAGTCCTCGGCCAGCCCGTCCATACGCTCATGCCCGAACCCTACCGCAGCGAGCATCAGCGTTACGTGCAACACTACGTCGAAACGGGCGAGAAACGGGTCATCGGCATCGGCCGCGAGGTGCAAGGTAGGCACAGCAGTGGGCGGGTATTCCCCATCTGGCTGTCCATAGGCGAGGCCGCCGTCGGCGGAAGCCGGCACTTTGTCGGCATCATCCGGGATCTGTCCGTGCAGAAAGCCGCGGAGGAAGAACGCCGTGCGCTCGAGGCGCGCCTCGCGCACGTCGGTCGATTCAATCTCATGGGAGAGATGGCCGCCGGCATCGCGCATGAGATCAACCAGCCGCTGAGCGCGATCGCCGCCTATTCGCAGGCCGTGAGGCGGTTGCTCCAGAATCCGGCCGCGGAGAAAGAAGCGCTCGAGAGAGCTTGCGAGAACATGTCCGTACAGGTGCATCGTGCAAGCCAGGTGATCGAGAACCTGCGCAATTTCATCCGCAAGCACGACGTCATCAAGGAGTTGCTCGACCTCAACGATGTGATCGTCGATGTGATGACGCTGGTGCTCGCCGACACGAACCGGGCGGGCATCGCCGTCTCGACGCATTTTGCGGAGAATTTGCCCACAGTCGAAGGGAACGCGATTCAGCTGCAACAAGTGCTGCTCAACCTCACCCGCAATGCCGTCGACGCCATGCAGACATCCGCCCGCAAGGCGCGCGGTATCCGCATCGCCACCTGCAGCAGCCACAAAGGTGAGGTGAGCTTCGAGGTGCGAGACCACGGAACAGGCGTTTCCTCGCGGCTCCGTCAAGCCATTTTCGACCCCTTCGTCACGACGAAAGCGGAAGGACTCGGCGTCGGCCTCGCGATCAGTAGAACCATCGTGCAAAACCACGGTGGTAAACTGAGCTACAGTGACAATCCGGAGGGCGGCGCAGTGTTTACCGTATCGTTACCCGCCGGGACGGAGGGCTCGCAGTGACTGACGAGCGCACGATCGTTCATATCGTCGACGACGACGCCGCGGTGCGTGATTCGCTGAGCCTGCTGCTGCGCACGGTGGGGCTCCCGAGCCGCACGTATGCGTCAGCCGACGAGTTCCTCGTCGCATACATGCCGGAAGAGGTCAGTTGCCTCGTCGCCGATATCCGCATGCCCGGGTTGAGCGGCCTGGAGCTGCAACAAGAGCTGCTCGAGCGGCATGCCGATGTCCCGATTATTTTCATTACCGGGCATGGCGACGTTCCCATGGCCGTCAATGCCATGAAGTGCGGGGCCTTGGACTTCATTCAGAAGCCGTTCAGAGACCAGGATCTGCTCGACCGGATCCATCACGCTTTGCAGCAGGCGAAAGCCGCGCGTAACGCGAGGCTCGAAACCACCACGATTCAGGAACGATTCAGCGCACTGACGCCGCGCGAACGCGAGGTCATGGACAAGGTGGTCAGCGGTTGCGCCAATAAAGTCATTGCCATGGACTTGGGCGTGAGTCAGCGCACCGTGGAATTGCACCGCGCGCGCGTGATGCAGAAGATCGGCGTCCGCTCGCTCGCGGAGCTGGTCCGTTTGGCGCAGAAGGGACGCGAGACGAGCTAGCTCACGGGTACTGCAGCTCAAGGACAAAATCGACGACCGCCCGGATGCGCCGCTCGGGTGCGTCCGCCCCGCGGACCAGGCGCTCCGTGGCCTCGAATACATCGCCCCAGATGGGCATGTAGCGGTCTCCGTGCGACGCCGGCAGATTGCGGCCGTCGACGAAGGCCGCGACCGAATCGGCGGGGAACACCCCCTCGTTGCGCGCGCGGAGCGTGCGCAAGTTCGGCACCGTCACGCGCATGATGCCGGCCGCGGGCCCGTCGCCTTCGCCCTGCGGGCCGTGACAGGACGCGCAGTGCGTGACGAACGTCTGTTCTCCCGACGGCAGCGGTCGACTCGATTCGGAGGCGCACGCCCCCACGCTCACGGCGAGAACGAGCATCGCTATTTGTCGGCGCATGGCAAGATCCTAACGTGGTTGGGCGGCACGATATACTGCGATTAGTACTTACCGAGAACGACTTAAGCACAGGAGCTCGATATGGGACTGGCCGATCAGCAATGCATTCCTTGCAGAGGCGGTGTCCCGCCGCTCGGGAATGAGCGAGTGCAGGCGCTGCTCAAGGAGCTCGGCGGCGGCTGGCAAGTCAACGCGGCCGGGCACTTGGAGCGCGCCTACAAATTCAAGAACTTCTCCGGTGCCCTCGAATTTGCCAATGCCGTCGGTGCCATCGCGGAGGCAGAGGACCATCACCCGGACTTGAAGGTCCGCTGGGGAGAGTGCGGCGTCGAGATCTGGACGCATAAGATCGGCGGACTCACCGAGAGCGACTTCTATCTCGCCGCCAAAATAGCTCGCCTGCCTTCGTCTTCGTAGGAGCGAGCTTCGCTCGCGAATATTGAAGATCGCGAGCAAAGCTCGCTCCTACAAGAGCTTGAAAGCTCGCTCCTACAAGAGCTTGTGGGAGCGGCGTCCCGCCGCGATTCTTAAGATCGCGGCCGGAGGCCGCTCCCACACGATGCCTCAAAGGTACGCGTAGATCGACGCGAGCACTCCGAGCACGCTGGCGAGAAACACGCTATGCTTGAACGTGAAGCGGAACAGCTTGCCCTCCTCGGAGCGCGCCATGCCGGTCGCGGCGACTGCAACCGCAAGGCTCTGCAAGCTGATCATTTTGCCCATTACACCGCCCGCCGAGTTCGACGCGGCCATGATCGCGGGATCGAAGCCCAGTCTGCCCGCGGCGACGACCTGCAAGTTGCCGAACAGCGTGTTGGACGAAGTGTCGCTGCCGGTCAGGAACACGCCGAGCCAGCCGAGCAACGAGCTGAAGAACGGGAACAACGCCCCGGTCGCGGCAAAGGCGAGCCCGAGAGTCACGGTCGCGCCGCTATAGTTCATGACGAACGCGAGCCCGAGCACGCACGCGATTGTCAGCATCGAGAACGCGAGCTGTTTGGCTACCGAGCCCAGCAAGCCGATATACATTCGGAGCGAGACGCGCAGCACGAGGGCGGCGGCCATCGTAGCGAACGCGCAGGCAGTGCCCGCGGCCGCGAGCCAGTTCAAGTTGAAGATCGCGGTGTACGGCGCCGCCACGGCGACCACGGGGGGCATGCGCTGGATCTCATTGTGCAAGCCCGGCCATTCGATCGGGACACTCACCGTGCTCAAGACGCTCGCCGATCGCGGGTAACCCCAGACCAGTACGAACGCCACGAGGAACAAGTAGGGCGACCATGCGAGCAGCGTCCGGCCGAAACCGTGCGATTTGATCTGCATCGACGCCTGCGTCGGGGCCTGCGTATCACCTTCGATCAAGAAATGGTCCTTCGGCTGCCAGACCTTGAACAGCGCGACTAGCCCTAAGATGGCCGTGATCGCCGCAAGAATGTCGACGAGTTGCGGGCCGACGAGGTTCGAGACGATGAGCTGCACGGACGCGAAGCAAACCCCGCAGACCACGGCCGCGGGCAGCACGCCTTTGAGGGCGCGGAAGCCGCCCATCACGAGGATCAAATAGGCGGGGATAAAGATCGACACCGGCGCGCAGAGCCGGCCGACCCAAGCGCTGAGCTCGGCCTCGGGCAGTCCGGTGATGATCGCGAGCGTCACGACCGGGATGCCGATCGAGCCGAAAGCGACCGGCGCGGTATTCGCGAGTAAACAAATCGCAGCCGCGAAGAATGGCGAGAACCCGAGGCCCGTCAGCATCGCCGCGGCCACTGCGACCGGCGTTCCGAATCCGGCGGCGCCTTCGATGAACGCACCGAACGCGAAAGCGATGAGCATGGCTTGAAGTCTTCGATCGGCCGTGAGACCGCCGATCGAATCTTTGATGATCTCGAAGTTGCCGGTCTCGAGCGTCAGTCGATACAGCACGACGGCCCAGTAGACGATCCAGCCGATCGGAAACAGGCCAAAAGCCGCGCCGAGCGTCGTCGAGCTCACGGCGAGACTGAGAGGCATGTCGTACACGCCGACGGCGATCACGGCGGCCGTGCCGAGCCCGGCCAGCGCAGCTATCCACGCGGGCTTGCGCAACACGCCGATCAGGAGCAACAGCACGAATATCGGGATGGCCGCGGCCAGGGCCGACCAGGCAAGGCTATCCGCAATGGGTAGGTATTCCTGCTGCCACATGAAAAATCTCCGTTAGGGGCCGAAGATCCCGTAGTCGATCGTGTCGTCGTAGAACCCGGTCACCTCGAGCGTAACGGTGACGGGAAATTCGTTGTAGTTGAGCCAATACCAACCATGCTCGCCGTCGAACGGCGCCACGAGAGAGCCGCTGCCGCCCGCGCCTTCCTGGTGCTCGCGATAGCGAACCCAAAAATCATCGCCGAATTCCGGGTTGTGGCCGTGGAAATCGGAATAGATCGTGCCGCGGTCGACGCTCCACGTATACTCGATAACTTTGCCGCTTTTGAGCACGGTCTTGATCTCGGTTTCGCGTTCGGACGGGATCGTCACGACGAACCGGTCGCTGCGCGGGGCCGCGTCCTCGTCCTGATGGATCGCGGGATTCGGCAACGGTACGGGCTCGCCGAAGTCGGGAATCTCGAGCTCGCGGACGGTCTCGTTGCCGCCGACGACGTCGACGATCTCGATCGTACGTACCGGCTCGCCGAGCTCTGTGAGTCCTAAGGCTCGCCCGATGCCGGTGGGGTCGATGCGGTACTCCGCGGGGAGAACGACGGTCACGAGCAGAATGGCCGCGACTACGAAAGCGACTAACGCACTGATCGCGATGCGTTTGCCCGAAGGTGCCTCGAAGCCCTCCGACGGCGGTGTAGCAGTCATTGCTGTTCCGATCCCCCGGACAAAAAACGGATTCAGTTTACACTGCGGGCCTGGTGGCCTGTAACAGCCACTAGATTCCGACGACACCCACGGTGAGGCCAGCGAGCGCCGCACCGATGATCGGGCCCAGGATCGGCACATGCGCGTAGTCCCAACCGGAGGCGCCTTTGCCTGCGATCGGCAGCAATGCGTGGGCGATGCGGGGGCCCAAGTCTCGGGCGGGGTTGATCGCATAGCCGGTCGGTCCTCCCAGCGACAGACCGATGCCCCAGACCAAGAGTCCGACGAGAAACGGCCCAAAACCCGGCGCGAGACCCGTCGGCGACAAGTTGTCCGACGAGATTGCGGCGGCCACGAAAACGAGAAAGAACGTACCGATGATTTCGCTCAAGAAATTGCCGGGCGCGTTGCGAATGGCCGGGGACGTGCAGAAGCACGCCCGCTTGCCGGCCGGATCGTCGGTCTTGGCCCAATGCGGCAAGTAGTGGAGCCACACGAGCGTTGCGCCGAGCATGGCGCCGAGAAACTGTCCAGCGACGTAGGTGCCGACGCTGCTCCAGTCGCCGCTGTAGACGCTGACGCCGATAGTGACGGCCGGATTCAAGTGGGCGTTGCTGCCGACGGCGAGCGCGACGAGCACCCCGGACAAAACCGCGAGCCCCCAACCGGTCGTGATCGCGATCCAACCCGACTTCTCGCCGTAGGAACCTTTGAGCACGACGCAGGCGACGACGCCGTTGCCGAACACAATCAACGTCATCGTGCCGAACAACTCTCCCCAGAATGCTCCGGACATGTTCTCTCCCCGGTTGTATTTGAATCTGTAGTAGGAGCGAGCTCCGCTCGCGATAATTTCTTATTCCGCCGTCACCCAGTCGAACGACCGCTGCACGGCCTTGCGCCACGACCGATACAGGCGCGACTTCTCGGCGTCCGCCATCGCAGGGTCGAAGCGCTTGTCGAGCGCCCAATTGCGCTTGAGCTCTTCTTCTCCCGACCAATACCCGGCGGCGAGACCTGCGGCATACGCCGCGCCGAGCGCCGTCGTCTCGGAGATCTTCGGCCGCAGCACGGCAACATCGAGAATGTCCGCTTGAAACTGCATGAGTAGCTCGTTGTTGACCATGCCGCCGTCGACGCGCAATTCCTGCATCGCAATCCCCGAATCCTGCTCCATGGCCTCGAGCACGTCGCGCGTCTGAAACGCGGTCGCTTCGAGGGCGGCGCGCGCGATATGGCCGCGCGTCGCGTAGCGCGTGAGCCCGGCGATCACACCGCGTGCGGTTGCTTTCCAGTAGGGTGCATAGAGACCGGAGAAGGCCGGCACGAAGTAGACGTCGCCGTTGTCCGTGACCTCGCGCGCGAGCGCTTCGATGTCGGCGCTCTTCGAGATGATCTTGAGGTTGTCCCTGAGCCACTGCACGAGCGCGCCCGTGATCGCGATCGATCCTTCGAGCGCGTAGTGAGCGGGGTCGGTGCCGAACTGATAGGCCACCGTCGTGATGAGACCCGCTTTGGACTGCACGGGCCGTGTGCCCGTGTTCATGAGCAGGAAGCACCCCGTGCCGTACGTGTTCTTGGCTTCCCCGGGAGCGAAGCAAGCTTGGCCGACGAGCGCAGCCTGCTGATCGCCGAGTATTCCGGCGAGTGGCACACCTTCGAGCTCCGGCACGCCGATCGTTCCGTAAATCCGGCTCGAGGGCGCGATTTTCGGCAGCACGGCGCGAGGAACGTCGAGCTCGCGGAGCAGGGTGTCGTCCCATTCGAGCGTCGCGAGATTCATGAGCTGCGTGCGGCTCGCGTTCGTGACGTCGGTGATGTGCAGCCCGCCGCGCGGGCCGCCCGTGAGATTCCACGCGAGCCAGGAATCGATCGTGCCGAACAGGGCATCGCCCGACAGAGCTTTGGCGCGCGCGCCCGGCACGTTGTCGAGGAGCCACCGCAGCTTCAAGCCGCTGAAGTAACTCGCAAGCGGCAATCCTGTCGCGGCACGGAAGCGATCTTGACCGCCCTCCTCGGCATAACGGGCGACGAGCTCGTCGACGCGCGTGTCCTGCCACACAAGCGCGTGATGCAGAGGTGCGCCCGTCCGCCGGTCCCAGAGCACGGTCGTTTCACGTTGGTTCGTGATTCCGACCGCGGCGAGATCCTTGGGTTTTGCATCGGCTCTGCCGAGCGCGTCGGCAATGACTGCGCGCGTGCCCGACCAGATCTCCTCTGCGTCGTGCTCGACCCACCCGGGCTTCGGGAAGATCTGCCGGTGCTCTTGCTGCGCGACCGACGCAATGTTGCCGCGTGCGTCGAATAAGATGAAACGGGTGCTCGTCGTGCCTTGATCGATGGCGCCGATGAATTTGTTCATGGCTTGCGATTATCCCCTACAATGCCGGCCTACGATACGAGAGAGCGCCGCTCGCGCGGCTTCATCCGACTGTGCAAAGCCACTGGCAGCTCGCCATTTTCGACTGCGACGGCGTGCTCGTCGACAGCGAGACGATCGCACATCGCGTGCTCGTCGAGGCAGTGAACGAGCTCGGCTTGAGTCTGACGCTCGAGGAGGCGTTCACGGCGTTCAGAGGCAGCACGGGCGCCCGGACCGTCGAGATCATCGAAACCCGTCTCGGCCGGCCGCTGCCCGAAGGGTTTTTCCCGGCATGGCGCGAGCGCCTCTATGCTGCTTTTCGCGCGCTACCGGTGCGCCCCGTCGCCGGAGTCGAAGCAGCGCTCGACGCGCTCACGATCCCCGTGTGCGTCGTATCGAACGGACCGCTTCGCAAGATGCAGACGACGCTCGAGGTCACGGGCCTGCTGCCCCGTTTCGAGGGACGTATGTTCTCGCCGGATCTCGGCCTCGCCGGCAAGCCGCAACCCGACTTGTTTCTCGCTGCCGCCGCCGCATTCGACGCCGAGCCCGCGAGAACGGTGGTGATCGAGGATTCGCGCACGGGTGTACAAGGCGCCGTTGCGGCCGGCATGACGGCTTACGGTTACGCAGGCGAACCTTATACCGATGCGGCCGAGCTCGCGGCCGCTGGTGCGCACGTGTTCGCCGACATGCGCGAGCTGCCGGCGTTGCTCGAGCGTAACGGCCCTCGCCAACGACCGAACTCGTAGGAGCGAGCTTCGCTCGCGATTTGCAAAAAGAATCGCGAGCGAAGCTCGCTCCTACAAAGGCGGTCTACGGTGTGGGCGCGGGCGGAGGTTGCGGCCGCCCGTAGTAATCGGCCCGTTCGGATACCGGGTTCCCATAGTGAAACGGCGGCACGAATGCGGCCGGATACGGGTCGTAAGGCACCGACTGCGGGCCATCGGGAGGCAGCCGCTCATAGGGCGCGAAGATCGCCGACGAGCGCTTCGCCCAACCGTCCTCGTAGTTTGTGTAGAAGGTCTGATAACCGTGTAAGTATTTGAGCTTCCAGACACCGTCTTGCTTGACGAACTCGTTCTCGTAGACGCCCGAGCCCCATTGTGCGTTCGTGTCGACAATTCCGAACATGACGAACAACCGCGAGCGCACGTGGGCGCTTTGCCCGTCCTCGGCCACGTGGATCACGGGTTGCAGATGCATGTGATTGAACAGAGCGCCGTCGCGGGGGCCGATGGGACTCAGGTTGTGCATGTACTGGCGCACGCGGTCCTGGCCATAGAAAACGCCGCGACCGAGAATTTCGACGATGCCGTCGGCGGCGAACAGATCGGCGACGTCGTCATGCATCGACTTGTCGACGTAGTGGCCGTAGATACCGGACAGGTTCTCGAGCTCGTCGAAATCCTTGAGGCGTTGGACCTCGAGCTTCGCGGCCGCGACGGCCAGCTCGAGTGCGGCGATGGCCGTCGCGGTCTCCCCGGCTCCGGCCGCCGAATCTTCGCGCGGCGCGCACGCGACCAACACGATCAAGAGTGCGAGAGCTGAAGTTAAAAGCAATGTCTTAGAGAACATTTCTAGAATCGCTCTCATTGGCCGCTCACGGGGTTCGGATAGTGGAACGGCGGGATGAAGGCCGCGGGGTACGGTTCGTACTGGACGCTCGGCGGGCGGTCCGGGGTGACGCCGCGGCCTTCGCTGTAGGCCTGCACTGCATCCGTCGTCGAGTGCAGCCAGCCCCCTTCGTAAGGAACGTAATACGTCGCGTACCAGTGGAGCTTGCTGATCTTCCACACGCCGTTTTCCTTGACGTACTCGTTCTCGTAGGGCCCTTCGCCCCAGTGGCCGCCGGAGCCGGAGCCTGCGGTGCCCGTCAAGATCCAGGCGCGCCAACGGCCTTCGGCCGTGAGCCCGTCGTCGGCCACTGTCACGATCGGCTGCAACTGCATGTGGTCGTAGAGCACGCCCTCGATCGGCCCTTGCCGTCCTCCGCTCAAGCTGTAGAGATAACGGCGGATGCTATCTTTACCTACATAGACGCCGCTCAACCCCACTTCCAGCGTGGCGTCGTCGGCGAAAAGATCGATGACATGTTCCCAGAGCATCTTGTCGAGGTAATACCCGTAGCTGCGTTGCAGGTTCTCGATATCGTTGATGTCATCGACCCGGGCGGCGCGCTGCTCGAGCGCGGCCAAGCGCATTTGTGCGGCCGCCACGCGCTCGGCGAGGCCGTCTTGAGCGTGACTGGCAGGCGCGAGTCCCGCGAGCGCTGCGATGACGCACCAACGACGACAGTTGCGCGCCGCGGTCCGCGGCTGTCGCGGCATCACGGCGTGCCTCCCGCCGCGCGCCCCGAAACGGGATTGTCGTAGTGATAACGGGGTAGGTAGGCCGACGGATACGACTCGTAAACCTCGGAAGGAGGCCGGTCCGGCGGCAACGCGTCGCTCGGCCCGTCGAGCGGGATCTGCGCTCGATGCCAACCCGGATCGTACGGTGCCGTCAACGTCGCGTACCAGTGAAGCTTGCTGATCCTCCAGACGCCGTCTTCCTTCACGTATTCATTTTCGTAAGGCCCTTCGGACCACGTCGCACTTTCGCCGTGCTCGCCGAGCTGAATCAACGCGCGCCACCGGCCCTTCGCCATACGGCCGTCCGGCGCGACGTGCACGACGCCTTGAAGAATCATGTGACTGAAAAGCTGACCCTCCTCTAGTCCGCCATCGAGCAGGAGGTCGTAGAGCGTGCCGATGCGCTCACGGCCCACGAACACGCCGAGGCCGCCGATCTCGGCAGTGGCATCGGCGGCGAAGAGCGCGCTGATTTCGTCGCTGAGCTTCTTGTCGGCGTAGTAGCCATAGGCCCGCTGCAGGCGTTTGATGGCTTTCGTGTCTTCGAGCAGCTCGATCTCATGCTCGAGCGCCGCGAGCTCGCTCTCGAGCGCTGCGAGCCTCGCGGCCGGGTCGGCTTCTTGAGCGCTCGAGCTCGTGAGCGCGGCCACGGCGAGCGCGATGCCGGCGACGCCGGCGGCCGCGAGGAGCGTCTTCTTCACGGACATTCGCGTGGTTCCCCCCTTGTTTTGCGGCCTATTTAAGCGCAGCGCGTCACAGTTTTACAATAAACGCAATTGACAATCATTCGCGTCTACGCCATCCTAGTCCCATGTACGTATGTATCTGCAACGGCGTTCGTGACCGGGAGATCCGCCAAGCGGCGATGACCGGGCTCCGCTCCGCCCGCGCCGTCTACAGCCATCTCGGCAAACCCGCGCGCTGCGGCCGATGCCTCGACTTGGCCGCTCGGCTCATCGAAGAGGTGCACGCCTCGGGGCAGCACGCGCACACGGTATTGCCCGAGACTGCCGACTAGCCGGCTCCGCCACTCTGTAACTGCACGTAATTCTCGAGGCCCATTCTCTTGATGAGCTCGAACTGAGCCTCGAGCCAGTCGATGTGGTCCTCCTCGCCGTGGAGAATCTTCTCGAGCAGCGTTCGCGAATTGAAATCCGCGTGCTTCTCGCTGAGCGCAATGCCTTCGCGCAGCGTCGGTAATGCCGCGTTCTCGAGCTCGAGGTCGCAGCGCAGGATTTCTTCGACGTCCTCGCCGATCAAGAGCTTGCCGAGATCCTGAAGATTCGGCAGCCCTTCGAGGAACAAGATACGCTCGATGAGCTCGTCGGCATGCCGCATTTCGTCGACCGACTCCTTGTTTTCGTATTCCGCAAGCTTCGTAATGCCCCAATTCTTGAGCATGCGCGAATGCAGAATGTATTGATTGATCGCGATGAGCTCGTTGTAGAGAACGCGATTGAGAATCGCGACGACTTCCGGTGTCCCTTTCATAGTGCTCTCTTTCTCAGGATGGGTTCGTGTACTGGTTAGTGAAGCGCAGCCGCGATTTTGAGGCAACGCGCGGCTTCGAAACGCGCATCTTTGAGCTCGCGTTCGACAATGGGGTGCAAGTCCGAGCCGGCAGCGAGCGCTTTGTCCACTCGCTCGACATAGTCCCGGGAGCATACGGGTCTCACGAGGCCGGCGACGAGCATTGTCAGGAACGGTGGATCTCGCGTGCTGCTTTGCTCGAGCACCGCGGCCAGAACCTCGTCCACGAAGCCCATCTTGAGCTCGTGCTGGGTGCGCGGGAAGAGCGCGGCGGCCGCGGCACGAAACTCCGCGAGCGTGGTGGCGCGTGCCGAATCCAGCAGGTTCTCGACCCAGTGTCGCTTGACGGCGATGTCCGGCGCCGCGACTTCGATCGCGAGTGCACGCAGGCGCCCCGCGTCGCTCGGATCGCTCGTGCGCTCGGCCGCGAGAAGCTCGGCCGTCTCGCCATGGCCGTGCTCGGCGAGCACTTGCAGCAACGACCAGCGACGGTCCTGATCGATGGCAAGACCGTCCGGAAGCGTCTCGTTGCCGTTCACGATCTGCGCGACGTGCTCGACGCCCGCGGCGCTCGTGACGGCTTGCACGTAACGGTCGAGCATTTGCAGTTGCCGGTCGCTGCCGGGGGCGCTCGCGACAAGCTCGCGCCAAAGGTAGCTCTCGACGCGCGGGCCCCATGCGCCGAGACCGCTCGGACCGGGGTCGATCTGCACGAGATAATCGAGCGATTGTTGCACGGCACCGAATACATGACGCTCTATCGTTTGGTCCGCTTCACGGCCGAGATTGGCGAGCGCGAACTCGAGGTACTGCGTGAGCGGCAAACGCGCGTCGCGCGTCATGTCCCAAACGCTTTGCCACAGCATGAGGCGCGCGAGCGGATCCTCGAAGCGGTGGAGATGCTCGCTCAACATCGGCAATGCCTCGGGGTCGAGGCGCACGCGGACGAAGTCCCAAGCGCCATGGTTCGCATAGACCATGTCCGGACAACGCTCGCCCTCGGCAGGCGCGACGCTCGTGCGAGGTCCCGAATACGTCACGGGCAGCGTGCGCACGGCGACTCCGCCGGCGTCGAAATCGTAGAGTCCGAGCTGCGTGCGGTGCGTGCGCAGCGTGGGCCATGCTTCCGGCGAGCCTTGCAGCAGTGCGAGCGACACGATGGCGCCGTCGCGACATTCGAGCTCGACGTCCAGGGTATTCGTGCCGGGGGCGAGCAGCCAGTCCTCGGCCCAGTGGTCGAGATCCCGGCCTGCGGCTGCCGAGATCGCGCCCAGAAAATCCTCGATGCCGGTATTGCCGTAGGCGTGCGCCTGCAAGTAATCGCTGACACCCTGCCGGAAAATCTCCGGCCCGACGAGATAGTTGAGTTGAATGAGAGTCGCCGAGCCCTTTTCGTACGTAATGTCGTCGAAGTTCGCGAACGCGCCGTCGGTGTCCGCGATCGGCAGCTCGATCGCGTGCGTGGTGTCGCGCTCATCGGCGGCGTACGCGGTAATCGTGGCGCGGTAGGACTCGAGCCACTCATCGGTGAACTCCGTGTTCTCGACCATGGCGAGCACGGACATGAAGGTCGCGAACGACTCGTTGAGCCACAAGCCGTTCCACCAATCCATGGTCACTAGGTCGCCGAACCACATGTGCGCGAGCTCGTGAAGCAGCACGCTCGCGATTGCCCGCCGGTCTTGCCGCGTGTACGTGCCGCGTCGCAAGTACCGCTCGTTGAACGTGACCGCACCGACGTTCTCCATCGCGCCTGCGTTGAAGTGCGGAACGATGACCTGGTCGTACTTACCGAAGGGGTAGGGGACGTCGAAATAGTCCTCGAAGAACTCGAACCCTTGGCGTGTAAACAGGAACCAGTCGTCCGGCTTGACGTATTGGGCCATCGACTCCCGCGCGAACAAGCGCAGCGGAACGTCGCCGGCGGCCGATTCCCAAACGTGGTACTCGCCGGCGTGCAACGCAAACACATACGTGCTCAAGGTCAAGGTCCGCGGAAATACCCAGGTCTTTTCGCCGCCGGTCTCGGTGACTTCCGATTCCGCGATGTTCGAGATGACGTGCCAGGCCGCCGGCGCCGTTACGCTGCTCGCGTAACGGGCCTTGAGATCGGGTTGGTCGAACGACGGGAACAGCCGGTGCTGGTCGTACGGCTCGAAGTCCGTAAACAGATAGTCGCGGCCGTCTTCCGGATCCTGGAAGCGATACAGGCCGCTGCCGTCCGTGCTGTACGGGTGCGTGAAGCGCACCTGCGCCCGGTTCCGGCCGGCCTGCAAGGCGGCGGCAGGAAGCGTCAAAAAGAAACCGTTGTAACGCGTGTCGACCGCTCGGCCATTGACGTCGATGGAAACCACCGTGCCGTCCAAGAAGTCGAGCGTCAAGTCGGTCTCGGCATCGGTGAGCATGAACGTCGCCGCGACGCTCCCCGAGTATTCGGGTGACTCGTCGTCGAGACTGAACGTCAAATCGTAGGCAACGTCGCTGACGCGTGCGGCGCGTGCGCGCGCCTCAAGCATCGTCAATACGTGTGCGGCGGCGCGCTCTTCTTGCGCCCGAGCGGGCGCCGCGCTCGAGAGCGCGACAAATACGGTCGCGAAGGCTGCGAGCAGCGCGGCCAAGGGATACGTTGCGCGGGAGGCCGACCCGAGGTTCTCGTTCATGGCTCTATCGGTCCGACGGAGGTCGGGCCGAGTATACCGATTCCCGCGCGCTTGCGAAGCGCGTTGGTTACTCGGCTTGGCGCTCGGCGAGCGTTCGCAACAGCGCCGCCGTGCTCTCCTGAACCACGCCGACGTCGCCGGCGAAGCCCCAGCCTCCAGCCAGCCCGAGCGCCGTATCGAGCGCCGTGAAGCCTTCGTTGTCCTTGATGTCGAGACGAGCGCCGCGAGCGACGAGCGCCTGCACGACCTCGTCGTACCCCTGGAGAGCGGCGCCGTGCATCGCCGTTCGGCCGCGGCCGTCGACCGCATTGATGTCGAGGCCGTGCTCGAGAGCCAAGTCGATCGCGGCGATCGCTTGCGCCTCGGTCTTGAAGCGTCCGGTCGTGTCGGGCTCCGTCGTGCAGAGGCCTGCCGCCAACATGAGCCCGTTGATGCCGC
>Ga0209640_10001163_pt1 | contig 21917 bp, 21 predicted proteins | sample RifCSP10_1_FD_184018 | JGI IMG/M metagenome (GOLD analysis project Ga0209640, IMG submission 184018) | Soil microbial communities from Rifle, Colorado - Rifle CSP2_sed 10_1 (SPAdes) (version 2) | ecosystem: Environmental > Terrestrial > Deep subsurface > Rock core/Sediment | place: Rifle...
CCTACAGGGACGTACTTGTGGCGTCCCCCGGTAGGAGACGAGACACCGGCGCCGCCCACGGGTGAGTAGTTACAAAACTAGATCGTAAAGTCCTTTAGTTTTTTCTTCACGGCTACATTTTTTAATGTGACATATTGCGGCAAACCATTTTTATAAGGTGGATAGTCTTCGCCCTTGATCAACGGCTCCAGATACTCCCGGCATTTCTGAGTAATGTGAAAGCCGTCCTTGGTGATATAGTTCTCCGGCATAAATTTTTCCACATTGGCCACTTTCGACAGGTCCGCTTCACCGATCGCCCATTTATACGGTTTACTGGATTTGCGCACGATCGCCGGCATCACCGCGTTTTTACCTTTCAGGGCGAATTCCACGGCCGCCTTGCCCACGGCGTACGCCTGGTCCACATCGGTCTTGGATGCGATATGGCGCGCGGCCCGCTGCAAGTAATCCGCTACCGCCCAGTGATACTTATACCCCAGTTTGGATTTAATCAGGTTAGCGATGACCGGCGCCACCCCGCCCAGTTGCGCATGGCCAAACGCATCCTTGCCGCCGGCTTCCGCCAGAAATTGCCCTTCCTGATTGCGCACGCCTTCTGAAACCACCAGTGCGCAATAGCCGAATTTCTTGACGGTCTTGTCGACCTTGTCGAGAAATTTTGCCTCGTCGAACCGCACTTCAGGAAACAGAATAATATGCGGCGCATCGCCATCCTTTTCCGCGGCCAGGCCACCGGCGGCCGCGATCCATCCGGCATGACGGCCCATCACTTCCAGCACAAAGATCTTGGTGGATGTTTTTGCCATGGATGCCACATCAAAGGCGGCTTCACGAATCGATACCGCGACATACTTGGCCACCGAGCCAAAGCCCGGACAGTTATCGGTAATGGGCAGGTCATTATCCACCGTCTTTGGCACATGAATCGCCTGAATGGGATAACCCATGGCTTCGGAAATTTGTGACACCTTATGGCAGGTATCCGCTGAATCACCACCGCCGTTATAAAAAAAGTAGCCGATGTTATGGGCTTCGAATACCTCGATCAACCGCGCGTATTCACGTTGGTTCTGCTCCAGGCCTTTCAATTTATAGCGGCAGGAACCAAATGCGCCCGATGGCGTGTAGCGCAGCGCCGCGATGGACTTTGCCGACTCTTTCGTGGTGTCGATCAGGTCCTCCGTCAATGCGCCAATAATACCATTGCGCCCCGCATATACTTTGCCGATTTTGTTTTTGTGCTTACGCGCCGTTTCTATCACGCCGCACGCACTTGCATTAATAACCGCGGTAACCCCGCCTGATTGCGCATAAAGTGCATTCTTTTTAGCCATTACTTTCCCTCCATTTGCTTATTGCTAATAACAGCAAGCTATCTGAATTAAAAAACTTAACGTCAAATTGCTTCGAAATTCGTTTTGGATTGATCCAAGAATGTGAAAACGGATGTTAACAAAATTTGGCGAAAAAAGATTTCAAATTCCCAAAAAGCGGGCAAGCTGCATAAAATTTTTAATGGATGGCCCGCATGGCATCATTTAACGCAGCAACCTTGGCTTTATCACAACGCCAATCCGCCGTTATTACGTCACAGTCACTATCACCACGCACATTCATCACAATCTTTTTTCCGCAAATAATCTCATCTTGTCAGCTTGCCGGGCATTTTTTTCCAGAGCAACGCAAAAAATTTTGCGTTATGCATAAATATTTGCTAATACTTTATTCAATAATTATTGACTTGGACATATTTTTAAGAGTAGCTTTACAGTTTTTTAGATCTCAGTACAATGGCGGCAGAAAAATCGGCGCCACAAAAACGGCAGAGATGATGGTTGTTGTGATGATGGTTGTAGTAACAATGACGGTAGTAACAATGCCTGAAAGACAATGGCTGAAGTAAAAGCAGCAGTGAAAGTAATAGAGGTAGCCATATGAGAATCGTACTAGTCGGAGCACCTGGTTCAGGCAAAGGAACACAGGCCAAAATGCTCGTCGAAAAGTACGGAGTACCCCAGATCTCCACCGGCGACCTGCTTCGCGAAGCAGTCGCCGCCAAGACTCCGCTGGGATTGCAAGCCAAGGCGGCAATGGACGCAGGCCAGCTGGTTTCAGATCAAATCGTTCTGAATATGATTGAGGAACGCTTACATGATCCCGACACACAAAACGGCTTTATCCTCGATGGTTTTCCCCGCAATATTCCCCAGGCAGACGCACTCGACGTGATGCTTGGCCGGTTACATAAGCCATTACAGGGCGCGATTTTAATTGATGTCGATTTCGATTTATTGATGCAGCGCATTACCGGAAGACGAACTTGCGTTTCATGCGGCGCGGTTTATAACATCTACACATCCCCATCCAAGCTTGAAGACCATTGCGATCAGTGCGGAGGAAACCTGCACCACCGGGCGGATGACAATGAAGAAACGATTTCCAACCGTCTGCGCGTCTATGAAATGCAGACTGCACCGCTTATTGCATACTATACTAATCAAAATAAGCAATATACTTTGGAAGGCAGCGGCGATATAGAGGAAATTTTTGAAGGTTTATGTAACATTATCGACTCATTACCACTCTCACCACCACAAAAGGAGGGCATCGAGACCGCAATTTCAATGGACGAATCAGAAATTAAAACTACAATTATGGAAAATCATCAAGAATTGACTACATTTGGTGATAAATCCAAAGAAAAAGCTAAAGAAACTGCAGTAACTTCCGAAAAGAAGGCGAAAGAAGCACCCAAAACATCTGTTAAACGTACTACTAGTAGTACCAAACGTAAGATAAAGGAGGCCACAACCATGGCAGCGAAGAAAAAAGCAACTACCGCAGTAAAAGCGACAAAGAAAAAGGCAGCGAAGAAAAAGGGCGGACCCAAGAAGAAAGCCGCCAAGAAAAAAGCAGCGAAGAAAAAAGCTGCTCCTAAAAAGAAAAAAGCCGCCAAGAAACGTAAGTAATCCGCCGATTACCCCGGCATAGGGGTATGAAGCCAATTACTACTTTCAAGTTAAGGGTGTACCTCGGTACGCCCTTAATTTTTCCACCCCCTCCTTGTTTTTATTTTTGCCAATTACTCATTTTGCAGTATCCTTAAGTTTAAGACGCACCGCATGCGGTGTAAAATCGATGAATTGAGCGCGTATTCCCCGAAAGGAGAACATTCCCTTGTCCAATTTTGACCGTAGCAAACGATCCATGCCCGCAATTCGCATGCGCCGCATGCGCCGCGATGACTTCAGCCGGCGCCTGATGCGCGAGTCACAACTCACCGTTGATGACCTGATCTACCCCATGTTTGTCATCGAAGGCAAAGGCCAACGGGAACAAGTAACCTCTATGCCCGGTATCGAACGGGTCAGTATCGACGAATTGTTGAAAGAAGCGGAGCAACTGGTGCAGTTGGGCGTGCCCGCGGTTGCTTTGTTTCCTGTCGCCGGTGATGACAAAAAGTCAGAAGACGCCCGCGAAGCCTATAACCCGGAAGGCCTGGCGCAACGCGCGGTTCGAGCACTTAAACAGGCGCACCCGGCGCTAGGCGTTATTACCGATGTTGCGTTGGACCCGTTTACCACCCATGGCCAGGACGGATTGATCAACGATAGCGGTTATGTATTGAATGATGAAACCGTGGAGGTTCTCATTAGACAGGCGCTGTCCCATGCGCAGGCGGGCGCCGACATCGTGGCGCCCTCCGATATGATGGATGGCCGCATAGGCGCGATTCGCAACGCGCTGGAAAAAAATCACTACATCCACACGCGCATCCTCGCCTATTCCGCAAAATACGCTTCGAGTTATTACGGTCCGTTTCGCGACGCGGTCGGCTCAGCGGCAAACCTGGGCACGGGCAACAAGTACACCTATCAAATGGACCCGGCCAATAGCAATGAGGCCTTGTGGGAAGTGGCACTGGACCTGGAAGAAGGCGCGGATATGGTCATGGTGAAACCCGGCATGCCCTACCTCGACATTGTGTACCGGGTAAAACAACAATTTGGCGTTCCGACCTATGCCTACCAGGTCAGTGGCGAATACGCCATGTTAAAAGCCGCGTCCCAAAATGGCTGGTTAAACGAAAAGGCCGTGGTAATGGAAGCCTTGTTGGGATTCAAGCGCGCGGGCGCCGATGGCATTTTGACGTATTATGCCAAAACCGTTGCCCAGTGGTTGAATGAACGAGGTTAAGCCATTCAATGCATGATATCCCCCAGTAAAAGGAGACCGATAAATGGCACCCAGCATGATATCCAGTTTATTCGGACGTTCGCCCGTGAAACCGCTGCAGAATCATATGCACGCCGCGCATCAATGCGTGATGCAATTGATTCCGTTTTTCGATGCTGTCCTGGCTAAAGATTGGGATAAAGTCAGCCGGTTACAGAAGGAAATTTCCGACCTGGAAAACCAGGCGGATAAATTAAAACGCGAATTGCGCCTGCAATTGCCCAACAGCCTGTTAATGCCGGTATCGCGCCGGGACCTGCTCGAAGTGCTGGCCATGCAGGACAAGGTCGCCAACAAGGCAAAAGACATCGCGGGGCTCATTACCGGCCGCAAAATGCGATTTCCCGCCGCCATCGCGGGCACGCTCAAACAATATATCCAGCGCTCGGTCGATGCATCGAAACAGGCCTGCGATACCATTGATGAGTTTGACGAGCTGGTGGAAACGGGATTCAGCGGCAAAGAATTGAAAATCGTGGAAACCATGATCAACACCTTGGATGAGATCGAAGGCGATACCGACAATATTCAGATTCAAATCCGCGCTGAGATTTACAAATTGGAAAAAGAATTGCCGCCCATCGATGTTATTTTCATTTATAAAATCATCGACTGGATCGGGGAGCTGGCCGACCGGGCGCAACGCGTTGGCAGCCGGTTGGAATTAATGCTGGCCCGTTGACATAACTGATCATAACAACAAGGCACCACAGAAAATAATAACGGGGCGGCACTGCGGCTAGCCCAAATCCGCCCCTGATAACAAAAAGGTTCACCCTTCATGGATTTTGGCAGCACCTATATCGTTTTAGCATGTGTATTTGGTTTGTTTATGGCGTGGGGCGTCGGGGCGAATGACGTTGCCAATGCCATGGGAACATCGGTTGGTTCCGGTGCGGTCACCATCAAACAAGCCGTTATCATCGCGGCTATTTTCGAATTCGCCGGCGCCTTTCTTGCCGGCGGCCAGGTTACCGCCACCATACGCCAGGGCATGATTGATGCTCAGCTGGCGGCCGGCAACCCGGAACTACTGATCTGGGGTATGCTGGCATCCTTGCTGGCGGCGGCGATTTGGCTGTTTATCGCGTCAAGACTGGGCTGGCCGGTGTCCACCACCCACTCCATCGTCGGCGCGATCGTGGGATTCGCCATAGTCGGGCTCGGCGTTGAGGCCGTTCAATGGGGCAAAGTCGGTTCGATTGCCATGAGCTGGGTGGTGTCGCCCCTTATGGCGGGCAGCATTGCTTTTGCATTGTTTATCAGCGTTCAGCGCCTGATTCTGGCCGCAGACAATCCCTTGCAAAACGCCAAACGTTACGTGCCGGTCTATATGTTTATCGTGGGTTTTATTATCGCCCTGGTGACCCTATTCAAAGGGCTGCAGCATGTTGGCATCAATCTTACGTCAACCCAGAACTACGGCCTGGCGGCGATTGTCGGGCTGGCAGTCATGTTAGTTGGCATCGTGTTGATCAAGCGATTGAAATTCGATCCCAAAGCGGACCGGGAATTTCATTTCGCCAATGTCGAGAAAGTCTTTGGTATTCTCATGATCGCCACCGCCTGCGCAATGGCGTTCGCACACGGCTCCAATGATGTCGCGAACGCCATTGGCCCTTTGGCCGCGGTGGTGGGCATTGTCGAAAGCGGCGGCCATGTAACCCAAAAGTCCGCGCTGCCGGTTTGGGTGCTGATCTTGGGTGGAGCCGGTATCGTCATTGGCCTGCTGACCTACGGACAAAGAGTAATAGCCACGATTGGCACCGGCATTACTCAACTCACCCCCAGCCGGGGATTTGCGGCAACACTGGCCGCGGCGTCTACCGTGGTGTTGGCGTCTGGCACCGGACTGCCGATTTCGACGACCCATACACTGGTTGGCGCGATTTTAGGGGTCGGTCTGGCGCGCGGTATCGCGGCCTTGAATTTAAAAGTTATCCGCGCCATTTTCATGTCATGGATTATTACCTTGCCGGCGGGGGCGATTTTATCTATTGTATTTTTTCTTTTACTCAAAGCCTGGTTTGAGCCAGCATGACGCTATCACCGTATGTCAGACCTATTCGACTTTGATCGCGCTCCGGACGAATACGCCGTCATGGGCAATCCGATCGCGCACAGCAAGTCACCCCAGATTCATGCCATGTTCGCGGAACAAACCCGGCAAAACATTCGTTATCGCGCCATCCAGGTTGATCCGGGCGGGCTGGCGCAGGCGGTAGGAAATTTTTTTGCCAGTGGCGGCAAAGGATTGAATATTACCGTGCCCTTTAAGCAGGACGCCTGGCATCTGGCGAATGAACTCAGCGACACGGCGCATCTGGCCGGTGCGGTCAACACCCTGAAACCCAGCGCGGACGGCGGTTTGTTTGGCGATAACACCGATGGCATTGGACTGGTCCGTGACCTGGTGCAGAATCTTGGCGTCACGCTCGAAGACAAAAAGCTGTTGTTGGTGGGCGCCGGTGGCGCCGCGCGTGGCGTCATCGCCCCGCTGCTTGAGCGCGAGCCGCGCCAGCTGACCATCGTCAATCGCACCATGGACCGGGCCCACGAACTCGTGCAGCACTTTGCGGGCATCGGTAGATTGGATGCCAAAAGCTTTTCAGCGCTCGACGGTGAACATTTTGACGTGGTCATCAACGCCACATCCGCCAGCCTGCAGGGCGATTTACCGCCGCTGCCTGTTTCCACGCTGATTCATGCGCAGCTGGTCTATGACATGATGTATGGCCGTGAACCCACGCTCTTCTTGCAGTGGGCCGGGCGACAGGGCTCAGCTGACGTGAGCGATGGGCTGGGCATGTTGGTGGAACAGGCCGCGGAGTCATTTTTTATCTGGCGTAGCGTGAAACCGGACACGGCGCCGGTCATTCAGCGCCTGCGTGCCGGTTTTAACCATCACACTACCGCTACCTAGCGGAAAATCTACGCCGCTCCGTTACGCGGCGGTTATACGCGGTCACGGCATAGAGGTTTTTATGCTGGTTACGCCGCCGCTCATTGCGGTGATCGCGGTTGGCATATTCACGAGCGCGCAGCGAACGTCCCCGGAAGGTGAGCTGATTGAGATGACGCAACACGCGCCTGGCGACAGTGTCAGGCTGAATAACGGCGTGCGCATAGCAGATGGATTGATCGCCCAATTTTTTTACGACGATTTCGAACTCGCTATAAGCAGTTTTATTTTTCCGTTTAACGATCCGTTGGAAAAAATCCCTGAGGTTATAGGGAAACAAACCATAGCGGATAACTTTCTTGAGTTCGGTGGTTCCCAGATGTTCGGGTAAATTACTGATATAAATATCCATACAAGCCCCCTATCATTCGATGTTTCAAGAGCTGCTTGTTGATTTACTGCTTGCCGACTACATCAACGCAGCATACAACGCCAGAGATTATGCCTTATTATTGTGACGCATCTTTGAAGCTATTATGGATTTGCTATTGTAGATAGCGGTTTTTCAGTTTTTTATAATGAACTGCGGAATAATCAATCCAGGCCCGCTCTTCACCGGTGAGCGGACGGAGTTTTTTGGCCGGACTGCCGAGATACAGAAAGCCGCTTTCCAGTTCCTTGCCCGGCGAAACCAAACTGCCGGCCCCCAGCAACACGTGCGAATGCACGACGGCACCGTCCATGATAGTACTTCCCATGCCAATCAGGCAACTGTCTTCAACGCTGCACCCATGTAGGATAACTCTATGTCCCACTGTCACATTATTGCCTACGTAGAGCGAGAAACCTTCCGGATGGTTCTGATGTGGGTGAGTAACGTGCAAAATTGAGCCGTCCTGGATGTTGGTGTGACGGCCGATGACAATCTTATTCACATCCCCGCGGATCACGGTCATCGGCCAAATCGAGCAATGCTCGCCAATGGTCACGTCGCCGATGACCAAGGCGCTGGCGTCGATATATGCCGAATCGGCAATAACGGGAAGAATTCCTTGAAAAGACCGGATTGTCATAATTGGCCGCTCGATGGTGGTTAACGCAGGGTGACCAGCTCTTCGGCGCTGGTGGGATGTATGGCAACCGTGTTGTCAAAATCAGCCTTGCTGGCGCCCATGTTGATCGCCACGGCGAAGCCCTGCAACATTTCATCCGCGCCGGCGCCGATGATGTGGCAACCCACAATTTTTTCTTCTTCGCCAACCGTCACCAGCTTCATGGCGGTTTTAGGTTGATGCCGGGTGAAAGCATAGGCCATGGGGGTAAACAGGGTTTGATAAGCCTTGACCGTATCATTGCCAAACTTTTTGCGCGCCTCGTCTTCACTCAAGCCGATGGTCCCGGCGGGCGGATGACTGAAAATCACGGTGGGAATATTTTCGTAATCGAGGTGACGATCCGTTTGGCCGTTGAAAATCCGGTCCGCCAGGCGGCGGCCGGCGGCGACCGCAACCGGCGTCAAAGGGACTTTGTTGGTCACATCACCCAGCGCATAAATGCCGGGTATATTGGTATTTTGATACTCATCCACCTGGATGGCGCCACTCGCAGTGAGCGCCACACCGGCCGCTTCCAGGTTCAAGCCCGCGGTGTTGGGCGTACGCCCGATAGCCCATAGCAGGCTGTCAAATCCGTCGTAGTGCCGGTTGTTGTTGCAGCTGAGGTGAATGTTGTTATCACCGGTTTTTGTGACACTCTCCACCGTGGTATTGGTAATCACATTGATACCGCTCGATAGCAGTTCTTTCATCAGCACGTCGCGCAGCATGATATCAAAGTGGCTCAGCACATAATGCCCCCTGACCAGCAACGTCACCTCAGAGCCCAGGGCGTTCAACACACCGGCGAGTTCCACCGCCACATAGCCGGACCCGGCAATGGCAACTCTCTTGGGCTGTTCCTGCAGGGCAAAAAAACCATCGGACGTCATGCCAATATCCCCGCCCGGTATCGCGGGAACCACCGGCGTGCCGCCCGGCGCGACCGCAATGTGTGGCGCGGAATAGGTTTCACCATTCACAACCAGTGTATTGACGTCTACAAAGCGCGCAGAGCCCGTAATTTCGTCGATTTTGTTTTCCTTGAGATAACCGTGGTACCAGTTGTTAATGCCTGCAATATAGCTTTGGCGGCTTTTGATGAGCTTTTGCCAATTAAATCCGTTTACGGATATCTCAAAACCATAATCCGCGGCGTTTTTTAATGCGTAAGCCATGTCGGAGGCATACCACATGACTTTTTTGGGAACACATCCGGCGTTGACGCAAGTGCCACCCAACAATCCTTGTTCTATCACGGCACAACGGCCGCCATAGTGCGCGGCCCGTTCCGCGACTGACAAGCCACCGCTGCCACCGCCGATGGCGATCAAATCGTAATATTTGCTCATGAGGAAAATATTTCCATTAGACTATTTTATGGATTGTGAATGATATCCACTTTCAAAACCGCGCCTTCCGTTCTGCTCACTTTCACTTTGCTGCCCGCGCTACAATCCTCACCTTCGATTTTCCACATGCTGTCATCCACTTTGATTTTGCCGCTGCCGTTCACAATGGGTTCAACCAAGGTAAAAACACGCCCGACATATTGTTCCCCGCGCTTGTTCAACGTAGGTTGGTCGGACTGTGCCGGATGGCGGTTAAGGTAACTGCGCCATACTACGATACTCACTACCGATACCACGGCGAACAAAATCAGCTGGTATTGCCACATGATGCTAGGCGCCACGGCCAGGATCAAGCCCACCAAGCCAGCCGCGATCCCCATCCACAGAAAAAACACCCCCGGTAAAAACAATTCAAGAATTATCAATATGATGCCAAGCACCCACCAATGCCAGAAATTCAGTTGTTCCAGTATCACTTCAGGCTCCTTGCTTATTCATGGCTTGTTTGGCCAGTTCCGCGACGCCACCGATCGCGCCGATGACACCCGATGCTTCCAGCGGCATGAATATAAGTTTTGCATTCGTGGAAGTGGCGATTTTTTCCAGGGATTGCACGTAGCGCGTCGCCACAAAATAGTTCACCGCGTTGATATCACCTTGCGCGATCGCCTGCGACACCATTTGCGTGGCTTTGGCTTCCGCTTCGGCTTCCCGTTCCCGCGCTTCGGCATCACGAAAAGCGGCTTCCCGGCGGCCTTCGGCTTCCAATATCGCCCCTTGTTTTTCCCCCTCGGCGCGCAGAATCGCCGCCTGGCGCAATCCTTCGGCTTCCAGAATATTAGCGCGCTTATCACGCTCGGCTTTCATCTGCCGGCCCATGGCTTCCACCAGGTCAAAGGGCGGACGAATATCCTTGATTTCAATGCGCGTCACTTTGACACCCCAGGGTGTCGTGGCATCATCCACCACCCGCAACAGCCGCGCGTTGATATCGTCACGTTTGGAAAGCAACTCATCAAGATCCATGGAACCCATGACGGTGCGCAGGTTAGTCATGGTGAGGTTGAGAATGGCATATTCCAGCTGATTCACTTCATACGCCGCCTTGGCCGCATCCAGCACCTGATAGAACACCACCCCATCCGCTTTCACCATGGCGTTGTCCTTGGTAATCACTTCCTGCGAGGGCACGTCCAGCACCTGCTCCATCATATTCATTTTCGCGCCAATTTGATCCACGACCGGGACAATGATGTTCAAACCCGGCTTGAGCGTGCGCGTATAACGGCCGAAACGTTCCACGGTGAATTCTCTTCCCTGCGGAATGAATTTGGCGCTCATAAACAGCAGCAACACCGCCAGCACCCCCAGGGCCAACACGAATACGTCAAAATTAACCATACTATCTCCTTGCGTTGTGAACCGGATGCCCTGCAGGCCCGGCTGTTGTTTTTGCTTGAGACATTTATTTAAACGACAGTATTATTTGAGCCGTTACCCTATTTGATCCAGCATTTTTTCCGCGCTACTCACACCGGCAAAGGATGCTCCAATTTTTTATATGCTTGCCAGCCGCAGCGTGCATAACAATACTGTAACCGTACTGTAACTGTAGTTCCGGGCTGCCCGCCATTCTCATCCTGACAATCGCGCGTATGCGCATTTAGTGCCAAACCAGCGGTTCCTCATTCATGATGGATAGTTGTTCCTTTAATGTCAGTATTTGTTCTTCCCAGTAACGCTGGGTGTTAAACCAGGGAAAATTCCGCGGAAAACTCGGGTCATCCCAGCGTCTGGCCAGCCAGGCGGAATAGTGGATCATGCGCAAGGTTCTCAGCGCTTCCAGCAGGTGCAATTCCACCGGATTAAAATCACAAAACTCGGTATAGCCTTCCAGCACATCGCACAATTGTTCGGTCATGATCCGGCGGTCGCCCGACAACAACATCCAGATATCCTGCACCGCGGGCCCCATGCGGGTATCATCAAAATCCACGAAGTGCGGGCCGTCATCCGTCCACAGGATATTACCGGGATGACAATCCGCGTGGATCCGAAAGTACTGCACCTCACCGGCGATGCGAAATTGGGTTTCAACCTTGCGCAGCACCTGCTCGGCAATCGTCTGGTAGGCTAGCCTTATCTCCTGCGGGACTAGCGGCTGCTCTAATATAAAGCGCAAGCTTGACCAGCCGTAACTTTCGATATCAAGGCGGGGACGATGTTGAAAATCCTTGGCCTTGCCCAGCGCATGAATGCGCCCGATAAAGCGCCCGATCCACATCAGGTTATCGGGATTATCCAGTTCCGGCCAGCGGCCACCGCAGTTGGGGTACACCGCGAATTGGAATCCCTGATGCTCATGCAAGGTGGATTGCGCATCATTAAATGCCAACGGTGGGATCACCGGAATTTCGGCGCCGGCCAAGGCCTGGGTAAAACGGTGCTCTTCGATAATCGCTTCACTGGACCAGCGCGCGGGGCGGTAAAACTTGGCGACCACCGGCCGCGCATCTTCGATACCGATTTGATACACGCGGTTTTCGTAACTGTTTAACGCCAACAAGCGGCCGTTAGGAATCAGACCCAGGGATTGCACCGCATCCAATACCGTGTCGGGTGTCAGTTTATAATATGCATGCTGTACTTCAGGATTGGTATTCGTGGTCACCTGCACCTCGGTTGGAAACATTCGTCAGCGGCACAATATCAATGACACACGCAACTTGACATTGATACCGGCCGCCAATGGTTGATGACACTGTAGCGCAAATTGCCGTGCTGGCGATAGAAACCCAGCGGCGAACCGTTGGTCATAAGGGAGAATCGCCGGCGCCTGCGACTTGGCATCGACCATGCTTGGAAATGGCTGCCGGTTATTCGACGTCGCATTAAATTTTCGTTACCGTGATCAACTGATTGATATTATACAATTTAAAGCACAATGGAGAGCATTTAGTGAGCAATCCCTTACTGGAATTTCAAGACCTGCCGCCCTTTTCGCACATCCATGCCGTGCATGTGGAGCCCGCAATTGATCAATTATTAAGCGAGAGCCGGCAGCACATTGAGCACCTTGCAATACGCGTCCAGGATTTTACCTGGGAAAACTTTATCCAGCCGCTGGAAAATATTAAGGACCGCCTCAACAAAGTGTGGTCACCGGTAAGTCACTTGAATGCCGTCATGAACAACGAGGCCTTGCGCACGGCGTACAATAACTGCATTACCAAAATCACCGAGTTCAATACCGCGCTGGCCCAGGACCAACGCATTTACAACGCCTATCACAGCATCAAGCTGGGTACCGGTTTTTCTCAGCTGAATTCCGCCCAGCAGAAGACCATCACCGACGCGTTGCGGGATTTTCATTTGTCCGGCATCGATTTGCCCGAAGACCAACAGCAGCGCTTCAGGGCCATCAAACAACTATTATCCAAACTAACCTCACAGTTCGCCGACAATGTCCTGGACGCGACCAATGCCTGGAAGAAACCCGTCAGCGATGAAACACAACTCGCCGGTTTACCGGATTCGGCCAAAGCCATCGCCAAACAAACCGCGGCCGCCAACCAGCAACCCGGCTGGTTGTTAACCCTGGATTTTCCCTGCTATTACGCGGTGATGAGTTACGCCGATAACCGCGCGCTGCGCAAAGAAATGCACGATGCCTATGTCACGCGCGCGTCCGATCAGGGCCCGCACGCGGGCCAGTGGGATAACAGCAAGATCATGGAAGAAATCCTGGCGTTGCGGCACGAACTGGCATTGCTGCTCGGTTTTAGTAATTTCGCGGAATATTCCCTGGCGACCAAGATGGCGGATTCCACCGCCAAGGTCATGGATTTTTTGCACGATCTGGCGTCCCGCGCCAAACCCTACGCGCAAAAGGATCTGGATGCGGTGACCCGGTATGCCAGAGCGCATCATAACATGGACCAACTGGAGCCGTGGGACATCACTTATTATTCCGAAAAACTTCGCCAGCATGATTACGCCATCACCCAGGAAGAATTAAAGCCCTATTTTCCCGAACCGGTGGTGCTGAATGGTTTGTTCGACATCGTGAAACGCTTGTATGGCCTGGACATCCAGCCCGTGCACGGCATCGACACCTGGCACCAGGATGTCAAGTTCTTCGCCATCAGTGACGAACATAATCAGTTGCGCGGTAAGTTTTTCATCGACCTTTACGCGCGACCCAATAAACGCGGCGGCGCCTGGATGGGGCAGTGTATCGGCCGCAAAAAACAGGACGGCCGGATTCAAACCCCGGTTGCTTACCTGACGTGTAATTTTTCACCGCCCATCGGCACTGACCCGGCCCTGTTCACCCACAGCGAAGTACTCACATTGTTCCATGAATTCGGTCATGGCCTGCATCATATGCTAACGCAGGTGGATAATATCAGCGTTTCGGGCATTAATGGCGTGGCGTGGGACGCCGTGGAACTGCCCAGCCAGTTCATGGAAAATTTTTGCTGGGAACAGGAGTCCATCGATCTCATTGCGCGCCATTATCGAAGCGGCGAAGCATTGCCGGAAGCTTTGTTCGCAAAAATGACCGCCGCCAAGAACTTTCAATCCGGCATGCAATTGGTCCGGCAGCTGGAATTTTCCCTGTTCGATTTCCGCCTGCATCTGGAATACGATCCGTCCAGCGGCGCGCGTATTCAAGAAACCCTGGATAATGTGCGGCAACAGGTCGCCGTCGTGAAATCCGCCAGTTACAACCGGTTTCAACACAGCTTCTCGCATATTTTTGCGGGCGGCTATGCCGCCGGCTACTACAGCTACAAATGGGCCGAGATATTGTCCGCCGACGCGTTTGCCAAATTTGAAGAAACGGGCATTTTTAACCGCAGCACGGGCAAACAGTTTCTGCATGCTATTTTGGAACAAGGCGGCTCGAAAGAACCCATGGCCTTGTTCAAGGAATTCAGGGGCCGTGAACCCCGCATCGACGCCTTGTTGCGGCATCGAGGAATTGCGGCCTAGTTCACAATTGCCACACATCTTTGCAGTATCCTGGATGCAGCGTGTCAGTAATGCGCTAACCACAACAATAATTAATAACTGGCTATCAAAACGTTGGTTGTATAACTTAAGACTCGTACATAAGGACAGCGGCAATGAATGAATTCAGTTTCCGAAATGCGGCTATATTGGTTGCAGGATTAGCGGTCGGGCTGGTTTGCAGCAACGTGCTGGCCGAATCCATTTACATCACCGACAAGATCTCCATCGATGTGCATTCTGAAAAATTCGCCCAGGGTGACCTTACCAAATCCTTGCCCAGCGGCACCCTGGTGGAAGTACTGCAACGCGACCAGGGTTATACCCAAATACGCACCCGGGACAATTTCGAAGGCTGGGTCGAATCCAAATACCTCACCAATGAAAAACCCACCCAGATCGACTACCTGCAATTGGCGGTGAAATACCGCGCCGCCCAGGACAAAATACAGGATTATGAAACCCGGTTGCAGGAACTGCGCAACGAAGCCCAGTCCGCGGAAGGCTCACGCAATAAAGTAAAACACAGTGGCGCCTTGAGGCAGGATTTAAAACTGAAGGATATCACCATCGCGGAATTAAAAATTACCGTCGCCGATCTGGAAGAGCAATTGGCCGGCACCCGGCAACAATTAGACGCAGCCCTGCAAACCCAAGCAACCGGAAGTTTTCAAAACTGGTCCACCGACACTGCAACATCTCCGTCGCTTTACAACACTAACTCATCCGTGAGTTTTTATACCTGGCTGGTGCTGAGCCTGGCAGTAACCCTGATCATTGGCGTTCTGCTGGGTTTTGTACTGGTTGACTACAAGGTACATAAAAAGCAAAGCGCCGACGTGGGACTTTACTAATCACAACGCACGGTGGTTGCCATCTTGCTAATTATTCATTGAAGTTCAAAGTATCCACCGCTCGTCACGTCACCTCCGGGCTTGAAGCCCGAATTTAAATGCTGCACACTGCGTTATTCTGCACAGCAAACCGCTGCATCTAACTGGTAACGCACAAGGCACAGCATGAAATACAAGGATCTGCGGGATTTTATCGCCCAACTGGAAGCGGGCGGCAAGCTGAAAAGGATCTCCCGGGAGATTGATCCGTATCTTGAGATGACCGAGATTTGCGACCGCACCTTGCGCGCGGGCGGACCGGCGCTTTTATTTGAGCATGCCAAAGGTTCGCGCTTCCCGGTGCTGGCCAATCTATTTGGCACACCCGAACGGGTGGCCATGGGCATGGGTGAGGAATCCGTCGACGCCCTGCGTGAAGTGGGAAAATTGCTGGCTTTTCTCAAAGAACCCGAACCACCCAAGGGCATGAAAGACGCCTGGGAAAAACTGCCGGTGTTCAAACAAGTCCTCAATATGGCGCCGAAAGTCGTCAAATCCGCGCCTTGTCAAAGCAACGTGATTGAAGGTGAGAGCGTTGACCTCTCCCAACTACCCATTCAAACCTGCTGGCCGGAAGACGCCGGCCCGTTAATTACCTGGGCCTTGGTAATCACCAAAGGCCCGCACAAAGAACGGCAGAACCTCGGCATTTACCGCCAGCAAGTGATTGCCAAAAACAAAGTGATCATGCGCTGGCTGGCGCATCGGGGCGGCGCGTTGGATTTTCGCGACTGGTGCAAGACGCATCCGGGCGAACCGTTTCCGGTCGCCGTGGCGCTGGGCGCGGATCCGGCCACCATACTCGGCGCGGTCACACCGGTGCCGGACAGCTTGTCCGAATATGCGTTTGCCGGGCTGCTGCGCGGCGGCAAAACCGAAGTTGTTAAATGTCTTGGCTCGGAGTTGCAGGTGCCTGCCTCGGCGGAGTTTGTTTTGGAGGGCGTTATCCATGCGGATGAAGTGGCCGATGAAGGCCCGTTCGGCGATCACACCGGTTATTACAATGAAGTCGAGCGTTTTCCCGTGTTCACCATTGAACGTATCACTCACCGCGACAATCCGATCTATCACAGCACGTATACCGGCCGGCCACCGGACGAACCATCGATCCTCGGTGTGGCATTAAACGAAGTGTTTATTCCAATCCTCCAAAAACAGTTTCCGGAAATCGTGGATTTTTATTTGCCGCCGGAAGGCTGCTCCTATCGCGTGGCCATCATCAGTATGAAAAAACAATATCCCGGTCATGCCAAACGCGTCATGCTGGGCACGTGGTCTTTCCTGCGGCAATTCATGTACACGAAATTCGTGATCGTGGTGGACGATGATGTGAACGTGCGCGACTGGAAAGACGTGATCTGGGCCATGACGACCCGCATGGACCCGGGCCGCGACACGACGATTATTGAAAACACGCCGATTGATTACCTCGATTTCGCGTCGCCTGTCTCCGGCCTGGGCTCAAAAATGGGCCTGGACGCCACCAACAAATGGCCCGGCGAAACCCGCCGCGAATGGGGCCGTCCTATCGCTATGACTGAAGAAATCCGGAAAAAAGTCGATAACTTATGGGAATCTTTGGGGATTCTCGGGAGCTAAACCGGGTTTTGTGAACCAGGTCGCTTAATTGTAGCCGCTCCTGACCGACAATGCTTCAGGATTTCCCCAATAAGTGACGATATTTCAATAGCATAGGACGAAAACAAGCATGCGCAGGATTATGGTGCTGAATGCCAAAGGTGGTTGTGGCAAAACGACCATCGCCACCAATATCGCCAGTCATTTTGCCAAAAAAAATAAAAACGTGGTGCTCGCGGATTTCGATCCCCAACTTTCCAGCCTGGACTGGCTGCTGAAGCGGGATGCCAGCAAGCCGCCGATTACCGGCCTGGACGCCGTGAACAATCCGTTGCGCGTGCCCGCCGGTACCGAAGTGGTGATTTTTGACGTCAACGCCGGGGTCATGGGCCGCGAGCTAACGGCAATGGTGCGTCGCGCGGAAACCATAGTGTTACCCGTATTGCCTTCACCGATTGACATCCGCGCCGCCGCCAGATTTGTTGAGGAGCTATTGCTGGTGGGCAAAATCTCGCGCGACCAAACCAAGATCGGGCTGGTTGCCAACCGCGTCAAGGAAAATTCGACCGGCTATGACAAACTGCATGCGTTCCTGGCCAGCCTGAAGATTCCCATTATTGCCTCGCTGCGCGAGACACAAAACTATTTGCGCGCTTCCGAACGGGGTCTGGGCTTATTTGATATGGGGCACTCATTGGTTGAACATGATGTCGAGCAATGGAAGCCGATAATTACCTGGCTGAACAGCGTAAAGAGCCTGCCCAAGGACAAAAAAGCCGGCTAACCAGCGACTCTATCGTAGTGTTAAAGATGGTATTGGCAGTAGGTTAAAAAATAGCGCGCGGTGTTATAACGCGAGGTTGGCATCGATATTAAAGCCGGCGTCTTTCAGCTGTTTAATGAGCAGGAATTTCCAGGCGCCGGCCGCGTCAACAGGTACAAAGCAAATTCCGCTGTAATTGGCCAGGATGCCGATATGGCCCTTTACCAATCCGCAAACACGATTCCTGCCCAGCCTGCCTACAATCAAACCCAGTTCATACACTGTACTCTCGGAAATACCCGAGGCATCCGGATTTAGCATGACTATGGCATAGGGCACATTATCATGCCTTTCCAGTTCATCGATAAGACTTGAACTGTTCGCCGCACTATCCTTGAGAAGGATTGCTGATACTCCCAACCTGGACAGAAATGCCGCCATGTCGTCTTTCATGCCGATATCATGGGCGTAAACGATAAATATTTTGTTGCTTGAGATCGACATGGCCCGTTTAACAATCGCGGGTGGTTCCCTCGTTATAACCGGTACGGGCGGTAGCGGTGCGGGTTTCGCGGCCACGATTGGCTCCGGGTTTGACGGAGGCGTTGACGCCTTCGCATCCGGTTCCGGCGCTTTTACTGGTGGCGATTCCGCCCCTGAGTCCGGCTGGACATTGCCTTTTTGCAGGTCTTTTACCGCGGCCGACAACATCACCGCGGCGCTCATCAAGCCATGCTGGAACGCTTCTTCAAACTTGCTTTCCGGTGTCTTGTTGGAAAAGGCGGCGAGGTTGAAACGAATCGCCTCAAAGTCTTTCACCTGACGCGACTTGCGGCCGAACACCCGTTCCAGGGTTTCCAGCGTTTGCCGATGCCAGCTTTTAAACTTGGGTGACATACGCGCTTTGATACGCACCGTTTCGATGTCGTCTATCAACCGCTTCAGGTCATCCAATTGCGTATCCTTGTTTGCCTTTCCCATAATGCCAATGCGCCCAAATGACACAAGTCGACTGTTTTTCGATGATTGACCGCTAAGAAATATATTTGATCATAATTTACTCAAATTCGCGGTGAATCGTTGCGCGGCTTCCCGCTATAGGTTCATCGGCATCCTGCTGTTTTGCTTTAAGTAAATTTTCGCGGATACGTGTGCCAGGCGCGTGTTCTCCAATGAGCCACGTAAGCCCGTATTAGAATAAGACAGGCAGCTGGCGTGGGGTGGGGTAGTGATACTGTTTTCTAACTTCAGGAATTATGACTTTGCGTTTTGTAGTCTCGCAATCTGTTTATCATGGATATTCGACAACAGTACCAATGCCGCAACCGCACCCAACAATGCCAGAAACATATCCGATTGCGTATCCCACACATAACCTTGCGTCCCCAAAAAGGCTTCGGCGGCTTCGTCCGACGCCAGGGCCACCCACCATTCGACAAGCTCGTAAAGCGCGCTGATGGCGAGCACGGTGCAGAGAATGAAAAAAATCCGCCATTTCGGGAACACAATAATCCGCTTGCGAATGATAATCTCACGCGCCACTATCGCCGGCACAAAACCTTGCGCAATATGCCCCAATTTATCGTAATTATTCCTTTCCAGCTGAAACACATCTTTGAGATAGTCAAACAGCGGCACTTCGGCATACGTATAGTGGCCGCCAACCAACAAAATGATGCAGTGCAACAGAATCAGCACATACAACAACGGTGTCAAGCGGAACGAATTATAGGTCGCCGCCATAACCACCACGGCCACCATGGCGGGGAAGGACTCCAGGAACCAGGTCAGGTTGTCTTTGGGACTCATCGCCGACCAGAGGAATACAACACCAAATATAATTATCCAGATTATTTTATAGATCGCGTAAGTTGAGCGCATAAATTCAGTCGGAAATTGCTGCGGAAGGATGAAGTTGATTCCTTATGACCGATTAGACCCTTGTATCAATGGGATGGGGATTACGCCATAGTATCTCCGCTTTCCCAACAACTTAAAAGCCATTTTTAGAGTTACACCCACCTCGCCACATCCGGCGCAGCAACGCTGAGCACATCGCCTGATGGTCTATTAGTCCAGATATTCCAACAAGATAGGTGTTTTTAGCGATCATTTCGGCCTATGGTAAAGAGTCCGATATTGGACTATACTTCTTTTACGGTACATTTTAGGACGACGGATCATGACACCCGGCAAATCCAATCATTCTCTTCTCAGCGACAGCCTTCCTGACGATGTCAGTCATGAAGCGCAGGCTGCGGCCGGTTTAACGGCGTTTTTCGCCATCACCCGCGAATGGGGCCTCAGTGTCGACGAACAACGCCGCCTGCTCGGCAATCCCAGCCGCTCCCGCTTTTTTGAAATGAAAAAAGGCAACTGCGTCTCCCTCTCCGATGACGAACTGGACCGCTTAAGTTACCTGGTAAACATCTACGCCGCGCTTAATATACTGTATTCGCCGGAAAACCAAATACTCTGGTTGAAAAATCCCGGCCGGCCCGGTTCCCTCTGGCAAGTACAATCTCCTCTCTCGTATCTGACAAGCGGTAAGCTCATGGCATTAATCGATGTAAGCCGCTACCTCAACGGAATGCGCGGCGCGGCCTAGCTAGCATGGCCTTTGCCTTGCCGTCACTGGTCCGGGTACGCTGGCAGAAGCAGCATCGTATCATCGCCACGCGTTATCCGCCAATTCCATTGTTTGAACGCGCCGGTCTCAACGCCCACCAACTGCGCGCGCTGCATGCCTTGCAGGCGCGAACCAATCCGCGGCTGATGCAAGCCGCTGGCACGCTGCACCTGGTGCGCGACGAGGATATCGTGACCGGACCCAATGCGAGTATTGTGATGGCGGCGTTTACCCATATCGGCTTTCCCAGCCGGTTCACCGATGGCAGTTACGGTGTGTATTATGGTTCGCGCACCCTGGAAACGGCGATTCGGGAAACGGCCTATCATCGCGAGCGCGACGCGCATGAACGGCAGCTGAAACCTCAGGAATTTGAAATGCGCGCCTACACCGGAAAGGTCGTCAAGCCGATGTACGAATTGCGGGTCACCAAATACGCCAAACTGCTGCACGGCGATGATTACTCGGCTTCACAACAATTTGCCCGCCAGGTGATCGCCGTAGATCCGGATGCCTGGGGCATGGTGTTTCATAGCGCCCGCCATCCCGGCGGCGAATCGATCGCCGCCTTTCGGCCACCGGCGCTATCGTTGCCCGTAACCGGGCCACTGCTGAGCTACCAATGGAATGGTGAGCGCATCACCACAGTGTTTGAAAAACAAGGACCTTTGTTGTTTTTGTAGCGGAGCGGCTTTTCACGGCATTAACAGTTACTCAATAGTATCGTTTTCTCCCGGGGCCTGCGTCGCTGCCAGCACTGCGCCGGGATTGAGAAACAACATTTTCTTCCAACCCTGTGTGGCACCATCCCAGCGCCATGGATAAGGCAATATGGTTAATACTACATAATGTAAATGGGGCGGTTTACCCTGAGCATTCCCGGTATCGCCGACGGCCCCGATTACCTCACCGATTGAGATGACTTCACCCGGAATGACATCAATCGAACTGAGGTGCGCGTAGTAGTGAATACGCCATTTCGGACCCAATATCGCAATGACCTTGCCGCCCAGGGCCAGCTCACCGCGAAACACCACGATGCCATAAGTAGCCGCCAACAGCGGTGTACCGTACTTCCCGAAAATATCAATACCTTTATGCACCCCGGATTGCCCCCAAGGCTCATACCAGAAAGATTGCGCATTCCAATCGTTAACCGTAGCACCTTGAACCGGGATAACAACAGATTGCGGAAGGAGAAAGCCAATCAATATCACAACAACTACGACTATTAGAATCTTTTTCTTCATGCGATTTCCACTCTGTTTTTCCGCCCGCTCGGCCAAACGCAACCTCAGCTATCAGGGACATTCTACCTGCAAGGTAACTACTCACCCCGTGTGCAGCATAAGTTAAAGCGGTGCCGGTATCTCCTGCCGGGGGCGTCTGCGGCCAGGGATGGCCGCAGTCGACGGATTCGCCGGGAGCGAATCCGGTCGCACGCAGTGCGC
>Ga0209640_10001164_pt1 | contig 21916 bp, 20 predicted proteins | sample RifCSP10_1_FD_184018 | JGI IMG/M metagenome (GOLD analysis project Ga0209640, IMG submission 184018) | Soil microbial communities from Rifle, Colorado - Rifle CSP2_sed 10_1 (SPAdes) (version 2) | ecosystem: Environmental > Terrestrial > Deep subsurface > Rock core/Sediment | place: Rifle...
GCGTTTTCCTTGATCGCCTGCGTCAGCACCGCGTTGATCAGGCGGATGACCGGCGCATCGTCCTCGCTTTCCATCAGGTCCGACGGTTCCGGCAGGCCCTCGGCCAGTCCCGCGAGATCGGTTTCGCCCTCGATGCCCTCGACGATCTGGCCGGCCTCGCCGCTGCCGCCCTCGTAGGCCTTGCGCAGCAAATCGTCGAATGCCGGTCCTGCCACCCGTTCGATCACGAGCGGTATGCCGAGGAAGCGGCGCAGTTCCGCCACGGCGGACGGCTGCGCGCCCTCGCGGTAGACCACCTGGGCCTTGCCGTCGACGACCGCGCGCACCAGCACACCGTGGCGCTTCGCGAACGCGAAGGGCAGGCGCCCGACGGGGGCAATCGGTTTCGGCGGCGTCCCGGCGATCATCGGCCGTTCCCGGTCACTCGCCGCGATTCTCGGGCGCATCCGCCGTATCCGGCGGCGGCGGCATCGGCGCGGTGGGCGGCGCCGTCGGTCCGATCAGCGGCGGCAAGGATGGCTGCTGCGCGCCGGGCATCAGGTTCACCTTGCCGTCGTTCCGTTCAAGCTGCTGATTGCGCATGTAGTTGTATTTCGCGTTGGTCTCGATCGCGGCCTGCTCGGCGGTTCGCAGCACGCGGGGCCGGATGAAGACCATCAGGTTGGTCTTGGTCTTCTGCGTACTGCGGACCCGGAACAGGTTGCCGAGGATCGGAATGCGGCCGAGTCCCGGCACGCGCTGCTCGCTCTCGATCAGCCGGTCCTCGATCAGGCCGCCGAGGACGATCATGCCGCCGTCGTCGACCAGCACGCGCGTGCTGATCGTGCGCTTGTTGGTCACGAGATCCGTGGCCGATACCTGCGACGCTGCCGCGGCGATGCCGGACGCCTCCTGCTCGATCTTCAGCAGGATCGTGTCCTCATCCGTGATCTGCGGCGTGATCTTCAGGATGTTGCCGACTTCCTTGCGCTCGATCGTCTGGAATGGATTCACGGCACCGGTCGTGCCGCCGGTATTCGTGTACTGCCCGGTCAGGAAGGGGACTTCCTGGGCCACCTTGATCTGGGCCTCCTCGTTGTCGAGCGTGATGACCGATGGCATGGATACCACGTTGGTGTCCCCGTCGCTGGCCAGCGCGCGCAGGATCGCCGCGAAATTCGTGCCGGTGTCCTCGTTTCGCCCGCCGCCGATCGTCAGCCCGCCGGGCGCCGCGGTGAGAGAGGATGGATCGTCGACGCCTCGTATGATGTCCGCCAGGCCGACGCCGGCGATGTTCTGATGGAACAGGCCGACCAGGAAGTTGTCGCCGGAGCCGTCGATGATCCAGTTCACGCCGAGATCCCGGGTCGCGTCTCCCGACACTTCGACCAGCATGGCTTCGATGATGACCTGGGCGCGCCGGATATCGAGCCGGTCCACGACCGACATCAGGCTGCGCATCGTCTTGGGCGGCGCGGTGATCACCAGGGCGTTGGTCTCCGGTTCCGCCCAGATCGTCACCGACTTGTCGACGCCGCCGGTGGCGCCCTGGGCGCCGGGCTGCGCCGCGGGGCTGGCCGCGGACTGTTCCTTCAGCTTGGCCGCGAGCTTCTCGGCATCCGCATAGCGCAGGTAACGGACCTGCGTGTCGCCGCCGGCTTCGAGCGGCGTGTCGAGATGGGTGATCAGCGTGCGGAAACGCAGCCGCTGCGACGACTCGCCGGAGATCAGCACGCTGTTGGTGCGCTCGTCGGCGACGACGCGGGCGCCCGCCGCGGCATCGGCGCCCTGGGCGGCGTTCAAGGCGTTGATCACGCGCACGATCTCGCTGGCCGAGGCGTGCTCGAGCCGTATCACCTCGAAATCGCCGTCGCCGGTCCGGTCGATGCGCGCGACGATGCGGATCATGCGGTTCACGTTCGACGCGCGGTCCGAGATGATCAGCATGTTGGCGCTCGGGTAGGCCGCGAGGTGCGCGGACTGCGGCATCATCGGCCGCAGGATCGGCACCAGCTGCGCGGCGCTGACGTTTCGCACCTGCACCACCTGCGTGACGATCTCGTCCGAGGTCGAACTGACGCGGTCCGGCAGGTCGTTCGCCGGCATCTGCCGCGATGTGGCGTCCGGGAGGATCTTGATCACCGAGCCGGATGGCACGGCCACGAATCCGTGCACCTGCAGGATCGCGAGAAAGGCCTCGTAAAAAGCGTCCGGACTCATCGGTGAGGTCGACAGCATCGTCACCTGGGCCCGCACCCGCGGATCCACGATGAAACTCTTGCCGGTCACCTGGCTGACCGCCTCGATGACCTGGCCCAGGTCGGCATCCTTGTAGTTCGGCGTGATCTGCGCGCCCTGCTGGGCCGCGGCCGCGAGCGGCAGGACCAGCGCAAGGAGCAGGGCCATGCGGATGAATCGCATCATGTATCGGTCCTCTCGAGGCGGGGCCTCATTCGGTCACTTCCGACGGAGACGGCTGCTCCACTTCCTCGAGCGGCTGCAGTTCCTGCGCGACCGCCGCCGGGTCCACCGAAAGCTGCTGCTGCTGGCCGTTGCGGTCGATCGTCAGCGTCACCGCCGTGCCCTGGCCGATGCCGCGAAGGGTCTCCAGCCCGCGATTCGGATCATCGAGCGCGGCGCCATTGACCGCGGTCACCAGGTCCCCCGGCTGCAGGCCAAGCCTCGCAAACTGCCCGCGATTGCGTCCGGGATAAACCCGGTAGCCGCGCAACGAACCGCCGGCGAATACCGGCTGCGGCCGCAGCAGCTCGCTCGCCGCGGCCGGGTCCTGCGCCATCAGCTGCCGCACGCTGTCGGCGAGCGAGGCAGGCGGGGCGCCGGCGGCGGGCGCATTGGCCACGGGTATCGCGGCACTGCCGCCGCTCAGGCGCGGCAGCATCAGCGATTCACGCGAGCCGCTGCGATCGAGGATCACGCGGTCCGGGTAGACCGCGGCCAGTTTCCCGCCGCCCGGCAACGACGCGCCGGTCGCATAAACGCGTGCGGCCTGGCCGCTTGCGCCGATGATTGCCCAGCCGGCCGACGGATCCGTCCCGGCGAGCGTACCGGCGAGCGTCAGGTTGGCGGACGTGGCCGGCGCGGCGGAGGGATCGCCCCTGACCGCGGCGATGCCGAACAGGTGCGCATTCACGATCGCGGCGAGATCGATCGCCGGCGCCCCGGAATCGGCGGAAACCGGCGCCGGCGCCTGGGAGTCGGCCGAGCCGAGCGCGCGCCAGATCAATGCGGCGAGCTGGGCTGCCAGCACGACCACGAGCGCCAGCGTCGCGAGCGACGGGCCGGCAGTCGCGAGGCTCGCGCGCACGCCGCCCGTGGGGCGGCGCAATGGCGCGACGATTCGGTCGACTAACTGCATGCGCTCCTGTCCCGGACCCGAGCCCCCGGAAACCGCATCATGATACGGGTTGCCGGCGCAGGGCCACAAGGCGATTGAATGGCGGAAATCGAAGTCACGGCAAGCACTTGTGCGACACTTCTCAAATAGGGCTTGCGTTGCCGCGGCTGCCCGCCAATGGCGATCCGGTCACTTGTGCGGTCGACGAGTGAACCCTATAAATGTCCTGAGGGCCAAGACGGGTGGTGTAGGTGGCTGGCGACGAGGAACGGGAAAGCGGGCAAGGCGGCCTCAACCTGGTGGTCGAGGAGGCTCAACCGCAGCTGCGCAAGCCGCCGCTGTACCAGGTCGTGCTGTTGAACGACGATTACACGCCGATGGAATTCGTCGTCGACGTGCTGGAACGGATCTTCAGCCTTGACCGGACCCGGGCCACGCGGGTCATGCTGGAAGTGCACACCCGTGGCAAAGGCGTTTGCGGCGTGTTCACATTCGAGATCGCGGAGACCAAGGTGGCGCAGGTGATGACCTACGCGAGGCAGCACCAGCACCCGTTGTTGTGCACGATGGAGGAGACCTGAGTGCTTTCGAGTGAACTCGAGTACTGTCTGAACGAGGCCTATCAGAAGGCCCGTGACGCGCGCCACGAGTACATGACCGTGGAGCACCTGCTGCTGTCGATCCTCGACGCGCCGCGGGTGCGCGAGATCCTCAAGGCCTGCGGCGCCGACCTGGCGCGGCTCTCGGGCGAGCTGCAGAAGTTCATCGACGAGACGACCCCCGCGCTCGCCGCCGACGACGATCGCGAGGTCCAGCCGACGCTCGGATTCCAGCGCGTGCTTCAGCGCGCGGTATTCAACGTGCAGTCGAGCGGCAAGAAGGAAGTGACGGTCGCGAACGTGCTGGTGGCGATCTTCAGCGAGAAGCAGTCGCACGCGGCCTATCTGCTGTCGCTGCAGGACGTGTCCCGGCTGGATGTCGTCAATTTCATCTCGCACGGCCTGCCCTCCAGCGCGGACGGTCGGGAAGCGCAGCGCGAGGACGCCGGCGCCGCCGAGCGCGAGTCGTCGGAAGACAGCGGCGCGGCCGTGCTGGAGAAGTACACGATCAATCTCAATGCGCAGGCCGCCGCCGGCCGCGTGGACCCGCTGATCGGCCGCCAGCTCGAGGTGCAGCGCACGATCGAGATCCTGTGCCGCAGGCGCAAGAACAACCCCCTCTATGTGGGCGAGGCAGGCGTCGGCAAGACGGCGATCGCGGAGGGCCTGGCGCGCCTCGTGGTCGAGAAGAAGGTGCCCGAGGTGCTGGCCGATTGCACGATCTATGCGCTTGACATGGGCGCGCTGATCGCCGGCACCAAGTACCGGGGTGACTTCGAGAAGCGGCTCAAGGGCGTCGTCTCGGAACTCAAGAAGCGTCCGGGCGCGATCCTCTTCATCGACGAGATCCACACGGTGATCGGCGCAGGCGCGGCCTCCGGCGGCGTGATGGACGCGTCGAACCTGATCAAGCCGGTGCTCGCGAGCGGCGAACTCCGCTGTATCGGCTCGACGACCTACCAGGAATACCGCGGGATCTTCGAAAAGGATCACGCGCTCGCCCGGCGTTTCCAGAAAATCGACGTCGTCGAACCGACCGTGGCCGAGACGATCGAAATCCTGCGCGGCCTGAAGCCGAAATTCGAAGAGCATCACGGCGTGACCTATGCCGACGATGCGCTGGTCGCGGCGGCCGAACTGGCGGAGCGCCATATCAATGACCGGCACCTGCCGGACAAGGCGATCGACGTCGTGGACGAGGCGGGTGCGTCGCTCCGGCTGAAGCCCGCGGCCGAACGCGAGACCACCGTGACGGTCGCCCACATCGAGGCGATCGTCGCGCGCATCGCGCGCATTCCGCCGAAAAACGTCTCGACTTCGGACCGCGAAGTGCTCGCGAACCTGCAGCGCAACCTGAAGCTCGTGATCTTCGGCCAGGACGAGGCGATCGACGCGCTCGCCGCCGCGATCAAGATGTCGCGAGCCGGGCTCGGCAACGAGCGGCGCCCGGTCGGCAGCTTCCTGTTCGCCGGCCCTACCGGTGTCGGCAAGACCGAGGTGACGCGCCAGCTCGCGATCGCGCTCGGCGTCGAGTTTCTGCGCTTCGACATGTCGGAGTACATGGAGCGGCACACCGTGTCGCGGCTGATCGGCGCGCCGCCGGGCTATGTCGGCTTCGACCAGGGCGGCCTGCTGACGGAGGCGATCGCCAAGCAGCCCCACTGCGTGCTGCTGCTCGACGAGATCGAAAAAGCGCACCCGGACGTCTTCAACCTGCTGCTGCAGGTCATGGATCACGGCACGCTGACGGACAACAACGGCCGCAAGGCCGACTTCCGCCACGTCATCATCGTCATGACCACGAATGCCGGCGCCGTCGAGATGAACCGCGCGAGCATCGGCTTCACTCAGCAGGATCATGCGCCGGACGGCATGGAGGCCGTGCGCCGCATTTTCGCGCCCGAGTTCCGCAATCGAATCGACGCGATCATCCAGTTCGCGGCGCTCGATGAACCTACGATCGAGCGGGTCGTGGACAAGCTGCTGATCGAGGTCGAGGCACAGCTCGAGCAGAAATCGGTCGCGCTGTCAGTGGACGACGCGGCGCGGCGCTGGATCGCCGCGCGCGGCTACGATCCGAAGATGGGGGCGCGGCCGATGGCGCGCGTGTTGCAGGAGCACGTGAAGCGCCCGCTCGCGGAGGAACTGCTGTTCGGCCGCCTTGCCGGCGGCGGCAGCGTGCGGGTCTCGCTGGCGGCAGACGGCGAGAGTCTCGCGCTCGACATCCGCCCGGCCAGATCGCCGGAACTGCTGGGGCAGGATTGAGAATTAGGGGACGCACCCCTTTTTCCCGACCACAGAAAAAAGGGGTGCGTCCCCTTTTTCTCAGCGCGCGCGATAGACGATGCGGCCCTTCGACAGGTCGTAGGGCGTCAGTTCCACGGTGACTGTGTCGCCGGTCAGGATCCGTATGTAGTGCTTGCGCATTTTCCCGGAAATGTGCGCCGTCACGATGTGATCGTTCTGCAGTTTCACGCGGAAGGTCGTATTGGGCAGGGTCTCGACGACCTCGCCCTCCATCTGGATTGCTTCTTCCTTCGCCATCACGCCCCTGGGTTCCGCTGAAACCGCGCGGATTGTGCCGTACGCGACCCGCTCACGCAATGAAATGTCTCATTCGCGCCACATCGGGGCGTCGGCGTCGACCAGTCGTACCAGCCTGGCCTCGAACTCGATACGGGGCAGACTGCGGCTGCCGAGGCGGGTCAGGTGCGGGCTCGGCATCTGGCAGTCAATCAGCGGCACGTCGTGCCGCCGGCACTCGGCGACCAGGCGGGCCAGCGCCACTTTCGACGCATCGGTCTCGCGCGTGAACATCGACTCGCCGAAGAACGCACGGCCGACGCCGACGCCGTAAAGTCCGCCCACCAGCCGGTCCCCGTGCCAGGTCTCGAAGGAGTGCGCGAGGCCGCGGCGATGCAGCGTCGCATAGGCATCGTGCATTTCGCGCGTGATCCAGGTACCCGCCATGCCGTGGCGCGGGCCGGCGCAGGCCTCGATGACTGCGTCAAACGCGGTGTCGATCCGCGTTTCATAACCGCGGCTGCGGATCGAGCGCGCGAGACTGCGCGAAACGTGGAACTCGGACGGCAACAGCACCGCGCGCGGATCGGGCGCCCACCACAGTATCGGCTGCTCGGCGGAATACCAGGGAAAGATGCCGCGGCAGTAGGCGTGGACCAGCCACTCCGGCGTCAGCGAGCCGCCGACCGCCAGCAGCCCGTTCGGTTCCCGGAGCGCGCGCGATGTCGGTGGCAGTGCCGCCGGTGCATCAGTCTTCTGCAGCCATGCAATCCCGGACATCGGCACCGAGCCTAGCGGGGATCTCCGCGCGCCGGAAGGGCAGGTGTCTCACGGCCGCGCGCAGCCAGGCGCGGCGATGCGCACGTTCCCGTCCGAGCCAGCCGGCGATCGCCGCAGCATAGCGCGCGTCGACGATTTCATGCAGGGACCAGACCGGCGACGGAATGAAGCCCCGGAGCAGCTTGTGCTCGCCCTGGGTGCCGGGCTCAAAGCGGGCGAGCCGCTCGCGGATGCAGTACTCGATGCCGCGGTAATAACACAGCTCGAAATGCAGGCTGTGATAGTCGCCGCAGGCCCCCCAGTAGCGACCGAAAAGCGCGTCGCGCCCGCGCAAAGAAACCGCACAGGCGATCGGCAGGCCGTTCTGCGTCGCCAGTTCGACCACCATCGCATCGGGCAATGCGCGCGCCAGCCGTGCGAAGAAATCCCGATTCAGGTAGGGCGCGTTGCCGTACCGCGCGAAGGTCTCGGCATGCAGGCCGTAGACGGCGTCGATCGCCCGGTCGTCGAGCTCGCCGCCGTGGATCGTGCGGCACTCGATGCCGGCCTCGCGCACGCGCCGGCGTTCGCGCTTGAGCTTCTTGCGTTTTTCGGCGGTGAATGCGGCCAGGAAATCCTCGAACTCCGAGTATCCCTCGTTGCGCCAGTGGAACTGGCAATCGAGCCGCTGCATCAGCCCCGCCGCGGCCAGTGACGCCCGGTCTGTGGCGTCGGGGAACAGCACGTGCAGGGAAGAGGCGCCGAGCTCACGCAACTGTTCGCGCGCGGCGGCGAGCAGGGCGTGACGAGCTGCATCATTCGTCGCCAGGATGCGCGGGCCGGTGGCCGGCGTGAATGGCACGGCGCTGACGAGGCGCGGGTAGTAGGAGAGGCCGTGACGGTGGTACGCCTCGGCCCAGGCGAAATCGAACACGAACTCGCCCCAGGAATGCGGCTTCAGATAGAGCGGCATCGCCCCGGCAAGGCGGCCATCGGCGGCGAAGTGCAGCACATGGCGCGCATCCCATCCGGTCGCGGTCGTGGCGCAGCCGGATTCCTCGAGCGCCAGCAGGAACTCGTGCCGCAACAACGGCTCGCCATCGCGGATCAGGGCATTCCACTGCGCGGCATCGACATCGGCGAGCGAACGAGCGACGCGCGTCGTCACGCCAGGCTCAGCCGGCGCCCTGCCGCTCGAGGTAACGATCGGCGTCGAGCGCCGCCATGCAGCCGGTGCCCGCGGAAGTGACGGCCTGGCGGTAAACGTGGTCGGCGACATCTCCCGCCGCAAAGACGCCGGGGACGCTGGCCGCGGTCGCATCCCCGGCGAGGCCCGTCTTGACGACGATATATCCGTTCTTCATCTCGAGTTGCCCGGTGAACAGCTCCGTGTTCGGCGTGTGCCCGACGGCGATGAAGAGCCCCGTCACTTCGAGGTCACGGGTCGCGCCGCCGGCTGTCGCGCGCGCGCGCACGCCGGTGACTCCCTGTTCGTTGCCGAGGACTTCCACGATTTCATGGTTCCACAGGAACGAGACCTTGCCCTTGTCGGCGAGCGCCCGCAGCCGATCCTGCAGGATCGCCTCCGCCCGCAGCTTGTCGCGCCGGTGAATCAACGTCACATGGGAGGCGAGGTTCGCGAGATAGATCGCCTCCTCCACGGCCGTGTTGCCGCCGCCGACGACGGCGACCGCCTGGTCGCGATAGAAGAAGCCGTCACAGGTCGCGCAGGCGGAAACGCCGCGGCCGCGAAACTGCGTTTCGGATTCGAGTCCCAGGTAGCGGGCCGATGCGCCGGTCGCGATGATCAGCGCATCGCAGCTGTACTGCGCGTCCTCGCCGGTCAGCCGCAGCGGCCGGCCGGACAGGTCGACGCCCGTGATCTGGTCGGCGACGATCTCGACGCCAAAGCGCTCGGCATGGCGGCGCATGCGATCCATGAGGTCAGGACCGAGCAGCCCCTCGACATCCCCCGGCCAGTTGTCCACCTCGGTCGTCGTCATCAGCTGGCCGCCGGGCTGCAGTCCCGTCAGCAGCAGCGGATGGCGATTGGCGCGCGCGGCGTAAACCGCCGCGGCATAACCGGCGGGTCCGGAACCGAGGATGATCAGCCGCGAGTGGCGGGGGGTCGTCATGTATAGTGCACTCCGCTTCGAACAGCACCTTGCGCATTCCGGCCATCCGGGTCGCCGCGCATCCTAAGGGGAGCGTGCCGAGCCGCGATAGTCCTCTGCCGGGTGCTTTCACGACAGGCATTGTCATCCGGAATGGGTGCTTGCCGCTTGAATTGCAACACTCTTATAATCAAATGGTTATAGATCTTTCCTTATCAGGATTCTGAACCCGTGGCCAAGTTCGCCGCCGATGCCGCGAATCCGGGCGCCAAGCTCGACCCGGTCTTTGCCCGCGCGCTTCGCGAGGCCGCCTTCTGGTTGCTGGCGGCGCTGGCACTCGTGCTGCTGATCGCGCTCTCGAGCTACGACGCCTATGACCGCAGTTTCAGTTACACCGGCGAGCCCGGCCAGGTCGGCAACCTGATCGGACCGCTCGGCGCCTGGATCGCCGGCGTGCTGCTGTTGCTGTTCGGCTGGCCGGCCTACCTGTTCCCGGTCGCCATCGCATTCAGCGCATGGGTCGGATTGAAGCGCGCGCCGGATGAACCGGGACATGGCCGTACGACCATCGCCTTGCGCGTGATCGGGCTGGTCGTGGTGCTCGCGACGAGTTGTGGCCTCGCGACGCTGCACTATGCCGGCGAGATCCTGCCCGCGGGCGCCGGCGGCATCCTCGGCAACCTGGTCGGGAAAGGCCTCGAGAACGTCGCGGCGCTGCTGGGCGCCACGCTGATCCTGCTGGCGCTGTGGTTCGCCGGCGTGCAGGCCTACACCGGCGTCTCATGGTGGCGCGTGATGGACTTCATCGGGCACTGGCTACTGGCCGGCGCCTCCTGGCTTCGCAACCGGATGGCGGCCTCCCGCGATCAAGCGGCGGGGCGCGAGTCGCGCGTGGCGCGCGAAGCGGTCGTGCGCGAAGTGCAGAAAAAGTCGGCCACACGGACGCCGCCGCGCATCGAGACAGCGGCGCCGCCGGTGCCCGAGCCGAGTCTGCGCGTCGAGAAGGAGAAGCAGGTCCAGCTGTTCGCGAAGCCGGCCGCGCGCGGCCTGCCCGAGCTCAAGTTGCTGGACGATCCGCCGCCGCGGGAGAAAGCCTACTCGCCCGAGGCGCTCGATGCGATCTCGCGCCTGGTCGAGATCAAGCTGAAGGACTTCGGGATCGACGTCGAAGTCGTGGCGGTACTGCCCGGTCCGGTTATCACGCGCTTCGAGCTGAAGCCAGCGCCCGGCGTCAAGGTCAGCCAGATCAGCGCGCTCGCAAAGGATCTCGCGCGCGCGCTGTCCGCGATCAGCGTACGCGTGGTCGAAATCATCCCGGGCAAATCGGTGGTCGGCCTCGAGATCCCGAATGAATCGCGCGAGCTGGTCACGCTCGGCGAGATCGTCCGGTCGCGCGCCTACGACGAGCTGGCGTCGCCGCTCGCGCTGGCGCTCGGCAAGGACATCGGCGGTGCGCCGGTCGTCGCCGACCTCGCCAAGATGCCGCACCTGCTGATCGCGGGCACGACCGGTTCCGGCAAGTCGGTCGCCATCAACGCGATGGTGCTGTCGTTGCTCTACAAGAGTTCGGCCGAGCAGGTACGCCTGATCATGATCGACCCGAAGATGCTGGAGCTCTCGGTGTACGAGGGCATCCCGCACCTGCTGGCACCGGTCGTGACCGACATGAAGCAGGCGGCGAACGCGCTGCGCTGGTGCGTCGTCGAGATGGAACGCCGTTACCACCTGATGAAGGAAATGGGCGTGCGCAATCTCGGCGGTTTCAACCGCAAGATCCGCGACGCGCAGCAGGCCGGCCAGTCGATCCCCGATCCGCTGATCGCCCGTCTGCTGGCAACCGGCAAGTACAGCGGTGAAGTGCCGGCGCTGCAGCCGCTGCCGTACATCGTTGTCGTGATCGACGAACTGGCCGACCTGATGATGATCGTCGGCAAGAAGGTCGAGGAGCTGATCGCGCGCCTGGCGCAGAAAGCCCGCGCTTCGGGCATCCACCTGGTGCTCGCGACCCAGCGTCCGTCGGTCGACGTGATCACGGGGCTGATCAAGGCGAATATCCCGGCGCGCATCGCGTTCCAGGTGTCGGCCAAGGTGGACTCGCGGACCATCCTCGACCAGAGCGGCGCGGAATCGTTGCTGAGCCACGGCGACATGCTGTACCTGCCGCCCGGCACGTCGACGCCGGACCGGGTGCACGGCGCGTTCGTATCCGACCAGGAAGTGCATCGGATCGTCGCCTCGTTGCAGGGCGGCGTTGCGCCCGCCTATGTCGAAGAGGTGCTGACCGGCCCGCCGGGTTCCGTGCCCGGCCTGTCGGACGAGACGGGCGAGGGTGGCGGCGATGCGGACGCCAATGGCGAGCAGGATCCGCTCTATGACGAGGCCGTGCGTATCGTCACGGAGTCGCGCCGCGCCTCGGTCTCCGGGGTGCAGCGGCGCCTCAAGATCGGCTACAACCGCGCCGCGCGCCTCGTTGAATCCATGGAAGCGGCGGGCCTGGTCGGACCGCTGCAATCCAATGGCAGCCGCGAAGTGCTGGCGCCGCCGCCGCCGGAGTCCTGATGCGGTACCTCGCCGCGACCCTGCTGCTCGCCGCTCTCACCGCGGTTGCCAGCGCCGATCCGGTGGCCGACGCAGCCGCGGCGCGCCGCGTGCAATCGGCGCTGGGCGAGTTGTCGAGCCTGCGGGCGGAGTTCCGACAGACCGTCACCGATGCCGGCGGCCAGGTGATCGAAAAGGCGGCCGGCACGATGTCGCTTGCGCGGCCGGGGCGATTCCGCTGGGATTATCGCGTCCCGGAACAGCTGATCGTCTCCGACGGAACCACGGTCTGGTTCCATGACATCGGGCTCGAGCAGGTGACGATCCGCGCTGCCGCTGAAACGATTGCCGGCACGCCGGCGATGCTGCTGACGGGCGAGGGCGACCTGGAGGCGGAGTTCGAGATCGCCGACGGCGGGCTGGGCGACGGACTCGCCTGGAGCCTGCTGACACCGCGCCGCAGCGACGGCGACTTCCGCGCGCTTCGGCTCGGCTTTGCCGGCGGCGAACTGCGGCGCATGGTCCTGCTCGATCGCCTGGGCCAGACGACTGACCTGGCTTTCGAGCGTGTCGAACGCAATCCGAAGCTCGACGCGTCGCAGTTCTCCTTTACCCCGCCGCCTGGCGTCGATGTCGTCGGTCGCGCCGCGCCGGGTCGATCTTGACCGGTCCCGCGTTTCGCAGAGCCTGGATTGCCGCCATCGTGCTGCTGCTTGCCGCCATCGTGGCCACCAGCCTGTTGCCGCTTTCCACCGTCATGACGGAACGCGGCTCCGACAAGCTCGCTCACTTCACTGCCTATTTCTTGCTCGCGCTGGCCGGCTCCGGCATCGTCGACGGCAAGCGCATGTGGCGCGTCGCGTTGCGTTGCGTGCTGCTCGGGCTGGGGCTCGAGGTCGCTCAGGCGCTCTGGACGGAAACACGGCAGGGGAGCTGGGCCGACATGGCTGCGAATGCAGTCGGCATCCTGTGCGCCTGGCTCATCGCGGGCGGCGAACGGGCCGGCTGGGCGCGGCACGTCGAATCATGGTTCCTTCGCCGCGCGGGGCGCTGATCCCGCGGAGGAACGGCTAGAATCCGGCCACCATGCGCAAGCAATCGGAGCTGCCGATCGAGGCGCCGTCACCCGGCGGCTACCGGCCGCTCGCCGACCGCATGCGGCCGCGCCAGCTCGCGGAATTCGTCGGCCAGCAGCACCTGCTCGCGCCGGACCGTCCCCTGCACCGGCTGCTGACCGCCGGCATCGCGCACTCGATGGTGCTTTGGGGCCCGCCCGGCAGCGGGAAGACGACCCTCGCGCGCCTCGCGGCAAAGGCTTGTAAGGCGCATTTCATCTCATTGTCGGCGGTTGCTGCGGGCGTCAAGGACATCCGCGGCGCGGTCGAGCAGGCGCGCGCGGCACGGAGCGAAGGCGGACCCGCGACCGTGCTGTTCCTCGACGAGGTGCATCGGTTCAACAAGGCGCAGCAGGACACCTTCCTGCCGTTCGTCGAGGACGGCACGCTGGTGTTCATCGGCGCGACCACCGAGAACCCTTCCTTCGAGCTGAATTCGGCTTTGCTGTCGCGCGCCCGTGTCTACCTGCTGAAGCCGCTCGCGCCCGCAGACCTGGCCGGGCTGCTCGAGCGGGCATTGGCCGACCCCGAGCGTGGACTGGGAACGAGCCAGGTCCGCGCGACGCCTGAAGCGCTCGGCCTGCTGGCCGGGGCCGCCGACGGCGACGCGCGCCGGGCGCTCAACCTGCTCGAGGTCGCGGCCGATCTGGCGGTGGATGCCGCCGATGGGCGGACGATCACGATCGATATTGCGCGCGAATCGTCGGCGGGCGGTCACCGCCGCTTCGACAAGCGCGGCGAGCTCTTCTACGACCAGATCTCGGCGCTCCATAAGTCGGTCCGCGACAGCGATCCGGATGCGGCGCTCTACTGGCTCTGCCGGATGCTGGACGGCGGCTGCGACCCCGGGTTCATCGCGCGGCGGCTGGTGCGGATGGCGAGCGAAGACATCGGCAACGCGGACCCGCGTGCGCTGACCCTGACGCTGGCCGCGTGGGAGAGTTACGACCGCCTCGGCAGTCCGGAGGGCGAGCTCGCGCTGGCGCAGGCCTGCGTGTTCATGGCCTGCTCGCCGAAAAGCAATGCCGTGTACGTGGCCTATGGCGCGGCGATGGACGACGCGAAGTCGCTCGGCACGCTGGAGGTGCCCCTGCACCTGCGCAATGCGCCGACGCGGCTGATGAAGGAGCTGGGCTACGGCCAGGGCCATCGCTATGCGCACGATCAGCCGGATGCGCTCGTGCCCGGCCAGCGGCATTTCCCGGATGCGATGACGCCGCGCAATTACTATGATCCGGCGCCGCGCGGGCTGGAAGCGAAGCTGCGCGAAACGCTCGAGCGCATTCGCCTCAAGGGCAGCGAGACGCCGCCAGCGCAGCCAACGAAGAAGGATCACGACCGTGCTTGACATCCGCCAGCTTCGCGCCGATCCGCAAGGAATCGCCGCCAATCTTGCGCGCCGCGGCTACAGCCTCGATCTCGCGCAGTTCACGGCACTCGAGGCCCGCCGCAAGGAAGCACAGGTTGCGGTCGACGCCTTGCGCAACGAGCGCAACACGCGCTCCAGGACGATCGGCCAGGCCAAGGCGCAGGGCCAGGAGGTGGCGCCGCTGCTGGCGGAAGTGGAAACGCTCGGCACCCGGCTCGCGGCGGGCGAACAGGCCCTGACCGCGCTGCAGGCGGAACTGGACCGCCTGCTGCTCGACCTGCCGAACCTGCTGCACGACAGCGTTCCGGCCGGCCGCGACGCCACGGCCAATGTCGAGATCCGCCGGCACGGCGAGCCGCGCCGCTTTGATTTCGAGGCGGCCGACCATGTGGCGATCGGCGAGGGCCTCGGCGGACTCGACCCGGTCGCGGCGAGCCGCCTGTCGGGTTCGCGTTTCGCGGTGCTGACGGGACCGGTGGCTTCACTACACCGCGCGCTCGCCCAGTTCATGCTGGACCTGCACCAGCGCGAGCACGGCTATCGCGAAGCCTGGGTGCCGTACCTCGTGTCGCGGCAGACGCTGACCGGCACGGGCCAGCTGCCGAAGTTCGAGCAGGACCTGTTCAAGCTGGAGCGCGGCGCCGCGGAAAGCGAACTGTTCCTGATCCCGACCGCCGAAGTGCCGCTGACCAACCTGGCGGGCGACCGGATCTTCGATGCGGCGGAGCTGCCGATCAAGCTGGTCGCGCACACGCCGTGTTTCCGCTCGGAAGCCGGTTCCTACGGCAAGGACACCCGGGGCCTGATCCGCCAGCATCAGTTCGACAAGGTCGAACTGGTGCAGATCACGCGCCCGGACGATTCCTACCGGGCACACGAAGAACTGACGGGCCACGCCGCCCGCGTGCTCGAACTGCTGCAACTGCCGTATCGGGTCGTCGCGCTGTGTGCCGGCGACGTCGGCTTCTCGAGCGCAAAGACCTACGACCTCGAAGTGTGGCTGCCGGGGCAGGGCGGGTACCGCGAGATCTCGTCGTGCAGCAACTGCGAGGCATTCCAGGCGCGGCGCATGCAGGCGCGCTGGCGCAACCCGGAAACCGGCAAGCCGGAGCCGGTGCACACGCTCAATGGTTCAGGCGTCGCGGTTGGTCGCGCGCTGGTCGCGGTGCTGGAGAACTACCAGCAGGCCGACGGCACGGTGACCGTGCCGTCGGTGCTGAGGTCCTACCTGGGCGGTGTCGAGCGGCTCAAGTCCGTCTGATCAATCGTCGCTGGCAAAGCCCAGCAGGTGCAGCAGGCTCGAGAACAGGTTGAAAAGGCTGACGTAGAGCGTCACCGTCGCGAGGATGTAGTTGGTCTCGCCGCCGTGGATGATTTCGCCGGTCTGGTACAGGATCAGGCCCGTCATCAGCAGCACGAACATGCCTGAGACCGCCAGTGACAGCATCGGCATCGAGAAGAAAATGGCGACCAGGCCGAGGATGAAGGCCGTCAGGATACCGACGGCCAGGAAACCGCCCATGAACGAGAACCGGCTGCCGCTCTTGATGGCATAGGCCGACAGTCCCACGAAAGCGACGGCGGTGATGCCGAAGGCGTTCATCACGACCGAATGGCCGTTCGGGATTGCCTGCAGGTAATAACCGATGATCGGCCCGAGCGTATAGCCCATGAAACCGGTCAGCAGGAATACGAACAGCAGTCCCAGGGCGCTGTTGGCGGTCTTGTGGACCGCGAACAGCAGGCCGAAGTACCCGACCAGCGTGATCAGGAGGCCGGGATGCGGCAGGCCGAACGCGAGGGCGACGCCCGCCGTGACCGCGCTGAAAGCGAGCGTGGCCGACAGCAACAGGTAAGTGTTGCGCAGCACCTTGTTGGTCGCGAGCGCGGATTCGCGGATCGCGGCCTGCTGCGGGACGACGATCGGGTTGCGTTCCATGTCATTGACCTCCGGACCGTGCTACTGAGCGTGAGACACAGTATACCGGATCGGGTTCCGCGCCCTTCCCGGGGAGCCTTGCGGGCCGGGCCTGCGGGACCGACACTACCCGCGCAGCGCTATCTATCGGAGAGGTGGCAGAGCGGTCGATTGCACCGGTCTTGAAAACCGGAGGCCCTTCACGGGGCCCGTGAGTTCGAATCTCACCCTCTCCGCCACACCTCGCAGGAATTCCTGTCACACGATGAGCGAGAACCGTCCGGTCGATCCCAGCGGCCTTGGCATGTCCGCGCAAGACATGCAGCGCCTCGCCGAAGCGGCCACACGACTGATCATCGAGCGCATCGGCAATCTGCGCGGCGAGGCGCCCTGGCGCGGCGCGTCGCGCGCGGAGCTCGAGCCGCTGCTGCGCGAGCCGGCGCCGGAGGAGGGCCGCGATCCCGTGGCCGTGATGGAGCGCGTCGTGCGCGATGTCTTGCCGGTTGCCGCCCGGGTCGACCACCCGCGATTCTTTGCGTTCGTGCCGTCCGCGCCCACCTGGCCCGGCGTGATCGCGGATTTCCTCGCGGCCGGATACAACACGTTCCAGGGCACCTGGCTGGGGTCCGGCGGGCCGAGCCAGCTCGAACTCGTGGTGATCGACTGGTTCCGGCAATGGATCGGCTATCCCGCGCCGGCGGGTGGCCTGTTCACGTCGGGCGGTTCCGCCGCGATCCTGGACGCGCTGGTCGCCGCGCGCGAACACCATGGCGCGCCGGAGCGGCCGGCGGTATTCCTCAGTGACCAGAGCCACTCCGCGGTCGAACGCGCGGCACGCATCATCGGCGTGCGCCCGCAGGGCATCTTCCGGATTGCCTCGGATCCCGATTACCGGCTGCCGGTCGCCGCGCTCCAGGAGGCGGTGGCATGCGCACGCGCCGGCGGATTCACGCCGATCGCAATCTGCGCCAATGCGGGAACCACGAATACCGGCGCGATCGATCCGCTGCCGGCGCTCGGCCGGTTCTGCGCGGAGCAGGGCATCTGGATGCACGTGGATGCCGCCTACGGCGGATTCGCCGTGCTCTGCGACCGCGGCCGGGTTTTGCTCGAGGGCATCGCCCTCGCGGATTCGATCAGCCTCGATGCGCACAAATGGTTGTTCCAGCCATTCGAGGCCGGCTGCCTGCTGGTCCGCGACGTCGCGGCACTCGAACGCGCCTTCAGCGTCCATCCCGAGTACCTGCAGGACACGCGCCTGGGCACCGAGCAGGTCAACTTCGCCGATCGCGGGTATCAGCTCACACGTTCATTCCGCGCGCTGAAAGTGTGGATGTCGGTCCAGACATTTGGGCTGGCGCGATTCCGGCAGGCCATCGCGCAGGGCATCGAGCTCGCCGATCGCGCGGGCCGGCGTGTCGACCAGTCGGATTGCCTGGAACTGCTCAGCCCGCCGTCGCTCGGCATCCTGTGCTTCCGGTTCCGGCCGCGCGGCGCCGAATGGCCGGCGGAGCGGCTCGACCGGCTCAATGAGGAACTGCAGGCGCGCGTGATCGGATCCGGTGCCGCGATGATTTCGTCCACGCGCCTGCGCGGCGCCTATTCGCTGCGCCTGTGCATCATGTCGCACCAGACGACCTGGGACGACGTGCGCGAAACGCTCGAATTCATCGCCGACACCGGGCAGGAACTCGCCGGCACCTGACGCGGCGGCTCAATTGGCGTATTGCGCCGTTTCCAGCGTGCGGTCGCGGCGGGCCATCACTGCGCGTTTGCCGCCCTCGAGCGACGAGGCGTAGACGAACTTGCGCTCCTCGATCGACCAGGGACGCAGGGTGTCGGGTTCGGTGACCAGCCGGTAGCGCAGGTCGAATTCGTAGGTGACGGCGCGCATCGCGCCTTCCAGCTCGGCGCGCGACGCCTCCGGCATCACCCGGGTCACGAATTCGGTCGCCGCCCGGCTGATGCCTTCGGGGTCGGGCACGATGCGCACCAGCAATTCGACGCAATTCGGCACGCCGTCCCCGGCGCAGGGCAGCCAGCGCGACACCTTGAAGGTCATGGTCTTCGATACCGGCCGGTCCGAGAATCCCGGCAACGATTCCTCGAACGTCAGGCTGTACCAGTCGCCGTGATCGAATTCGGCGCCGATCCAGGCGCCGACTGCGATATCCCATTGGCCTGCCGCCATGGTCGTCAGCAAATCCGCATTCAAGACGTTGCCCAGGAACTCGTCGATGGCCTCGTCGGACCGGACCGCCTCGTCCGGCGGCTTGGATTCCGCGATGAGCCGCTTGACCTCCTGCAGCATCGCCGCGCGGTGCTGCTCGAGATTCCGCAGTTCCTTGAAGCTGCCATCCTCGCCGACGACAATTTCCGGCAGCGCGGCGGTGAGTCCGGCGATCAGCCCCTGCCAGCGCTCCGCATCGGCCGCCGCGCCGGTGCTGCCTGCCGCTTCGACCTTCGGCACGCCGTTGATGGTCGTCACGAGCACCCAGTCGTCGCGTTCGCGGCGCACGTCCACCTGGCTCTGGTAACGCGTCGACACTTCGCCGAATACGCCGTCCTTGAGATTCGCGCGCTCGACCTCGGTGGACCAGCGCGCCTGGTGTGGTTTCCACGAAAACTCGAAGCGCGCCTTGGTCTGGTTGAAAGCGCTGACGAAACGCTCGACGTCGGCGGGATCCGGTTCCGCGCCGCCAGCGTCCCAGCGCAGCAGGGTCGAGTAATCGCTCTCGAGCTCGTCCCGGAATCCGAACTCCTGGTCCCAGGTCAGCACCTGCTCGAGGTCCCGCAGTGCGCCGTCGAGATCGCCGAGTTCACGCCGTGCAAAGGCGACGTTGAACTGCGCGATCGCCATCTCTTCGAAGTCCCAGTTCTCCCGCAGCATGGCAACGGCGCGTTCGCCGGTGACAATCGAAGCTTCGAATGCAGCCCTGGCCACTTCTGCATCATCCGCGCATTGCCCGCGCGTGTTCTGGATCGTCTGCAGCAGCGACATGGTGTCGCTGGGTCCGTCGGGCCAGGCGAGCAGGGCGTCCGGGTCGGCTCGCAGCACCGCCGCCAGTTGCGATTCGGCCACATCCAGGTACGGCAGGCATTCCTCGACGGAGGCCTCGTGCAGCAGGCGCGCGTAATCGAGGCGCGCGTCGAGCGTGTCCGGCTGCAGGGGATCGACGGCGGCGAGTTCTGCAATGCGCCTTTCGAATTCCTGCGACTGCCGGGCGAAGTCCGCCGGTTCGGCATTCGCAGTGGATTCGGCGCCGGCGACTGCCCCGTGGAGGATCATCCACGCAGTCAGTGCGATTCGGGCACGCAACGGGAAAAGCGGCATCAGCGGCGGCTCCGTTCCAGATCGGTATTCAAGGTAACACGCGGAAACCGGGGATTTGTGTGAGGTCGGTCGGCTGATCGACATCCCATGCGGCGCCCGGAATCTCGACCTCGATCACGCGCCAGCGCGGATCCGCCAGCAGCTTTCGCGCGCCGGCGTCGCCGCGCAGGCGCCGTAATGCGCCAAACGTGGTGCGCGGCAGGACTACCGGCGGACCGCGCACTTCGGCTGCGCGTGCCGCGACGATGGCGCGCGGCTCACGTTGCCACGCGGCGATCAGCAAGGCGAGATCCGCCGGACCGATCGCAGCCTGGTCCGCCAGCAAGACGAGCGCCGCGGGCGCGCCGCGGGGAAGCGCGCCGATGCCGGCGCGCAGGGACTGCGAAAGCCCGGCGCGCCAGCGCCGGTTGATCGCGACCCGGACCGGCAGGCCGCGCAACTCGCGTTCGAGGCGGCGGGCGTGGGCACCGAGCACGACCACGCAGCCCGCCGGCCGGCAGCCGAGCGCGACGCGCGCGGCGCGGCGCAGGAGGGACTCGCGTTGAATCCGGACCAGCAACTTGGGGCCGCCGAATCGCCGCGATCCGCCGGCTGCGAGCAGGATCACCCAGGGCCGGAGTATCATCGGGCGCATGCACAAAGAATACGCGAGCCTGAGGCGGCGGCCATTTCTGGCCCCGGTCTGGCTGGCGGCGCTCGCCGGCGTGCTGGTGATCGCGCTCGGAATCTGGCTGCTCGGCGCGGCCTCGACGACGACGATATTCGTCATGCGTCATGCAGAGAAGGCTGAAGCGCCTGCCGAGGATCCGCCGTTGTCCCCGACCGGCGAGGCGCGGGCGCTCGAACTCGCGCAGCACTTCGGCCGGGCGCCCAAGGGGCTCGGGTTCGACAGCATCATCGTCAGCGAGCTGCGCCGCACCCAGGAGACGGTCCGGCCCCTCGCGAATCGCCTCGGCATCCCCGTCATCGTCGTGCCCGCCGGCGATCCGGCCCAGGCCGCGCGCCGGGCTCTGGACGAGAATCGCGGCGGCCGGGTCCTGATCGTCGGCCATTCGGACACGGTGCCCGCCATCGTCGAGGAACTGAGCGGCGACGAGGTGCCCGAGATGGGCGAACTGGAATACGGGATCGTCTACGTCGTCGCCGTGCCGAGATTCAGCCGCGCCGCCGTCACGCGGTTCGATTTTCCTTAGCCGCGATCGCGCGCTGCACGAACTCCTGGTGCCGGCCGATGCGCAGGTCGGCCAGCACGCCATCGACGATGCGCCGCTTGCCGTCGATCAGAAACGTCGCGCGGCGGACCCCGATACCGAGCGGACCGTCGACGTCGAATGCCTTGATCGCGACCTTGTCCTCGTCGGACAGCAGTGTGAACGGCAACGAGTGCTCATCCCGGAACCGGCGATGACTCTCGGGCGACTGGGGACTGACACCCACGACGCGGAGCCCCGCGGAAAGGATCCGGGTGTGCAGGTCGCGCAGGTCGCACGCCTCCCGGGTGCAGCCGGGCGTGAAATCCGCCGGGTAGAAATAGAGGATCAATGGTCGTCCCCCCAGCAGGTCCCCCAGTCGCCGCTTGCGGCCGTCCTGGTCGGGGAGCTCGAAATCGGGGGCCAGTTCGCCTGTCGCCAGCATGATCGTGGTCCTCAGCCGTGCGATTCCGGGCCACGATACACCGTCTCCATGACACGGTAGTTCGAGCGGTGCAGGCCGAGGCGCGTGTAGACCTCCTGCGCGCGCTCATTCTCCCGGTCCACGTACAGGCGGATGCCGCAGATTCGTGAATCTCCCCGGGCCAGCGCCGCAAGGTGCTGGAACAGGGCGCGAAACACGCCGGCGCCGCGGTGGGCGGGCAGCACGTAGACCGACTGGATCCACAGGAACACGCCGTTGCGCCAGTCGCTCCATTCGGTGGTCGTCATCAGCTGGCCGACGACCCGGCCGTCGATCTCGGCCAGGTAGTAGCGTCCGAGCGCCGGATCGTCCAGCACGGCCCGGATGCCGGGCCGCAGGAGGGCGGGATCCAGGGTCTGGTTCTCCGATTCCGCGGCCAGGGCGGTATTCGCGGCAGCAATGAACTCCAGGTCGGCTGGCGTCGCATCTCGGATCCTCATGAGGTCGGGACGGTACACGAACGCCGCCGCCGGCGCCGCCGCCGGGCGGCGTTTGCTTGCTGCCCCGGCGGGGGCTCATTACAATCCCGCCCCTCGTCGTGGGGCGGTAGCTCAGCTGGGAGAGCGCTGCGTTCGCAATGCAGAGGTCGAGGGTTCGATCCCCTTCCGCTCCACCAATTTCTCCGATTGACAGCCACCC
>Ga0209640_10001165_pt1 | contig 21913 bp, 12 predicted proteins | sample RifCSP10_1_FD_184018 | JGI IMG/M metagenome (GOLD analysis project Ga0209640, IMG submission 184018) | Soil microbial communities from Rifle, Colorado - Rifle CSP2_sed 10_1 (SPAdes) (version 2) | ecosystem: Environmental > Terrestrial > Deep subsurface > Rock core/Sediment | place: Rifle...
AGTCTCTTACGAGATTCACGGAGCTATCCATAGCGCGAGATTCTGTCATTGCGTTACGTGCAGAAAATTCTCGGGAACCGCTTGCGCCGCGTGGGGCGTAGTTCAGACGGATCATCTCATCGTGATTGGGCCTGAATCCAACGTAGCCAAGTACGATTCGGGGGATGGGCTCCGGGCATTCTGTAGTTCGTGCGGTTCTCCACTCTGGTACGAGCCCGCCAGTCTTCCTGCATTCCGCGGCGTGCCCCTTGGAGTGATTGATGAAGGCGAGGTACCAACACCAGAGATGCACGTCTGGACGAAATCGAAGGTATCTTGGGCATCAATAGATGACGAACTTCCGCAACACGAAACACACCCCTAAGCATGAATCGCTAGCACGATTCCCGGAGATGGGCGAGCGGTATCAGATGTCGGCGCGGCACGTGCGGGTCCTGCATTTCAGCCACTACTGAATTGCTTACTCTCGAGATATCAGCTCTAGGTAGATGACACATAACAACCGAATGCTGCGAATGCGGTTATTGATAGAGTGCCTGAAGTGAAACGTCAGCGGCGATCGCTGATTCGGATCGTAGGGCGTTACTGAAGGGGCTACATCGACTGGTGGATAGGTGAATACTTGCATTGCCCTCCTCAGAGGCATCAACGTCGGCGGGAAGAATACGCTGCCGATGAGGGAGCTTGTTGTAATCCTAGAAAATATCGGCATGCGAAACGCCAAAACGTATGTTCAAAGCGGCAATGCAGTATTTCAGAGCAGCGAAATGGACTTCTCAAAAATCTCGGAGAAACTAGCTGCCGAAATCAAGACGCGCCGTGGTTTTGAGCCCCACGTTCTCATTCTCGGGCTTGATGCAATAGAAAAGGCATTAACGCAAAACCCATTTCCCGAAGCAGAAGCTGATCCCGCCAGTTTGCATCTAGGGTTCCTGGCCTTCATCCCAAAAAACCCTGACCTAGACAAGCTCGGCAGCCTCAAGAAGCGAACGGAACGATTTCGTCTGATCGGCTCGGTGTTCTATCTACATGCGCCTGAGGGGATAGGCAGGTCGAAACTCGCGGCAAATTCCGAGAAGTTGCTCGGCGCGACGATGACTGATCGCAATTGGAGGACTGTGTGCAAGATCCGGGAAATGGCGAGCCAGTAGATCGTCACGACCAACAAGACAACCTGGAACTCTGTGCATTCGTAACCGCGTTGGCAAACGCGGCGCGCTGGACAGTGCATCAGGCCGCCGCTGAACCGGGCCGCCAGGCGATCAGCGTCACCTACACCCGGTCACGTGTCGCGATTTGTCGAGGGCGATGTCCGCGGTTATACTAAAGGTATGAAGACGGCTGTGTCCCTGCCAGACGACGTTTTCCGGGCTGCCGAAAAGCACGCGCGTCGGTCGCGGAAGTCCCGTAGCCAGCTTTATGCGGAGGCCCTTGCGGAATATCTCGCCCGGCACGCGCCGGACGAGATTACAGAAGCCATGAACCAAGTCATGGATGAGCTCAAGGAACCTGTCGACCCGTTCGTCACGGCGGCGGTGCGGCGCCGGCTCCTCGAGCAGGAGCCGTGGTAGGAGCGTTGCAAGGCGAGGTCTGGTGGGCGAACCTCCCCGAACCTGGCGGATCAGGACCTGGGCTGAGGCGACCGGTCGTGGTGGTCCAAGGGGATCCCCTGAATAGAAGCAGAATAGCAACTGTGGTTTGTGTTCCGCTGACGAGCAACTTGACGTGGGCCCGAGCGCCCGGGAACGTTCTGCTATCGGCGAGGGCGACGGGGTTGCCGAAAGACTCTGTAGCGAACGCGTCGCAGATCATCGCTGTCGATCGCGCCTTTCTCACGGAGCGTACGGGCAAGCTGTCACAGAAGAATTTGGCCCAAGTGATGGTGGGCATCGACATCGTGCTCGGCCGATGACGAGCGATGACGTCTAACAAGCCCATGGAACGTGCCGATGTGCAGCGTTAGCCATCGATGACAACCCGTGCCGGGACGAAGTTCGACGAGCTACTCCAAGCCTTCGAGTTCGTGAGTTCCGGACAACCGATGGAGCACGAGGCGTATCTATGCGTAACGACGGGCGTTATCCACTATCACACCGACAGCGGTATCGAAGTTGATGATTAACAAGTTCGGCGCTGTGCCAACGGCTAACTCACGGCATGCAGCGAACGCCGATCACGCGCAAGGCGCGCCGTTGCGATCACCGCGGCGCCGCTGCTGCCGGGCGTTATGTGTGTGGGCTTGAGCTGAGCATGAACATGTCATCACATCCAGTGAGGAATCGCCGACCACGACCATCACCGTGACACCCGGACTGCGAAAATTCGCTCTCACTACGCATGTTGCCTCTTCGGTCGGCTTGCTGGGCTCGATTGCTGCTTTCCTGGCTCTCGCCGTCGCGGCCCTGACCAGCCAGGACGCGCAGATCGTCCGCGCCGCCTATCTGGCAATGGACTTGACTGCCCGGCTCATCATCGTGCCGTTGGCGTTCGCTTCACTTCTTACCGGGCTTGTCCAGTCTCTCGGTACTCCGTGGGGCTTGTTCCGGCACTATTGGGTCTTGGCGAAGTTTTTGCTGACCGTCTTTGCCACTGTCGTCTTGCTGGCAAAATTGGAGCTCATTGGCTACGCAGCGCGCTTGGCTGCGGAAACGATCTTGCCGCGTGCCGATCTCCAAGCGGTGGGGATCGAGCTCGCGGTTCACGCTGCCGGTGGCCTCTTGGTATTGCTCGTGCCTATGGCGCTCTCAATATACAAACCGCGGGGCTTGACGCCTTACGGACGGCGTAGGCAGCATCAACAACGCACGCCGTCGTACCGCGCCAACGTCCCATCGCAGCAGCGCTTAGTTCTCGATTCCAACGAGGTTAGCGGAAGGCTTAACGGCGAATCGATTACCTTCACATTACGCCGAGCGCATGTATTCGGAATTGTTGTCATCGTCTTGGTTCTGCATTTTGTCATCCTTCACGTTACCGGCGTCGGTGGCCATTGAATCTCGACTTTCGATCACGTAGGTAACTCGTCGATGGAAGCGCTGATCCAAGACGTGAAGCAGGCGCTCCGGATGTTTCGGGGAAATCCCGCTTTCGCGACAACAGCCATTCTCGCTCTCACGATCGGCATCGGCGTGAACGTCGCGATCTTCTCGGTGGTCAATGCCGTCATACTGAAGCCCGTGCCGTACGAAAATCCCGACACGCTCGTTCAGCTCATGAATGCTGTGAACGGCACGCCTGCGAGCCCCGCCGCCTCGCCGACTAGATACATGCACTGGCGCGCGCAGACGGACGTCATCGAGGACGTCGCGGCCTACGGCGCGGTCTCGCTGAACTTCAGCGGCGGCGACATCGCCGAGCGCGTATCCGCGAGCCGCGTCACGGAGACGTACTTCCGCGCGTTCCGCGTGCCGATCGCGCGAGGCCGCGCGTTCACGAGCGACGAGGACCTGCCGGGCGCTCCGAGGACGACGGTCGTCAGCCACGACTTTTGGACGCGGCGGCTCGGCGGCGGTGCCGAGGTCGTCGGCCGCACGCTCTCGTTCGGCGGCGTTCCGTACACGGTTGTCGGTGTCGTGGCCCCAGACTTCGACACGCGGGAATTCGGCGGCATCGACGTCTGGCTTCCGCTTCAGCTCGATCCGAATACGATCGATCATAGCGAATACTTCCAGGTCGCAGCGCGTTTGAAGCCCGGCGTTACGGTCGAGCAGGCCCGGGCAAGGATCGAAGCATCGGCTGCGTCGTTCCACGAGCGCTTCCCGGCGGCATTGAACCCGCGGACGGGCTTCAGCGTCGTGCCGTTTCAGGAGGCCATCGTCGGCACCCCCGCCAGGCGAATGCTCCGGACGCTCTTCGGCGCCGTCGGTTTCGTGCTGCTCATCGCCTGCGCGAACTTCGCGAATCTGCTGCTCGCTCGCGCGAGCGGCCGCGGCCAGGACATCGCGATCCGCTCGGCGCTCGGCGCCGGGCGCTGGCGCATCGTTCGACAGCTTCTGACCGAGAGCGCGCTGCTGTCGACCGTCGGCGGCATGCTCGGGCTCGTGCTCGGCTTTGTCGGCATGCGCGCGCTGCTCGCGATCAACACGGCGGGGCTGCCGCGGCTCGGAGAGTCCGGGACGTTGATGGGCATGGACTGGCGCATCGTCGCGTTCACGGTGGGCCTCGCGGTCGTGACCGGCGTCGTGTTCGGGCTCGTGCCCGCGATAGCGGCGTCCCGGACGGATCTCGGCTCGGTCATCAAGGTTTCGAGCGGCCGCTCCGGCAGCGGGTTCAGACAGAACAAGACGCGTTCGGTGCTCGTCGTCGCCGAGATCGGCCTCGCCGTCGTGCTGCTCGTCGGCGCGGCGCTCCTGATTCGCACCTCGCTCGCGCTCGGCCGTGTCGATCCCGGGTTCACCGTGGATGACGTGATCGTCATGCGCACGCCGTTGTCGGAGCCGAGATTGCGAACGAGCACCGGCGTTATGGAAGTCATCAGGAGCACGCTCGCAAGAGTCCGCGCGATCCCGAACGTAGAAGCCGCAACCGCGAGCTGCTGCGTGCCGCTGCAGCCGGGCGTTGGATTTGTGTTCAATATCATCGGTAGAGACCACGAAAGTCCCTTCACGGGCGGAGGCAGCTTCTTCATAAGCACGGGCGACTTCTTCGAGACGTTCGAGATCCCCGTCCTGCGCGGCCGCGTGTTCAACGAGCGCGACGACGCGGGCGCTCAGCCCGTCGTCGTGATCAACCGCGCGCTCGCGGAGCGTTGGTGGCCGGACGGCCAGGACCCGCTACGGGACCGCATGCTGATCGGCGGCGGCAGCGCCTTGTATCCGACGCTGGCCGACGAGCCCATCCGCCAGGTCATCGGAATCGTCGATGACGTGCCCGCCCTTCGCTTGACCGATCCGCCGCGGCCCACCATGTATGTGCCGCAGGCGCAGATCAGCGATCTGTTTCGTTCGTTCGATCCCGAGACCGATCTCGCATGGATCGTTCGCACGCGCGTTGATCCTCTGCAGCTCAAGTCGGTCATTCAGGACACGATTCGGCAGACGACGCGCGCGCCCGTCACCGACGTCCAGACGATGGAACAGATCCTCTCCGTGTCCATATCGCGGCAGCGCGCGAACACGGCTCTCATGACGGTGTTCGGCTTTGCCGCGCTGTTACTCGCGGCGATCGGAATCTACGGACTCATGGCCTTCTCCGTGCAACAACGCACTCACGAGATCGGCATTCGCATGGCGCTCGGCGCGCAACGCGATCGACTGCGCGGCATGGTGATCCGGGAAGGTGTCGTGCTCATCGCGGTCGGCACGGCAATCGGGTTGGGGGCCGCATTCCTCATGGCCGATCTTCTGGCTTCGGTCTTGTTTGGCGTGGAGCCGCGAGATACCGCTGTCTTCTTAGGCGTGCCCGTAATTCTGGCGCTTGTTGCAGTCTTGGCAGTTTCGATTCCGGCGCACCGGGCAAGCCGCGTGGATGTGCTCGATGCGCTGCGGTACGAATAGAAACGGGCTGAGCCCGTAAGCCGCCCCTGACGCGGGACGGCTTGGAAATACCACTTTCTGGCAGAATACCCGTTGCCCCGTCGGCAAAGAGATTCCCATCGATCACATGACTCTCGGGCTGTCACTGTCCGCGCATGCGCTGTCCGCGCAATTGCTACGAATCGGCCTCGTGCTCGGGTTGCTCGCGATCGGCGCAGGCGCGCGCGCCGAGATCGAGTTGAGCGGCGTCGATGAAATCGTCGCTGCCAACGTGCGCGCATTCCTGACCATCGACGACGAAGGCTGTGACGCGGACCAGTCCATGGTGCGCCGCCAGTTCGCGGCCGCGCCGGCGCAGATCGAGTCCGCGCTCCAGGCCTACGGTTACTACGCCGCGGCCGTCGAGTCGAGCCTCGAGGTTGGCGAAGGTTGCTGGACGGCGGTGTTTCGCATCGAGCCCGGAGAACGCGTCCTGATCCGCAACCTCGACGTTCGCGTCGATGGCGCGGCGAGCACCGACGCGGCGTTCATTGCGGCACAGAACAACTCGCCGCTGCGCACCGGCGCGCCGTTGCGGCACTTCCAATACGAGGCACTCAAGCAGCAGTTCCAGAACCTGGCCCGCGACCGCGGCTATGCGAGCGCACGCTTCACGGCGAATCGAATCGATATCTATCCGCTCGAGCTCACCGCCGACGTAACGCTGCATTTCGAGTCGGGTGACCGCTACCGGTTCGGCGAAGTCGTCGTAGAGCAGAACATATTGCGCGAAGACTTCGTCACCAACTTCGTTCAGATCAAGCCCGGCGATCCGTACGACAACGCTCTTTTGACGTCCACATACGTCGCGTTGACCGACAGCGGCTATTTCGACGTCATCGACGTTCGCCCGCAGCCGCCCGATCACGAGAACCGCACGATCGACGTCACGATGGCGCTCGGAGGCGTGCCGCGCCGTCTCATCAACTACGGCGTTGGATTCTCGACGGATACGGGCCCGCGGTTCCGGTTTGGCCGCAACATTCGCCGTTGGAACGAACGCGGCCACCAGCTCGGCGTCAATGCGCAGCTCTCTCCCGTCGTTTCCGAAGTGACTGCGATTTATCGCTATCCCGTCGGCGATCCGCGCTACGAGTGGGTGAGCTTCGACGGCGGTATCAAGCGCGAGAACACGGATACGGCGGAGAGCGAGACGCTCGCGTTCGGCGCGCGGCGCGTCGTGGAGCGCCCCAGCGGCTGGTCGCGCACGCAGCTCATGAGTCTGTTGATCGAGGATTTCGAGGTCGGCGGCCAGGAGGGCCGGTCGCGGCTGCTGATGCCGGAGCTCGACTGGTCGCGCTTGAGGACGGATAGCGCGGTACGGCCGTCGCACGGCTCGAAGACCGACTTCGAGCTGCGTGTGGCCGGCGATACGCTCGGCTCGGATACGAGCTTCATCCAAGCGGTCGCGTCGACGAAGTGGATCACGTCGTTGTCGAACCGCGCCCGCGTCATCGCGCGCGGACGATTGGGCGTCACCTGGGAGGACGATTTCGAGGACTTGCCGCCGTCCGTGCGGTTTTTCGCCGGCGGCGACACGAGCATCCGCGGCTACGAGTTCAAATCGCTCGGACCCACCGATGCAGCGGGGCAGGTCATCGGCGGATCGAGGATCGCGGTCGCGAGCATCGAATACGAGCACCCCATTCGCGAACGCTGGTCGTTCGCAGTATTCGTCGATAGCGGCAACGCATTCACGAACGGCGATTTCGATGCCAAGACCTCGGCCGGCATCGGCACCCGCTGGCTGTCGCCGCTCGGCCCAATACGTTTGGATATCGGCGTCCCGATCAACGATCCCGAGCACGGCGCCCGCATCCACGTGAGCCTGGGGCCGGATCTATGAAGCGGCTCCGGTGGCTCGTGATTGCGACTGCGGCCGGCGCGTTCGTCGTGCTGCTCGCGATCGGCGCCGCGACGTGGCTGCTCGGCAGCGAGTCCGGCACGCGGTGGCTCTTGACGGCGGCGCTCGAGCGCGCCGGGCCCGGAGTGTCCGTCGGCCGCATCGACGGCACGCTGCGCGACGAGCTCACGCTCGGGGACGTCACCGTCATCGTGAACGGCGACCGTGTGACGATCGCGGAGCTGCGACTCGTCCTCGACCTGGCCGGGATTCTGCGCCGCACGCTGATCGTCGAAGAATTGCGCTCGACGAGTGTGACTTATACACGCCTTGGCACGGGCGAGCCCGCCGCGAGCACCAACGATCCGCTGCCCGTCGTCATCGACATCCGTCGCGCGTCGCTCGAGGGGCTCACGCTCGAGGGGCGCGATGGCCGGTTGGCGTTCGACGCCACATCGTTCAGAGCGGTTCTTGCCGACAATCGCATCATGATCGAGGACCTTAAGACGCAGTCGCAGGACGTGCGCATGACAGGACGAGGCGAGGTCGATCTCGGGTCGCCGCTGCGGGTCGTGGCGCAGGTCGATTGGTCGGGAGAGCGCGATGGACAGACCGCGTCGGGACGGCTCATCGTCGGCGGGACGTTGCCCGAGCTCGATTTGAGCCATGAGCTCTTCGCCCCGTTCGACGTCACGGCCGCCGGCAAGCTATGGCTCGAAGCGACGCCGCGTATCGATATGCTCGTCCAATGGCGCGACGTCGCCGTTCCGGGTGTGGAGAATGCTTCCGGCTCCGCCAACTTGGTCGGGCCGATCACGGCGCTCGAGTACGAAAGCACCGGCACGTTCAGCGCTTATGGCCGCCAGTTTGGGTATTCCGCCACCGGCACCGTGAACGGCGCCGTGCTCGCGTTCGCGCCCCTCACGTTGAACGCCGCGAACGGGACTGTCTCGGCGAACGGGGAAATCGATCTCGACTCCCTGCAGTGGCGCATGACGCTCACCGCGCGGGATCTCGACACGAGCGCCTTGGCGGCGAGTTGGCCGGGGCGCGTCGACGTCGATGCTGAACTCTTCGGCCGGCTCGAGCCCCTCGAGGTTCGCGCTGAGACGCTGAACGTCAGTGGGCAATTGCGCGAGCAGCCCTTCACGGCAGTTGCGACCGGGAGTTTCGCGGCGCCGTCCCGGCTCAGTATCGATGCGCTCGATATCGATGCGAGCGGAAATACTCTGCAACTCAGCGGTACCATTGACGAGCGTGTCGATCTTGGGCTCATGGCCGACTTCGACGATGTTGGAATCTTGTGGCCCGACCTTGCGGGATCGCTGGTCGGTAACGTTCGCGTCGCCGGTACCACGGAACAGCCGCGTTTGAGCGGCCGCATCGAGGCGCAGGAGCTCGAGCTCGGCGAGTACTCGGTCGCGAGCGCCGAGGTGGAAGGTAGCGTCGCGGCCGATCCCGACGCGCAAGTCGCGCTCGATCTCGCCGCCACGGGATTGGCGATAGGCGGTTTGGACCTCGCGTCGTTCCACGCCGCGCTCGAGGGCACGCCGCGCGCGCATGAAGTGCAGATCGATGCCTCAGCGCCGGAATGGAGCTCGGCGTTGACCGCGCGCGGCGGTCTCGACGGAGACCGCTGGCTTGCGACGATCGAGGCCGCGCGCGTCGCGCAAATGGAGCTCGGCGAATGGCGGCTCGACGAGGCCGCGGCTTTAGAGGTTGCGCGCGACCGTGTGCTGCTCGAGGCGAGCTGCTTGTCGCAAGCGGGCGCGGATCTCTGCGCGTCGATGCGCATCGTGGGGCGGAGCGACGACGAACTCGTTTTGTCGGCGCGCAACTTCGACCTGCGGTCACTGCAACCGTTCTTTCCGGAGCACATCTCCGTGAGCGGCGTCTACCAGATGGCCGCGACGATCCAGGATCCCGCCGGCGTTCCGCAGGGCCGCGTGGCGCTTACGGGCGGGCTCACGCGCCTGCATGTGGATCTCGGCGCCGATCGAGTCGTCGACAGCGCATTGGACAGTGTCATTCTCGGGGCCGATCTCGGTGCGGACCGCCTCGAGCTCAGGCTCGATGTGAACGGCGGCGATGCGGGGCGCGTCAATCTGCGCACGACGATCGAGGACGTGCAGGACCGGAGCTCGCGGATCAACGGGCAGCTCGACGTGCTCTGGAGGGATCTCGGCGTGTTGTCGCTCTTGAGTCCCGACGTCGGCGGCGTCAGTGGGAACGTCGCGATGCAGCTCGAGCTCGGCGGCTCGGTCGAAGAGCCCGAGCTCTCGGGCCGAGGGCGGCTCAGCGACGCCGCCGTCGAAGTTCCGGCCTGGGGCCTGCGCATCGAGCGAATCGAATCGACGGCGGTCACCAGGGACGGCGCCACGCTCGAATATTCCGGAACGGGGTTCGTCGACGGTCAGGAGCTGCGCTTGCGGGGCACGACGGAGCTCGACATCGAGCGCAACTTGCCGACGAGACTCGAGCTCGACGGCGATTCCTTGCACCTCGTGCAGCTCGCCGACACGGACATGTACATTTCGCCCGACCTCGACATCGATGTCGCACTGCCGGACATCGACGTGACGGGAACGCTGCACGTGCCGCGCGCGCTCGTCACGCTCGATGAGCTGCCGCAGCAGGCGCAACGGCCCTCGCCCGACAGCGTCGTGCACGGCGTCGGCGAGGCCGCGCCCCTGCGGCCGTTGCGCATGGAGGCCGACATCCGCGTCACGCTCGGCGACGACGTTCATTACAACGGCTCCAATCTGATGACCGATCTAGACGGCGAGCTGCGCTTGGATTACGAATCCGGGCGCCCGACGGCGGCGTCGGGAGCTTTGACCATCACGGGCACCTACGACGCATACGGTCAGTCGTTACGACTCGAGCGCGGCGAGTTGTTGTTTACGGGGCCGCTCGACGATCCGACGCTCGACGTGCGCGCGGAGCGTGAAATCGGGGAGACCACGGTCGGTGTGCAATTGACGGGCACGCTGAAGACGCCGCTGACCCGCATCTATTCCGATCCCGTGTTGAGCGAGGCGGATGCGCTGGCCTTTCTGCTGCTCGGGCGACCGCTGGCCGGCACGGGCGAGCAGGAGACGGCGACGCTCGAGTCGGCTGCGCTCGCGATGGGCTTGCAGCAAGCGTTACCGGTCGTCCAGCGCATCGGCAGCTCGCTCGGCCTCGACGAGCTCTCCATTCAGACGACCGACATCGACGCGGGCGCCCTTATGGCCGGTAAGTATCTGAGCCCCAAGGTCTACGTGCGGTACACATACGGCTTGTTCAATCGCATCGGCGGTTTGCTCGTGCGCTTCCGCTTCAACGAGCGGCTGAGCCTCGAGACGCGTTCCGGCGACGAGAAATCCATGGACCTGCTGTATACGGTCGAGAAAAACTAGTCGGAGGGGCTTCCACATTGCATAATTGCGCCCGCGGCTGACGCGGAACGGATGCCAAATGGGTAATACGGTCTACACGATACAAGTCATGCCGCGCATTCCGGCCGCGATCGCGCGGCTGACCGATCTCGTCCGTAACCTCTGGTTCAGCTGGTCGCCGCGGCTCAGAGAGCTCGTGGCTCAGCTCGATCCCGACCTTTGGCTGCTCGTCGAGGCAAACCCGCGGCTGTTCCTGCGCTGCGTGCAGCAGGAGATTCTCGACAAAGCCGCGGAGGATGAAGATTTCCTGCGCAGATACAAGTCGTTGCTCGCGGAGTTCGAGATTTATCTGCAAGGGCGGTCCACTCCTCATGTCGCGGAGGGGCTCGAAAGCAGCGATCTCATTGCTTATTTTTGCGCCGAGTACGGCTTCCACGAGAGCTTTCCCATCTACTCGGGCGGCTTGGGTATCCTTGCCGGCGATCACTGCAAGACTGCGAGCGATTTGAACCTGCCATTCGTCGCGCTCGGGTTGCTGTACCGTCAGGGCTATTTCCGGCAACGCATCGACCGTCACGGCCAGCAGGTGCCCGAGTATCCGCATATCAGCCCCGACGAGACGCCGATCCGCGAGGCGCAGACCTCGAGCGGTGCCGAAGCCGTCATCGAGTGTCCATTCCCCGATCGACTCGTCTATGCCAAGGTCTGGCAGGTCGACGTGGGGCGCGTGCCTGTTTTGCTGCTCGACACCGATATCGAGCGGAACTCCGCGGCGGATCGCAAGATCACGCGCGTCCTGTATGGCGGCGACCAGCAGCTCCGCTTGGACCAGGAAGCGGTGCTCGGCATCGGCGGCGTGCGCGCGCTGCGCGCCGTCGGCATCGAGCCGACCGTCTGGCACATGAACGAAGGACATGCGGCGTTCTCGGTGCTTGAGCGTGCGCGCGAGCTCGTGGAGCGCGGCTTGCCTTTCGCCGCGGCGCGCGAAGCGATCATGGCGAGCACCGTGTTTACGACGCATACGCCCGTCGCCGCCGGACACGACGTTTTTCCGTCGGATATGGTCGCGAAGTATTTTGCCGGCTACCTGCCCAATCTCGGCCTCAGCCCGGACGAGCTGCTCGCGCTCGGCAACGGCGGCAGTCCGGGCGATCAATTCAACATGACCAAGCTCGCGCTGCACGGCGCTGCGTTGGTCAACGGCGTGAGCCGCATCCACGGACGCGTGTCGTCGGAGACGTTCCGGGCCACGTGGCCGGAGATACGGCCGCTCGAGAATCCCGTCGGCTACGTCACAAACGGGGTGCATGTTCCGACGTTCATTCGGCAGACTTGGTCGGAGCTGTTCGATCACTATTTGGGCGGCGGGTGGCAGGCCAAGCTCATGGACGAGTCGTTGGTCGGACGCATCATGGAAATTCCCGATGAGGTCTTTTGGCGTACGAATCAGGGCTCGAAACGACAGATGCTCCGCGCCGTGCGCGCGCGCCTTTCCAGGCAATGGACGCGCAACGGCTTGAGCGAGACGCATATTCATCGCTTGTTGCGCCACGTGAACCCGGACAATCCCGACGTGCTGACGGTGGGGTTTGCACGGCGCTTCGCGACCTACAAACGCTCGACGCTGCTGTTTTCGGATCTCGGATGGCTCGAAAGCCTCGTCAAGAGCGAGGATCGCCCGCTGTTATTCGTGTTTTCGGGCAAGGCGCATCCTGCCGACGAGCCGGGTCAGTGGATGATGCGCGAGATCCAAAGAGTATCGAATCTGCCCCCGTTCGTCGGCCGCATACTGCTGCTCGAGGGATACGACATGGGCATGAGCCGCTTGCTGACCTCGGGTGTGGACGTGTGGCTCAACACGCCGATTCATCCCTTCGAGGCAAGCGGCACCTCGGGCATGAAGGCCGCCATCAACGGCACGGTCAATTTGAGCGTGCTCGACGGTTGGTGGGCCGAGGGCTACGACGGCGCGAACGGCTGGGGAATACCGCCGTCGCCCGAGGATAACGGCAGCGGCGAACGCGACCGCCAGGACGCGACGACTCTGTACGAAATCCTCCAAGACGAGGTCGTGCCCCTTTACTACGCGCGCGACGAGAAGCTCGGCTACTCGCCGGGCTGGGTTGCGATCTGCAAGCGCGCGATGGTCTCCTCGCTGCCGCGGTTCAACAGCCGCCGTGTGGCCCACGATTACATACGCCACTATTACGGTCCGGCGGCCGCGCACAGCCGTGCCGTGTCGGTCAACGATTTCGCCGTCGCGCGCGAGCTTGCGGCTTGGAAAAGCGACGTGCGCGCGGCCTGGCCGGGAGTCGAGCTGCGCGGCTCGAACATTCCACCGAAGCAGGCGGAGTTCGGCCGGCCGATCGTGCTCGAGGTCGAAGTCAAGCTCAACGGCCTCAATCCCCGCGACGTTCGCGTGGAGTGCGTCGTGTCGCGACATTTGTCCTCGGCCATCGAGCGCCCCGCGCTCGAGTTCGCCAACGCGCAGCGCGTGGGCGAGGGCATCACGCAGATCGGCGACGACACGGTCTTGATCGCCGTGTTCGAGCCGGATTCGTCGCAAGCCCCCGAATACCATCGTTACCGGCTCGAGTTGCAGTCTCCATGGGCGGGAACCATGTCTTATTCGATTAGGGCCGTACCTCACCATGCGCAGCTCTCGCATCCGTACGAAGTGGGGCTCATGCGTTGGTTATAGGCGGATATTCGTGAGCTTCGTCGTCGCGCCCGGAACGCGCTTACCGATGGGCGCCACGGTGACGCAAGGAGGCGTCAATTTCTCGATATTCAGCCCGCACGCGACGCGCGTCGAGCTCGTTCTGTATCGCGCCGCCGTCGATACGGAGCCGTCGTTCAAGGTCGTTCTCGATCCGGCGCGCAACAAGACTTTCGCTTTCTGGCACGTTCTCCTCGTCAACGCCGAGCCAGGGATCTACTACACGTGGCGCGTCGACGGCCCGCATGCACCCGACCGAGGCCTGTTGTTCGATGCGCGACGCGAGCTCCTCGATCCGTGGGCCAAGAGCGTCAGTGATGCCCGTTGGGACCGCGCTCGAGCGCGCAATGGTTATGGTCCCCACTTTCGCGCCCGCGTCGTCGCGGACGACCACTATGATTGGGAAGACGACGAGCCGTTGGGGCGCGATCTGCACGACGCCGTCATCTACGAAATGCACGTCGGCGGGTTCACGCGCCATCCGTCCGCGCGCGTCGCGCATCCTGGGACCTTCAGCGGCATCGTCGAGAAGATTCCGTACCTCGAGTCTCTCGGCATCACGGACGTCGAGCTTTTGCCCGTCATGGCGTTCGATGTCCAGGACGTTCCCGCCACGGTAGCGGCGCGCGGCCTCGAGAACTATTGGGGCTATAGTCCAATCGCATTTTTCTCGCCGCATCCGCACTTCGCATACGGCGACGACGCGCAGACGGAATTCAGAGATATGGTGAAGGCGCTGCACCGAGCCGGCATCGGCGTGATTCTCGACGTCGTGTTCAATCACACGGCGGAAGGCGGCGCGGACGGCGTAACGATCGGCTTCAAGGGACTCGGCAACGAGTTTTTCTATCATCTCGATCCACGGAACCGGAGCCGCTATCGCGACTACACGGGATGCGGCAACACGATCAACTGCAATCATCCGTTCGTCATGGAGTACTTGCTCGAGTGCCTCGAGTATTGGGTCGTCGACATGCACGTCGATGGCTTCCGCTTCGATCTCGCGAGCGTCATGTCGCGCGGCGAAGACGGGGAGCCTCTGCGACACGCGCCGTTGCCGTGGGGCATCGAGTTCTCCGATCCGTTGTCGAGTGCGCACCTGATCGCCGAAGCATGGGACGCCGCGGGCCTCTATCAGGTCGGCGATTTTCCGGGGTTTCGCTGGGCGGAGTGGAACGGCCGCTATCGCGATACTCTGCGCCGTTTCGTGCGCGGCGAGCGCGGCCTCGTGGGCGAGGTGGCGACGCGCATCGCGGGCAGCAGCGACATGTATGCGCCGCAGGGGAAGTTCCCGTTCAACGGCATCAATTTCATCACCTGTCACGACGGCTTCACGTTGTACGATCTCGTGAGCTACGAACGCAAGCACAACGACGCGAACGGTGAGGGTAACCGCGACGGCAGCGATCACAACTTGAGCTCCAACTGCGGCGTCGAGGGCCCGACGGACGATCCGGGCGTCTTGAAAGTCAGAGCTCAGCGTGCGCGGAATTTCCATGCGCTATTGATGCTGAGCCAAGGCGTGCCGATGCTCGAAGCGGGTGACGAGGTGCTGCGCACGCAGGGCGGGAACAACAACGCGTATTGCCAGGACAACGAGGTCAGCTGGATCGATTGGATGCCGTCGGAGGCGGGCCGACGCATGCTGCGGTTCACGCGCGAGATGATCGCACTGCGCAAACGTCACCCGTCGTTGCGCCGCACGCGCTTCATGGATGCGGCCGCGGCGGGCGGCGATGCCGATATCCGCTGGTACGGCGAGCACGGCAACGAGCCCGACTGGAAGGACCCAAGCGCCGCGGTCCTATGCTTCACGCTTGCGGGCGTCGCTGCGGACGAGCCGCCTCTGCACGTCATGATGAACGCCTCGGACGAGGCGAAGGTTTTGCCGCTCCCGGATTGCGGGTCGCGGGTCTGGCACCGCGTCGTCGATACGTCGCTCGCGCCTCCGGACGACATCGTCACGCCCGGCGCCACGGCTCCCGTCCGTGCGGCGCGCTACGGCCTCGCCGCCGCCGCGGTCGCCGTTTTCGAAGCCCTTCCGGCCTCCATCGTGTAGGAGCGAGCTTCGCTCTCGATCACCGCCATGTAGGAGCGAGCTTTGCTCGCGATCTTGTTCACGAGCGGCTACGAACTCACGGCGAAGATCGCGAGCGAAGCTCGCTCCTACCGGGTGCCTACCCGGGCGCGAGCACGAGCGCGCCGAGCGGCGGGAGCATCAGAGTGATCGATTGCGCACGGCCCATGCACGCGATCGGCTCGCTGACGGCGACGGCGTTGCCGAGATTGGAGCCGCCGTAGAAGCTCGAATCCGAGTTCAAGAGCGTCCGGTAGCGCGCGGCCCGCGGAACGCCCACGCGATAGTCGGCGCGCGGCACCGGCGTAAAATTGAGCACGACGACGACGTGATCGTCCCCGTCCTGACGCACGAAGCTCAGCACGGAGTTGTGCTCGTCCTCCCACGACAACCATGCAAACCCGTCGGGCTCGTGATCGCGCCGGTGTAATGCGGGCGTACTGCGGTAGAGCCGGTTGAGATCCTTGACCAATGCCTTGAGGCCCGCGCGCGGAGCATCGTTGGCCGCCGCCCAAGGCAACGCCTCACGGTGATTCCATTCGCCGGGTTGGCCGAGCTCGCCGCCCATGAACAGAAGCTTCTTGCCCGGGTACATCCACTGGTAACAGAACAGGAGACGTAAGTTGGCGAGCTTCTGCCATTCGTCGCCGGGCATCTTGTCGAACAGCGAGCGCTTGCCGTGCACGACCTCGTCGTGCGAGAGCGGCAACACGAAGTTCTCGGTGAACGCGTATATGGGTCCGAACGTCAGAAGGTTGTGATGGTATCGCCGGTGCACGGCCTCCTTGCTCATGTAGACCAACGTGTCGTGCATCCAGCCCATGTTCCATTTGAACGAGAAGCCGAGACCACCCGCGTAAGTGGGCCGCGACACCTGTGGCCAGGCCGTCGATTCCTCGGCGATAGTGACGCTGCCCGGACATACGCCGTGCGTGAGCTCGTTGAGCCGGCGCAGGAACGAGATCGCCTCGAGATTCTCGTTGCCGCCGTGGACGTTCGGCGTCCAGCGGCCGGGCTCGCGCGAGTAATCGAGGTACAGCATCGAGGCGACGGCGTCGACGCGCAGACCGTCGAAATGAAACTCGTCGAGCCAGTACACCGCGCTCGACAGGAGAAAGCTGCGCACCTCGTTGCGCGAATAGTTGAAGACCAGCGTGCCCCACTCGCGATGCTCGCCCTTCTGCGGATCGCCGTACTCGTAGAGCCGGCTGCCGTCGAAACGCGCGAGCGCGTAGTCATCCTTGGGGAAATGGCCGGGAACCCAATCGAGGATGACGCCGATGCCATGTTCATGCAATGCCGACACGAACGCTCGTAAATCGTCGGGATGACCATGCCGGCTCGTCGCGGCGAAATAGCCCGTGCACTGATAGCCCCACGAATCGTCGAACGGATGCTCCGTGACGGGCATGAGCTCGACGTGCGTGAACCCGAGGTCTGCGACGTACGACGCGAGCTCGAGCGCGAGCTCGCGATAGCCCAAGAGCTCGCCATGCGCACCTCTGCGCCACGAGGCCAAGTGCACCTCGTACACTGAAATCGGCTCGCGATGCCACGCGCGTTGCGCGCGGGCTTCCATCCATTCGCGGTCGGACCATGCGAACGCCCGGGCGGCCGGGGTAATCGACGCGTTGGCCGGCCGATGCTCGAGCACGGTTGCGTAGGGATCGGTCTTGATCCTGAGCTCGCCCGAATCGCGGTTGCGGATTTCGTAGCGATAAAGCTCGCCGGCAGCGAGCTCCGGAACGAACAATTCCCAGACGCCCGATCCGCTGCGCACGCTCATGGTGTGGCAGCGTCCGTCCCATTGATTGAAATGCCCGACGACGCTGACGCGCTCGGCACTCGGCGCCCAAACAGCAAACAGCATTCCGGGAACGCCGTCGACTTCCACGGCATGTGCACCGAGAAACTCGAAGGCGCGGTAGTGCTCGCCGGCCGCATGCGCGTCGAGATCCGCCTGAGCGACACAAAGTGGGAACGAGTAGGGGTCGTGCTGCTCCTGCCACGCGCCGTCGTGAGCCTGCCAGCGTAAACGATAACGCCGCGGTAAGGCATGCGCGGTGCCGTACCACTCGAACAGTGCGCTATCACCGATGCGCCGCAAGGTTGTTGCGGGTGCGACGAGCTCGACACGCTGAGCGTGCGGCAGATAGACGCGCAACACCGCATGTCCGTCCGCCTCGGAATGCACGCCGAGCACGCTGCGCGGATCGTGCAGGCGTCCCGCCAGCAAGCGTTGCACGTCGGGATCGTCGATTCGCGTCCGCGGAATCCCCGTCTCGGCGGAGGGGGAGTTTGTGGATTTTTCTGACACTGATCGGCTACGAAGCGTTTCGAGTTCTGTCGTATACTCGCGTGAAGGGCAGAGTCCCCCAGCAGCGATGAGACGCAGATCCGTTCGCCGTGTTGTCAGTCAGCTCACGCGCAGCACGATGGCGATCGTGATGGCGGGTGGTCGTGGCCAACGTCTTGAACAACTCACGGATCATCGCGCCAAACCCGCAACGCCTTTCGGCGGAAAATACAGAATCATCGACTTTTCCTTATCGAACTGCGTCAACTCCGGCATTCGGCAGATCATCATACTGACGCAGTATAAGGCGCAGTCGCTGATCGAGCACATTCAGCGCGGTTGGGGCTACCTCCACGGCGAGCTCGGCGAGTTCATCGATATCGTGCCGGCGCAGCAGAAGCTCGGCGAGCTCTGGTATCGGGGAACGGCCGACGCCGTCTATCAGAATCTCGACATCCTCGACCAGCATCACCCCGCAATGGTGTTGGTTCTGGCCGGCGATCACGTCTACAAGATGGACTACGGCCCGCTGATCGCGCTGCACACCGAAACGGGTGCCGACATCACCGTCGGCGGCGTGCAGGTGCCGTTGAGCCTTGCGCACGAGTTCGGCGTCATGAACGTAGATGCCGACAACCGCATCGTCAGCTTCGACGAGAAACCGGCGCATGCGAAGCCGATGCCGGGACGCGAGGACATCGCGCTCGCATCCATGGGCATCTACGTGTTCGGCGTCGAGCTGTTGCGAAAGCTGTTGCTCGAGGACGCGGCGAATCCCGAATCCGTGCACGACTTCGGCCGCAACATCATTCCGCGCGCCATCGAGCAGCGTCGCGTCTTCGCGTACCCGTTCGAGGATGTGGAAACCAAGGCACAGCGCTATTGGCGCGACGTCGGGACCGTCGACGCATACTACGATGCCAACATGGAGCTCGTGCACGTGAGCCCGGAGCTCAACTTGTACGACGAGGCGTGGCCGATATGGACCTATCAGCACCAGGCGCCGGCCGCGAAGTTCGTTCTCGACGATCCCGGCCGCCGCGGGGCCGCAATCAACAGCATGATCGCGGGCGGCTGCATCATTTCCGGCGCGACCGTGCGCGAGTCGTTGTTGTCCAACAACGTCATGATCGAGGAGTGCAGCGAAGTCTATCGTTCCGTCATTCTGCCCAACGTCGAGATCGGCCGCAGTTGCGTCGTCCATCGCGCGATCGTCGACGAAGGCAGCACCATACCGCACGGCATGGAGATCGGCAGGAATCGTGAGGCGGATCGGCAGCGGTTTCACGTCAGCGACAAGGGCGTCACGCTCGTGACCCGCGACATGCTCGACAGGCTGCGCGCACTTTCGCCCACCCAATGATCGACGTGCTTGCCCGGCGAAGGGCTGGCGTCCTGTTGCACCCGACCTCGTTGCCCGGCCGAGGGGCGGTCGGGACGCTCGGCGCGGAGGCGCATCGGTTCGTTGATTTCCTGCAAGACGGCGGGTTCAGCGTCTGGCAGACATTGCCGCTCGGACCGCGGGACCGACACGGATCTCCTTACCGCCTGCTTTCGGACCAGGCGGGCGACCATGAGCTAATCGACACCGAGGAGTTGCGTCGTCTCGACGAGCTGCCCGCGTCGTTTGCGTTCGACGCGGTACCCGACTCGCCGACGGAGGCATATCGCTCGTTCGAGCTCGCGGCGACGCCCACGCAGCACGAGAGCTTCGCCGCATTCGTGCGCGGCAATCGCGAATGGCTATGGCCGTACGGCCTGTTTCGTTTGTGCGAGCAGAAGTTCGGCGGTGAGCCTTGGTGGCGCTGGCCGAGCGAATACCGCAATCCCACGCTGCGCACGCTGCTCCCCCGCCTCGCGCAACCCAAAAGCGCTTTCCGCGGAATTGCGCTGCTCCAATACCTGTTCGAGCGGCAGTGGACGGCGCTCAAGCGCCATGCGAACGCGCAGGGTGTGTATCTGTTCGGCGATCTGCCGTTTTACGTGGATCTCAATAGCGTCGAAGTTTGGTGGAACCGCAGCCTGTTTCGCGTCGGTCCCGACGGCACATCCGACTTCGTCGCCGGCGTGCCCCCGGACTATTTCAATGCCGACGGCCAGCGCTGGGGTAATCCGCTCTATGATTGGAAAAATCTCCGGGCGCAAGGGTTTGCATGGTGGGAGGAGCGCCTCGTCGCGCAACTCAAGCGCTTCGACCTACTGCGCCTCGATCATTTCCGCGCGCTCGAATCCTATTGGGAGATCCCGTCCGAGTCGCCGACGGCCCGACGTGGTCAGTGGCGCGCCGGCCATGGCGTTGCGCTGCTCACGCGGCTAGGGGAGCGTCTCGGCGGTGTGCCGCTCGTGGCCGAGGACTTGGGCGTCATCACCGACGAGGTCCGCGCGCTGCGCGACCGGTTCCGTCTGCCCGGCATGGTCGTGCTTCAGTTCGCATTCGACGGCTCGCGCGACAACCCGCATTTGCCGGAGAACCACGCCACGAATGCCGTCGTCTACACGGGCACACACGACAACGACACGACGGTGGGATGGTATGCGGGGCTCGACGCGGCGACCCGCCGCTACGTGCAGGAGCGCTTGGGTGCGGGGTCGCTCGAGATGCCCGAAGCGCTCATCGAAGCCGCGTATGCTTCGCGCGCGCAGCTTGCAATCGTGCCGCTTCAGGATCTCCTGGCGCTCGGCTCGGAGGCGCGCATGAACATGCCCGGCACCATCGAAGGTAATTGGCGCTGGCGCTTCGAGTGGAGCGACGTTCCGGCAGAGCTCGCAGAGCGGTGCCGCGAGCGCGCCGCGCGCCACGCGCGGTTGCCGTAGGAGCGAGCTTTGCTCGCGATCTTGGGCACGCGACCTTCGGTGGCAGTGTAGGAGCGAGCTTTGCTCGCGATTGCGACAAGATCGCGAGCGAAGCTCGCTCCTACAAGAGCCGCTCGTACATGGCGACGTATTGGCCGACGCGCCGCTGCCACGAAAAGTCCGCGGCCATCGCGTTACGCATGAGGGTTGCCCAAACCGCCTCGTCGGCAAACCAGACGAGCGCCTGACCGATCCCCCACGCTAAGCCTTGCGCATCCGCATGCGCGAAGACGCTGCCGTTGCCTGTGCCCTGCGCGGGATTGAAATGCTCGATCGTATCGGCAAGACCGCCCGTCGCTCGGACGACGGGGATGGTCCCGAAACGCAGCGCGTACATCTGCGTCAGGCCGCACGGCTCGTAACGCGACGGCACGAGAGGGATGTCGCTGCCCGCCAATATGCGGTGTGCGAGCGGCTCGTCGTGACTGCAGGTCACGGAGACTCGGGCCGGGAAGCGGGCGGCGATTTCGCCGAGCTCGCGCTCGAGGTCGGGGTCGCCCGTACCGAGCACTGCAAACTCCGCATCGGTAGTCTCGAGAAGATTCGGCAAGAGCGCGGCCAGCAGGTCGATGCCCTTCTGCGGCACGAGCCGCGTCACGGCGCCGATCAATGGTCGATCGGCGTCGACGGTGAGTCCGAGCTCGGCGCAGAGCGCTTGCTTCACGTTGCGCTTGCCGCGCGGATCGTTGCGATCGTAATGCGTGGCGACGTGCGGGTCGACGCGCGGATCCCAGATCGCGTAGTCGACACCGTTGAGAATGCCGACGAGCTCGTCGCGGCGCGCATGCAGAACGTCCTCGAGCCCCATGCCGTAGGCGCTCTCTTGGATTTCCCGCGCGTAGGTCGGGCTCACGGTCGTCAGTAGGTCGGCCGTTTGCACGCCGGTGCGCAGGAAATTGATCAAAGGGGGGACGGCCGACACGTCGATCCAAGGGGCGAGCTCCGCGCGATGCCCCGCGTCGAGTACGGTTGCGGGGAACGTGCCTTGGTAGCCGATATTGTGCAGGGTCAGGACGCTGCGGGAAGCGCCGGACGAATCGCGCGCTCGCAGCAATGCGGGAACGAGGCCCGCATGCCAGTCATGGCAATGCACGATGTCGGGCGTCCAATCGAGCGCCGCGCCGAAATGGACGGCCGCTTCGTTAAGCGCCATGAAGCGCGGGACGTCCCGCTCGTCGCCCATGTAGATGCGGCCGTCGCCGAAAAGCTCTGGCGCGTCGAGCACAAAGACA
>Ga0209640_10001166_pt1 | contig 21912 bp, 22 predicted proteins | sample RifCSP10_1_FD_184018 | JGI IMG/M metagenome (GOLD analysis project Ga0209640, IMG submission 184018) | Soil microbial communities from Rifle, Colorado - Rifle CSP2_sed 10_1 (SPAdes) (version 2) | ecosystem: Environmental > Terrestrial > Deep subsurface > Rock core/Sediment | place: Rifle...
ATCAACGAGGCGAAGCACTCGGCCGAGGTGGTGCTCAAGGTGCTGGCCGGCGACAAGAACGTTCCGAAGTGGGTCAAGACGCCGGCCTCGATCGTCACCAAGGCGACCGTCGAACAGGCAGTGGAAAACTGCACGTACTAATGTCTTCGGTTCACGGCTGACGCGCTGCTGTCGGTTCGGGACGTCTCGAAGCGCTTCGGCGTCGTCCAAGCGCTGCAGAACGTCTCGATCTCGGCCCAGGCCGGCAGCGTGCTGGGGCTGTGCGGCGAGAACGGCGCCGGCAAAAGCACGCTGGTGAAGATCCTGATGGGGGTGTATCGGCCCGACTCCGGGTCGATACACCTCGACGGAAAGCCGGTGACGATCCGCTCGACGCGCGAGGGGCAGGGGCTGGGCATCGCGCTGGTCTCGCAGGAGCTCTCGCTCGCCAACGATCTTTCGGTCGAGGACAACATCTGGCTGGGCTCGACCAGGGTGCCGATGCTGCATCGGCGGCGCGCGCTGCGCCAGCGGGCGGCGGAGGCGGTGGCGACCCTCGGGCTCGATCCGGCAATCCTCGACCGGCCGCTCGGCGCGCTGTCGCTGGCCGAGCGGCAACTGGTGGAGATCGCGCGCAACCTGTGCCGCGATGCGCGCATCCTGATCCTGGACGAACCTACCGCGACGCTGTCGGACGGCGACATCGCCAAGCTGTTAGCGGCGATCCGCGGGCTTGCCGCGCAGGGCTGCGCCGTAATCTACATCACCCACCGGCTGGGCGAGGTGTTCGAGATCTGCGATCGCGTGACCGTGCTGCGCAACGGCAGCGTGGCGGGATCGCACGACGTCGCGGCTATCGATCGCGGCCGGCTGATCGAGGAGATGATCGGGCGCCAGTTCGACGGCATGTATCCGCCCGCCGCCAGCACTGCGTCGGATGCCGCCGGGCCGATCCTCGACGTGCGCGGCCTCAGCATCCCGTCGGTGGTGCACGACGTCTCGTTCGCGGTCGCCGCGGGCGAGATCGTCGGCATCGCGGGCCAGATCGGCTCCGGCGCGGCGGAGGTGGTGCGGGCGCTTGCCGGTCTGGTTCCGGACGCCTCCGGCCTGCTGACCTGGCGCGGCCGGCCGCTGCGCATCGGCGCGCGTGCCGACATGCTGAAGGCCGGGTTTGCGTTCGTATCGGAGGATCGCGGCGGAGAAGGGATGTTCCGCAACCTTTCCATCCGCAACAACCTCGTGGTGACAGCGCCGCGCGCGCTGTCGCCGCTGTGGTTTGACCGGGTGCGCGCGCTAGACGAGGTCGCAATCTATGCCGCCGAGCGGGTCGGCATCGATACCGGCCGCCTGCGCCATCCCGTGTCGCAACTTTCCGGCGGCAATCAGCAGAAAGTCGTGTTCGGGCGCTTCCTCAACCGCAAGCATATTGCGGGAGATGCCGGTGCCGGACGCCCGCCCGGCCTGTTGCTGATGAATGAGCCGACCCGCGGAGTCGATGTCGGCGCGCGCGCCGATCTGTATCGCCTGATGCGCGAATATTGCCGCAGCGGCTTCGGGCTGGTGGTCTACAGCTCGGACCTCGAAGAGCTGCTGGGCATGTCGGATTCGGTCATCACGATGTACCGCGGGCGCATCTCCGGACGGTATCCGGGCCGTGCGGCGGACATTACCAAGGTGCTTGCCGACATCACGCACGCACCACAAGCGTCCAAGGCCTCCGCGACGTCACCATGAGCGTCCTCGGCCTCAGGCGCGCGACATTCGAGCGCAGTCGTGTCGTGTCGGTCGTGAAAGCGGCGGTGCTCGCCGTTATCACGGCAAGTGCGGTCCTGACCCCCGGGTTCCTGACCCCGGCATCGGCGATCGCGATACTGGATCACGCCGCGTTGATCGGCTTGGTTGGCCTCGGCATGACGTTTATCACCATCTCCGGCAACCAGCTCTCGCTCTCGCTCGGCGCGACACTCAGTGCCGCAGCCCTGGTGTGTGTCGCGACCACCGGGCTCGGCACCTGGGGCGCGTGCGCGGCTGCGATCTTGGCCGGCATCCTGCTGCAGGCCGCGCAGGGGCTGGTGATCGGCTATTTCGGCGCCAACCCGATCATCGTCTCGATCGCCGGGCTCGGCCTGATTCTCGGCATCGGTACGCATCTCACCGGCGGCGGCGAGGTGTACCCGGTCGTGGTCGACGCGCTGAAGCCGCTGCAAACGCACATCGGGCCGCTCAACATGCTGATCATCGTGTTCCTGATCGGCGTGGTTGTCGCGGAACTGCTGCTGTCGCGCACGCGATTTGGACGACAGCTCATCGCCATCGGCAGCAATGCCCGGGCTGCGGCGGCGTCCGGCCTCCGCACGCCTGCTGTGGTCACCGCGGCCTACGCGGTCGCTGGCCTGTTCTGCGCGTTCGCCGGCATCATCGCCGCTGCCCGGTTCCGCTACGCGAGCCTGGAGACCGGCGCCGGCTACGATTACGACGCGTTCGGCTCGGTGCTGATCGGCGGCACGTTGCTGCGCGGCGGCTTCGGGTCGGCATGGCGCACCATGCTAGGCGCGTTGCTGCTGGCGGCGGTGCACACGGTCCTGGTGTTGCGGGGCTACAGCCAGGAGGCGCAGTACGTATTGCTCGGCGTGTTTGTGCTGGGCGCTGTGTGCCTGTCGTCGCAGGAGGAGCGCTGATGCAAGCGGTGCTACGCGTGCTCGACCAGTTCACCCCACCCAGAGGCCGGCCGGTCTGGATTCTGCTCGGGCTCGTCATCGCGTTTGCCTTGATCGACGGCGGTGTGGGCTTCTTTTTCCAGCGCTCCACGCTGTTCAGCTTGACGCAGCTTTTCTCGACGCTCGGGCTCGTGGCGCTAGGTCTTGGCTTCGTCATGATGCTGCACGAGTACGATCTCTCGCTCGCCGGGTCATTCGCGCTGGCAGGGATCGTCGGCGTGCTCACCGGGGTGGACAACCCGCTGCTCGGCGTCGTGTGCGGCGTCGCGGTCGGGGCGGCCGCCGGGCTCATCCAGGGCTGCATCGTCGTATGGCTGCGCATGTCGGCGGTTGCGCTCACACTGGGCGGGCTCTTGCTGATGCTCGGCATCACTTACGTGCTCGCCGGCGGCACCACGATCTCGTACGGCAACCGTGCGGTCACCCGATGGCTGCAGGAAACCATGCTCGGCGGAGCCATCTCGCATCGCGGCATGATCGTGGTTGGGATGTACATCCTCGGAGCGCTGGTATTCGCTTACACCCGTATCGGGCGCGATGTGATCGCGACCGGCAGCAACCGCGCCGGTGCGGCGGTCGCGGGGCTGAACACCAACGCGATCCTGATCGGGGTGCTGACCGCGGCCGGCGCGCTTTCCGCGCTCGCCGGCGTGTTGTTGGCTTACAGCCTAGGCGCGGGCTCAGCGTTCGGTCTGTCCGACGTTCTGATGGGTGCTACTGCAGCGGCGATCATCGGCGGGGTGTCGCTGGGCGGCGGCAAGGGCCGGCCGCTCGGCATAGCGGCGGGAACGCTCGCGCTGTGCCTGCTGCGCTCTGGACTCTCCGGCTTTGAAGCCGATCCGTCGCTGCTCGACAGCCTGACCGGGCTGGTGCTGCTGCTGGTCGCGATCGCCGACGGTACGCTGTTCCGCCAGCGCATGCTGGAATGGCGCCGCGCGCTGTTCGAAACGCGACTGTCGTGAGTTCGGCGGTATCTCCCGAAACCATTCTTTTCCTCGCGATCCGCGTTTGATCAGACGTCTTACTATCGCCTCGACCGCTGCCCTTTGTACAGGCTCAGCGTGCTGCGACGTGCGCGCTGCCGGTGATTTCCAGGTCGAGCTGCTTGATCATCCATTTGTCCTGCGCGCGCGATGGGGCGAGACGCCGACTTTGAGGATATCTCTCATCGTTTCACTCGCGTCTCTGCTGGCGAGTGTCGCACCATGGGGTTTCGCTTGGCTCGCCTTTTGGCGCTTTCTCATTGGCGGCGCTGTCGCCGTCACGATGATCTACAGCCTCGCCATCGTTACCCGTTGCGCAAAGACGGGACGGTTGGGCGCGGCGACTGGAATCGTGTTCACCGGCGTCGGCGTTGGCATTCTCCTCTCGGGGACGCTGGTGCCGTTGTTGCCGCAGATCGGGTTCGGCGCCGCATGGGGCGGGCTCGCCGCGATCGGAGCCGTCGGCGTCGGTATCGCGCTGTGGGGCTGGCGGGCGGCGGACGGCGACTCGAGGGAAGCGTCACGGTTGCGGCCGCTTCCGCGGCTTCGATGGCCTGTGCCGGCGGTCTTGCGGCTAATCTGCGCCCAGTCCTTATTCTCGATCGGTCTCGTTCCGCACACCATCTACTGGGTCGACTATCTGGTGCGCGGCCTCGGGAACGGCATTGCGGTCGGAGGCATGCACTGGGTCCTGTTCGGTGCGGGCGCAGTTTCGGGCACCTATCTGTGGGGCCGTCTTGCCGACCGGATCGGCTTTCGCGCGGCCATGGTCCTCGTCTTCGCTGCGCTAGCGGCTGGCGTTGCGGCGCCGGTGCTCTATCCGAGTGCTGGGTGCTGATCCTGTCGTCGCTGGTCGTCGGCGCGCAGCCTGGCTTTTCTGCAATCATTTACGGACGTACCCACCAGGTAGTAGGCGCGGCGCGTATGGCCGAGGTGTCGCGGTCTATGGCGCTGGCGTCGGGCGTCGTGCAGGCGGTCGGGGGATATGCGTACGTTTCGCTGTTCGAGGCCGCGCACAGTTACACGCCGGTGTTCCCGGTCGCGGGCGCGGCGATGGCGCCGGGCGCCGTCGTAGCCTTACATCTCCGACGGCCGGTCGAAGCGAATCCTGGCGAGCCAGCCAAGGGTTCGGCTCACCTTTAAGCGTCGCTGAGGCGCCGGCAATGTACTCGCATCGATAACGGCGCCACAGACTTGCTGTTACGCATCAATGTACTCATGCCGTCAACTTGCCCACGAAGCCCAGCATCGCAGCGAGCACGTCACATACGGCGACACATTTCCCCTAACCTCCCGGATTGTAGAGGAGCGTTACCAGGCTCTTCTTCTGATCGTCCGTCAGTGGCTGCTTGATGAAGCCGTACTTTTGGCGTCGCCAAGTATGCCATCGACATTCTTCACCGGCGCGAAGCGCACGTTGTCGAGCGCATAGAAGTCGTAGATCTTGTCGACATCCTTCGCGTCGATCTTCCAGTGCGCGGCGTAGCGCGCGATCGCCTTCTCGCCGCTGAAGTTGAACTGATGGCCGGCCGCACCCCCTTGGACCGGTACATTCCTCGCATCATCGAGTCCCTCGGATATGACCCCCGTCCGGAGCCTCGGACAAATGCGGAACGGCTCATTTGGAAGCGTCAAGCCCTGGGGCTCGCCCGGAAGACGACCGCGAGGCTGATCGGGGTAGACGAAGGAAGCTTGGCTCGGTGGGAGCGGGGGGGGGGTCCGACAGCCGACCGGAACCCGGCTGGACAAGGTGCTTCGGTTCCTTAATGGCGGTTCTGACGCAAGTCAGGTCTGCCCTTGGTCACCACCAGCTACGTATTCGGGGTTTGCCGCGTAGCATTCGCAGACGCTTGCCGCAAGCCGGGCGGCAGAATGTTATGCGCGGCAGACTCAAAATCTGCTGCCCGCAAGGGCATGGAAGTTCAAGTCCCCCCGGGGGCACCATCCATGTGCCGTCGACAGTCCGTGGCGGAGGCGAATCTTCTACGGCTCGGCGTAGCCGGACGCGCCAGCACACACCGCGAGCATGGCCGGAATGAGCTACGCGCAGCGCAGAGATGTTTTCGCAGCCGCTCGACAAGTCGCGTGCGTCTCGGCATTGAGCCGGCTCACGATCGCGCTTAGGGTTTAAACACCCGATCTCCCGCACGAACTTTCATAGCCGGCGACTCTAAGCGGCTGATATCAACGCGCTCTCGGTGCGCTTGCCCGGTATCAAGGACCGGTCACTCGCCACGATACGGGATCTCGGTCGGGCGGTGCTCATCGTCGGTCGCTGCCGCGGTGACGTAGCCGCCGTCGGCGTAAAGCACCGAACCTGTGACCCAACCCGAGTCCGAGGAGGCGAGGAAGATCGCCGGACCGACCAAGTCCTCCTCGCGCCCAAGCCGACCGAAGGGGAGACGCCGCAGCCGCTCTGCCTTGGCAGCCTCGGTGTATGGAGTCGAGTCAGTCGCTCCGCGCGCAAGCGCGGCGCAGGTGATACCGTAAGGACCCAAGGCCTGGGCGACCGCGCTGGTCAGCGAATTCACGCCGCCGCGCGCGGCGCCCCACGGCACCGCGCCTCCGGACCCCAGCAGGCCGACGATCGAGGTGATGTTGATGATCTTGCCCGAGCCCCGCCTCGCCATCTCCTTGCCAATGTGCTGGCAGGTGAGGAAGTACGCCTTGAGGCCGCGATCGATCGCGGTGTCCCAGTCGGCTTCCTTGCACTCGAAGAATTTTCCGTGCCAGCCGCCGTAGGTCGTATTGACCAGAACGTCGATGCGTCCGAAGCGAGATAGGATGTCGCGGGTCATCGAAGCCGTCGCGTCGCCGGTTGCGATGTCGAACAATCCGGTCATGACCTGACCGCCCAGTTGCCGCGTCGCGTCGGCGACTCGAGTAAGCCGATCGAGATTCTCCGCGAAGTCATGGAGATAAAGGGCTGCTCCCTCGCGCGCGTAACCGAGCGCGATGGCCTTGCCGAACTCTGTTCCCGCACCGGTGATGACCGCGACCTTGTCCTTAAGTCTCACTGCTGATCTCCCATCGTCAGTTCTCCAATCCAGAGGCCCAAGCGGGTGGTTGGCCGTTGAAGGATGCTTGCGTGCGCCCACCATACACCGACTGGAAGGTTGCCCCCGGCGCGTTCCGCGTCAATAATCTTTGCACGATACGGCTTCGCTACGATCCGTGGCCGACATCTAACGTGGGAGGCATGGCAATGGCAGACGACGGACGCGTCGTGAAAATCCGCGAGTTCATGACGACGTGGGACAATTCGCCCCGTCCGCCGCTCGAGGCGTGGTCGGACCGCAACAAGGCCGACCTCATGGCCTCGACCCGGAGCACGCGGTTCCTGCCGCTGTTTCGCGCGTTCGATTTGCTTGCCATGCCCAACCAGTCGCTGACCATCCTCCAGAACAACGACCATCGGATCGGCGTCGAAAGCGTCTGCGGCGCGCAGGAGCATTTCCATCGCTACGTCGACGCCGACGTGGTCTACTTCCAGTATTGCGGCCGGACCACGCTTGAAACCGAATTCGGCGAGTACGAGATGCGCCCGGGCGAATTGATGTTCATCCCCGAGGGGATCGCGCATCGCTCGACGGGAACCGCCGACAGCCTGCGCTGGTTCGCGCTTGCGCACGAGCCGTTCACTGAGTTCTTCGACGAAAGCCGCTACACAAGCCACACCGAGTTCGAGGTGAGGCGGACAGGGGGACCTAACTGGACGGTTCCGCCCGGTCGCGACCGCCCGCAGCGCGGCAAGGTCAAAGAAGTCATGCACTGCTGGGATGATCGGCCCGACGACCTGACCGTCTCGGAGCGCGATTATGCACACCTAGCCGGCGCGTCGAGCACCCACATCCGGGACAAGGTGAGTGGCATACGCAAGCTGCGCGCCTTCGACTTCTTCACCGAGATCGTCGGAAAGAAGGGTGGCTCCGATCCGATCTTCAAAGGCCCAAACCTCGAGATCAAGACCTACAACATCGTCGGCGAACAGTTCGCATTCCACCGCGCGCTCCGGAGCGAGGAAATCCGCATTCAGTTCCGGGGCAACGCATTGGACATATCTGAGTTCGAGAACGTTCCGATCCAGCCCGGCGAGGTGACGATCATCCCGCGCGGCATCGCGCACAGCGTGATCACGGATCCGCCGGACTCGCGCGATTTCTTGCGCCTGAATTTTTACAGTGGCCTGCCGTGGCGCGTTCCGGCCGACCTCACCAAGCACGCCTACCACAGCACCTTCGAAATCAAATCGGTCGTCCACCGCGAGGCAGCTTGGCGAACTGCCGCTGCTGAGTAAGCCGGCCTAACCGCGGCGGCGAAATGCATTGATGCGGCATTCGCGCCGCGGCTAGTATCCGCCGAAATAAGAAATTTGGCGCGCGCGGTGGGCCAAGCGCCGCGATCATCGCTCGGTCTGCGACATGGGGAGAAAACCAATGAGCCGTTGGAAAATGCTGAGTCTTGCCACCGCGACGGCAATGATCGCATTCGCGTTCTCGAGCGAGGACGCCCAGGCGCTGGAAAAGGTCAAGATGTCGATCGCGGCGACCCAAGCCAACTACATCACCTATTACGCAGCGATCGAGAAGGGATATTTCAAGGAAGAAGGGTTTGAGGTCGAGATCGTCCATGCCGGTGGCGGCGTCGCTACCCCGGCGCAGATCTCCGGCGACATCGAGTTCAACACATCGGGCTCCTCGGCCTTGAGCGCGATACTCAAGGGCGCGCCGCTCAAGCTCGTATACTTCCCCTGGGAGCGGCCGACCTATCAGATCTGGTCGACAACACCGGAGATCAAGACGCTCGCCGACCTCAAGGGAAAATCGATCGGAATTCAGACGCGCGGCGATACCTTCGAGGTCGGCGTGCGCGTGTCGCTGATGAAGAACGGCCTCGATCCGAATTCGGTCGGCTACACGCCGCTGGGCTTTGGGGCGGGCCGAATGGCGGCGATCTCCTCGGGCTCGCTGCCGGCGGTCGTAGTCACGCGGGTCGATATCGAGCAGCTCCGCGCCATGGACAAAATGCCCAAGGGGAATCTCCTCTACGATATGTACGAAACGATCCGCATGCCCTACACCGGCGTTGCCGTCGCCGATGCAAAGCTCAAGAAGGACCGCGAGCGCATCAAGCGGTTCGTGCGGGCCTGCATCAAGGGGCACTATTACGCGGCGACCCATCGCGAAGAATCGATCGAGATGGTGGCCAAGTACAATCCGAAGGTCGACCGGAAGGCGCTCGGAGTCGAGTACGACGAAGTCATCGCCAGCCGCACCGCGGACGGCACGGTTTCGGAAGAGCTGCAGCGGCTCGAAACCGACATTCGCGCCCAGTTGATCAACGTGCCGAAGGACAAGATCCGGCCGCTCGCCGAGATCTTCGATTTCAGCATGGCGCATGAGGTGAACCGCGAGCTCAAGACCGCGGGCTGGAAGCCGGCGCGCTAGACGAATCCGGGCAGAAGACCGATCATGGCCAAAGTCGTTGTCGCCGGTGCAGCCGAACGTCCGGCGCGCGCCATCGGCGCGCCGGCCGAACCGGCCGCAGCCGCTAAAGTCTGGAAGCGGCACCGGACCGCGATCACGCGCACGATCGCCGTCACTGCGTTCTTCGCCGTGTGGGAATGGTCCGTCCGCGGCGGCGGGGTCAACCCGCTGTTCCTTTCGAGCCCGTCATTGGTCGCCGAGAGCCTCGTGGAGGTCTTCGCCGACGGCAGCATCTGGCCGCACATGGGGGCGAGCGGGGAGATCGCGTTCTGGGGTTTCGCGCTCTCGGTGCTGATCGGCGTTCCGCTGGGAACGCTCATGGGGCGAACTCGGCTCGCGCGCGACACGCTGGAGCCGTTCATCATGGCGAAGTACTCCTCGCCGACGGTCGCGTTCCTGCCGCTCCTCATCATTTGGTTCGGCATCGGCGCGCCATCCAAGATCGCGCTGGTTTTCCTGGGCGCGGTCTTCGTCATCATCATCAATACCGAGGCCGGCGTGTCCACCGTCGACCGGCGGCTGATCGAGACCGCGCGCTCGTTCACCGCGACCGAGCTGCAGATCCTGGTCAAGATCGTCGGGCCGGCGGCGCTGCCGTTCATCATTGCCGGCATGCGCTTGGCCATCGGGCGCGTGCTGATCATGGTGGTCGTGGCGGAGCTTTTTGCTTCGAATGCCGGGCTCGGATACCTGATTTTCCAGGCCGGCGCCGCCTACGACACCGCCATGATTTTCGTTGGCGTCACGATCCTCGCGACCACGGGCATCGTGCTAAACTCGCTTCTGCGCGGTGTCGAGCGGCGGATCGCGCCATGGGTCGATCATTCGTCGGATCGATGAGCGCTCATATGCGATCGACGTGCGGGAGAAACAGTCGATGACCAAGATACGCGAGTTCATGACCGGCTGGTTCGATCCGAAGATGCCGCCCATGGTGGCGTGGTCGGAGCGTCGCAAGGAGGGACTCATGGGCAGCGCCAAAGGCAAGCGGTACGTGCCCGGGTTCCGTCCGTTCGACATGCTGACCGAACCCAACCAGGCGCTGCTGATTTTCGAGAATTCCGACCAACGCATCGGCGTCGAGAGCGTCGTCGGGCCGCGCGAGCGCTTCGTGCGCAACATCGATTTCGACGAGCTGCTCTTTCAGTTCGCCGGCGTCTGCGAGATCGAAACCGAGTTCGGCGAGTACGCCATGAAGGCCGGCGAGATCATGCTGATACCGGCTGGTATCGCGCATCGCAGCGCCGGCACTGCCGACTGTCTGCGCGTGTTCGCCCGGCTGCACGAACCCGTCATTCACATGCACGACGATGCCGCATACGCGAGCCATGTCGAGTACGAAGTCGTCCGCAAGGGCGGCCCGACATGGAAGGTCCCCGCGGGATCGACGCCGCGCAAGCAGGGCAAGGTAATCGAAACCATGATCTGCTGGCGCGATACGCCCGAGTACTACTCGACCGCCGAGCGCGATTACGAGCATCTGGTCGGCGCCACGTCGACCGAGCGCGACGCAAGGAAGAGCGGGATCAAAAAAATCCGCGCGTTCGACTATTTCACCGAGATTACGGGCCGGCGCGGGCCTGGGCCTAAGATCGTCGAGTCCCCCAACTTCGTGGTCGAGGTCTATAACACCGATGGCGAACAATTCGCCTTCCACCGGGCGCTCCGGAGCGAGGAGTTCGGGCTGCAGTTCCGCGGCACGGCGACCAACATGTCCGAGTTCGACGGCGCGCTGCCGATGGCGCCCGGCGACCTGGCTTTGGTCCCGCTCGGAATCGCGCACAGCGTGATTACGGGCAAGGAGTTTCTGCGCGTCGTCATGTATAGCCGCATTCCATGGGACGTGAAGATCGACGCCACCAAGCACGCGTTCAAAAGCTCGTTCGACGTCCGCACCAAGGTGATCGAGTCGGCCGGGTGGTGGGCGAGCGCTGCCGAGTAGGATTCGATTTACCGGACCGGCCGGAACGGCCTGGCGACGCAGAAGGACGAGGTAAAGGCGCATGTCGGCAGGCAACGCGGCGACCGGGCTACCGAGGATTTCGCTCAAGGAGCGCGACCGCCGCTACCGGCTGGTGCGCAAACGCATGGCCGAGCAGGGGCTCGACGTTCTGATCCTTCCGGCCAATGTCGCCCGGTGGGAGCAGATGATGGCGGATTCGCGCTACATCACGACCATCGGCGGCTTCGGCACCGAAACGCTCGCCATCTTCCCGCGCGAAGGCGACGTGACGGCGTACGTCTTCAACCGCGCCGACTTCTGGCGGCGGGCGCAGAATTGGGTGAAAGACGTCCGCGACGGGCGGAATCATTGGGCTGACAACGCCATCGAACGGCTGAGCGAACTGAAATTTCCACTCAAGCGCATCGGCGTGTCGGGACTCATCGGGCTCATCCGGGCGCCCGACGGTATTGTTCCTTACACCACGGTCGAGAAGCTCAAGGCGGCTTTTCCCTCGGCCGAGATCGTCAATGCGACCTCGCTCATCCAGGACGTGCGCTCGGTCAAGAGCGAGGAGGAGATCCGGCTCATGCGGCGGTCGGAAGCAATCATCGAAAAAATGATCGCTGCCATGACTAAGGCGGCGAGGCCGGGAGCGACCGAGCGGCACCTGTACGCCACCCTCGTGCACACCATGCTCGAAAACGGCGGCGAACAGCCGTCGCTCCTCATCTTCGGCACGGGGCGCGGCATCGGACACGGACAGTTCGTCCCGACCGATCGCAAGCTCAAGAAGGGCGATCTCGTCGTCAACGAAATCGAGGCCCGCTACGCCGGCTACTCGGCGCAATCCGTGGCGCCGATCAGCATCGGAAAGCCGTCAAAGCAGTATTCGGACCTCCTCGATACCGCGATCGCGTGCTTCGAGAACGTGCGCGAGAAGATGCGCGCCGGCGAGACTCTGGGATCGATCATGGACACCTATACCCGGACGGTTGAGCGCGAAGGCAAGGGGCGCTACGGCTGGGCGCACCCGATCATGCACGCCCGCGGTCTCGGCGATGAAAGCCCGGCGCTCTTGGGCGACTCCGACGTCGCGCGGTTCCGCCGGATCGAGCTCAAGCCGGGAATGACCTTCATCCTCAAGCCGCGCGTACGATTGGCCAAAAACGGCCTCTCGGCGCAGATCGGAGACACCGTGCTCGTCACGCCCAAGGGCGGCGAGCGGCTCGGCAAGCGCAAGATGGCGCTCGCGGTCATCGGCTGAAATCTGTTTCTCAGTCGGGATCGGACAAATCGGTGATCGAGGTTTCGCACGTCGGGCACCAGTTCGCGCGCTTCGACGGGGGCGACGAGCCATTGCCGGTGCTCGACGACGTATCTCTCAAGATCGCCGACGGGACGTTCGTCTCGTTCCTCGGGCCCAGCGGATGCGGCAAGACCACACTGCTTCGCATCCTCGACGGCTTGGTTTCCCCCGGCGCGGGCGAGGTGCGCATCGACGGCGAGGTGGTGCGGCGGCCGAACATAGGCCGCGCCATGGTGTTCCAGGAATTCAATCTGCTCCCGTGGCGCACCGCGCTGAAGAACATCGAATTCGCGCTCGAAGTTCAGGGCGTGCCGCGCGAAACGCGGCGGCGCCGTGCGGAGGAGACGCTGCGGCTGGTCGGCCTGGAGGGGTTCGCCGGCTACTTTCCGCACCAGCTTTCGGGCGGCATGAAGCAACGTATCGGGCTCGCCCGCGCGCTGGCCACCGCTCCCGCCTATCTCTTCATGGATGAGCCGTTCGGCGCGCTCGATCCGCAGATCCGCGAGCTGCTGCAGATTGAGCTTCTCAAGCTCCTCGAGGTTGACCGCAAGACGGTTGTCTTCGTCACCCACAGCGTCGAGGAGGCGATCTTTCTTTCCGATCGAATCGTCATGTTCAGCGCGCGACCGGGGCGCATCTTGAGGATTATCGACGTCGATTTGCCGCGCCCGCGCTGGCACAAAGACGAAGAGATCAAGGCGAGCGAGCGTTTCGTCCGCTATCGACGGGAAATCTGGCATCTCCTGAAGCAGGAGCTCATTCAGGCCGACGCCGAGGAGCGCTCGTAGCGGGCGCCGCGCGTCAAGCCCGGCGGGCGCGCGTGAACGCTCCTTCCGGCGGCGCCATCCAGCGGCGAAACGCCGGCCGGCGCGCAAGCCGGCCGTACCACGCCTCGATGTTCGGCATTTGCGGCCGCTCGATATCCAAGACCATCCAGCGGTAGGTCACGATTCCGAGCGGGATGTCCCCGACCGTGAAGCGGGAGCCGACGAGGTATTCGCTGTCCGCGAGAGTCGCCTCCACAACTTTCATCGTTTCGGCGAGCATCCGCGTGTGGTACGCGACTTCATGGGCCTTCGGCGTCTCGCGCATCAGCGGATGGAGATGCACCCGGACGGTCGAGAGCTGATAATCCATCCAGCGCTCGGCGTCGGCCCGCTCGCGGGGATCGTCCGGCCAGAGCGTGCCGCTGCCGTACTTGGCCGCCAGGTAGCGGGCGATCGCATTGCCTTCCCATAGGACGAAGCCGTCGTCGTCGAGTATGGGAACCGCCTCGGCGGTCTTGCACGCGAGGTAGGCGCGGTCGCGCGGATCGGCGGGATCAGCGCCATGGTCGAAATGGTCGAACGGCACGCCGAGCTCGCCCAGGCACCACAGCACCTTTTGAACATTGGCGACGCTCCCGCGGCCCCAAACTTTCAACACATGGTGTCTCCCGGTTCGGCAGAGCACTCTCACGCGAGCGTCGCGCCGTTCGGACTATCCTCGCCGCTGCGGTCCGGTGACCGACATCAGCTCATTACGCCACGGCGCCGCCGCGACGACGGTCTCGCCGACGTCGAACCGGGTTCGCCGAAGCGGCCGGGTCGGGTCGATCCGCAGGTCCCACCGCTGCTTGCTGTAGATCACAAGACGCCGGAAGTTCGCCGATCCGATGACACGATGCGCGATGCCGCGGCGGACGATAAACAGATCGCCCGGGCTCATCTTCTCGGTACCAAACTCGCAAATGTTATCGGCGGTGCCGAAGAACTGGAACTGGAACTCCTCGTTGCGATTGCCGCGGTGGAAGGCAAACTGCTCACCGTCGGTGTTGTAGCATTCGATCAGGAAGTCGTCGTTCCGCATCAGGACGGGACCGGGGCCCTTGCGGCCGGTGACCTCTTTGAAGATGTCGAAGGTCCGAATCTTATGTATGGGGCGCCCGCCGGTGGACGCGCCGACGAGCCGCTCGTACGCGCGCTCGACGGTCGTGACTTCGTCGGATTTGTCGTCCCACGTGTGGATGCGCTCGACAACCTTGCCGTTGCCGCGGTTCCCGCTGTTTCCTGGCGCCGGCCAATCCGGGCCGCCGTTCCACAGCACGCGATAGGCGGTTTCGCCGATGTGGTCCTTTTCCGTCAGGACCGCCTCGACCGGATCGCGAACCTTGACCGAGAGTCTGAGGCTGTCGGCCGAGCCGGTCGCGCGATGCGACGTTCCGGCCGGCAGCAACACGAGCTCCGCCGGCTGCATTTCGATCGCGCCGAACTCGGTTTCGTACGCCGTCGTGCCAGCCCACTGGAAGTAGACCTGATCGAAGTCGCAGTTCCGGTGGAACTGCGGCTCGGCGCCCCGCAATGCCTCGACGCCGATTCTCGTCTGGTCGTTCGCGAGGAACGTGAGTTCCTTATTCGGCGCAGCCAGGAAATCGAACGGTCGGAACGGCGGGATCAGCAGATGCCCTTTGGCCGTGCCGACCAGTTCCTCTTCGACGCGGTTGGACCATGTCATGGGGTAGTCGTTGCCCCACCCGGTCGCGAATTCGCGCACCTTTTTCATGTCACGCCTCGCTGATGGCTCGATCTCATTTCTCGTATGATCGCCCGGTCGAGCTTGCCTGCGCAAGCCTAAGGGCGCGCGCCTGGGCCATGCGCCACCGAAGGTCTGCTAACGCGCTCGGTGTAATTCGCCAAGAAAGCCGCGACCTCCTGGACCAAGAGGTCTAAGCGCGCGCGAACCCCCGCATCGGCGATCCTGCCGTCGGCATCCAGGAGCTTGTCCGCGAACGGCACCGGCACGGTGTAGGGAATCACGTAGGCGCGCAAGGCGTGCGCCGCGAATTCGAGCGAGGTGATCGCGCTTACCGACGCCGGGATTCCGCCCGATACGGCGACGATGCCGACAGCCTTGCCGGTAAGGTACGCGGGCTTATCCGCCCGCATCAGTTCGAAATAGTCGAGCACATTCTTGAAGCTGCCGCTCATGGTGCGGTGATAACCGGGTGTGCACCACACCATCGCGCGCGCAGCGCGCACGGCGGCAAACAGCGGCGCAATCGCCGGTGACTCGCTCGTGTGAAGGTCGGGATCGTACATCGGCAGCGCCAGCTCGCGCACGGTCATGAGCTTTGTATCGATGCCCCCTTGCGCAAGTTCGGCCGCGACGTGGCGGCCGACCGCGTTCGTGACCGATTTGGCGCGCATGCTGCCCGAGAGAACGAGGACTGACACGGCGGGCAATCTATCCGGTCGGGCAGGTCCGATCTATCTTGGCGTCGATGATCTACCCGGCCCTACCGAAAATCCCACCCACGCATATTGCCGATTGGCGCCGCCGATCGGCTGGTCCACGGCAGCAGCACCGAAACTGCGATGAGGGCGCGGTCAAGCCCGCGATGCCTCCGCCACACATTCGATCTCCAGGAGAAAATCGGGATTGGCGAGCGGCGCCTCGATGGTTGTCCGTGCCGGATAGTTCCCCTCCTTGAAGCACTGCCGGTAGATGTCGTTCATCGCCCCGAAATCGGAGATGCGGGTCAGGATCACATTGACCTTCGCGACCTTGTCGAGCGACGAGCCTCCGGCGGCTAGGATCTCCCTGATATTCGCCATCACTTGATGCATCTGGGCGGCAAAATCGCCCTTGGCGATCGAGCCGCCGGGCGCGTAGGGCGTCGTGCCGGAGACGAAAAGGATGTTGCCGACCCGCACCGCCTGCGACAGCGGCACGCGGGACGGGCGCACGTTCTTGACCGCGGCGATCACCTTGCGCGTCGATCCGCGCGGCGCCGCACGCTTCGCCGCCGGCCGTTTCGCGGCGGCTTTTCTCACGGGTTTCTTCTTTGTCTTGCGGGCCATTGTTTGTTGCTCCCCCGTTGAACGTTAGCGGCGAACCCCTGCGCTGGCAGCGGATACTCCATGTCGAAATTATCGAGCTCCGCGATGAATGAGCTTGTCGGTTCGTACGGCGCGCCTGCCGCACGTCGTTCAGCACTTCGTACTTCAACTGCTTTGGTAATTCCGTTGTTCGGCAGATCCAAGAAAAATGCGTGGATATCCCTCAGTTGCCCGCGGAAAGCCGAGCCAACCGCCGCCCCAACCGTTCCGCTGCTCATCTTAACTGGGACTGCCGGTGGAGCGGCCTCAGTAGCGCGCCAGCCAATCAACCAATGCTCTATTGAACGCAGCCGGATTCTCGAGGTTGGCGATGTGGCCGGCGCCCGGAATAATCATATGCTGGCCATTCACGATTTTCTTCGCGGCATCGGCCAATGCCGCGGGCGGCGCACCCTTGTCCTTCTCGCCGCCAAGCACAAGCACAGGCACTTTGATTACGCCCAGACGCGAGCCGAAGGCGAGCGTCTTCAATGCCTCGCAGCATCCTGCATGTCCGGCCGGCACCGTAGTGCGGATCATCTGGCGCACCTTGTCCAGCGCTGGTGGATTCGCGGCGCGGGCCTCCGGCGTGAACCAGCGCTCAATCGTGAGTTCGACGAGTCCTTCCATGCCCCATTGCTTCGCCACGTCAATGCGATGCTGGAAATAGGCCTGGTAATCTGGCGGCGCGTCGGGCCGTGCGTCGCAGGCGATCAACGAGAGCAGCCGGTCGCCATGATCCTGGGCGATGCCGTAACCGATCATCCCGCCGATTGACAGCCCGACCCAGTGCGCCTTGGGGATTGCGAGACGATCAAGCAGCGCCACAGCATCGTCGATCAGCATCTTGAAGCTGTAGGGCGGGGGCGTCGGCGGGGTACGACCATGGCCACGCTGGTCGTACCGCAGCAACCGATAGTTCGACGCCAGCAGCTTCGCCTGCTCGTCCCACAGGGTCAAGTTGGTGCACAGCGCGTGTGAGAACACGACCCAGGGCGCGCCCTCTCTGCCTTCAACTTGGCAGTTGATATCGGCACCGTTTATCGCCAGCTTCACCTACACCTCCTGACGCCGGAGACGAATCGCCATCGGCCGTCGGTCGCGGGTTTCGTCCGAACCGTGGCGCAGCCGCGTGACGTCCTGCGGCTGCCCGTCCGATGGCGGCGCTCCGCTCGGTCGCCCGGTCTGCTGTCCAGCGCCGTGGTATCCACTGCCATGCCGCAAGCTGGCCACGTTCAGCACCGCACCCCTGTGGCGGCTCCGTCTTGACCACCGCATCCTCGCCGGCTTCTATTGGAAACTCGGATGCAGCGGATGGTGACGTCATGAGTCCCAGGATTGCCAGACTTGCCAAGGAGAATCTTGTCAGCCAGCTGCGGTCTGGACCGCCGTCGGAATGTGAAGACAAACTGTGTTCCGCCCTGATCCCGATATTGGGCCGGAACGTCCACGATCTCTCGGGGATCGTGGCAGAACTCAACAAAACCGATGTCAGATCCGAGACGGATTCGTCATGGACGGCGGAATCCTTCCAAGCAGTCTTGCGGAAATACGGCACGGGGCCGGAACGCAAGCCGGCGCCGCCCATAACCGATCCGAACGGCCTGAGGCTGGAAGCGTCACAGCCGTCAGCTGGCTGCGCAACGACGGAGAGCTGCGATCAGATCGTCCGACGCCTTGTTGCAACGGGTATTCGCAACAAATGGTACTGCGTCGCGCCATCCCGGCTCGTCGCGGATGACCCGGTCGCGGTCACGCGGCTCGGCGAAAAGCTCGTCCTGTGGCGCGACGGCGATGGCCATGTCCACGTGCAGCGGGATTCGTGCCCGCATCGCGGCGCGCCGCTTTCCCTCGGATCGGTGCAAGATGGGCTCCTGACTTGCGCATATCACGGCGTTCAAGTCGACGGCGGCGGCCGGGTCGTCCGCGTGCCGGCAATGCCCGCATGTCATTTGTCCGGGCAACATCTGGTCAAGACGTATCCGTGCATCGAGCACTACCAGGGCATTTTCGCGTACTTCGGCGATGAGCTGCATCCGGAACCGCCGCAGTTCGAGTTCCCGGTCGAGTTCGTCTCCGACGATTGGACGGGCTTCGTTTATACGAAAACCTGGCGGGGGAATTACCAGTACATCTACGACAACCTGTGCGACGTGATGCACGCACCGTTCCTGCACGCACAGTCTTTCGCCCTGGCCTATGGATCGAAGAGCGACGAGATACAGGTCACCCCGACGCCGACCGGGTTCGAAGTCGAGCGCAAAGGTCAGAAGGATCTGAATTTCGATTGGATGGAATACGGCGACACGGGAGGACCGTGGATCCGGGTCGGCGTGTTCTATCCGCCCGCCGGCGGCCCCGGCGGCTTGTTGCGCATCATGTGCTTCATGACCCCGATAGACGAGAGCTCCACCCAAATTCATTTCTGGCGGATGCGAAAGGTTCAGGGTTGGCAGGCGGATCTATGGCGGTTCCTGTTCAAGACCAGGCTAGAGGCGCTGGCGGAGGAGGTGCTGGAACAGGATCGGCTGATGGTGGAGGCGCTTCCGCCGTTTCCGGCGCCCGAAAACCTGTACCAGCACGATGTCGGCGTAAGTCGGATCCGGCGTATTTTCCGCCAAGCGGCGGAAGCACAAGCGCGCGATCTGTCGGAAACGGGAGCAGTCGCCGCACAATAAACGTCACGTGGAGCAATGGGCAGACCGAGATCGGAGCGCAGCTGCGGCGCGAAGAGCTGAGCTGACTTACTTGCGTTTCCGGCGTCGTTGACGCTTCTCGCGATGCTCAGCGGCCTGAGAATGACGCTCGGTGAGCATTTCGCTCGCACGGCGCTGCAATTTTGCGAGAGTCGCCTCGAACCGGGTTCGCTCGCGTTGAGATAATGCGGAAAGCAATCGCGCCTGTCGTGCGCGGACCGCCGGCGCGATCCGCGCATACAACGCCCGCCCTTTCGGGCTGAGATCGAGCAGCAATTTGCGCGCATCTGCGTCGTCGGTTCGAGTCTTGACCAGTCCTTTCTTCACGAGCGCAGCCGCGGTGCGGCTGATCCAGCCTTTGTCAGTGCTTAACTCTACGCTGAGGGCGTTCACGCTGATCGGGGCGTGCAGCGCCAAGGTTGCGATCAGGCGCCACTCCGCGAGCGGAATTTGAAAGCGCCGCGCATAGAAGCGCACGGCGCCCTTGCCGAGCGTGTTGGACAGCACCAACACCCGGTACGTCAGGAGGCTTTGCGGATTGTAGGTCGGCGAATTCTCGTTGGACGAAGCCCTGTTCTTTTGCACGCAACGTGGGTCCTCAAAGGATTCCTAACCGTGCCTCAAAATGCCGCAGCCTCGGACTCGCCAGGAAGATCACGTCCATACATTGACACTCGTTTTGTCGCAATTGATAATGTTGCGATGACAACGACCGGGCGGCGGCAGCGCAATCGAGTGCGGGCGCTGCAGCGTGGCTCATGTTCGCAGAGGAAGCCGCTGCGCCCCCACTACAGTCCGCATAACCACGGGAAGTTCCAATGAACGCACCGGATCTCTTGCCGATCGCCGGCCCTCTCGATGGGCTCATTCGAGAGGATCGCGTTCACAAGCGCCTCTACAACGATGCCGAAATCTTCCGCCTCGAGATGGAGCGCGTCTTCGGCCGCAGCTGGCTATACATCGGGCACGCGAGCCAGGTGCCAAAACCCGGCGACTACTTAACCGCGTATATGGGATTGCAGCCGGTGATCCTGGTGCGGCACCAGGATGGGAGCCTGCACGTCCTGCATAACCGCTGCGCGCATCGCGGGGCCATGATCCGCACGGATGCTCGCGGCAACACGGGTAAGAGCTTTTATTGCGGATATCATGGCTGGACGTTCAAGACCAACGGCGAGCTTTTGGCGGCGCCTTTGAAACGCGCTTATGCCGAAAGGTACGACCTCAAATGCGGCGACTTCGGCCTGGCGCGGGTTCCGCGAGTTGGGGTGTACCGGGGATTCATCTTTGCCTGCCTGGCGCCGCTTTCCGAGCCGCTGCCTGATCTCGAAACGTATCTTGGGATCGGCAAACAGTGCATCGACAAGATCGTCGATCGCTCTCCCACGGGGGAGCTGGATCTCAATGGCGGCGTGCAGAAGTACGTCGTGCGCGCCAACTGGAAGGCGCAGGTCGAGAATCTCAACGACACATACCATCCGCCGTATTCGCACGAGTGTACGACCGACGAGAACAAGAGGCAGTTCAAGCGCCGCCCCGGCGACGACGGCGGACCGCTGCTCGCATCGGATGAGAACCAATCGATATGGGACCGCATCGATGCGGTCGCGTTCGATTACGGGAACAGCTATTGCGGACCGCTGCCGTTCAATCACGAAGCACGCGGCGGTCCGCTTTATGAGGCGCATCGGGCGGCGCTGGGCGAGCGACACGCAGCCGAGAAGGTCGACGAAATTCTCACCGACAACTTCCATAACGTCATTTTCTATCCGAGTGTGGTGATGCAGCTCGCGTCGATTCACGTCCGCACCGTGCGGCCGATCGCGGTGGACCGGACTGAGATCTGCGTGTATCCCATCCGGCTCAAGGGCGTTCCCGAAGAAATGAATCGCCAATTGGTTCGCTATTTGAACATCACCCATTCGGCCGCGTCGCTGATTCAGAGCGATGACGTGGAGATGTTCCGCCGCATCCAGGGCGGCCTGGCAAGCGACGGTGCGCCGTGGGTCTGGTTCAACCGCTACATGGGCGACGAGGCCGATATCCCAGGCGGTCAGAGCAGCATCGGGACGAGCGAATTGATCATGCGGAACCAATATCGCGCGTACCGTGGTTATATGGCGGGCGCGATCCCATGACCGCTTTGCATCGCTCGGCCCCCGATCCCATCGGCAAGGCGGAAGCCGAGGAATTCCTGATCCATGAGGCGCGGCTGCTCGACGAGCAGCGCTATGACGAGTGGATGAACTTGTTTGCGCCCGACGCGTACTACTGGGCGCCGGCTCGCGCCGGTCAGCCGGATCCGCACGCCGAGGTTTCCCTGATTTTCGATGACAGGGAGATCATGCAGCAGCGCATCAAGCGGCTGCGGCATCCGCGCATCTTTGCGCAGCTGCCGCCGTCCCGCGCGGTGCGGCAGGTCACGAATGTGACTGTTGACGATGTGGACCATAAGCGTGGCGAGTGCACCGCGCGGTCGGTGTTTTTCATGTACGAGTTCAGGCCCACGCTTCCTGAACCGATCCATCGGATCTTTGCCGGCGAATACCGTCACTGCCTTCGAAGGAGCGGCAATGGGCTGCTCATCGCATGGAAGAAGGCGCTGCTTGTGAACTGCGACGCGTCTTTCGATCCGATCTTCCTCTATTTCTGACCGGCAGCGGGCCACCGAGCCAACAATTCTTTGGCTAAGGAGAAAACTCTCATGCGTTTGCGGACTTTAACCGGTTTGTTGGCTGCGGCGCTTTCGCTCCTCGCCGCGACACTGGCGCCGGCGACGGCCGAGACCTATCCGTCCAAGCCGATCCGCGTCATCGTGCCCTATGCTGCGGGAGGCAGCGGTGACGTGGTGGGACGCCTGATCGGCGTTCAGCTTACCGAGGCGTGGGGACAGCAGGTCATTATCGACAACCGCCCGGGCGCCAACGGCATGCTGGGGACCGA
>Ga0209640_10001167_pt1 | contig 21907 bp, 23 predicted proteins | sample RifCSP10_1_FD_184018 | JGI IMG/M metagenome (GOLD analysis project Ga0209640, IMG submission 184018) | Soil microbial communities from Rifle, Colorado - Rifle CSP2_sed 10_1 (SPAdes) (version 2) | ecosystem: Environmental > Terrestrial > Deep subsurface > Rock core/Sediment | place: Rifle...
TGGGGCAAGCGGTAGGCTCACCCGCCGATGGGGGTGCTCACGACGCAGGTCGTCCGGGACGAGACGTTCGAGCGGCGTGGCGCGACCATGGAGGCGCTCGTCGCCGTGCTTCGCGAACGCACGGCGCTGGTCGCCCAGGGCGGTGGGGAGAAGTCCGTCGAGCGACACCGCTCGCGCGGGAAGCTGACTGCGCGGGAGCGCATCGACCTCCTCGTCGACCCCGGCACCGCGTTCCTCGAGCTGAACGCGCTCGCCGCCTGGGACTTGTACGACGGAGACGCGCCCTCCGCTGGAGTCGTGACCGGAATCGGTGTCGTCGAAGGTCGCCAGTGCGTCGTGGTGGCGAACGACGCGACCGTGAAGGGCGGCTCGTACTACCCGCTCACGGTGAAGAAGCACCTCCGCGCGCAGGAGGTGGCGCGCCAGAACCGCCTGCCGTGCCTCTACCTCGTCGACTCGGGAGGCGCCTTCCTCCCCTTGCAGGCCGACGTCTTTCCCGACCGCGACCACTTCGGGCGGATCTTCTTCAACCAGGCGCGGCTGTCGGCGCGCGGGATCCCGCAGATCGCGGTCGTCATGGGCTCGTGCACAGCCGGGGGTGCGTACGTGCCCGCGATGGCGGACGAGACGGTGATCGTGCGTGGAACCGGAACGATCTTCATCGGCGGGCCGCCGCTCGTGAAGGCGGCGACCGGTCAGGACGTCACCGCTGAGGAGCTCGGCGGCGCAGACGTGCACGCGCGGCGCTCGGGAGTCGCGGACCACTTTGCGACCTCCGACGAGCACGCCCTCGCGATCGCGCGCGAGATCGTCCGGCACCTGGACCCTCCTTCCCCCTCCCCCTGGGAGCTCGCACCGGCGGAGCTTCCTGCTCTCGACCCGGCCGACCTCTACGGCCTCGTTCCCGAGGACTTCCGCCACGAGCTGGACGCCCGCGAGGTGATCGGCCGGATCGTCGACGGGTCGCGCTTCCAGGAGTTCAAGGAGCTCTACGGCGAAACCCTCGTCTGCGGGTTCGCGCGCATCGAGGGCTGCCCGGTCGCGATCCTCGCGAACCAGGGGATCCTCTTCGCGGAGTCCTCGCAGAAGGGAGCGCATTTCATCGAGCTCGCCTGCAAGCGGCGGATCCCGCTCGTCTTCCTCCAGAACATCACCGGCTTCATGGTCGGCAAGGAGTACGAGGAGGGTGGTATCGCGCGCGACGGCGCGAAGCTCGTCATGGCCGTCGCGTGCGCGGACGTGCCGAAGTTCACCGTCGTCGTGGGCGGCTCGTTTGGAGCCGGCAACTACGCGATGTGCGGACGGGCCTACGAGCCGCGACAGCTCTGGATGTGGCCCAACGCGAGGATCTCGGTCATGGGCGGCGAGCAGGCGGCGATGGTGCTCACGATGGTCGGTGACGCAGACCCGGACGAGATTCGCGCGACCTATGAAGCGGAGGGCAACCCGTACTTCTCGACCGCTCGGCTCTGGGACGATGGGATCATCGACCCGCTCGACACGCGCCGCGTGCTCGCGCTCGGGCTGGCGGCCGCGGCGAACGCACCCGTGCCGGAGACGACCTTCGGCGTCTTCCGGATGTAGCCCGCCGGTGGTCGTCCGCATCCTGATCTGGAGCCTCGCCGAGTCGAATACGACGATCGGGGAGCTTCGCGACGCGATCCCGGACCTCGTGCCGCCGGGCGAGTGGATCTGGAACGAGGCGACCGAGCGGTTCGGCGTGATCGCCTTCGGCGAGGAGCTGCCCGAGGCGCTCGGCTGGGCTCAGGACCTCATCGGCAACGACCCCGACGTCTACGAGGAGTTCGACACATAGCGCAGCTTCGCTGCCGGATGTGGGCAATCACTCAGCCTGAAGGACGGTCTCGGCCCAGGCGTCGAGCTCCTCACGCTCCTCGAATGTCAGGCCCCGGAGCGGCGCGCGGACGTCCTCACGCACCGGAACGCCTTGCCGAGCGAGGAGTCGCTTGAGCGCCGCCTGTCGCGGGAAGCGCTCGACGAAGCCGCGGAGCTCCCCGAGGTGTGCGGCCCCTTCCGGAGTCGGATTGCGCACCACGGCTGCGACCTCCGCGGGAAACGCAGACGCGAGCGCGGACACCGCGCCGACCGCACCGCGGGCGAGTCCCTCGGCGATCAGCGCCTCCGGGCCGACGAAGACGTCGAGGCCGGGCAGCAAGTAGCGTTCGAATCGCTCCCACGGGGTGTCCGAGACCTTGAGGCCCGCAAGATTCGGAGCGTCCTCGCGGAGCCGCTCGAGCACCGCCGGCACGACCGCGTACCCGGTCGTGGAGGCGAACTCGTAGACGTAGAAGGGCAGCGGCGCGCAAGCGGTCGCGGCAGCGAGGAAGTGGGCGTACTGGGCCTTCTCGTCGAGCGGGAAGTACGGCGGGCCGATGACGACGACGGCATCGGCCCCGACCTCTGCCGCATGGACCGCGAGCGCGACGGTGTCAGCAGTCGTCTGCGCTCCGCACTGGACGGCGACCTGGAGGCGTCGGTCGGATGCCTGCAGGAAGAGGTCGGCCACACGCCGGCGCTCGTTCGGTCGGAGAAGGATCCCCTCGCCCGCGGTCCCGAGCGCCAGGATGCCGTCGAGCCCGGCGTCGACGAAGAAGTCGACGAGCGGCCCGAAGGCGTCCTCGTCGAGAGCACTCCCGTGCTCCGAGAGCGGAGTAACCGATGCCGCGAACGCACCTTTCAGCATGGCGTGACTCTACGGGGTCAGACCCGTGGGGTCTGACCCCATTAGGCTGCCGATCGTGAGCGCGCTCAAGGTGGAGCGAGAGAGGCACGTCCTCCGTGTAACGCTTGCCCGGCCGGAGCGTCGTAATGCGTTCGATGCCGCCCTGATCGCCGAGCTAGCCGATGCGTTCGCGGACGTCGGGGACGCGCGTGCCGTCGTCCTCTCCGGCGAGGGGCCGAGCTTCTGCGCAGGTGCCGACGTCGAATGGCAGCGCGCGTCGATCGATCTCTCGTACGACGAGAACGTCGAGGACGCGATGCGCCTGTATCGAATGCTCGAGACGATCGACTCCTGCCCCGCGCCGGTGGTCTGCTGCGTCCACGGGTACGCGCTCGGCGGGGGCTCGGGTCTCGTCGCATGCGCCGACATCGCGGTCGCGTGGCCGGACGCCGTGTTCGGCTTCTCCGAGGTGCGGCTCGGGATCATCCCCGCTGTCATCTCGCCGTTCGTCCTCGCCAAGATCGGTGCGTCGGCGCGACGCTACTTCGTAACCGGCGAGCGCTTCGGCGCAGACGTCGCGCTGCGGATCGGGCTCGTGCAGGAGGTGTCCGCAGACGGCGGTGGGACGGCCGAGGCGCTCGTTCAGGACATCCTCGCCGGTGGCCCCGAGGCCGTCCGCGAGGCGAAGCGGCTCGTTCGGGAGCGGCCGGACGGGATCGAGACAGCGCACATCGCGGCGGCCCGCCGAACGAGCGCCGAGGGGCAGGACGGGCTCAGGGCCTTCCTCGAGCGCCGCACGCCGGGCTGGGCAGCCGAGAGCGCGTGGCCGTCAGTGGTTGGCCATCAAGACGACGAGCACGAAGCCCACGGCAACAAGCGCGGTGATCCACCACGCCGGTGATGCGCCGGCGATCAGCAGTCCGACAGCGGTGAGGCCGATCAGAACAGCAGGGACATAGGAGCTCGTTTGGACGAAGCGTCCGCGCACCGGCAGGGTGTCCGCCAGCGCGACGACGAGAACGAAACCGATCGCCGCGAGGCCGGTGATCCGCCAGGCCGGACTCACCCCTCCGATCAGGAGTCCGACTGCCGTGAGGCCGATCGGCGCGGCGGGAATGAAGCGGGCCACCACGCACGAGCGTAACTCGTGGCGCCCTACAGTTCACGCTCGTGGCGATCCGGAAGCTACTCGTGGCCAATCGGGGGGAGATCGCGGTGCGTGTCTTCCGCACATGCCGCGCGCTCGGGATCGAGACCGTGGCCGTCGTCGCACCCGATGACACGGGGTCGCTCCATGCGCGCTCGGCCGACGAGACGGTCGAGATCGCGAGCTACCTCCATTCGGAGGAGCACATCCGCGCCGCGAAGTCCGCTGGAGCCGATGCCATCCATCCCGGTTACGGCTTCCTCGCGGAGAGCGCGAGCTTCGCCGCTTCCGTCGGGACCGCCGGGCTGACGTGGGTCGGCCCCTCGCCGGACGCGCTTCGGCTTGGCGGGGACAAGCTCGAGGCGAAGCGAATCGCGCGCGAGTCGGGCGTCCCCGTCCTCGCCGACGGCGCTGCGAGCGAGATCGGCTTTCCCCTCCTCGTGAAGGCGGCTGCGGGCGGCGGGGGCCGCGGGATGCGCGTTGTCCGCACGGAGGTCGAGCTCGAGGGTGCGCTCGCTGCAGCCGAGCGAGAGGCCTCGGGAGCCTTCGGCAATGGAACGCTCTATTGCGAGCGGTATCTCGAACGGCCGCGCCACGTCGAGGTGCAGCTGCTCGCGGACGCGCACGGAACGGTCGTGGCCGTTGGCGAGCGCGACTGCTCCGTCCAGCGCCGGCACCAGAAGGTGCTCGAGGAGGCGCCGGCTCCTGGCCTCGACGCGCGGCTACGCGTCCAGATGCTCGAAGCCGCAGTCGCGTTCGGCCGCGCCATCGGGTACCGGAGCGCCGGGACGGTCGAGTTCGTCGTCGACGGAGCGGAGTTCTTCTTCCTCGAGCTGAACGGTCGGATACAGGTCGAGCATCCTGTGACGGAGGCCGTAACCGGCCTCGATCTCGTCGCGGAGCAGCTGAGGATCGCGGAGGGAGAGCACCTTGTGGCTCAGAGCCACAAGGGCGACGGGCACGCGATCGAGGTACGGCTGTACGCCGAGGATCCGCGGACGTTCCTCCCGCAGGCGGGCCGGATCGAGCGGCTCCGTCTCCCAGATGGCGTTCGTGTCGACGCCGGCGTCGAGGAAGGTGACGAGGTCGGACTCTCGTATGACCCCATGATCGCGAAGCTGATCGCCCACGGGCGCGATCGTCGCGAGGCACTCGCCTTGCTCGCAGCCGCTCTCGACGTGACCGAGGTGGAGGGCGTCACGACGAACCTGCCGTTTCTCCGGTGGCTGGTCTCGCATCCGGTCGTCCGTGCAGGCGACGCAACGACGGCCTTCCTCACCGAGTACCGGCCGCTCTCCCCACCCCCACTCTTACGAGCGCCCGCCGCGTGGCGCACGCCGTGGCGGCTCAGTCTCCCGGCGCCTCCGCCCGCCTCGCCGCCGGACGTCGACCTGGAGTCACATCGTCACCGCCCGGCGCATGGAGAGAGCGCGGTGACGGCGCCGATGCCCGGCACGGTCATCCGCGTGGAGATCGAGACGGGAGATTCCGCCCAAGCGAGACAGCCGCTCGTCGTCCTCGAGGCGATGAAGATGGAGATCCCCGTCCACGCGCCGTTCGACGGAACGGTGAAGGCCGTGCACGTCGCCCCCGGCGATCGCGTGGCCGGTGGAGCGCTCCTCGTCGAGCTCGAGAGCTAGGGAGAGACCACTAATCCCCGCGAACCCGGTCGAGAAGCCACCCGACCGTGACGTTCACGAGCCAGACGACGATCGTGGCGCCGATGTACGTCCAGAGACCGGTGATCGAGAAGTCGGAGGCGATCCACTCGGCGAGCGCGAGCATGAGCACGTTGATGGCGAAGTAGGCGAGCCCGAAGGTAACGAGAATCAGAGGGAGCGTGAGGATTGCGAGGATCGGCTTCAGGATCGCATTCCCGAACGTCAGGACGGCGGCCCCGAGGAGGAGCGATCCCCACCGCCCGATCGTCACGCCGTCGAACATCCAGTCGACGACGATCAGCGCCAGGACATTGATTCCCCAGCGGATCAGGAGGCGGATCAGGATGATCATCGCAACTCGAAGGTAGCGCTCGACGTCGGCTAGAAGATCTTCTGGAGCTTCATGGCCGCGCCCATGTCACCTTTGATCTTGAGCTTTCCGGTCATGTACGCGGTCGTCGCGTTCTGCTCGCCCGCGACGATCTTCTCGAAGCTCTCTTCGGTCGCCGAGAGCGTGCAGTCGGCGTCGCCCGCGCCCTCGCTGACGTCGATGGCGCCGTCGGCGATCGCAACCGTCCAGATCCCCGCGCCCTCGATGTCGAAGACGTACGTGTTCGTCATGCCGGCGATGCGATCCGCGGAGACCCGCGCGGCGAGCCCGTCGAAGAACTCCTGAACACTGGCCATCGAAACTGCCTCCTTTCCTCGGGAACCGGGCGGAGCCTACCGCGCGGATACCATCCGCGCGCGTGGACTTCGACCTCACTGCAGAGCAGGAGCTGATCCGCGACACGGTCCGAACGTTCGCGCGAGAACGTGTCGAGCCGGTCGCCGCCGAGCTCGACCTCGAGGGCCGGTTTCCGTACGAGCTCGTCGCCGAGCTCGCCGAGCTCGGCCTCATGGGCCTCCCGATCCCCGAGGAGTACGGCGGCGCCGGAGGTGACACGGTCTCCTACGCAATCGCTATCGAGGAGCTGACGCGCATCGACTCCTCGGTCGCGATCACGGTGGCTGCGCACACCTCGCTCGGGACGATGCCGATCCTGCTGTACGGGACCGAGGGGCAGAAACAGCGCTGGCTGCCGGACCTGGCCTCGGGGCGGCGGCTGGCGGCGTTCGGCCTCACCGAGCCTGACGCGGGATCGGACGCGGGCGCGACGCGCACGACGGCGGAGCTGCGAGACGGCTCGTGGGTCGTGAACGGGTCGAAGCTCTTCATCACCAACGCCGGCACGGACATCACCTGGGGCGTGACCATCACGGCGCGAACCGGTGACGACGAGATCTCGAACATCGTCGTCGAGAACGGGACCCCGGGGTACGTGATCTCGGCGCCGATGAAGAAGCTCGGCTGGCGCGCCTCGGACACGCGCGAGCTCTCGTTCGAGAGCTGCTCCGTGCCGGAGGAGAACCTGCTCGGCGAGCGAGGTGCCGGCTTCCGCCAGTTCCTGGAGATCCTCGACGGAGGCCGGATCTCCGTGGCGGCCATGGGCGTCGGGCTCGCACAGGGCGCGTACGACCTTGCGTATGCGTACGCGAAAGAGCGGGAGCAGTTCGGCAAGCCGATCTCGTCGTTCCAGGCGATCAGGTTCAAGCTCGCCGACATGGCAACCGAGATCGAGGCGGGCCGCGCGATGGTCTACCGGGCCGCGTGGCTGAAGGATCAGGGGCGACCTTTCGCGCGCGAGGCGGCGATGGCGAAGCTCTACACCGCGGAGCTCTCGAGCAGGGTCGCCGGAGCGGCGCTGCAGATCCACGGCGGCTTCGGGTACATGGAGGAGTCGGCGATCTCGCGCCTCTACCGCGACCAGAAGATCCTGGAGATCGGCGAGGGTACGAATGAGGTGCAGCGGATGGTCATCGCTCGCCATCTCGGTCTGTAGCGGTCTGGCGCTCGCGGCCCCTGCGGCCGCGCACGTCACCGTCGTACCGCCCTTCGTCTCTGCAGGCGACACGGCCACGTTGAGCCTGACCGGGCCGAACGAGCGCGAGGCGGAAATGACTGGGTTTGCGGTGACCGTTCCAAGCGAGTTTCGGATCGTCGAGGCCCGATCGGCTGACAGCTGGCGCAGCGCAGTCCAAGGCACGACGGCGACGTGGCAGGGAGATAGCCTCGCTTCGGGAGCCGAGGCGACGTTCACTCTCGAGGTCGAGGGGCCGGTCGGACCGGGTCCCGCTGTGCTCGAGGCGGCGCAGCTCTATCCGGGTGGAGAGATCGTTCGCTGGACCGTAGCGTTGACTGTGACGCCGGCCGCGGAGACGCCGTCGCAGAACCTCGGATGGGCGTTGGTCACGGCCCTCGCGGGTCTGGTCGTTATCAGCGGGATCGGTGTGGCTGTCTTGCGGCGTACCCGCTCACTTCAAGAGAGATAGCAGGAGGACTGGCGATTTGCAGGGTTTTTGGTGAGGTTCTATAGCTCAAGACCTCACCCAGACCTCACCGCGCGGCTGCAATAGCGCCAGGAGAGCTCTCTTCGGGATTGCATCCGGCCGCATGGAGTGCGTGTACGTATCGAGCGTCGTCGAGAGCCAGGCATGGCCGACGCGATCGCTGACCTCGCGCGGTGTGACGCCTTCGTAGTGCCAGAGTGTGATTCGCCGATGGCGAAGGTCGTGCGGCGAGAACGATGCGATCTCGGCCGTCTTGCACGCACGCGCCATCGCACGTCGGAGTTGATCGTCCGTGACGCCGGGGAATACGGCCCGATCCGCGAGTCGATCCTCGATCGGACACGTCGAGGCGATCACGTCAAGTAGCCACCGCGGAACCGGCACCCACTTCGCACGCTTGGACTTCGTCTTTCGCGCCGGCACCCGGAAGCGCCTGCCGACCACGTCGACGTCGGCCCAAGTGATCGTCGACTCATTGACGCGTAGGCCCGTCTGCTCGATGGTGATGAGCGCGAGCCGCAGGCGCTCGGGAACGCGTTCGAGGATCGCAAGAACGTTCGCGGCAGACGGTGGGTCCCGCTCAGCCTTCACCGGCTTCGGAACGCGGAGCCGACGATCACGAGCCGGGTTCGCATCGACACCAGCGAAGTCGATCGCGAGCCGGAGGGAACTCAGGTACTTGCGCACGGTCGTCGGCTCGAGCTCGTCCGCGAGCTTCGCGACCGCCTCCTGGACGTCAGCGAGCGTCAGCTCGGAGACTTCGAGCTCTCCGATGAGCGGCTTGAAGCGATCGGCGGCGTTCGTGTCGAGCTTCTTCGTCTTCTCCTCGACGTCGATCCGGGAGTCGATCCACCGCCGGAACCAGGCGTCGACCGTGACCGTCGAACGCTGCGTCGACGCCTGCTGCAGCCGCCGGAGCTCCTTCCGCGGGTCTCGTCCTGCCGAAAGCTCGCCGGCCGCCCGGTCGCGCAGACCTCGTGCTTCGCGCTCGGTGTGTTTCGACCCAAGGTGGACGAGCCGGTACGCACGACCGCCCCAGCGGTACCGAACGACGTAGCGACGCTCGCCCGCGCCCGTGCGACGACGAGTGATGTAGACGTGACTCACTCGTAAACCGTCGCTCCGTCGACGAGACGATGGACGTCCTCCTTGCGGACATACGTCTTGCGCAGGCCGCGGAACTGCACCTTCGGCAGCTCGCACATGATCGCCTCGGCCGCAGCCCGGCTCACGCCGAGCTCGTCGCGGATGCCTCGGCAGTCGAGGAGCTTCGGAAGGTCACGCGGGTTGCGCACCGCTTTCCCCACCCTCACCGCGGCGAGCTTCGAGCCACTCCTCCGCTCCGAGTTTCTTCGCCGCGTCCCCGAAGTACAGCTGCGCCCCCTCCCGAAGCGCCTTCGAGAGCGTGACGTGCTCCGTCTTCGCGAGCTCGTCGAGGAAAGCCTTCTCCTCCTCCGTGAACCACACGGTCACGAGCTTCATCGGTTTGCTGACGTAAGGCACCGCTCCTCCGATCATTCGGGTCTAGAACCTCCCCAAGTTCTATAGACCCCGCGTCGGACGGACTACCCTCCGAGGATGGCCAAGCCCTACATAACCGGCACCGTCGCGGAGTGGCGCGACGACGAAGGATGGGGCGTCGTCTCATCTCCCGATCTTCCCGGCCTGATCTGGGTCCACTTCTCGCACGTGGACATGGAGGGTTTCGTCACACTCTCGGTTGGGCAAGAGGTTCAGTTGCGTGCCGAAGATCTGGCGCCCTACGATCAAGACGGATACCGATTCCGCGCCTTGATCGTGCGTCCTTAGGAGTGCATTACCGGCGTGGAGTACTGGATCAAGTCAGACCGGCTAGCAGACTCCGCACATCGCGTGCAACCTGATCGAGCTGACCTGCGTCGAGGGGCACGTCGCCGCGAACGAGCCATCCGTCTGCTGAGCGCTCCCGGAGCTCGACCCCGAGCGACACGTGTCCGAGTGCGTCGATCGTTGCGCCGAGACGTAGCCCGCCTTCGTATGCCTCCCATGTGCGCTCGCCAGACCAGCCCCGCCACTCCTGGGCGAGCGCGTCGAAGAAGTCGGGCATCGAGGACTCGGGCGGCGGCCCAAACCAGACCTCGGCATCCGCACGGAGATTCGGCAGAGACAGATGGGCGTGAACCGACCAAGGCCCGTCGCGGCCGATCGCGGGATCCGAGAGACGCAAGAAGACGCGCTCGTGACCGATCCGTACACTCGATTCGCTGACCACGAGCTCAAAGCCTATGCGTCTGGGGTCGGCTCACCGCGCTGCCCCGCTGGTGCCTGATCCTGCCCGGGTGCTCGCGGCCGTCAACGGCCTTCGGCCGTTCCCCTTCGGTGACTGCCGCTGCGCGCCCGGGCAGGGGCAGCCACCGGAGCAGCGTCAGGAAGCGCGAGCACGCCGGCGCCAAGGAAGACGGAAGCCGACGAGCCAGATGATGACGCCCGCGCCCGCGGACCAGATGACCAAGACCCACCACGGACGCTCGCGAATCTCACCGCTGCCACCGTACGACCACGAGCCGGAACGCTGGACGGAGCCCTCAGGAGCCCCGGGAACGGGTCGCGGACCCGCTTGTGTTCCGGCGATCGTCATTGCCGACACTTCGATTTCGGTGAGGTTCGACGCGCTCATGTACCTACCCCGACGAAGGCACCGGGCGACGTGGACAACGTCGGCGTGGGACAACACGTACATCTCCTTTCCCGGAGGCGGAAAGCCGCAGACCGTCAAGACCGGCGAATCCGATCCCTTCGACTGTTCATTCAGCGCCATGAAGACCGCGTCTCCGAAAGCTCGTTCTGGGCCGGACTCCGCCGTCTCGAAGCGCCACATCACGGCCGTCGTCACGACGTAGTAGGCAGCCAGAGCCACCAGCACTGCAGCGATCCGGAGCACGAGCCGCATTCGCTCACGATACGAACTTCGTCCCCTGTCTGAAGCGCGGCCCTGCCGCCCCCGCACCGGCAGCCTCCCTGTCGGGATGCCTGCCGGCGAGCGTCCGACTCACGGCCCGCGCACCGGCAGCGGGTGCCGATCAAGGAGCGCGATCGCCGGCAGGAGCTCGCCCGGCCGGAAGCGGAGCTCGTCGAGGAAGCCCTCCCGCCAGGCCCACACGAGGCGAGCGTTCCGCAGCCCTCGCATCGTCGCGCCGGTGAGCAGCGTGAGATCGCGGCCTACGTAGTTGAGGAGCGTCCTGCCGGCAGCGGTGACCGTCTCACTCACCTCTATGGAGCCGTCCGGGTTCCACTTCGCGAGGTACTTGCTGAGGTAGCCGGCGATCCGTCGTGCCTCCTGCGGCTTCTCGAGCGGCTTGGAGTCGACGAACCCAAAGCCCTTCGACGGCCCGAGTCTTCGTAGCGCCTCGACGTACGCCCGCGCCCACTCGCGCTCGGGAGCCGTCTGCATCCCGAGCACGATGTGCAGGTGCCAGACGCCGCGGCGCTGCATCTCCCACGAGTAGGCGAGCAGTCCGCCGCGCTTCTCGTAGCCGAGAGCGCGTAGCCGGCGGTCGGCGTGCTGCTTCGCGATCCGGTTGAGCTCGCGCCACCACATCCGCGAGCTCTCGTTCCACAGATCGGCTGCGCCTTGAACCACCCGGCAGCCCTTGCGACCGCTGCACGGCTCGCCGTGCGGATGCGAGCAGCGTGACATGTCCCACACGAGCCCTGCTTCTTCACCCGGAGCCGTCAGCGTCGTCATCGACACGAGCCCGCCGTAAGCGCGGAGGTTCTCGCGGAGCTTGCGCATCGTGTCCCTGGCCCAGGTCGACGCGTACGCCGGGCAGCGACGACGCCCGCAGCGACTCACCCACGGCGGTCGCCAGTGGCCGCAGTGCTCGCAGCGGATGTACCCGAGCTCGTGGAGCCGGGCGTCCCGACGCAGCCGGCCGCGCGGAGTAAGCTCACCCCGGCGGGCCAAGACCTGACACCCCAGGTTCTTGCTGCTCGACTTCCGACGACTCGCGTTCTGAGCGCGGGTCGTCGTGTTTTCGGGAGGCCGTGAATCCCGGACCTCACCCAGACCTCACCAGGTCGGCGAAGTACGGCTTTGGCGTCCTCTACGGCATGAGGCCGATTCAGCTCACGTGCAGGGACTTCGCTCAGCCATGCGGGAACACACGTTCCCGCCGACACTTCAAGAGAGATAGCGGGTCCCGCTGCTACGGTCGTACGTCGTGATCTTCACGCAGTTCGTCGACGACGCCCTCGGCTGTGCGTCATACCTCGTCGGCGACGCGAACAGCGGAAGCGCCGTCGTCGTCGACCCGGCCTTCGCGATCGAGCAGTACCTCGAGGAGGCCGAGAGGCGCAGCGTGCGGATCGTGCGCACGATCGAGACGCACACGCACGCGGACCACCTCTCCGGTCACGGGAGGCTCGCGCTGGAGCACGGCGTTCCCGTCAGCGTTCACCCCGCGGCCGAGGCCGAATACCCACACGACCCCATGGAAGACGGGAACGAGATCGTGGTCGGCGACGTCGTCCTCCGCTGTATCCACACACCGGGGCACCGCCCCGAGCACTCTTGCCTCGCGGTCTCCGATCTTTCGCGGGGCCCTGATCCCTGGATCGTCCTCACCGGAGACTCGCTCTTCGTCGGCGATGCCGCGCGGCCCGACCTGGCGGTCGAGGCGCGAGAAGGCGCCGAGGGGCTCTTCCACTCGCTCCAGCGGCTCGTGGAGCTCGGGGACGGCGTCGAGGTCTACCCGGGGCACGTCGCGGGATCGCTCTGCGGCAAGGCAATGAGCTCGAAGGCCTCTACGACGATCGGCTTCGAGCGGCGTTTCAACCCCGCGCTGGCGTACGACGATGTCGCGCTCTTCATCGCCGAGTCCGCGAGCATATCCGCCCCGAGGCCACCGAACATGGAGCGAATCGTGGAGATGAACCGCGGCCCGTTCGTCGGCGTTCAGCCGGACCCCCAAGAGCTCCCCACGCCGTCCGACGGCGCGCAGGTGCTCGACGTCCGGCCCGTGGAGAGGTTCGCCGAAGGTCATTTCCCCGGTGCGCTTAACGTGCCCGTCTCCGGCACACGGTTCTCGACGAAGGCGGCCTTCGTCCTCGGCCCGGATCGCCCAATCGTCGTCGCGGCGTCCGATTCAGGCGAGGCGACGCAGGCGATCCGCTCGCTTCGCTCCGTCGGCCTGTTGGACATCGCGGGGTACGTCCTCGGCGGGGGCTCGGAGACGCTCGAGCTCGTCTCGATGGAGGAGCTCGACGCGCTGCTCGCGGAAGGAGCGGAGCTGATCGACGTGCGCGAGAAGGACGAGCGCGACTCGGGCTATATCGCGGGAAGCCGCAACATCCCGTACCGCCTGCTCGCGCTCGGCGAGGTGGACCTCCCACGCGACCGGCCCATCGTGACCATCTGCGAGACCGGGCCGCGGGCGGCGATCGCAGCGAGCATCCTGGCCGCACACGGCTTCGACGCTCATCCGGTCTGGGCCGGCGGCATCGACTCCTGGGCTGCCGCCGGGAAGCCGACGGTCGAATTCCGCCGCTGCGGATCGGGCTAGCTCGCCGCAGGTGAGCGGCCGACTGCCGCGTCAGACAGGTGGGCCGATCCGCTCGACCACATAGCCGGCCGAGCGCATCGCCGCGAGGAGCTCCTCGCAATGCATCTCGTCGCGCGTCGAGACGACGAGCTCGATCTCGGTCTGCAGCGCGCTCGTCGTCCTCCCCTCGCGGTGGTGATCGACCGACACGACGTTCCCGCGGCCGCGAGCGACGAGGTCGAGCACGTCGCGCAGCTCTCCCGGTCGGTCGGGGATCAGCATCCGCATGGCGAGGAATCGGCCGGACTGGGTCAGGCCGTGACGCAGCACGGAGATGAGCGTCGTCGCGTCGATGTTCCCGCCCGAGAGGACGACCGCAACGGATCCGGAGCCGGGCACCCGGCCCGCGAGAAGTGCCGCGAGGCCCACAGCGCCGGCGCCTTCGACGAGGAGCTTCGTGCGCTCGACGCAGAGCACGAGCGCCTCCGAGATCTCCTCGTCGGAGACGGAGACGGTGTCGTCGAGGACTCGGTCCAGGATCGAGGACGCGAGCTCGCCGCGGTACTTGACGGCGATCCCGTCCGCGATGGTGTACCCCGGCTGACAGACGACGCCGACGACTCGAACGCCCGGTCGGCGCTCCTCGAGCGCCATCGCGATCCCTGCGGCGAGGCCGCCGCCGCCGATCGGGATCAGGACGGTCTCGGCCTCCGGAGCCTGCTCGGCGAGCTCGAGCCCGATCGTCCCCTGGCCGGCGATGACACGCGGGTCCTCGAAGGCATGTACGAGCGTCGCACCGGTGCTCTCGACCTGCGCCTGTGCCGCCGCGACCGCTTCTTCGAAGCCCTCGCCGGCGAGCACCGTCGTCCCTCCGTACGAGCGGGTGGCCTCGACCTTGGCCATCGGGGCGTCCTGGGGCATGAAGATGGTCGCCGGGATGCCCGCTTCCCGCGCAGCCCAGGCGACCGCCTGGCCATGGTTTCCCGCGCTCGCCGCGACGACGCCCGCGCGACGCTCTGCCTCGCCGAGGGTCGCGATGGTGTTGTAGGCGCCGCGGATCTTGAAGGAGCCCGTGCGCTGGAGGTTCTCGGCCTTGAGGAAGACCGAGCGGCCGGAGAGCCGCGAGAACGTCTCCGTCGGGTAGAGCGGCGTCTCGCGCGCGACTCCCGCGAGCCGTTCGCGGGCGGCCTCGATGTCAGAGATGGTCGGCGCCTCCTTCATGGGGTCAGACCCGTGGGGTCTGACCCCACGTGGAACACCTCCTCCATGATCTGCCGAACAGCCGTGACGGGGTCGAGCTCGCGGCGCTCGACCGCGGTCAGAACGCGCCGAAGCTCCGGGTCGTCCGCCACGGCAGCTTGCAGGTGCGCCTTCGCCCGGCCGGAGGCGACGGCGAACACCTCGGCCGCGAGGTTCTTACGGCGGCGCTCCTCGAGCTGACCGTCGCTCTCGAGCAGGGCCCGGTGGTCCTCGAGCGCAGACCACAGCTCGGGAACGTTCTCGCCCCTGAGCGCCTCGGTCAGCAGGATCGGGGGACGTCGGTGCGGCTCGGCGAGCCCCACGATCGAGCGCACCTCGTTGAGCATCGTCTTCGCCGCCGGGTGGTCCATCTTGTTGATCGCGATCACGTCGGGAATCTCCATGATCCCAGCCTTGAGCGCTTGAACGGAATCGCCGGAGCCGGGCATGAGCACGAGCAGCACGGTGTCGGCGATCCCGGTGACCTCGACCTCACTCTGCCCTGCTCCCACCGTCTCGACGAAGACGACGTCCTTGCCCGAGGCATCGAGCAGGAGAACCGCCTGCAGCGTCGCCTCCGCGAGCCCTCCGAGGTGGCCGCGCGTGCCCATCGAGCGGATGTAGACGCCTGGGTCGAGGAAGTGATCCGAGAGCCGGATCCGGTCGCCGAGGAGCGCCCCCCGCGAGAACGGGCTCGAAGGGTCGACGGAGACGACCCCGACCGTGGGGCCGAGCTCCCGGACGTGACCGACGAGAGCGGCGATGAGGCTCGACTTGCCCACTCCCGGGGGCCCTGTGACACCGATCACAGCAGCCCGCCCCGTCTCGGGGTAGAGCTCCCGGACGAGCGGGTACGCGAGCGGATCGCCGTTCTCGACCAGCGAGATGGCCCGGGCGAGCGCGCGGCGGTCGGCGCCGCGCACGCCGGCGGTCAGCTCCTCGAGCGTCCACTTCTTGCGCGCCACGCCGGGACTCTACGTCGCCTCGCGAAGGCCGAGCCGTCGCACACATTGCGGCCGCGAAGCGGCTGCCTTCAGGGATCTTCGCGCGAGCGGAATCCGCGCGTCAGCGGATTCCGGTCTTGCGCAGAGGCTTCGACCTCGCGACGCGCCTCGATCTCCTCGAGGAGCGTCGCGATCCGTTCGAGACCGCTCGCCGGAGCGCCGTTCCCCACCGGCTCCGGCTCGACTGCGTGCGCGTCGCCGTTGCCGAGCGCGGCGACCGCAGACTCCGAGCTCGCCTCGATGGCCTCCTGCTCCTCCGCGCTTCGCACCGGCAGCCAGCGCGTCATCACGAGGGCTACCAGTGAGCCGAAGAGATAGATCGCGCCGGCTGCGATCCAGACTGCTCGCGCCCCGAACACGTCCGTGAGCACGCCCGCCCCGGCCATCGCCAGCCCGAGGACCGCGTAGTTCGAGCTCATGATCGTCGCCAGGGCGCGTCCCCGGTACTGGTCCGGAGCCCCGCGCTGCACCAGCAGCCGGTTGCAGATGATCGCCGCGCCGTTTCCGGCCGCTCCTCCGATCACGAAAGGAACCGCAAGCCAGATCGTCCCGCTGAGCGCAGCGGCTCCCCAGCCGACCCCCATGAGCGCGATCGAGCCGACGTAGTGGCGGCGGAGGCCGACCTTCCCGAGCGCAGGGGCGGCGAGGAAGCTTCCGACCGCGAGCCCGACACCGCTCGCGGCGATGAGCGCCCCGAACCCGAGGTTGCCCGCGTCGAGCGTGTCCTTGGCAAAGACGACCTCGGCGACGTTGACCGCCCCGGCACCGATCAGGACGACGTTCCAGACGACGAGGACCGTGCGCAGGGGGCGAGCAGTGACGACGAGCCTGAGCCCGTCGGCGACATCTCGCCAGTGGCCGCGCGTGACGGGTTCCTCGGACTGGAGAGCGCCCCTGGGGATGCGAGCCACCAGCCCCGCGGAGATCAGGAACGTGACCGCGTTCACCGTGTAGGGGACCGACGTCCCCCAGGCGGTCAGCATGAGGCCCCCGACGACCGGGCCGACCATCCATGCGAGGGTCTCGACGGTCTGCAGCAGCGAGTTGGCGTTCGTGAGCTCCTCGTCCGGCACGAGGTTCGGAAGTCCGGCATACACGGCAGGGAGGAAGAACCCGGTGGCGATGCCGGAGATCGCGGCCAGACCGACGACGCCACCGGCGCCGTCCACGAACGGCAGCGCCGCGAACACGCCGAACCGCACGAGGTCGGAGAAGATCATCAGGCGGCGACGCGACAGCCGGTCGACAAGCGGGCCGAGCAGGAGCCCGATCAGGACGATCGGCAGGAAGTCGGCGATGAGCAGCGCGGCGACCCACACGCCCGACTCCGTGCGGTCGTAGACGTCGACCGTGAGCGCGATCGCGGCGAGATACGTGCCGAAGCTCGACCCCGCTGTCGCGAGGAAGAGGTACCCGAAGGACGGCGACCGGCGAAGAAGGCCGAGACGGCTTGAGCTCTCCACGACCGGTGGTGACGCTACCACCTGGTCTCGTTTCCGACTACGGCGCTTTCGGCCCTGTCCCGGCTGGCCATGGGCGGAAGTTCGCCGCCCACGGCGCGGCGCCTGCCCCTACGAAGCGCCGCCCATCGCCTTCGCCATGCGTCCGGCAGTGGCCCGAGCGAGCTCGAGCTTCTCCGACGCGGGCTCGTGAAGCTCGGGGATTCCGCTTCACCCGTACGGATCGCTACGGCTCGTAGGCAAGGTTCGGGCGGAGCCAGCGCTCGGCCTCCGCCATCTCCATCCGCTTTCGCGTGGCGTAGTCGGAGACCTGATCCTTCCCGATCCTCCCGATCGAGAAGTACCGGGCCTGCGGATGCCCGAAGTACAGGCCGCTCACGCTGGCAGCCGGGGTGGTCGCGAAGCTCTCCGTCAAGCCGACGCCTGCACGCTCGGCGTCGAGCAGCGCGAGCAGCGTCCCCTTCTCGGAGTGATCGGGGCAGGCCGGATACCCGTAGGCAGGTCTGATGCCGCGGAACCGCTCTGCGATCAGCTCGTTCGCGGCGAGGTGCTCTTCGGGGGAGTGCCACTCGCGTCGTGCTGTCTCATGGAGGCGTTCCGCAAACGCCTCGGCGAGCCGGTCGGCCAACGCGCGGATCATGATCGCTCGGTAGTCGTCTCTATCGGCAGCGAAGCGCTCTGCGAGCGCTTCGCTGCCGTGGATCGCAACGGCAAACGCTCCCACGTGATCCGCAAGACCAGTCTCGGCAGGCGCCACGAAGTCGGCTAGAGAACGGTTCGGGCGAGAGTCGGCATGATCGGCCTGCTGCCGGAGCATCGGGAAGCGGACACCGCCGTCGAGGACGACGTCGTCCTCCTCGGCCCCGGCAGGCCAGAAGCCGTAGACCGCGCGCGCCTGCAACGACCCGTCGACGGCCACGTCGTCGAGGAGCTCGTTCGCCGCGGCGAAGAGGTCGCGCGCGACCTCCCCTTTCTCCGGGTCGTCGAGGATCGCGGGGTAGCGCCCCTTGAGCTCCCACGCGTGGAAGAAGAACGTCCAGTCGACGTACGGGCGAAGCACCGTGATGTCCTCCTCGACGACGCGCGAGCCCGTGAAGGCCGGCACCGCGAGGTCCTCCGGATGCCACTCGATCGGAGTTCTCCGCGCGCGAGCCTCGCGGAGCGGAAGGAGCGGCTTCCGGCCGCGCTCGGCGTGCAACGCGCGAATCCGCTCCTGCTCCACGCGGTTTTCCGCGTCGAGACGCGGCCGCCGGTCCCCGTCGAGCAGGTCCCCGACCACGCCGACGACCCGCGAGGCGTCGAGCACGTGCAGCGTCGGCTGCCCGTACTCCGGCGCGATCCGAACCGCGGTGTGCTGCTTCGACGTCGTCGCTCCCCCGATCAGGAGCGGGAGCTCGAGCCCGCGCCGCTCCATCTCCTTCGCCACGCCGACCATCTCGTCGAGCGACGGCGTGATCAGGCCGGAGACCCCGACGATGTCGCAATCCTGCTCCACCGCGACGTCGAGGATCTGGTCGGCCGGGACCATGACTCCGAGGTCGATCACCTCGTATCCGTTGCAGCCGAGAACGACCCCGACGATGCTCTTGCCGATGTCGTGCACGTCCCCTTTCACGGTCGCGAGCACGATCCGGGCGGCGGAGTACCGGCTCGTCTCCTCGGCCTCCATGTACGGCTCGAGGTACGACACCGCGCGCTTCATCGCGCGCGCGCTCTTGACGACCTGTGGGAGAAACATCTTTCCCGCGCCGAAGAGGTCGCCCACGATCTTCATGCCGTCCATGAGCGGCCCCTCGATCACGTCGAGGGGCCGGGCGGCGTCGCGTCGCGCCTCCTCGGTGTCCTCCTCGATGAAGTCCACGATTCCATGCACGAGCGCGTGCGCGAGCCGGTCGCCGACCGGGCTCTCGCGCCAGGACAGGTCGAGCTCCCGTTGCGTCCCAGCACCGGTGACCGTCCCCGCGTGCTCGACGAGCCGCTCAGTCGCATCCGGGCGACGGTCGAAGAGGACGTCCTCGACCCGCTCGAGCAGCTCGGGCTCGATGTCCTCGTAGACGGCGAGCTGGCCCGCGTTGACGATGCCCATATCGAGGCCTGCGCGGATCGCGTGGTAGAGGAAGGACGCGTGCATCGCCTCGCGCACGGCGTCGTTCCCGCGAAACGCGAACGACAGGTTCGAGATGCCGCCTGAGACGAGCGCGCCCGGGCACCGCGCGGCGAGGAGCGGGATCGCCTCGATGAACGCCTTGGCGAAGGCCGCATGCTCCTCGATGCCGGTCGCGACGGCGAGGACGTTTGGATCGAGGATGACGTCTTCGGGTGTGAAGCCGGCTTCGTGCACGAGAAGGTCGTAGGCCCGACCGAGGATCTCGACCTTCCGTTCTACGGTGTCTGCCTGACCTCGCTCGTCGAAGGCCATCACGACGACCGCTGCCCCGTAGCGGCGGATTGTCCGCGCCTGCTCGAGGAACGGCTCCTCTCCCTCCTTGAGCGAGATCGAGTTCACGACCCCCTTCCCCTGGAGGCACTTGAGCCCCGCCTCGAGCGCGGAGAACCGCGAGCTGTCGACCATGATCGGCAGCCGCGCCGCCTCCGGCTCGGTTGCGATCAGGTTGAGGAAGGTCGTCATCGCCTGCTCGGCGTCGAGCAGGTCGGCGTCCATGTTGACGTCGAGCATGTTGGCGCCGCCGCGCACCTGCTCGAGCGCGACGTCGACCGCGCTCTGGAAATCGTTCGCCTCGATGAGCCGCCGGAACCGCGCCGACCCGGTCACGTTCGCTCGCTCACCGACGACGACGAACCCGGTCTCCGGACGGATGACGAAGGGCTCGAGCCCCGAGAAGCGCGGTAGGCGCGACGGCTCCGGTACGCGACGCGGCGGCAGCCCGTCGACCGCACGCGCGATCTCGCGCGTATGTTCAGGGGTCGTCCCACAGCAGCCGCCGACGAGGTTGACGAGGCCGTCCTCGGCGAACGCGCGCAGGAAGCGGCTCGTGTCCGCCGCTTGCTCGTCGTGCAGCCCGAGCTCGTTCGGGAGGCCGGCGTTGGGGTGGCAGGAGACGTAGGTCGAGGCAGTGCCTGCGAGGCTCTCGAGAAACGGGCGCATCTCGGTCGCGCCGAGCGAGCAGTTGACCCCGACGATGAGCGGCTCGGCGTGCTCGACGGAGACCCAGAAAGCATCCGAGGTCTGTCCGGAAAGGTTGCGGCCGCTCTTGTCGACCGCCGTGAAGGAGAGCCAGAGCGGTAGCTCCGGGGCCACAGTACGCGCGGCGACGATCGCCGCCTTGGCGTTCAGGGTGTCGAAGATGGTCTCGATCAGCAAGAGGTCGACGCCGCCGTCGCGGAGCGCGCGGATCTGCTCCTCGTACGTCTCACGGACCTGGTCGAACGTGACGGATCGGTACGCGGCGTCCTCCACTCGCGGAGACAGCGAGAGCGTGACGTTGAGCGGGCCGACCGAGCCCGCGACGAAGCGTGGCTTCTCCGGAGTTCTCCTCGTCCACTCGTCGGCCGCGCGGCGTGCGAGGCGGGCGCCCTCGAGGCTCATCTCGGCCGCCGCGTCCTCGAGCCCGTAGTCGGCCTGTCCGATGCGGGTCGCCGTGAACGTATTGGTGGTCGCGATGTCCGCGCCTGCCTCGAAATACGCGTCGTGGATCTCGGCGACGATCTCGGGCCCGGTCAGGTTGAGGAGGTCCGGGTCGCCCTTCACGTCGCGCGGGTGGCCCCGGAAGCGCTTACCGCGGTACTCGTCCTCGGAGAACTCGCGGCGATGGATGAGGACTCCCCAGGACCCGTCCAGGACGAGGATTCGCTCAGCGAGAAGCTCTTGTAGTCGTGTTCGAGTGTCTGTCACGCAAACGGCTCCCGCCTAAAGAGGTCGGGAGCCGTAAAGGCCTCTCGGGCTCTTTAGGCGTTTTTTATCCTGGTCGCCAAGCTGCCTCAAAGCTGTCCAGGTGTGCGCAAGCGTAGCGGACATCCTCGAGGGTTGGGATCGGCGTGGGGCAGACGTCAGCCGGCGAAAGCGGCGAGCACCTCGCGTCCGGTGCCGACGAACGGCTCCCCGTGAGCAAGCAGAAGGTGCTGGAAGTCAAGCTTCGCCAGGCGCCGGTACGACACGCGCAACCCCTCCTTGGTCCTCTCGGGCTCGTCCATGAACGCGTCAGGCACGAACGCGAGCGGGCCGCCGGCCTCCCAGCGCACCGCTCCGTCCGCGAGCGCGAGCGCTTGGTGCACGGGAATCTGTAGGGCCGTCTCGTCGGGGCAGATCGCGCCCACCGCATTGGCAACGATGCCACCCGGCAGCTCGTCGCCGAAGTCGAACGGCTCGACCTGCACGCCGCCCCCGAACTCGGGTATCCCCTCGCGGACGCAGCGCACGGTCACGTTGAAGCGCTCTGCGAACCGCCCGCTTTCTCGGTAGTGGTGGCGGTTGGTCAGGAGCACGTCGGTGGGCGGTCCGTGCTCATCGAACCAGTCGAGCCCCTCGCTCGGCACCAACGGATCGATCAGAATGCGCTCGGCGGGAAGGTAGTACGAGCTCACCTCGATCTTGATGCGGGGATGCAGGGCGGTCCAGTGCCAGATCCCGGGAGCGATCTCCTCCATGAGCCGAGCGTACCCTTTCAGCCGGAGAACTCGAGCCGCTCCGCGTGCTCGATCGCTTCCTCGCGTGACCGTTGGTTGAGCATCAGCTCGACGATCTGCTCCACGCGCGGGTCATCCGTCGCGCGCATCTCGGCGACGGCGGCGTCGACGTCGTATTCCGTGCGGCGGAGCTCGACCTCCGGGCCCAGGAGCGCCCAG
>Ga0209640_10001168_pt1 | contig 21901 bp, 17 predicted proteins | sample RifCSP10_1_FD_184018 | JGI IMG/M metagenome (GOLD analysis project Ga0209640, IMG submission 184018) | Soil microbial communities from Rifle, Colorado - Rifle CSP2_sed 10_1 (SPAdes) (version 2) | ecosystem: Environmental > Terrestrial > Deep subsurface > Rock core/Sediment | place: Rifle...
CTCGCCACCGTGCTGTGCCGATGCGGCGCCCACGTTCGGATGGTGGCGGCGATCAAGCGATACGCGCAGGAGCGGCAGGTAAGGAGGACGGCATGACACCCACGACGGTAATGACACCGGATGCCGAAGCCGCCCTCGCGAAAGCGGGAATCACGCGACGCGACTTCGTCAAGCGGTCCGGCGTGCTGATCGTCGCGTTCAGTGCGGCCCGCCTGGCGGGTGATCTGGGCATCGCGCCCGGCACCGTTTCGGCCCAGGGTATCAACGGCCCCGGCAACCCGCAGCTCGATTCGTGGATTGCGATTGGCACCGATGGCCGCGTGACCGCATACACGGGCAAGTGCGAGCTCGGTCAAGGTCTCTTCACGGCCCAGACACAGCTCGTCGCCGAGGAACTGTGCGTTCCACTCGACCGCGTCACGCTCATCCAGTGCGACACGTCGATGACACCCGACCAGGGCACCACATCTGGCGCCCAGTCGCACCCGACAAATTTCAATCAAGGCAACCTTGCGCTGGCGGGAGCAACGGCCCGTGAAACGCTCCTGCAGCTCGGGGCCAAGCGCCTTGGCGTGCCTGTCGAAGGCCTCGTTGCCGTCGACGGGTCGATTCGCGCCCGGAATGACGCATCGAAGAGCGTGGCGTATGGCGAGTTGATCGGCGGACAGAAGTTCAACATCCCGCTGAATCGCGCGGCGAAGCGCAAGCCAGCCAGCGAGTGGACGGTGCTGGGAAAGCCGGTGCCCCGCCTCGATTTTCCCGCCATCGCCACGGGGCGCTTCGAGTACGTGCACAACGTTCGGGTGCCTGGCATGCTGCACGGGAAGGTCGTCCGGCCGCCGGCGCTCGGCGCGACGCTCACGTCTGTCGACGAGCAATCGGTCCAGAACCTTCCCGGCGTGGTGAAGGTGGTCGTCCGGAAGAACTTCGTGGGCATTGTCGCCGACAAACCGTGGCAGGCAGAACAGGCCGCTCGGCAGCTGAAGGCGGTGTGGACTGCAGGCACGCCGCTGCCGGATCAGCGCACGTTCCATCAGCACTTGCGCAGCCAGACGGCGACGCGTGACACGCTGTCCGTCGATTCGGGCGACGTCGACGCCAACCTCAAGGAAGCGACACGGGTCGTGCGAGCGACGTACATGCATCCGTATCACATGCATGCGTCCATCGCGACGGCCTGCGCCGTGGCAGACGTAAAGGCCGACAGCGCGACCATCTGGTCGGCAACACAGGCGGTCTATCCGCTGCGAAGCACGATGGCCACCATGCTTGGCCTGAAGCCGGACGGCGTCCACATCATGTTCCGGATGGGTCCGGGCTGCTACGGCGTCAACGGTGCCGACACCGTGTCGTACGACGCTGCGCTGATGTCGCAGGCTGTGGGTCGACCGGTTCGTGTACAGCTCTCACGCCAGGACGAGATGGCCTGGGAGAACTACGGGCCTGCCTACGTCATCGATCAGCGGGTGGGGCTCGACGCGAATGGGACCATCACGTGCTGGGACTACGACGGCTGGTCGCTCTCGCGTGGCGGACGGCCCGGCTACAATGCGCCCGGCAATGTGGTCACCGGCATGCTCGCGGGTTTCCCAACGCAGGGCGTACAGCCACGCGCGCCGGCGCCGCGACCCATGGGCGAGTACGACAACGGCAACAACACGGTGCCGTCGTACACGACCGGTACCGTCGGCGATACGAGCGGCGGCACCGGCATCGTCCGCAGCGAACGGGTGCTCTCCCACGTCGTGGAATCGCCGTTCTTCACCGGCCCGTTGCGCTCGCCCGCGCGCCTGCAGAACACGTTCTCGCACGAGTCGTTCATGGACGAGATTGCCGCGTCCGTGAAAGCCGATCCCGTGGAGTATCGGCTCCGGCACCTCAGAGATCCGCGGCTGCGAGAGGTGCTGAGTGCGGCGGCCAAGAAAGCCGGGTGGGACGCCCGGCCGTCGCCACGCGCGAATATCCGCCGTTCAGGGGTCGTGACCGGCCGCGGCGTGGCGTGCGTGCTCTATGAGGGCGACAACGGCTACTGCGCCGTGGTGGCCGAAGTCGACGTCAACCAGGATACCGGCCTCGTCACGGTGCGGCGATGCGTCGTCGGCATGGACTGCGGGCCGATTTCAAATCCCAACGGACTGACCAATCAGGTCGAAGGCGGGCTCATTCACGGCATGAGCCGCGCGCTCCGGGAAGAGGTCACGTGGAGCGGCGATCGTGTGACATCGATCGACTGGCGGACCTATCGTCCGTGGTTCGTGGGCGACCAGGTGCCTGTGATCGAGACCGTTCTGATCAACAGACCTGATGCGGCGGCCATGGGAGCCGGTGAAACGTCGATCACGGTGACCGCGGCGGCAATCGGGAACGCGATCTTCGACGCGACCGGTGCCCGCCTGCGGCAGTTGCCATTCACGCAGGAACGGGTGAAAGCGGCGTTAAGTACCAGAACCTGATCGTTCGGATCGTTCGGATCGTTCTGGTCGTTCGGACCGTTCGATCATTCCTTGCGCTCCCGCCACCCGTAGAGCGCACGCTTCAGCGTGCGCGATCCCGATACCGACGAAGCCAGCGAGGGCGTGTAAGATTCTGCACACTGACCGTATGGGTGCACACGCCATCCTTGCCACCGTCGCCGACCGGCCCGGAATACTGCACGGGCTGACGAAAGTTCTCGCCGATCATCAGGCCAACATCACGTACGTCGACATCCATGGCGGGGAGCCGCACTCGACGACCTATTTCGAGCTGACACTCGGGAGCACCCCCCTCGAAAACGTTCTCATCGACCTGCGCAAGGTGCCTGGCGTCGCCTCTGTGATCGAGACGCCGTCATTCGCGAAGATTTACGGCAAACGCATCATCGTCATGGGCGGCGGCGCGCAGGTTGGGCTCGTGGCAATGGGCGCCATATCCGAAGCAGATCGCCACAACATTCGCGGCGAGCGCATCTCGGTCGACACGATTCCGCTGGTCGGCGAGCAGGAGCTGGCAGCAGCCGTCCGATCGGTCGTCCGCCTGCCTCGCGTTCGCATCTTGGTGCTGGCGGGCGCCCTCATGGGCGGCGAGATCACCGAGGCCGTCGAGGAGGTGCGGAAGCAGGGGCTCTACGTCATCTCGCTGAACATGGCCGGCAGCGTGCCCGACGCCGCGGATCTCGTGGTGAGCGATCCCGTTCAGGCGGGCGTGATGGCCGTGATGGCGATCGCCGACACCGCCAAGTTCGACCTGATGCGGCAACTCAAGAAAAGGTATTAGTGCGTCTTTCATTTCCCCGTACCACCGACGTCGGGTCGCCATGCGACCCGACCGGCCAGCGCTGGCTGGGCGGTCCGCTCGCGGACCGCCCCGAGACACCGAGGAATTCATTCTAGTTTGACCTCGGTGCCTCAATGTCTCGGTGCTCCGTGGTCGTGAACAGCGCGCAACACACTGTGCAAACGCCCTGTGCCGGGAAGACTATTCTTGGCACAGTTCCCCCCAGGCGGCTGCCGGTTTTCCACACGCACGATCGCAATACGACGCCGGAGGCACGCCTTTCGACGTAACCGAGTCCGTGACGGTCGCCGCTGCCCGACCGTTATGGCGTGCGGGAGGTCAAGATCGAGATGCTGGGACAGCTTGACTCATACGTGGCCTTCGCGGTCGTGATTCTCGCGTTGAGCCTCCTCATCACCATCCTGAACCAAGCCGTGGCAGCGGTGCTGGCGCTGCGCGGCCGCACGCTGACCAGCGGCCTCGAGACGCTTCTGGAGCAGATGGACCCCGCGCTCGCGTCACACGCCAGAGCCATCAGCCGCCACGTCGTCGAGCACCCGCTGATATCCGATTCCACCTTCTCGCGGGCGTCGCGCGTTCCAGTGATTGGAGCGCTGCTCCGGCCATGGATCGCGGCATCCTGCATCCGCGTCGACGAATTGACCAACGTGCTTCGGAGGCTTGCGGAACGACCTCCGCAGGATCCGAATGCAGCGCGAACGTGGAAGCATCAGCTCTACGTCGCCCTCGAAGAAGATGGCAAACGCCGGGACGCGCGGCTGAGCGCTGCCGCTGCCGCCCTTGCCGCCCTCAACGCCCCCGCGGGCGCGCAGCTGGAAACACTGGCTCCGCAGGTCGCCGACCAGGTCAGGAAAGCGGTCGGCGATATCGAGCTCTGGTTCGACACCATGATGGGTCGGGTCTCGCAGCGGTTTGCCGTTCGCATGCGGATATGGACGGCTGTGTGGGCAATCCTCATTGCTTTCTCGCTACACCTCGATGCGAGCGCGCTTTTTCGGCAGATCCAGGACAATCCTGCCGTCCGCGCCCGGCTTATCGCGTCGACGGATCTCATTACCCAGCAGGCGGAGACGCTGGTCGAGGGCGGCAGCCCCGACGTCTTTCAGAAAGCGGCCCTTACGCTCCACGACACCTCGGCCGACCTGAAAGGGCTGCCGCGGCCGACGGCGACCACGCGGAACGACGTCTATGCGTGGATCCGGGCCCAACCAATCCCGGCGGTTCGGCACGCGGCACTCGAACGAGAGTTCGAGCGGTTGGTGGGCGCCGAAGTGAACACCGTGCTGGCGGACTTCGGCCGCCGGGCGACCGACATCCGCAATCAGCTGCAGATCACCGGCATCCAGATCGTTCCGAACTTCGGCGACCACACGCGCAGCGACAGGTGGCCCGACCTCTGGGTGTTCGCCGAAACGCCCCCTGGAACGCCGCGCCGAATCAACGCGCATTTCCTCGGCGTCCTGTTCTCGGCTGTCCTGCTCAGTCTCGGCGCGCCATTCTGGTTTCATATGCTGAAGACCGCGGCAACACTGCGTCCCGTCATCGCAGACGTCGAGCAGAAGGAACGGAGCAGGCGGTCGTGACTTGGACCGCTATGCGGCCCGTAACGCGAACTTTGTACTCGTTGTGCGACCGCATAGCGGTCCTAGGCGCGCGGAGCGCGCCAAACGAGACAGTCAACCAGCCAAGGGGCTCCGCGGGGATATCAAGGGCGGAGGTCCTTGGCTGGTTGATTCAGCGTCGGGAGATTCCATGAGGGTACTGTTCATCGTCCACGGAATGGGTGTTCACGGTCACAACTGGGCCGAACCGGTCGTTGCGAAGCTGGAAGAGACCGCCTCGCGGTACCAGTACTTCAAGAGAAAGCAGAAGAGGCTCGCAGACGAAGTCGAGATCGTGCCCATCGGGTACGACGGCGAGTTCACGCAGCACCTCGAAACCTGGAACCAAGAGACCGATGCTCTGAGGACGTTCGCGGAGGCAAATCAAGCACTCGGGGACGTCGTCGACCTGCTCGATTGGCTCGACGACGTGGACGACACGGAGAGGAACTTCTTCTGGTCGCACGTCGTCGATGTCGCTCTGTACAGGTATTTCAAGACCGTGATGCGGCCCGTCCGCCTTCGTGTCATGAAAGGGCTGGTCGACCATCTGATACCGCGGATGAAGGGCGGCGCCATCGTCCAGGCGTCCATCATGGCCCACAGCCTCGGCACGTCGGTGACGCACGATGCGCTCGCCGACCTGTCGTCAGCGCCGATCACCGACAAGCAGGGCAGGCAAAGCGACGCGTTCATGGCCGGCAACTTCGCATTCGAGAACATCTTCATGGTGGCGAACGTCGGCCGCGTACTCGAGACGAGCCCGACATGCGACGCGTCGACCGTGCATCCCAAATCAGTGCGGCCGTCGGACGCCTATTGCGCCCACTACTACAACTTCCGGCACAGGCTCGACCCGTTCCCGGCCGTCCGCGCCTTCGAACCACAGGACTGGGGAAATCAGTTTCATTCCATCGCGGGACTCGATCACATCCGTCAGCCGAACGTTCACGGCTGGGAGCACTATCTCGACCATCCTCGAGTCCACATCGGCCTGCTCAACGCCATCATGCACGGCGTCATCGACGACGACGAGCGCGATGCCGCAATCGAGGAATATCCACGCGTTGACGAGACGAACCCGTGCGCCGTGGCGACCGATGGGGCGGCGGACGCGCTCGAGCACCTGGTCGGAGGCATCGTGCGCAAAGACGATCCGATCAGAATGATGATGGCGGGCGTGAAATTCGGCGCGAAAGTGAAGGAGCTCCGTGATGCGTGCGGCCAGAGTTAGCGTCGTTGCTTGTATTCTGCTGCTGGCCGCGGCTGCGCATGCAACCGGCCAGGGTTTCGCGCTACGCGATTACTGCGACGCCACCACCGTTGACGAGGACAAGGCTCCACAGAATCCGGAGCATCCGAGTCGCGTCTATCAGGACCTCGCTCCACTGATAGTGGCGGGCCGGTGGTCGGATGCGATTGGCGACATCCAGCGCCGGTTCGAATCGACCGGAGCGACGGTCCCGGCACCCGAACGAGCGTCTATGGCCGCTCAATTCACAGACGTCCTCGCAGCTCTTCGCGCCCGGGAGGCGGTCGTCGACGGACAAGGCACGCAGGACACGAAGACGGCTCCTGCGGTGCGCGGCGCGCGATTCGATCTCGTCTTCACAGCTCCCGGCTACAGCCTCTTCCAGGGAACAGGCAACGATATCGCCATAACAACGGGGCTCGGCGAGGACGCAGTTCGGGCCCTGTGCTGGACGGCGCTGTCGGCCCGCAGGGTGCTGACGCGCTACTTCGAAGAGGGACGCGCCATCGTCGGCGCCGCACTCGGCGAGTACGTCACCCGGTGGGACAACTACCACCGCCACGGATACTCACAGTACCTGTGGGAGCTGTATCTCAACGGTCTCTGGACCGTGAACGAACGGAACTGGAATCCACCGGCGTGGCAGCTTGTCATTGCGCACCCCTCGGTTGCCGTGCAGCTGGTGCGGCCCCCGGACGAGGGACTCCGGCGCATCGATGTCATCGCCGTCGAGCCGGCGGGCATCCTTCGATTCGTCCGGGATCACACGTTCTACTTTGGCGCCTCCGGTCTGGTGACGCTGTCTTCGGCCGCGGATCCGGGTCTGGGCGTGCTCGTTCACGTCGGCCGCATCGGGAAGGTTGGATACGTGTTTCGACAGGACGCCGCCGACGGGCGCCGTCAGCGCGGCGCTGTCGTCTCCCTGGATTTGTACAAGCTGATCGCCGGGGTGCCCGACAAGCTGCGGCGACTCAAGGAGACTGCAGAAAAAGACATCGAAAGCACGAGAGCCGGTCTCGATCAGTAGCGATTCTACGAGTACTCGTAGAAGCCGCGACCGCTCTTTCTCCCCAGGCGACCGGCCAGCACCATCCGCTTCAGGAGCGGCGGCGGAGCATAGGTTGGCTCGCGAAACTCCTCGAACATGATGTTCGCGATGTAGTACGTCGTGTCCAAGCCGACGAAGTCGAGCAGCGTGAACGGCCCCATCGGATGGCCGCACCCGAGCTTCATCCCTTTGTCGATGTCTTCGAGCGTCCCAAGCCCGCGCTCGTATGCGCGAATGGCATCGAGCAGGTACGGCACGAGCAGCCGATTGACGATGAACCCAGGGCGATCCGGCGCTGTGATTGGGTCTTTCCCGAGTGACTGGGCGAACCGAAAGACCTTGCCGTAGGTGTCGTCGCTGGTAGAGAGCGCGCGCACCACCTCCACGAGCTTCATCAGCGGCACTGGGTTGAAGAAGTGCAGCCCGGCAAACCGGTCGGGGCGCTTGGTGCCGACGGCCAGCTCGGTGATGCAGAGAGACGAGGTGTTCGAGCAGAAGATGACGTGGTCATCGACGAGGGCGTCGAGCGTGCCGTACGCTGCACGTTTCTGCTCGAGATCCTCGATGATGGCCTCGACGATGAGATCGCACGACACTAGGTCGGCGAACGCTGTCGATCCGGACAGATTCGCCAGGGTCGCATCACGCACGTGCGGGGTGACCTTTCCTTTGGTGACCCCACCCTCCAGAAAGGCTTTAACCCGCGCGAGCCCGTCCTGCAGCCGCCGCCCGTCGACCTCACACACGATCGTTCGGTAGCCGGACTGCGCGCTCACCTGCGCGATGCCCGCTCCCATGAGACCACAGCCCAACACGCCAACGGTTTTGATAGACAGGTCGTCGTTCACGCTTCTATCTTCTCCGTTCTCGGACCGCTATACGGCCCCAAACGCGAGTTTTGTACTCGTTGTGAATCCCGTATAGCGGTCCTAGGCGCGCGGAGCGCGCCAAGAAGAGACTGCCAACCAGCCAAGGGCATCTTCACGGGGATATCAAGGGCAGGCCCTTGGCTGGTTCGTGTTCAAGTTCGGCGTCTCTGGCGCGCCCGAACCCCCTGGGGGCGGGCATCGGAGTTGCTCTAATCCCAGCCGTTCTACGACCGAAAAGAGCAGTATCTACGGTTTTGCACAGTTCCGCGTCGTGGAATGGCGGAATTCCGGCAACTGCCGCCGCGGGACCGACGGCCGTTCCACGTTTGGAGAGGACCTGATCTTATGCAGCGCTGGCTCTTGATTGGATTGTTCGTTACTGCCACCGTTCTGCCGACTCCGTTCGCGTACGCCCAGGGGGTGCAGTCCGGCACGATTACCGGCTTCGTCAACTCGGCGGACGAACTGCCGCTGCCGGGCGTGACGGTGACGGCCACGTCGGAGGCGCTCCAGGGTCAGCGCACGACGGTCACCGATACCAACGGCGTCTACTATCTCAGGGCGCTGCCTGCGGGCACGTACACCATGGCATTTGCGATCCCCGGGTTTCAGCCGTCCACTCGCACGGACGTGGCAGTTAACGTCGGGGGCGTGACCGGGCTCGACGCCACGATGTCGGTGGCAACGCTGGCCGAAACGGTCACCGTTACCGGGCAGGCGCCGTCTCCGATCGCATCGGTCACGACGGGGCAGACATACGGCAAGGGCGAAGTGGACGCGTTCCCAATGGGACGCCGTCCTGTCGACATCGCCGAGCTCGCCCCTGGCGTCTCGAGCAATACGTTCGCGGCTGGCCAACTCATCATCGGAGGCGCCTTCGGCTTCGACAACATCTTCATGGTGAACGGCGTCGATGTGAACGAGAACCTTTTTGGTTCCGCCAACGACCTCTTCATCGAGGATGCGATCCTGGAAACCAGCGTGCTCGCCCATGGCCTTCCCGCCGCGTACGGGCGCTTCTCCGGCGGCGTCGTCAACGTGGTGACAAAGAGCGGCGGCAACACGTTCAGCGGCAGCGTCCGCCAGAACCTGAGCAATCCAGCATGGATTGCCGAGACACCACGTCAGAAGCAGAGCGCCATCGTCAACCCGAGCCGCGTGAGCAAGAACTACGAAGGCACCTTCGGAGGGCCGGTCGTCCGCGACCGTCTGTGGTTCTTCTCCGCGGCCCGTTACGAGAACGCAGACGCCGCGAACACGTTCACCCAAACCGGCGGCTCGTACATCCGTACGGTCACCAACAAGCGCGGTGAACTGAAGCTGACGGGCACGGTCGCGCCCAGCCACACGGTGCAAGGGACGTATATCAACAACTCCACGGAGCAGAGCAACACGTCAGGACTTCCTGCTGCGATTCTCGTGGACGCCAGCACCCTGTATACGAGGCAGCTGCCGAACCACCTCTTCGCCCTCAACTACAACGGCGTCGTCGCCTCGAACGCGCTGGCGACGCTGCAGTACTCGCACAAGAAGGACGGACGCCGAAACAACGGGGGGCGCAGCACCGATATCAGAGAGTCTCCGTTCGTAACGGCTGGAGCAACGCCCGGCGTGCCTGGGTTTCTCTTCTATCACGCACCGTTCTTCGATGCGACTGATCCGGACGATCGAAACAATCGGCAACTGACCGGCAGCCTCTCGTACCTTCTCTCATCGGACCGTCTCGGCAGTCACGACCTGAAGGGTGGCGCGGAGTACTTCGTCAACACGGGAATCGGCGGAAACTCACAGTCGCCGACGGGCTATGTGTTCAACACGGACTACGTGGTCCAGAATGGCAGGCCGGTGCTCGACGGCAACGGCAGGCCGATTCCGCGTTTCACCCCCGGCGTCTCCCTCGTGTGGAACACCTTGGCCACGCGTGGAGCCAGGATCGATATCAAGACGACGTCGCTCTATTTCGACGATCGGTGGACCGTTACGCCCAGGCTGACGGTCAATCTCGGCACTCGATTCGAGGCGGTGCGCAGCGACGCGACCGGCGACATCACGACGGTCGACACCACCACGCTCGTTCCCAGGCTTGGCGCGGCGTACGACCTACAGGGTGACGGGTCGACGACGCTGCAGGCCACGTACGGTCACTATTCGGGTCGATACAACCAGGTCCAGTTCTCGGCGAACACGAGCGTCAGCAACCCAAGCGAAGTGGATTACGTCTATGCCGGTCCGGCCGGCGAAGGCAGCGATTTCGCGCCCGGGTTCGACGTCGCCAACTATCGCCAGGCCGTGTGGGCGAACTTCCCCACCGCGAACGTGAACATGAGCGATGGGATTCAGTCACCGATCGTGCGCGAGCTCACGCTGGCCGTCGGTCGGCGGCTGGGCCAGGGCGGTCACGTCAAGGCGACGTATGTCTGGCGGGCCACGTCGAATTTCATCGACGATTTCATCGACCCGTCGACAGGAGTCACGAACATCCCCCTGGTCGGGACCACCGCAAACCGCGTGTATGCCAACACCGACGAACCGAGTCGCGACTACCAGGCCATGATTCTGCAGAGCGACTACCGTCTCCGGCCTACGGTAAGGGTGGGAGGCCACTACACGCTTCAGCTCCGTAATCACGGAAACTTCGTCGGCGAGTCGGCCGGCCGGCCCATTCCCGACTCGGTGTTCGGGAACTACCCAGAGATTTTCGAGCCCGCGCTCGACCGACTGCTGCCCGAAGGACGTCTTGACAACTACCAGCAGCACAAGCTGCGCGTGTACGGCATCTACACCTCGCCTTTCGGGCGTTTCGGGTCGCTCGACGTGGCGCCAGTCTGGCGCGTGAACTCCGGGACGGTGTACAGCCACACCGCGACGCTGCCGCTGACAGCGGTGCAGCTGGCACGCAACCCCGGATATCCGACGATCAACATCAACCCGGCCGTTCGTCAAACGGTCTTCTTCGGCGAGCGCGGCGAGAACAGCTTCAAGGGTTACGGCGTCCTCGATCTGGCAGCGACCTACACTGTCCCCGTGTGGAGGGCTGTGGCTCCATGGCTGAAGGTCGAGATCTACAACGCCTTGAACAACCAGAAGCAGATTGCGTGGGATCGGACCGTCAGCGTCGATCAGACCAGCGCGCGCGACGCCAACGGAATCCCCACGGGATACATTCGAGGTCCCCGCTACGGCACGGCCACGAGCGACAACCAGTTCCCGCAGCCGTATCTGGGACAGAATGGCGGCCGCGCGGTGCGCGTGGCATTTGGAATGCGCTTCTGACGGGGATCGCGCTCGAACCAGCGCTTGGTGCTTAGTGCTTGGTTCGTGCCTGGCCCTTGGTGCTGAGTAGTTCGAACAGCTAACCCGAACGCCAAAGCACCATGCACTAGGCTCGCACCAAGCACTAAGCACCAGGCACCAAGCACCACAAAGTCCGTGTCAATACAGCCGAGGTATGGTATAGACTCGGTTTACACCACGGAACGTGGAGAATTCATGATTTTGGTTCCCGAAATCAGTCTCCATGGATTATTGGGCCCACCGAGTACCGGCCTATTCTTACAAATCGTTGAGCTAGCAGCCTTTAGATGCTAGCGATTACTGGTACGTGTTTTTCGTAGACCGTCGCCACGACGACGTAAGTTGAGAGAGCGCGGTTTCCGGTTTGAGAGGTCCAGGTCTCAAGGGAGGAGAGCGTCATGAGCACGGCGTCATTGCGCCTCGCATTCGGGTGCGTCGTCGCGGTAGTGCTGAGCGCTGCACCGCTCGCAGCGCAATCGATCACCGGCACCATCCAGGGGGCAGTGAGAGACAACCAGGGGTTGGCCGTCCCCGCCGCCACGGTCACGCTTCGGAACGTCGATACGAACGTGAGCCGTGCGTTGGTCACCGACGCGGAAGGTTTCTATCGCTTCCTCAACATGCCTGTCGGCAATTACGAGCTGAGCGTCGAGCTGTCTGGGTTCTCGCGCTACGTCCGGTCCGGACTCACGCTCGCCCTGAACCAGACGGCGGTCGTGGACGTCGAGATTCGGCCTGCGGCCGTCACCGAGCTCATCGAAGTGCGTGCCGACGCGCCGCTGATCAACACGAGGAACGCCGAGGTCGGTGTCCGGTTCGACACGACGCGCGTGGCTGAGCTGCCGGTTACGGCCAGTCGAAACATCTTCACTCTGGCACGGTCGGCCCCCGGCGTGAGTCAGATTGCAAGCGGGCAGAATAGCTTCTCGTCTGGCGGGACCGAGGCGAACTTCTCTTCGAACGGTGCGCGGTTGCGTTCGAACAACATCATGATCGACGGTCAAGATGTGAACGATCCGAGCGTCACGGGCCGGCAGCAACCGGTAAACAACACCGACATCGTTCAGGAGATTCGGCTCATCACCAACCAGTTCTCAGCGGAGTTTGGCCGTGCGGCCGGGTCGGTCATGAACGTGATCACCAAGAGCGGCACCAACAACTTCGATGGCAGCGCATTCTGGTTCCACAACGACAACAGCCTGAACACGCGGAGCAATCAAGACAAGGCGGCGGGCCGCACCAATGCCCCTTACCGCGTCGAGAATCAGGTGGGAGGAACCATCGGGGGCCCGGTGATCCGCGGGCAGACGTTCTTCTTTGGCTCGTACCAGCGCTGGACCGACCGCCGTCTCGGTTCCGGTTTCACGCTGACCGGCGCACCCAGCGAAGCGGGCCGTCAGGTGCTCCAGTCGGCCGCCGGAAACCGGCCGCAGGTGCAGGCACTGCTGAAGCACCTGCCTGCCGGCTCCCCGAACGGCCGATCGGCAACGTTCACCTTGGGGGGGCAGACGTACTCGGTGCCACTCAGCTCGCTGACCGGCTCGGCAACGCAGCGTCTGGACAACAACCAAGGGATGGCACGCATCGATCACCAGCTCACGCAAAACCATACGCTGATTGGCCGGTACCTGTTCGACAAGTCGCCTACCGACAACACCGGCTCAACCACACAGGTGACGCCGCCAGGCCTGACCCAGAACAGTCCTTCGAACAGCCATTCAGTGAACATCTGGACGAACAGTGTCTTTGGGGCCGTCACGTCCAACGAGTTCCGGGTCGCGCTGTCGCACCTCGGCACCATAACCGGGGCAGACAACCCGGTATCGATGGAAATTCCATCAATCGAGATCATCGAGCTGGGGATGCTTGGCTTCAATGCGGCGTCGAACCGTACTGCCATCGGTTTTGCGGTCAATCTGCCGCAGTTCCGGTACGTCGATACGTATCAGGTGCAGAACAACCTCACGCTCGTGCGGGGCAATCACCTGGTGAAGGCCGGTCTGGACGTGCGGCGTGAGTACGTCAAGAGCTTCTTCTTCCCGACCATCCGCGGCCTGCTGCGGTATCCGACGCTCAACGCGTTCGTGAACGACACGGCCGAGGCGGCCAACATCAACAAGCCGCTGCCCGGAGGTCAAGACGTCAACTATTACCGCTGGTGGGATCAATACTACTTCGTCCAGGATGACTGGCGAATCGGCTCCAACCTCACGGTCAATCTGGGCGTGAGGTACGAGCTGCCCGGGAACAACGTTCAGAGCCTGATCGACGTGAACGAGAATGTCCTGCAGGCGAACAACAACAATCCGGTGTTCAGGCTGAGCACGACGCCCAAAGCCGATCGGAACAACTTCCAGCCGCGTCTCGGTTTCAATTGGCAGCCGACGACAAGCCGGGAAGGCGTGCTGGGAATGATCACGGGAGGCGATCGATTTGTCGTGCGCGGCGGGTACGCCCGCACCAACGACTATGCCTTCCTCAACATCGCATTGAACATCGCCAGCTCGTTCCCGTACGTGGCGGCGATCAACCGCAGCAACCTCGCCAACGCGTTCACGGTGCTCCAGTCGACGCCGGCGGGCGTACCGGCGGGAACCAACCCGAATCTGCTAACCCGGACGGTGGTGGCGGACGATTTCGGTGCCCCTGTCTACGATCAGTTCAGCCTTGGCGTCGAACGACAGCTCACCGAGAACCTGGCAGTGCGGGCGGGGTACGTCGGCACATTCGGCAACAACCTGTTCCAGACGCTCGATGGCAACCCGCGGCAGCCGTTCGCTGGTCCCACGGGTCCCCGCGTCGACCCCACACGAGGCGTCATCCGACTGCGCGCCAACACCGCTGAGTCGTGGTATCACTCGATGCAGACCGGGCTCGAAAAACGCTTCAGCAACGGGCTGAGCGCCGGAGTGCACTACACGTGGAGCCGGTTTACCGATACGGCATCGGAGATTTTCAATCCGTCGGTCGGCGAGGTTGCCGTCCCGCAGGATTCGTTCAACATCGCGGCTGACAAGGGACGCGCCGCGTACGACCGCCCACATCGACTCACCGGCAACTTCGTCTGGGAGATACCGTGGATGCGGGAGCAGCAGAACGCGGTGACGAAGATCCTGGCTGGATGGCAGCTGAGCTCGTTCTTTACGTTCCAGAGTGGCGCGCCCTTCACACCGCTCAATGGCTCAGACCCCACCGGGGCGTTGGCCGGAATCGACGGACTCGTCGGCAGCGCCATCAGGCCGATGTTGAACACCGACAAAGACCTGTCGAAGATGACCGTCGAAGAGCTCCGCGCGGCAGGCGGCGCTTCTCTGTTCAGGACGCTCTGCGGCATGCCGAGCCCGACGTGCGCGGGCGAACGTGTCGGCAATACGCCGCGCAATCTGCTGCGCGCCGATGGGATCGGCAATATCGACATCGGGATCGTGAAGAACACGCGCTTCGCCAACGGTCACAACATCCAGATTCGCATCGAGATGTTCAACGCGACCAACACGCGGAACTTCGGGATTCCCGACGGCCGCATCACCTCTGCGAACTTCCTGAACCAGTGGGCCACTGACGGCGGCAACCGCCGCACGTGGGTCGCGATGCGGTATACGTTCTAAGCAAGTAGGCAGTAGGCAGTAGGCAGTAGGCAGTTCACGGTAGGTGGTGCTCGCGATCCACTACGCTACTGTCTACGGCCGGCTGCCTACTGTGAACTGCGAGTTCACAGCTCCTGCGTATCGATTTGCGCGCGCTGCAACCGTCCGCTGAAATCGACGTAAATCGACTTCCACTCGGAAAAGACGTCGAGCGCCGCGGTACCTGCCTCGCGGTGCCCGTTCCCCGTTGCCTTGGTCCCGCCGAACGGCAGGTGCACCTCGGCCCCGATGGTGGGAGCATTTACATAGAAGATTCCGGTGTACATGTCGCGCATTGCCGCGAACGCCTTGTTGACGTCGCGCGTGTAGATTGACGCCGACAGGCCGTAGGTGACGCCGTTCCCTATCGCGATCGCCTCGTCCAGCGACCGGCAGCGCATCACCGCCACGACCGGGCCAAAAATCTCTTCCTGCGCAATCCGCATCGTCGGGCTCACGTCGCCGAAGATCGTGGGCTCGTGGAAGAAGCCATTCGCATGTGCGCCGTCGCACAGCTGATGTCCGCCGGTGAGCAGCCTCGCACCTTCGCCCCGGCCGATCTCCACGTACTTTCCCACCGTCGCACGCTGTCCTTCGCTGACCACGGGCCCCATGTGAACCGAGGGATCGAGACCGTCGCCCACGCGGAGCGCCCGCGCGCGCTGGACCAGCTGCTCGACGAAGAGGTCGTACACCTGTTCATGGACGACCACCCGGCTGGCGGCGGTGCAGCGCTGACCCGTGGTGCCGAATCCGCCCCACAAGCAGCCCTCCACGGCGAGCTCCAACTGCGCGTCGTCCATGATCATGATGACGTTTTTGCCACCCATTTCGAGGTGGACCTTCTTGAACGCGCTGGCCGCGTTCTGGTTGACAAGGCGGCCAACTGCCGTCGAACCGGTGAAGGACACCACCGAGACATCGCGATGCGTCGAGAGGAGCGTCCCGACATCGGCCCCCCCCGTGACGAGATTGACGACGCCAGGAGGCAGACCGGCCTCCTCGAGCACTTTGACGAAATTGACCGCGGACAGCGGCGTCAATGTGGCAGGTTTGAACACAACGGTATTGCCGCACACCAGCGCAGGAATAATCTTCCAGGACGGGATCGCCATCGGGAAGTTCCATGGCGTGATCACCGAACAGACGCCGACCGGCTGCCGGATCGACATGGCGAACTTGTTGGGCAACTCGGAGGGCACCGTCTGGCCGTACAGACGCCGGCCCTCGCCCGCCATGAAGTACGTCATGTCGATCGCTTCCTGAACGTCTCCCCTGGTTTCGTCCAGGATCTTCCCCATCTCCCGCGTCATGTCGCGGGCGAAGTCTTCTTTGCGCGCTGCAATCAGCTGCGCGGCGCGGAAGAAGATTTCCGCCCGGCGCGGCGCGGGAACCAGCCGCCAGGAGACATGCGCAGTCGCGGCGGCGGCGATGGCGTCGGCAGCGTCCTCGGGAGTCGATTCCTGGAACAGCCCGATGAGATCCGTCTGATCCGCGGGGTTGCGGTTTTCGAACAACTTTCCGGACCTGGAGTCGACCCACCGTCCACCGATGTAGTTCCTGAATGTCATGCGTAACATTCTGCACGCTCCTGATACACGCGCCTCCGAGGCCCGTGAGGTCTATGTGACGTGAACAAACGGGTTACGGCGAAGGCGACCCGCCCGATGCAGAGGACACCGGCGTTGGCTCAACGAAGGAAATGGAAAGAGTGCACAAAATTACGTCAATTCGTGCGTGGCATGGATCCTGAATCAACACCGGCAGAAGGACCCATGGCTATGGCTGACACGGATCGTCTCCCCGCCACGTTGGTACAGAAAGTCGTCGTCGTCGACGGCAACGCCGAGGTCCTCGGCATGCTCGAATCCGTCCTCGACGCGGGACGCTACGACATGGTGTTCGTGGAATCCAGCGATCACGCCTATTCGCAGATCAGGAAAGTGCTGCCCAACCTCGTCATCGTGTGCGCACGGATTGAGCAGCTCGAATCATTCCAACTGCTCACGATGCTGAAGCTCGACTCTGAGACGCGAGACATCCCCGTGCTCACCTACACGACGGAGTACGAGGGTCAGGATCTCGACGCCGCCACGGCGCGCGTGGCCGAGGAGGAAGAAGAGTTCCTACCGAGCCGCCGGACGGTCGCGCTTCGCATGAACTGAAGCGATCGTGAATCTGGCCTTCATACGCACGATCTGACCAAGGGCATCGATTCGTAGACCCGTCAAATTCGCAAATGTTATAGTCCGTTCCGTGGACGCGGAAAAGCGCGACGCCGAGCGTGTGGCGATTCTTGGCGACCTCCAAGCCGAGATCATGGTGTTTCAACACGTACTGGTCACCGAGATCAGCCGGATCGGCGTAACGGTCGAAACCAGTTTTCCGCTGCAAATCGATTCGCTTCACGACCTCCGTCTGACGCTGGGCGATAAGTCGATTGTCCTGAAGGCACGCGTCGCGCATTCACACATCAGCGACGTCGATCAGGTGAATGTCGTCTACCGGAGCGGGCTCGAATTCGTGGAGCCGTCCACACTCGCGGCCGAGGCAATTGTCGCATTCATCGAGACCCTCAGAACGAACCGCGCCGGCGTCTGACCCGTCGCGCTCTATCTGAGTTTCAGGTGTTCCAGGTAGTCGCCGGAGTGAATGCGCTCAGCCCGGCCAAGCGGAGCGTTGTAGAAATAGACCCACGCATCGACGATCGGACCGCCGTCGAGCGTCACCGGCGTGAGCGCGCGGGTATAGAGGCTACTGTCGGGCTCCTCGGTGCGGCATCCTTCGAACTCGTCGAGGACCTGCAGCACAATTGCAGGGTGAGTCATTTCGTACACCTCACCCAGGGCCCGCGCGTCGGATGCAGGTACGGCGGCCGGGTAAATACCGAGGTCGAAGAGCACGGCAGAAATCGTGCCGGAACCCACGTAGACCAGATGGTCGGCAACGCGGAGCCGGCCCGCCCGGTTGAAGGGCCTCATCAAGGTTCCGTAGAAAAAGACCAGGTCCACCATGGCCGAAGTAACGCGCTCTGAGCGGGTTACGCCCCGGATGCCGCCGGCGTTTACCCTCATCTCCAGCACGGGCGAAAAACCGGCGCGCGGCGTGCCACCGCCCGGAGCATCCGGCTCGGGCAGGGGTGAGGGCGGAACGGTCCTGACGGGCCGAAATGCGTTACAGAGTGCCCCGAAGGCCCAGGCGATCGGCGGTTTCGCGCATGAAGGCGATGACGTTGGCGACGTGCTCCTCGAGCGGCACACCGAGCTCCGCCGCGCCACGGTGAAGGTCGTCTCGCGAGACGGCGCGGGCAAAGGCCTTGTCCTTCATTCGCTTGAGCACTGACGCCGCTTCAAGATCGAGAATGCTCTTGGTGGGGCGGACGAGCGCGGCGGCGGTCACGAAGCCCGCCATCTCGTCGCAGGCGTACAACGTTCTCTCGAGAAGGCTCTCGCGCGCAATCCCGCTGTAATCCGCGTGCGACAGAATGGCGCGGGTCACCCACTCGGGGTACCCGCGGCGTTGCAGCTCCTCACACCCGCGAAACGGGTGATCCGCAGGCGTCGGGTAGCGCTCGTAGTCGAGGTCGTGCAGCAGGGCGACCGATCCCCACGCCTCTTCGTCTTCCCCAAATTTGCGGGCGTAACCCCGAACGGCAGCCTCGACGGCAAGCGCGTGCTTCCGCAGGCTTTCGCTCGCGGTCCACTCGGTGAGAAGCTGCCACGCGGCGTCACGCGTCGGCGTCTCACTCACGATCGCCCGTCCCAGGCGCCTCGCGTGACAGCGCGAAACCGCGGTCGATCACCGCCTGCGCTTTTGCCGTCAGCGCGTACGGGGCAAGGCCGCTCGGGTCGACGAAGATCGCCCGGTCGACGTCGGAACCGGCGCGGAGCTCGCCGCCAACAGGCCAGCAGAGATAGTCCACGAGCACAAAGTGGTACCGGATCCGGCGCTCCTCGTCGAGCATGATGCGATCGAACACTTCGATCACCGGGCCGACATCCACGTCAAGACCCGTTTCCTCGCGTATTTCGCGGATGACGCCGGCTTCGAGCGTCTCACCGAGCTCGAGGGTGCCGCCCGGAAGGCTCCAGTGACCGGCCAGCGGCTCGTAGCGGCGCTTGACGATCACCACCTGGCCGTCACGCACGATCACCGCTCCAACTCCAACGACGGGCCGCTCGGGATACCGACGCGAGTCCGTACGGTTGTCGTTCACGCCTCACCCATGACTTTCACGACCACACGCTTGCGCCGCTGCCCGTCGAATTCAGCGTAGAACACCTGCTCCCACGGGCCGAGATCGAGCTTTCCATTCGTGATCGGCAGAATCACTTGGTGCCCCATCAGCGTGCGCTTCAGGTGCGCGTCCGCGTTGTCCTCGCCGGTCTGGTGATGACGATACTCGAGACCCGCGGGCGCGAGCTTCTCGAGCCACACCTGGAAATCGTGAATGAGGCCGTCCTCCCAGTCGTTCACGTAGACCGCAGCGGTGATGTGCATCGCCGAAACGAGGACCATGCCTTCTCTCACGCCACTCTTGCGCACGATCTCCGCCACTTGATCGGTGATGCGGATGAATTCGCGGCGCTTTTTCGTCTCGAACCAGAGATACTCGGTCTGTGTTTTCATTACAGTCGCCATCGATTGATCGATGATCGATCATGGATGGTCATGCAGCGGCAGCGACGCGTAGGCGTTCACGTCGAAGCCACCGACAACGCCCGCCCGGTACCGGCGTAGGCCCGCAGCCGCAATCATCGCCGCATTATCGGTTGAGAGCGCCAGGCTCGGAACATACAGCGGGATACTCGCAGAAACGGCGTAGTTCGCTGCCACTTCGCGCAGCAGGCTGTTCGCCGACACGCCGCCAGCGATGCCGGCGCTGCGCGCGTGGCACCACTCGACCGCCTCGGACAATCGACCGAGGAGCGTTTCGACAACCACGCGTTGAAAGCTGGCCGCGATATCTGCAACCTCCGCCGGCGGCAGCATCTCGTCCGCTGAAAGGCCGGATTCGCGGCGTCGTGCTGTTACATGGCGCAGCACAGCCGTCTTCAGACCGCTGAAGCTGAAATCACGACGCCCTGGCAGGTGCGGCGCGTTGCGGTCGGCATGTGTCAGACGGGTCTTCGGGAACGGAACCGCGCGATCGTTGCCGTGCCTTGCAACCAGGTCGATTGCAGGGCCTCCCGGGTATCCCAGACCCAACAGCTTTGCGACCTTGTCGAACGCTTCCCCCGCTGCATCGTCGCGCGTTCGCCCCAAAAGCTCGTAGGCGCCCGGCTCCTGGATTCGATAGAGGCTGGTATGGCCGCCCGAGACGACCAGCACAATCGCAGGCAGCGGCATCTCGCCACCTTCCAGCACCAGTGACTCGATGTGACCGGCGAGGTGGTGAACGGGAACGAGCGGCACCGATCGCGCCCAAGCGAGGGACTTGGCAAACGACAGGCCCACCAGCAGCGATCCGACAAGCCCCGGGCCCTGGGTTACCGCAATGATGTCGTAAGCAGCTCCGCCGGCCTCGGCGACTGCCTGCTCGACGACGCCGCAGATGTCACGGACGTGCTGACGTGCCGACAACTCCGGCACGACACCACCCCACTCGCGATGAACGGCAGTCTGAGACGCGACGACGTTCGAGCGGATGCGCCACGGTCGCCGCGGGTCACGCGTTTCTTCGACGATGGCGGCCGCCGTCTCATCGCAGGAGGTCTCGATGCCGAGGATGATCATGAAGTAGGCAGTAGGCAGTAGGCAGTAGGCAGTAGGCAGTAGGCAGTAAGCGGTAGGCGGTAGGCAACAATTGCGATTATCGCCCTTGACTGCCTACTGCATACTGCCCACCGCCTACTAATTGTGCCAGCGACTCCTCGTACGGCGGCCGCGCGATACCCCGTTCGGTGACGATGGCCGTTACGTATTCTGCCGGCGTCACGTCGAACGCCGGATTCCGGATGCGCGCACCGCGAGGCGTGAGACGCGCGGAGCCGATGTGCGTCACCTCCCGCTCGTTCCGTTCCTCGATGGGAATTCGACTGCCGTCGGGCGTATTCAGGTCGACCGTCGAGACGGGCGCAGCCACATAAAACGGTATGCCGTGCGCCTTTGCCAGCACCGCGACAGCGTACGTGCCGACCTTGTTCGCTACATCGCCATTTGCCGCGATGCGGTCGGCGCCGACGACAACCAGGTCCACGTGTCCCTGACGCATCATCGTACCTGCCATGTTGTCGGTGATGACGGTCGTGTCTATCCCATCCTTGATCAGTTCCCACGCGGTGAGGCGGGCGCCTTGGAGAAAGGGGCGCGTTTCGTCGGCCAGCACGGCCACCTTCTTCCCCTGTTCGACGGCGGCGCGGACGACCCCGAGAGCGGTGCCATAACCTGCCGTGGCCAGCGCTCCGGCGTTGCAGTGGGTAAGAACATTGGCGGAATCGGGCACGAGCGTGGCGCCATTGGCCCCGAGCGATCGACAGCTTGCGACGTCTTCGTCGTGAATCCGCTGCGCCTCCGCTTCGAGCCGATCCTTGATTTCCGTCACCGAACAGCCAGCCTGGGCGGCATCGGCGAACGTGCGTTTCATTCGATCGATGGCCCAGAACAGATTGACGGCGGTGGGCCGCGTCGACGCCATGAGATCGCACGTCTTCTGGAATTCAGTGGCGAACTGCTTCGTGCCGCTCGCCTTGCTCTTCCGCATCCCAATCGCGATGCCCATTGCGGCCGCCACGCCAATCGCCGGCGCTCCCCGTATCACCATCGTCTTGATGGCCTTGGCCACCTGGGGAGCCGTCTTGCAGGTCACGTACACCTCGGCGGACGGCAGCTTCCGCTGGTCGATCATCACGACGCAGTCGCCTTTCCATTCGATTGTGGGAAGCATGTCAGTTCACAGTAGGCAGTAGGCAGTAGGCAGGAGTTCAAAACCTCGG